>Ga0272448_1008754_pt1 | contig 10463 bp, 6 predicted proteins | sample YNPCB0191_FD_202220 | JGI IMG/M metagenome (GOLD analysis project Ga0272448, IMG submission 202220) | Hot spring sediment microbial communities from Yellowstone National Park, WY, United States - YNP-CB-019-1 | ecosystem: Environmental > Aquatic > Thermal springs > Hot (42-90C) > Sediment... | reverse complement strand
GCCGAAACCGCCGCCAACCGAATGTCAGTGGCTTTAGCCATGGTTCAGCCTCTCCAGGAAGGCAATGGCCTAAAAAAGCCCATTCCCAGCCCTATGCATCCGGCATGAGAAGAAAAATCACCTAAGAGGCTGTCCCGAAATTCCCTTTCTAGCCGGATGTAACCACCAACCGGCGGCCCCCAGACTGCCAAAAACCCTAATAAAACAGGCCCTTTGGGAAACCTGAAGGGTTTGGAAACGGTCTGGACCGCCGCATGAGTACCCATTTCGGGACAGCCTCTAAGAGACCATCTCACCTAGACGCACTCTCTAGGCCCAACCAAGTCAGTTCTTTCCCCTTGCTAGGCGGCTGTCCCAATGCCATAAGAAAAAAGCCTATTCGAGGCCGCTGTCCCCCCCCTTCTTCGGAAAAGATCGCACTGGATTCCCCGAAGATTACCCTTCCCGCACGCGTCCCCAAGAAAGAGGCATTTACAGGGGACTAGACCAATTGTTTGCGCACGGCCCAGACGGCAGCCTGCGTCCGATCGGTAACGCCGATCTTGCGCAAAATGTGCTGGACGTGTTCTTTGACCGTTTCGTAACTGATGTGGAGGGCTTGGGCGATCTCTTTGTTGGTCAGGCCATGGGCTAATTGCTTCAAGACCTCGCTTTCCCGCTGCGTCAAAGGCACTTCTACGTCGGAAGCCAATCGAGGCGTGGCCAATGCGCCGGTAACCCGCCGGAGTTCATCGCGAGTCCATGTGGTTTCCCCCTTGGCGGCGGTGCGAATCGCCTCGATCAGTTCCTCGCGGGTAGCCCCTTTAAGCACATAGCCGTTGGCGCCCAAAGCCACCGCTCGGGCCACATAGGTAGGATTGTCATAGCTGGACAGGATCAAGACGGGCAACTGGGGTTTTTCGAGTTTGATTCGGCCCAGGGCGGTCAGTCCATCGCCGTTGGGCATCCGAATATCCAGCAAAGCCACGTCCACCTCTTTGCTCAGAGCTTGACGGACCGCCTCTTCGCCGGTAGCCGCCTCGGCCGTTACCTCGATCTCCGTACCTTCCAGAAGGCTTTTCAGCCCCACCCGAACCATTTCATGGTCATCAGCGACCAACAATCGAATTTTTGTGCTCATATGCATCTCCTCCCTATGGAACCGTTACCGGAAAAAGAACTTCCTGAGTCGAACCCTTCCATACGCTAGGGACATTTCCGCAAGAAAAATCCAGCCTCCAATGGAAACCTTCATGGATGTGGTATCTAAAAAAAGTTCTCAACCTGTACTAAAATATACAAAAATATTAGCCTCTCTTTTCCTCTGCTTTACGAAGAAAAAGACCGAAAAGAAATCTCCCGGAGATTCCCACATACGGGGGATTGGGGAATCGTCGGAAGCAGCCGCCCAATCTCCTTGGGAAGAACTCGTTCTCTCCATTAAACTCCCAAGAGGGGGAAAAGCAACGATGCCCTCCTAAAGGTTGGTATAGCCTACACTAAATCAGTTAGCAATAAAAGGGGGGTTCATAATTTTTCAAAACATTTTTCCGTAATAAATACCATAAATATCATTAAATTGATTTAAATAATAAACTATACAGGGGGGATTGACTCGGTTTATTTAGCCATTCAAGATAGGAAAATCCTAATTTTTGACTATTTGTTTTATTTTATCTAAATTGAATAATCTCATCCCCTTCATGCAATGAACGGAAATCACAAGCCCCCCCTTCTGATGACCCCCGAAAGGGTTTCGTGAATCCGGAGAATTCCAGTAATCACATCCTCTGTCTGGGTGAAAGGGACAACAGTTTCGCCCTCAAGCCGGGATTGGTAACACTTTAGCCGAATGAAGCTCTAGGGGCACGACAAGCGCGCCCCTCCATTCGGCTAAAATGTTACCGGGATTTTACGGGATTTTAAAGGTTTTCGGCCCCCTGGGAGAAGCATCCATGCATAGGTCGGTTTTCCAGACTTGTCTTGGGATAAGCTTAGCTGTTTTGTTGGTCCTGTTGGCGGCTTTTTTTATTGTGGGGGCCTTGGGTTGGCTATTGGGAGGTATGGGGGACCAAGTGGGTCAGCAGGTACTCAGGGGGTTGGCTTTAGGATTAGCCGGGCTCATCCTGCTTGATCTGATCCTGCTGGTGGTGCTGGCCGCTCTGGTGATTCTAGAAAACCGCACCCAACCGCCCGAGTAAAAGGTTTTCCTGCCTGAACCGTCGATTCTTGTCCTCCAGATACCGCCCCTTGGCAGAAATGTTGCTCTTCTCAACCAAGCGTCCAGAACCGTTTCTTCAAGCGATCCGCTATTCCACACCTTTTAGGCGGAAAAAGCAGGAATCCCGTCCGATATGGCAGCCAGTTAGGGAGCAGCTTCGGCGGGACGAAGGACAAACAGCACTCGGATCAACTCTCGACTCTGTTGGTCCTTCGGAACAGAAGACCGCTCGGTTGGAGCGGGCAGGAGAGAAGGAATGCCCTGGCCGTCCGTTTTCCGAACCTCTTTGGGCGGAACTTGTTCTGAGGCCCTGGGCGGCATGGAACGGGCAGGATCGGCCGATGGCTTTTCTGTCGGCCAAACCGTTTCTGGCCGAAGTTCCCCCGGCAGAGTTTTTTCAGATTCAGCTCCATAAGAAGGCCCAGTCGCTGTTTTAGCGTCTTGGACGCCCGCACCGGCGCCATGGTCCTGCCCTGGTTTGATCTGAACCGTCTTAAGCCCATCGGAAGAAGAGGCTTGTTTATCTAGAGGTTGAGAAGAAGGTGTCTGCGAGGCGGCAGAAGCCTGGCGTTGGAGTTGCTCTGGGAACCGGCCGCTCTGTTGCTGAGGGAAAGAGAATTGTTGGCTGAGGTGATCGGGGAGTCGGAGGCGACGTGCCCAGGCTTGCTGAGTTCTGATCGGCTGCTGGTTTTGAGCCGCCAAAGCAGTCCCGTTGGCCTCCGCCCGATCCACCTCTGGAGGAGGAGCTTTTTGGACAGCCTCCTGGAGTATTTTTTCTTTGAGTATTTTTTCTTTTGTCGATTCGAGGGTGTGGGGCTTGGCCGGTTCTGAGGCCTGGGCAGGAAGGTCTTTGCCAGATGGGGAAGATTGAAGCGTTTGGGAAAGTTGACTTCGTCCCACCGACTGTCCTTCACCGCCCAGAGGTCCCCGGAACTGATATACCCGGGCGTATTGCTGATACATTTGCTGAGCAGGATCGGCTGCTGCAGGAGAGATGGAAACGGAAAGGAATTCGTCAGGCCGAGCTTGCATGGCCTTTAATGCCCCTTCCAGTTGCTCAGGCCGAGCTTCGACCAGGACGAATTGGAGTTGGTTTTCCAGCGATTCCAGCGCATGGGACGGTTGCCCTGGAGCCGAACCGGCCCGATCGGCCATATCCCTCCTGTGGTCTGCGGAGACCTGGTTTTTAGCGATTTTCTTTTGTCGGTTTTGGGAGGGAATCGAAGCTTGTTCTGGGAGTCCTGGAGGAGATGAAGATGGAGAATCCCTTTGGGGGCCGGGGCGGTTTATTTCTGTTGCCTTACTGGCCTCTAAGGAAGAGGAAACAGACGGAACGGAGTGAGGGCCCTCGCGACCAACTTCCAACATCTCGTCGAAGGCTTCTTCCCCTTCTTGGATGACGATCTGTTGATTGGAAAGGATTTGTTCAAAAGATCGTTGTTGAAGGGCCGGAGCGCTCAGATCACAGACGACCACCATGGTCGTATCGGGAATCACGGAAGGCAGCATCTGCCGCTGCATTTCTACCGTTCCTCCCTGTTTAGGCAGAGCGGCGGAAGGGGCAGAGTCTCTGTTGGCCATCGCAGGTCCTGGAGGGCCATAGCTTACCGGAGGGGGAGCAGCAGGTTTTCCATCCGGCTCTGATTCAACGGCTTTTCGAAGGATTTCCTCCCTCTTCGAGGCGGAAGGATATTTTGCCATTGCCTGCTGGGGCGGTGGGGACCCGGGCAACGCCGGAGGCACGCCGCCCTCCACGGTCGGACCAGCGCCTAAAGACCGAGCCAACAGATTTTCCGTGGTCCTCCGATTAAGTAGTCCCTCGGTGGTTGGACGGCCTTCCTGGGGGTGCAAGACGGGGGGAGGAGTTTCTGGCCCCGGTGTTTTTCCTGCCCCAAAACCTTTACCTTTTTCCATGGCCAGCCCCTGGCCGGTCCCGGCTAAAGCCGAAGGCGATGGGACTGCTCCAGACGTGCTTTTCCCTCTTATTGCCGGTGGGGTTTGTTCCGAAGGGGATTCTCTTTTGGCCGCTTCTTGGTGGGGCGGCGTGGGCACGCCTTGCTCGGAGGCCACAGAAGCGGCTTCGGGGAGGGATTGCCTGGCCCGGTCCGTGGGGGGTTCTTTGGCGGCTAGTCGGGGGGCGGCCCATGCCGGCGACTTCTCGTCGGATGCAGCGAAGGATTCTTCGGAAGACCGGGCCCGAATGGCCGCTCCCGTAGGCCCCCCCCTGCGAAAAACCCCGGTGCCGCCGTTTTGTTTTTCTTCGGTAGCGGGGCTTTCTGCATCCGCTTTGTCGCTCAGAGGAGCAGACGCCCTCGGAACCTGGGCTACTTCTCGCACAGGTTGGGCAGAGGGAGGTCCAAACCACCATATGAAGACCGCCACGGCCACCGCCGCCGAAGACCAGAGAATTCCTCTGGAGTTAAACAGCCTCCGGAAGAAGCTATTCCACCTACCCCTTGGCCGGGGTGTGCTCTGCCCACTAGCTTGCCGGGGGGCTGGCCCTCCGGAGACAGCGAGCCCGGGGGATTCGCCTCGGGCATGAGCGGACGTCCCAATTCCTCCATCAGGACCTGGTGCGGGAACGGTAGAAGCGGACAGGGCGGCGGCTGGCATGGCCGATTGCCGGCGTCGCTCCGCTTCCTGGAGAATTTGGGGCGTCAAATCCTCCGAAAGTTTATGGACCGGGAGGCTCTGAAGGGATTGGCTGATGGTGCGAAGGTCTTCGAGCAACTGCCGGGCCTCGGCGCTGGTAGCCAACAGGCGTTCCATCTTCGCCTGCTGTTCGGCCGTCAGTTCGCCGTCTAGGTAAGCGCTAAAAAGTTCCGGGTCAGGCAGATGGTTCATGGCACATCCGGCAGTTATCGAAATATCCGGGAATCGTCACCTTATGAGTTCTTGGGGTGATAGCATAGAAGTCATCTTGGGTCTTCGTGCGGAAGGCTGCTCGGCGGCGTTCAGTCGTGCAAAGGGATCCGCTGTTGGAGCAACTGGCGGAGGTGTAATCTTGCCCGATGCAACCGACTTCGCACGGTGCCTACAGGCAGGTCTAAAATCTCGGCAATCGTCTCGTAACAATGTCCCTCCATTTCTCGAAGAACTAAAATCGTACGGTATTCTTCTGGGAGTTGGTCGAGGGCTTCGTGGACCTGTCGGCAACAGTCCTCCCGGTGCAAATGGACGTCGGGTTCTTCCGTAGGGGCGATCGGTTCATGGCCGCTGGTCTGGTGCATCTGTTCCAACGAAACCCGATCCAACTTTTTCTTCCTACGCCAACTGGATGCTATGTTAAACGCAATTCGATACAACCATGTATAAAACGAGCTGGAACGATGAAACGACTCTAATTTCAGCAAGGCTTGCACAAAGGCCTCTTGGGCAATGTCCCGAGCATCCTCAGGGTTTCCAAGGGCATAGACGAGCGTATTGAACAACCGGTCCTGATATTTTTGGACCAATTGGCCAAACGCTGCCGTTTGTCCTTGGAGAGCTGCTTCTATGAGTCGCACATCGTCATTCACAGCATCATTCACACTATAGACGCCGCCGGGAAGAGAAAAGTTCCTCTGGGGTAGGCTGGCTCAAGCGTGTTCCTCAGACTCCCTTTTCATCATCTTGCAAAAAACGGATTTTGTCAAATCCCCTCATCTAGAGAGTTACTCAATACCACCAAGAATGGGCATTCTCAACGGGTTTTACACCCAAAAGAGTAGAATAATACCCCCATTATTTCCGGCATCTTCTTTCCTTACCCATTCTTTTGGCAATTCTGATGTGGATTGCATTGGGCAGGATTGCTACACTGGACACGTCTCAATAGGTAAGGTTCAAGTGTTTTGGGAACTGGGAACCTTTAGGCCAAGCACCTAAAAGGATATGGACCCGGTGGGATAGTTTTCCACTTTTTAATGGCGCTATCTTCCGTTAGAACTCATAAGCTCTCTGGTACTAAATGCATGATGTTGCAAGGAGGTGAGCCATGGCTGGGGAGCCGTTCTGTTTTCTCCATACCTCCGACTTCCACCTGGAGCAACCCGGCGTGGGGGGGGTAGAAATCCCCGAACTGATTCGGGAGCAGTTATTGGAGGCGCCGTATCGGGCTGCGGAGCGAGTTTTTGATCTAGCCCTGGCCCATCAAGCCGCCTTTGTGGTCCTGTCAGGCGATCTGTTGGACCCCACATGGACCGGTCCTCGGGGGCCGTTGTTTTTACGGGAGCAATTTCGTCGGTTAGCCGATGCAGGCATTGCCGTCTATTGGGTGGGTGGGCGAAGCGATCCGCCCGAACTGTGGCCCAGCTTGCTTCGATTGCCGGAGAATGTCCATCGGTTTTGCCGGTCCCGGCCGGAAGTTGATGTGCATGAACAGGCAGGAGCGGCCGTGGCCCGAATTGTAGGGGCGATTCGGCCCAAGGGACGAAAATTACGCCCCCGCGATTTCCGTCAACCGTCTGCCGAGATTCCCACCATCGCCGTTGCTTATGGTCGCGTGGATCCGGAACAACTGCATGTGGAGGGCGTGGATTATTGGGCGTTAGGAGGCAAACACCACCGAAGCACCTTCCGCACCCATCCCGAAGTCGTCCATTATCCAGGCACTCCGCAAGGCCGGGGACCAGAAGAACTTGGCGCCCATGGATGTACACTTGTATGGTGGCATCCTGAGCGACGGTTTCGATTAGCCTTTTTCGCCGCTGACACGCTCCGCTGGCAAACCGAGCGGATTCCCGTCCACAGCCGGACGAATCGGGAATCGCTGGAAACGCTTCTCCGGGGACGAATCCACGCCCTGCGTCAAACCGCTCCCATGGTGAATTGGATGGTCGATTGGGTGATTGTGGGCGAAGGGCCGTTGGTGGATCGGCTTCGGCGAGGTCGGCTAGCCGCCGAATTGCTTGACCAATTACGCCGAGAATTCGCTCAGGAGAAGCCGTTCTGTTGGAGTGGCTCCCTGCGGGTCAGTCAGGAAATCCCTCAGCCGACCGATTCCGAAGGTCTGCCTTCGCTCCGGGATGTATTTCTTCGACTGATTCAGGAAAACCAAAACCAAGACGAACTGGTGGATTTAACGGAATATGCGGAGGGCGCCCCATGGGCCCCCCAGTTGGATTCGATCTTCACGGTCCAGGACCCGGCTTGGCGAAGTCAATTATGGCAGGAATCGGCCTTACTGGGGGCGGATTTGCTGGAAGGAGAAAGGCATTTCGAATGATCACCCCACGCGCATCACCCCACAGGAAGCCATAGAAACGTCCCTTCCGCAAGATCCGCCATGGAGAGGAATATCCCGCGGGAAAGGTTGGGAACACGGTTGTAGGGAAAGGAGGCCTCGGTGAAAATCAGGGCGATTCATGTCGAGGGATTTGGCGTTTGGCGCCAACTGCGGGTGGAAGGTTTCCATGAAGGGCTGAACGTCATCTATGGCCCCAATGAAGCCGGCAAAACCACGCTGTTGGAATGGATACGTTCTGTTCTCTATGGATTTACGTCGGCCTGGGGGAGCTATTTACCGCCGGTTTATTCTGGACGGGTAGGCGGCTGGTTGGAGATTCATACGCCTCAGGGGCCTTTTCGGATTCAAAGGTTGCTCGGCGAAGAGGAGCTTCAGGAACAGGCCGCCCAAGCAGCGGGGGATTCTCAAGCTGGCCCAAGGGCATCGGAGGGATCCGGTCCTGGCGGGGTAAGCCGTTGCGGCCGACTCCGCATCCTGGGCCCCCACGGCATTGTGGAAGAAGGCGGCCTCCTGGCCTCGTGGCTGGGCGGGGTGGATGAAACCATTTATCAAAATATCTTTGCCCTTGGCCTGCGAGAGATCCAACAACTTGGGTTACTCAGTCAGACAGAGGCAGCCAGTCTGTTGTATGCTTTGTCGGCCGGGGCGGATCGGGTCAGTTTGGTGCAGGTGATGGAGGAGTTGCGGGCGGCCAGACATCGGCTTTTGGCGCCCGGAGATCAGCCTTGTCAATTAGGCGAGCTGCTGGCTCAACAGGAAAAGCTCCGCCAAGAGATTCTCACCGCTCGAGAAGCCGCCAGCCAATATCCTCATCTGCTTGCCCAACGCGATCAAGCCGACCAACAAGCCCAACAACTCCAGACCCAAATTGCCGAACTGCAAGGTCAATTGCGATTGGTCGAGACGGCCCTGGGGCTCCGAGAGCGGTTGGAGCGGCGAGGCCAATTGGACGCCCAATTGGCCGCCCTGTCCGCTGGAAAACCCGTCTCCGCCGAAATGCTCTGCCAATGGGAAACCCTCACCCAGGCCATTCAGGAACACCAATCCCACATCGCCGATCTTCGGACGCAACTCGCCCAACATCGAGAACAACTCGCCTCCCTGCGGGTGGAGAAACACATTGTCGGCCATGCTGCTCGGATTCGTTCCTTTGTCGAGCAGCTTGCCTGGCTAAGTGGGTTAGAGGAACGTATGTCTACTTTGCAGGAGGAAATCGCCTCTCTGGAAACCAAATTGGCGGAGGCGTCGCAACAGGCGGGGTTGGCGGAGACGGAGTGCTTGGGAGAAGTTTTGAATCCCTGGGCGGCGGCGGGACAGCCGCGGTGGGGGGATCGACTTCGAGAACCCGCCCTCAAAATCCGTCAAGTTCACCGGCAACTTCAACACGCTCAACAGCAGGCCTATGCCGCTCGGCAAACAGCCGAAGCCCTTCAAGAGCAACTCCAGCAGGCCTTGGCCGATCGCAGCTGCTCCGACTTGTCCACCGCCCTGCAACAGACAAGCCAACTTTTAGCCCAATTGCGCCGTCGGCAACAGATCGACAAACAACTGGCCCAACTCCAACGTCGGCAGGCGGAACTAGGTCAAGAGGGCCAACGCCTGATAGCTCGACAAACCCAGCCGGTAGCAGAGCTACTCGGATGGGCGGCCTTGTTTGTGCTGGGTATCGGACTGGTGCTTTGGGGAGGGATTTTGCCCGGAGTAGGCGTCGGCTCGTGGAATCTGCTGATGGCGGGCCTGGGCGCAGCAGCCCTCCTGGGAGCAGTCTTCGGAAATATCTTTCTCCAACAACACCGCCGTCGTCGATTCCATACCTACTCCCAACAGCGAAAAATGCTTCAGTCCCAAGCCCAACAACTCCGAGAGGAGCGGGAAACTCTCGATGCGGCCATTGCCCCCGGCGACGGTCCCTTGGCGGAGCGCATCGAAAACCTCCAGCGGGAATTGACCCTACTAGAACAACTGACCCCATTGGACTCTCGGCGGGAAGCAGCCTGGCGCGAAGTCCAGTCTGCCGAAGAATCTGTCCAAAATTACCGGAATCAACTTCAAGCAGCCCGCCGCCGTTGGCAAGAGACGCTGGAAGTCCTGGGGCTGCCGACCCATCTATCGCCCGCCCAAGTCCGCAAACTCCAGGAACAGGCAGATCGGCTGGCCGACATCCATCAACGACTCCATCACTGCCGACAAGAATACGCCCAACACCAACAGCAATGGGAACACCTCAGGAATCGAATTCGGGAACTGGCTGAGCAACTCGGCCTGCAACCTGCCCACCTGAACCCGATCGAACTGGTCCACCTGATGGAGGAACATTTAAAGGAGCAGGAGGTTCGGCATGGGCGATGGCTCCAAATCCGTCGGCAATTCCGGGCGGTCCGCCATCAACTCCGACGGCGCCATCGAAGTCTCGCACGTCTGCAGCTTCAGCGACGCAAACTGCTTCGCCAAGCAGGGGTTGCCACAGAAGAGGATTTCCGCCGCCGAGCTGCAGAAACGCTCCAGGCCCAACAACTCGTCCACCAACGGCAGACCATCCAACGGGAAATCGAAGCGGCTTTGGCAGGGAACATCCGCGAAGAAGATTTGACCCCCTATCTGGACTCCCATGCCGACTTGCAGACCCACCGGGCCCATCTGACGGAGAGAATCGACCAACTGATCCAAGAAGTTCGAACCTGTTACGAACGCCGCGGGCAATTGAACGAACAACTTCGGCTTTTGGCCGACGACCAGACCCTGGCCCGTAAACGTCTCCAATGGACTCAACTTCAACGAGAAATCGCCCAGACAAGCCGCCGCTGGCAAATCCTCGCACTCACCCATCGAATGTTCGACCAACTTCGGCGGCGCTATGAACGCCAATATCAGCCGGAAACCCTTCAGGAAGCCTCCGAATATTTCCACCGGTTGACCCAAGGGCGATATACCCGGGTGTGGCGGCCGTTGGATCGAGAAGAACTGTGGGTGGATCTGGCTGCGGGGACCAGTCTGCCGGTAGAACGGTTAAGTCATGGCACAAGGGAACTTTTGTTC
>Ga0272448_1008753_pt1 | contig 10465 bp, 11 predicted proteins | sample YNPCB0191_FD_202220 | JGI IMG/M metagenome (GOLD analysis project Ga0272448, IMG submission 202220) | Hot spring sediment microbial communities from Yellowstone National Park, WY, United States - YNP-CB-019-1 | ecosystem: Environmental > Aquatic > Thermal springs > Hot (42-90C) > Sediment... | reverse complement strand
GGCTGCCGCTGTCCCGACCAAGCCCACCAGAGCCAGGGCAAGTACCGCAACTACGATGACAATTTTCCTCATACTGCTACAGCCTCCTTATTGTCTACCATTGCCCCCAGAGCAACGGTCAACCACTGTAATCTTTTAACGAACGGAACACCAGAATGTTATGAACCTATTTGATTGTTAGTCGCAACAGGTGATCATCGTCAGCCGATGGCTGGCCGCGCCCGTCGCGGTTACTCGTCAAAATGTAGAACGCCCCATCGGGTCCCTCCACCACATCGCGCAGGCGGCCATACTGGTTTGTCAGCAACACCGCAAATGATGTTATCTTGCGCGGATCATTCGCGTCGAATGTCAGACGGTACAGAGACTGGCCACTCAGCCCGGCAAACAGCAACGAGCCCGCCCACGGGCCGCTTGTTACAAACGTCGCCCCACTTGGCGCCCACGTGTTGCCCGTTCCACTCTGGATCACCGGCGTCTCCATGCCGGCACGCGTTTCATCACCCGAAATGACCGGCCAGCCGTAGTTCTTGCCCGCCTCTATATAGTTAACCTCGTCCTGGCAGCAGCCCTTCTCACTGCTGGGGCCGTTGTCGGTTGCATAGAGCCGCCCTGTGCCAGGTTGCCACGCCAGTCCTTGTGGGTTGCGCAAGCCGTAGGCATAGACCGGCGAGCCGGGAAAAGGATTGTCGGCAGGAATGCTACCATCCGGGTTCAGCCGCAGTATCTTGCCGTTGAGCGAGCTCACATCCTGGGCCAGGGGGCCGTTGGCAGCAAAAGCACATAGATTACTCTCACAGGTCGAATCTTTCTAGCAATGCCGGCTGCTGCATGTTCCCATATCGTCGGCCCGGCATCGTGGCCTGTCCGGCGCCCCGTTCACTTTGTCCAATCAAACACCCGCTCTGCAGCGAAATCGTACGCAACAGAGACGTCCAGTAGCCTCCGCTGATTCGAACCGTCTATATTCATTATGTATACGTGCCAGTCGCTGTCACGATCGGTCAGGAAAGCGATGCTCTTGCCATCTGGCGTCCACAGCGGCGATACATTGTTGACCGGCTTCTTCGAGATGTCGGGTGGGCTCGCCGTTAGCTGCACGCGCCCGCTGCCGTCGGCATTGATCACCAGAACGTCGCGATGGTCCTGGAGTTTCGACATGAAGACGATGCGCTGGCCATCTGGCGACCAGGCCGGACTCTCGTCCAGAGGATTGTCTGTCAGCTTCACCGGTGGGCCGGCCAGGTCGGTGATCCATAGACCACGCATGCCCTTATAGACCAGCCGTCCATCGGGCCCCCAGTCGGGCGTAAAGGCTTTCTGATCCGGGTCCATGGGCACATCGGTCTTGTTGCCGGTTGCCACATCAACCACACTGATGCGCCAGAAATCGTTAGGGACACCAATGGGATTGCCATGGCGGTCTGTTCGTTGCACGCTTCGATACTTCCACGTGAAGGCAATCTTGCTGCCGTCGGGTGACCAGGTTGGCGACTTGGCCCCGTTGATCTGATACACCATACGCAGGTTGCTACCATCGGCATTCATAACGTAGATTCCCTGTGGCTCGCTCCACCTGGTGAAGGCAATCTGCCGGCCATCTGGCGACCAGGCCGGATCCAGGCCTGTCGTCAGGCGAGTCAGACTGCTGCCGTCGGCGTTGACGACAACGATGTCGCCACCGCTGGCGAGTTGCATGACCAGGCGACCACTGGGCAACGGGGCAACGACAACAGGCGGCGCGGCCAGCGGGACGACTGTCGGCGTTGCGGTCGGCTGAGGCAGGATGGCCTCCAGGGGCACCTTCAGCACGCGCGTTGGCGTGGCCGATGGCGTTGCCGACGCAGGCGTCGTGGCCCGCGGTGTCACGGCGGCCGCCGTGCGTGCAATGGCCGAATTCGATACTGACGGCGCGGCATTGTTCGGCAGTGGGATAATCGCTACCGTCGGCGTCGGCGTGGCGACCGTGGCACTGCAGGCACTGATGCTCAACAGCACGGCAACCACAAAGAGCAGGCGTAGGGCTTTCATGTCTCTACCTCGAACGTCTAACTGGGCGAGGTGATTTGTACCATAACGGCAGCAATGCTTCCGTCTGCACCAACCTGACCTGTAATTGTCACCTGAGCACCGGCCGTCACATCAGACAACGTGGCGGCGACCGTCTTGCGCAACCGCGTATCGGCCGCGATCACAACCTTTGCCGTCTGCCCGTTCTGCTCCTGCACCGTCAGCGTGTTGCCGCTGATACTTTGCACCGTTCCCATCACGACCGAGATGTTGGCAACCTGCCCGCCACTGCCGGTCGTACCACGTGTGGTACCGCCTTGACCGGTCGCGCCGGCGCCACCCTGGCGCGTGAATCCTCCGCTCGCTCCAGCCTGCGCGTTGACGCCGGTGGTCACCTGCTGTGCAGTGATGCTGCCATCAGACGCGGCCTGGCCAACCACGGTCACCGTGTCGCCCGCTTTGATGTCGGCAGCCGTTATGGTGATGCTCTTGACGAAGGTCGTGGTGCTGCTGACCGTTGCCTTGGCCACCGTGCCGTCCTGCGTGGTTACCGTAATCGTTGTTCCATCAACCTTTTGCACTGTACCGCTTGTCGGCCGGGCAAAAGATTGGCTGCCTGTCGTCGAGGTTGCTGCAGTCGTCCCCTGCCCGGTGCTGGTTGTTCCGTTCTGACCGGCCGCAGTCGCCGATCGGCCACTGCTGGCTGCACCGCTTTGCGCTGCGCCACCAGAGCTTGCTCCCACCGCAGCCGCTGCCGCCGGTTTGGGGGTAGGCTGGGCCAGAACCAGTTTGTGGCCGGCTACCGTGCCCAAATCAACTTGAATCCCCCGCTGGGCCATGATCGCTCCTGTGGCCAGGCCCACGATGAGCACTAAGAAGAAGAGAGTCCCATAGTTGCGTCGAACGAAGCTCACGTTGTTACTCCTTTTAGAAGCTATCCTGTCATGGCGGTAGCGTCGGCGCGCCCCCCGTCTTACCGACCCGGCCTGACATGCCGTTGTCATGGCAGGTGGGCACAGTGCCTCGACCGGCTATGCCAGGACAGCGTCTTGTGAACATTTACGGCCAGTAGTGGTCATAGAACAGTGTATCGTATAATAGTTTGCCGATGTAGCAGATAAAAACAAAGATGACCACCGGCACCTGAACCTTGCTCAGCCACTGTGGGAAACCGTCCGGCGGCGGCAAGGCCATGACGATGATCGCGATGATGACTGCCACCACCACACGCTCGACCACATAAAGCACCTTGCGCCGCATGGTCCGGCCTCACGATCAAATGCCCTATTCATACCTCAACGCGTCAATGGGATGCAGCGCTGCTGCCCGTGTTGCCGGATAGATTCCGAAGAACAAACCCACGGCCACAGAGAAGCCAACGGCCAGAATGATTGCATCGGGCGAGATAACCGTCGTAAAGCCGAGATTGAGACGGTTGGCAAGCTGGCTGATTGTCGCGCCAAAGGCGATGCCGCCTGCTCCGCCAAGAACCGAGAGCACAATTGCTTCGACCAGAAACTGGGTCATAATGTCGCGCCGCTTGGCGCCGACGGCCTTGCGAATACCGATCTCACGCGTGCGCTCGGTCACCGACACCAGCATGATGTTCATGATGCCGATGCCGCCGACGATCAAAGAGATGGCAGCAATGGCTCCCAGGAACGCCGTCAAGATGCCCGTTACCTGATCGAAAACGCTCAGAATCTGTTTCTGACTGATGATGGTGAAGTCATCCTGATTGAATTGGATTTTGTGTTGGGTGCGTAGGATCTCGGTAATCTCGGCAATGGCGCTGTCTACCTGACTCTCGCTGACTGCTGATACCGAGATGTTGGACACACGCTGACCGACGCCGAAGCCACGCCCGCCGCCGATCAGTCGCCGTTGCGCCGAGGTCAAGGGAATGAAGGCCGTGTTATCCACCGAACCGAAACTCGTCCCACCTTTCGGTTCCAGGACGCCCACCACCCGGTAGTTGGCGCGGTTGAGTTTGACCGTCTGGTTGATGGGGTCCTGATCACCAAACAATGACTGGGCCAGCGTGGCCCCCAACACCACGACCTGGGACACGCCATCAACTTCGGCCTGGGTGATGAACTCGCCATCGGCAACGTTGACATTGTGGACGATCAAGTAGTCGGGCGTTACCCCCATGATCGAGCCGAAAGAGGTCTGACCGCCATAGGATATTTGCCCGCCCGCGCCGAATTCAGGTGAAACGGCGGCCACATCGGGTAACTGGGCGTCAATGATGGCCTTGGCATCCTCGGTGGTCAACGTTGCCTGCTGCTGGCCGAAGGCAGCCACACGCACATTCGACGAGCTTGAGCCGCCGGGCATGATCGTAATCAGGTTCGAACCTGTGCTCTGAATCTGCTGGGCAACCGACTGCTGCACACCTTGACCAACCGACAACAATGCGATGACTGCTCCAACGCCGATGATGATGCCAAGCATGGTCAGGAAGGCACGCATCTTGTTGGCAGTCAGGCCACGCAGGGCCACTCTGATACTCTCGTAAATGTTCATCGGTGCGTTACCTCCTGGATGTGCTCATCGGGCAGAGCCGCCAGCACATCCAACGCGCGCCTGGGGTTGGCAACTGGCTCATCGGATAGGATCCTGCCATCGCGCACACGGACGATACGCCTGGTATGACTGGCAATGTCCGGCTCATGGGTAACGAAGACGATTGTGATGCCCTGCTCCTCATTGAGGCGTTGGAAGATGGCCATGATTTCCTCACTTGAGCGGGTGTCCAGGTTGCCGGTCGGCTCATCGGCCAGAATGATCGAAGGGTTCGTTACCAGCGCCCGGGCAATGGCCACTCGCTGCTGCTGGCCACCGGATAACTCGGTCGGCTTGTGGTACATGCGGTCGGCCAGGCCAACGGCTTCCAGCGCTTCTTTGGCGCGCTTGCGCCGATGGTCTCCTCCGCCATAGATGAGCGGCAACTCAACCTGGTCAATGGCCGGTATACGCGGTAACAAGTTGAATGTTTGAAAGACGAAGCCGATCTTCTTGTTACGAATCTCGGCCAGCTCATCGTCACTCAGCTTGCTGACTTGAATGCCGTCAAGGTAGTACTCGCCGGATGTCGGTGTATCCAGGCAGCCGATGATATTCATCATCGTTGACTTGCCAGACCCAGAAGGGCCCATGATAGCCACCAGCTCACGGCGCCTGACCTCGAGGTTAATGCCACGCAGGGCATGGACCTCCACATCACCCATACGGTACACCTTCGTCAGGTTCTCGATCTTGATGGTCAGATCCGAGTCAATGGTGGGCTTGTCACGTCGGGAAAAGAAGTGCATGGTCTACCTCCCCGGTTGGGTAATGCGCACCCCACCACCGAGTCCGCCGAAGAGACCGGAACTGGTCGGGGCAACCTGGGCAGCGCTGGTGGTTGTAGCAATGCCCACCATGTCGCCTTGCGATAAACCTGAGATGACCTCCGTGTTTGTATCGTTCGACAGTCCTGTCTGGATCTGCTTCATCACGATCTGGCCATCGGGCTGCGGCACAGCTACCGTACGCGTGCCCCCGACGATCTTGATGGCACGGTTGGGTATATAGAGCACATTCGTGCGCTGGTCAATGACGATGTTGATTGTAGAGGTCAAGCCCGCCCTCAGGCGCGGATCCATCTGCGTTGGCGTCACATAGACGAGATAGGTCACAACACCCGATTGGACATTGCCGCTCGGGGCGATGGCCGTCACCTTACCCGGCAGAGTGAGGCCTGGCAGGCTGTCAAACGTAATATGCACCGACTGGCCGACCGAGACCTTACCGATGTCTGTTTCATCAATATTGGCTTCGATATGCATGGAGCTCAAATCAACAAGGGTGATAATGGGTGAACTGCCAACCTGCTCGCCCACGTTGGCGCTAACGCTGGCAATCATGCCGTCGAAAGGAGCAACAATGACCGCGCCCTGCAGATTCGACCGCGCCTGATCAACCTGAATCTGGGCCGTCTTGACCGCGTTTTGCTGCATCTGCAGATCGGTGGCTGTGCTACCCTGTGTCGCCTTGGCGTAGTTGGCCAGGGCCGACTGATAGTCGAGTGTTGCCGATTGCAGCGCCTGCGCCTGGGCGCTCATGCCAACATCACTACGCCAGGCGATTTTGTCATAGTCGCTTTGCGCCTTTTGCAGCGCCAATGACGCTTTGTCTAGTGCTGTCTTGGCAATGGTGACATCTTGAGGAGTCGGCCCTGCCTGGAGTTGGGCCAGCTTTAATTGTGCATTTTCCAGATTTACCTGACTCTGCTGCAAGGTAAACTCCAGGTCTGTGGTATCAATCTTGGCCAGGATCGTGCCTGCCTTGACAACATCACCGACCTTGACATTCAGCTCTTTGAGCTTGCCCCCCGTCTTAAAGGACAGTTTTGCCTGGTTGTTGGGCACGAGAGATCCGGTGGTCGCCACGGTCGCCTCCAGGTCGCCACGCTGCACAGTGACAAAGCGGTAGGCGGTGGCCGCACTCACAGGCTTTGGAGCGACGAACTGATGATAGCCATAGTAACCACCGGTTACTGCAACAACAAAGACGGCGATAAGACTGAGAATGCGCACGATGAACTTGATCACGTTCATTAAGAACCTCCCTGCATGTTCGGATGCCGATGACAGCGCCAACGGCTGGCCAACACGCGACGACCGAGACAGACGCAAACATACATATTCTGCTTGCTCATGATGACTAAGCTGCCTTAACCGGGCATTAAAACAACATTAAGAGAACATTAAGATGGCGGTCATCTAATCATTCACGTCGTCCAATGACCAGCCGACAGTATCTCCGCCTCGTGTCCACAGCACGACGCCAAAGCCCAACACAGCGACAACGCCGGCCACAACCCAGCCAAGATAGGGGAGCATGCTGGCAAGCGACAGGAGGATGACACCAACGCCAAGGTGGAAGAGCGGCCCCCGGTCATCGAGACGAAAGAACTGGCAGACCGCGGCTCCCAGCGCCAGACTGACCGAGACCAGGCCAATGGCCGTCGCAACATAGACGCCTAGAATAAGGATGAGCAGAATCGGCCAGCCGATGACATTGATGAAGATCAGAAAGGTGAGCAGGCCAATGCCTAGATAGCCCAGCAACCCAACGGCGAAGGCCAAAGCCCGCTCGCCCCACCCACCGCGCACCACGCGCGCCATAATGCCCAGACGACGCGGAAAGAGGAAGAGTGCCATAATTGCCAGAATGAGCAATGAGACCAGCGAGCCGACGTACCACCACAGCCCAGGCAGCCCCTCGCGATGTAAACCGAACGGTCGCACCCGCATATAGGGCTGCGCCTGGCGTTCGGATGTCGGTGGAGTCAGGATGCGTAGCGACGGCCAGGGGGGCACGGCGCGCGACAGCAATGTCCCCACGCGCAGGACAGGCCCAACCTGTGAGACGCCATGCTCTGGCAACCACACACTGACAAGGTAGACAACAGCACATGTCAAAAGAGCGAGCCCAATGATGAAGACGACTAAACGCCTGGTCATAGCATGAGGCAGAAGCCTCTTCCTCCCAAACACGATATCTCCGACGCATACATATCTATGGGGGGCAGCATCGGAGACGATCGAGCTCCCCAAGGTTGGCGGCGATTCATCATCACCGTCTGGCCGCCACGCCTGACGACGGCGACGAGGCCAGGATCTGTACTATCATTGCAAAGATGGCAACAACAAGCAAAGATATACCAAGCAGGAATCCGGCATCCAGGCTCAGCGCCAGCAGCGAGGTAGCCGAGATCATAGATTCCAGGTTGCTCCAGTCAACGATTTCTGTCCACTCCACAATGGCAGAAGGCAGATTGAGCAAAGAAACACCATGGACGCTGGCTGTCTGGGCGAGCAGAATGGCCATTCCGATCAGCGCGGCAATAGGCGCCCACAGCCGAGCAAGTCGGTCGGACCACACCGGCGGCAATTGCACCCGCCCACGGGCCGCGGGTATGCTCTCCATCACCGAGCTGACAAAACCTTGTGGGACCGGCTCAACAGGCAGACGCTCTACAACACCGATAATCAGCTCCACCTCCTGGCGAAAAGCGCGGCAATCTGCGCAGCTCACCAGATGAGCAGCAACCAAACCTTGCTCCCGCGTATCTAAGACCTCGCCGTCTAGATGTCGCTGGATCAACCCTTGTACAGTTGCACAGACCATTCTCATACCCCATGCCCCCTGGTTTGCACCCCGTCACCTGTTGCCAATGTCTCCCGCAAGAGAGCACGCCCGCGATGCAGATGCGTTCGTACCGTATTGAGTGGGAGACCGAGCATATCCGCTATCTCGCTATAGGACCTCCCTTCCAGGTGATACAAAATCACCACTGCCCGATACATGGGCGGCAGCGTCAGAATGGCCTGCTGAACACGGGCTTGAATTTCGTGGCGTTCAGCCAGATCGGCGATGCTGACTGCGGAGTCAGCGATGGCACCGAACGACTCTTCGTCAGCATCAAGCGACTCGACCATGCCATTCGATGCATGCCGGCGTTGGCTCAGACAGACATTGACGGCGATTCGGTAGAGCCAGGCGCCAAAGGGATGGCCTGGCTTGAACCCGGGCAGCCCGCGATAGGCACGGATAAATGTCTCCTGGGCCAGGTCCTCGGCCTCAGCCCGATCTCCGGTCATGTGATAGGCCAGGTTGAAGATTTTGTCAGCGTAGCGGCGCACCAACTCGGCAAACGCGTCGCGATCAGATCGCGCGCGTTCGACCCACGATTCGTCCGAGTTGTCCAGGTCTGACCACATGCCTGTCTACTCCGGCCATCCACATAATATTACTATGGAAAAGCGTAGAAAGTTTCATTTTGTGTGATTGATGCGCCAGGCTGTGCGGCCTGCTACTATGTCTCTAGGTCAAGGCACCTCTCCCAGGTTATGGACGTCCGCGCCGTCGTTTACAGCAGCGTCGGCAGCAGCGCATAGAAAAGGGTTGACAGGACGACATCGGCCAGGGGCACCTGATCGCTGGTGGTGTGGGCATAAGCTTCGTCGCCAGGGCCAAAGCCTATACAGGGGATGCCGGCTTTGCCCATCCAGTAGACACCGTTGGTCGAAAAGTTCCACCTGCCGATGGTGGGTTCACGTCCATAGGCCGCACGGTAGGTCGCCTCGGCAGCCTGAACAAGCGAATGATCGGCAGGCAGAATCCAGGCGGGGTAATATTCCTCGACCGGGAAAACGTAGCCGGTGTAGCTCGGCTTGTCGTACAACAGGATCTCGACAGTTGCCTCAGCAGCGCCGGGCAGTGCCTTAACCTGGGCAAGAGCCGATTCCTTGCTCTCACCAAAGGTCAGACGGCGGTCAATGTAGACGGTGCACTCATCGGGAACGGCGTTGAGCGAGGCGGTCTGGCATTCGATCCTGGTCACCACCGTGCTGCCACGTCCCAGAAAGGGGTCATCGCCGAGAGTGTCGGTCATGTCGCGTATCCCGCCGATGATCGGCAACATCTTGTAGATAGCATTGTCACCGAGATGTGGTGACGCAGCATGGGCCGAGCGGCCTTTGGTAACGACCTTCATCTGCAACCGCCCACGCTGGCCGCGGTAGATGCCCATGTTCGTCGGCTCGCCGATGACAACCACATCAGGGCGAATGCCTTCGACCTCCACCAGGGCATTCGGCGCAATGCCTTCGCATGCTTCTTCCATGTTGCCGAAGTAGTAGAGCGTCCAATCTTTTGCCAGATCGAGTTCTTTGATGATAGCTAGGGCATAGACCATGCCTGGCGTGGATCCTTTTTCATCGCAGGCGCCGCGCCCGTAGAGGATGCCGTTTTCGACCTTGCCCTGGAATGGGTGCCACTGCCAGGCAGACGGATCGCCGATACCCACCGTGTCCAGGTGACTGTCGTACAGCAAGAGACGTCGGCCATTGCCGACGCGGCCGAGAACATTGCCCATGCAGTCGAAGCGTACCTCATCAAAACGCAGGCGTGTCATTTCCTCGGCCACGCGTCGGCCAACGTCACCGATCTGTCCTTCCGGACTAGGAATGGCAACGATGTCGCGCAGGAAGCGGATGATCGCCTCATGGTGGCCGGCCACCCGTGCCTGGATGGCGGAATTGAGCTCGAACATGGTGTAGACCCTCCGGTTGCAGCGTAATTCCGCACCAGTATAGCACAGGCCGATACAGCCATGCAATCAGGGGAGACTGGTGATTACCCATAAGTCGGGGTAGGGGGACTTGAAAAGCTCTGTCCAACGCGGTATGCTTGGGTTCGACCAAGAATCCAGCACACGCGAGGGACAGAGCCATCGATACGATACACTGGCAAGCCGATCTTGTCAAGCAGCCAACAGCAGAAATCGAACAGACCATCAGCATGTTTCTCCAGCCCGTCACAGCCCGTCTGCCTGATAAGCGCCTGCGGAGGACTGTGGAGCTGGCCGTGCGTGGGATCGTCGGCGGGCAGTCGCCCCTGA
>Ga0272448_1008752_pt1 | contig 10465 bp, 13 predicted proteins | sample YNPCB0191_FD_202220 | JGI IMG/M metagenome (GOLD analysis project Ga0272448, IMG submission 202220) | Hot spring sediment microbial communities from Yellowstone National Park, WY, United States - YNP-CB-019-1 | ecosystem: Environmental > Aquatic > Thermal springs > Hot (42-90C) > Sediment... | reverse complement strand
CGATTCCAGATGAGCCGCTGCCGGGTCAGCGCGCCCTGCGCGGCGAGCAGCCGAAAGCCACGACGGTGCGTTTTCGCGATCTGCGGACCGGCGAGGAACGCTGGGCTCGGGTCAACGCATCCCCCGTGCTGAACGAACAAGGCAAGGTGCAGTTTGCGATCAACATCTTTCACGATGTGACCGAGCGCCGGCGCGCGGAAGAAGGAATCTCGCGACTCGCTTCGATTGTGGAATCGTCCGAGGATGCGATCATCAGTAAAACCGTCGATGGCACCATTCTCACCTGGAACCCCAGTGCGACGCGGCTGTACGGCTATACCGCTGAAGAAGCAATCGGTCAATCGATCGCAATGCTTTACCCGCCGGACCGTCGGGGCGAGTTTCAAGAAACGATGGAACGATTGAGACGAGGCGAGCCGACCCCGCTGCACGATACTGTCCACGTCAAGAAAGATGGCAGTCGCATCGACGTGTCGATCAGCACTTCGGCGATCAGGGACTCGAGCGGTCAGGTCATCCGCGCGTCGACGATCGCGCGCGATATCACCGAACGAAAACGCACCGAGGAGACACAGCGTTTTCTCATCGAGGCAAGCAGCGCGCTCGCTTCTTCGCTGGACTATGAGGAGACACTGGCGAGCGTAGCGCGGCTGGCGGTGCCGCAGATCGCGGACTATTGCGCGGTGGAGATACTCCAAGACGATGGGGCGCTCCACCAGGTCGCCCTCGCGCACGTGGACCCACAAAGGGTCAGACTCGCTCAGGAACTGTGGCGACGCTATCCCCCCGCTCCGGACGCGCCGTACGGTGTTCACACTGTGCTACGGAGCGGCAAATCGGAATTGGTGTCGTACGTGACCGAGCAGCAGATCGCTGCAGGAGCGCGCGATATCGAACATCTGAAAATGCTGGTCGAACTCGGTTTGAAATCGTACATCATCGCGCCGCTCATTGCCCGCCGGCGAACGCTCGGCGCGCTGACGCTCGTCTTGGCAGAATCCGGGCGACGTTTCACGCCCGCCGATCTCGCGCTCGCCGAAGAACTTGCCCACCGCGTCGCGCTGTCGGTCGACAATGCGCGGCTGTACCGGGAAGCGCAGCGCTTGAACGAAGAACTCGAACAGCGCGTGATCAGCCGGACGATCGAGTTGCAGAACGCCAATCGCGAGCTCCAAGCCGAGATCAAAGAGCGCCAGCAGGCGACGGAGCAACTGCGTTTGCTTTCGGCGCACCTCCAGTCCGCGCGCGAGGAAGAACGCATCCGCGTCGCGCGGGAAATCCACGATGAACTGGGACAAGTGCTGAGCGCGATCAAGATCGACATCGCGCTGCTCAGTGAAAAATTGGCTGACCAAGAGGCAAAGCTGGAACGCGGCAGTCTCGTCCAGGAGCTCAACTCGACGAACAAACTGATCGATCAGACGATCCAGAAAATGCGGCACATTATTCGAGAATTGCGCCCCGAGATTCTCGATCACCTGGGTCTCAGCGCCGCCATTGAGTGGCAGGTGCAGGAATTCCAGACGCGCACCGGCATCGAATGCCAGTTCGACTCCGACATTGACGACGCGCGTCTGGATTTGGACCGCGCGACCGCGGTGTTTCGCATCTTGCAGGAGGCGCTGACCAACGTCGCGCGTCACGCCCAGGCGACGCGGGTCGATATTTCGTTGAAGGAAGAGGGCGGGACCATCCTTCTCGAAATTCAGGACAATGGCAGGGGCATTACCGAGGGTGAACGGTCGAACCAAAAATCCTTTGGGATTCTGGGGATGCGTGAACGCGCGCTGGCATTCGGCGGCGAAGTGCAAGTCGAAAGAGCGACGCTTGGAGGAACGCGTGTCTCGGCGCGGATTCCCGCGGGAGAAATGCAATGATCAATATTCTCATCGCCGACGATCATGAACTGATCCGTGAGGGTTTGAAAAAGATCCTCAAGAAAGAACCGGACATGGAAGTGATGGGGGAAGCGAGCAATGCTCAGCAGGTGTTCGAACTCGTCAAAAATCGCAAGTTGAGCATCGTGTTGCTTGATATCTCCATGCCGGGGCCGAGCGGTTTGGATGTGCTCGCCGAATTGAGAAAGGAATACCCCAAACTGCCGGTGTTGATCCTGAGCATGCACCCGGAAGACCGTTTTGCTGTGCGCGCTCTAAAAGCCGGCGCGGCGGGTTACGTGACCAAGGACGGCGCGGTCGCCGAATTGGTGAATGCCATCCGCAAGGTGGTGGCGGGCGGAAAGTACGTGAGTCCCCATCTCGCCGAAAAGCTGGCGGATGACTTGGAAAAGAGCGAAAGACCGCTGCATGAGACATTGTCCGACCGCGAGTTTCAGGTGATGCGCATGATCGCTTCGGGAAAGAAGACGAGCGAAATCGCCGAAGAGCTCTCTCTTAGTATCAGCACAGTCAACACGTACCGCACGCGCATCCTTGAGAAAATGCACATGCAGACGAACGTCGATTTGACGCGCTATGCAATCGAAAATCATTTGATTGAGTGATAAGCGCAGACCGAAAACGATCGGCATTTGCATTCTGCCCCCACTTACCCTCTCGATCCTCTTGTCGTAGAGAATACGACAAAGAAACCAGCTCCCCTACGACACAGTTTTCACACTTTGAGCGATTCCGCGCCGCCGCACCGCGGGGTATACTTTGCCGGCATGTGAACGATCGGCTCGAATTCGACTTTTGCGGGACACACGATGAGAGTGTTTTTGGTGGACGATGCGCTCGTCATCCGTCAGCGGCTGACGAAGATGCTGGCAACGCTCAAGGGCGTCCAGGTGATCGGCGAGGCGGAGGAAGCAGACGACGCCATTCAAGCAATTCGACGGCTGCGCCCCGACGTGGTCATCCTCGATCTGCAATTGCTCAAGGGGACCGGCTTCGATGTTCTGAAAGCGATCAAGCAAGACAACCCTGCACCCGTTGTCATCCTGTTGACTAACTTTCCGTATCCAAGGTTCCGCCAGAAATGTCTGGAGGCGGGCGCCAACTTCTTTTTCGACAAATCGACCGAATTTCAGAAGATTCCAAACGTCTTACTGCAATTATCGCAAGCGCCGCGCTGTCGGCGCGAATCATTCTCGCTGAGAACAGCTCCTTGACATCGGCTCATTCGGTGAGATTGGAGGTCAGGATGACTCACGCTCATTCAAGCAGGCGTTCCCATTTGAAGCTACACTGGCAGTCTCCGCGGAGACCGCAGCATCTGGTCTGGGATATCGTTCTCGCCATCGCCATTGTGCCGCTTCTCGTCTTCATCGCCATGCGGACGAACCCCGCCCTGGCGACCAGTCTGGGTGGTGTGTTCGAGCTCAACCATTCGGCATCTCCCGCGGCTTCCGTGCGCGAGCCGACGGATCGTACGGGGGTGCCCGCGCTGATTGCCGATTTGAAAAGCCCGGTGACGAGTGTGCGCTTGAACGCCGCAGAGACCCTGGGGGCAGAGCGCGCGGCGCAGGCGACGGACGCGCTGTTGGCGGCGACGTACGATTCGGACTCGCGCGTGCGCGAAGAAGCTGCCGCATCGCTTGGTGAGATCGGCGCGATCCAGACACTGCCGCGTCTGGCAGAGCTGCAACTCACGTCAGCAGACACCCGCATCGAAATCGCCGCGTTCGAAGCGCAAGGAAAGATCACGCAGGATGTTGCCGCCGCGTTGAATGTCCCGGTCTCGAGCATCCAGGCACTGACGATTTCCGATAACGGCATCGCGTACGCGGCGGCGCTGAACGAACTCTACGCGCTGCGGGGCGGCGACTGGAGTCGCGTCAGCCATCTGCCGGCACTTCCGAATGACCTGTCGGTGAGTCCGGATGGGCAGCTGGTCTTGTTGTCCACCGTTTCGTCGGGGTTGTACCGCAGCCGGGACGGCGGCGTGACCTGGAAGCATCTACAGTACGGCATGCAGACACCGACTCAGCTCAAGACGACGGCTGTCCTCGTCAACCCGCAGAATGTGAACCAGCTCTTCGTCGCCTTGGCGGTGAATCGGATGACGGATGATCAGCTGGATGCGCTTGGAATCGCGATGAGCGGCGACGGGGGCGAAACCTGGATGATGCTTGCAAATTCCCCGACCTGGTCGGTCACGCGGCAAATGATCATCGATCGGACGACGCTGCGCTATCTCTACGGCATGTCGGACGTGGGTCCTTGGCGCTACGATCTGGCAACGCACCAAATGAACTGATCGGCGCGTGACTAGTACAGCAACTTGATGTGGCTGCACTGCTCAACTCGTCGTTGAGAATCCATACTGAGGAAAAGGTTCGCTTCGAAAGGAGCGTATGCGAATGGTAACTCTACAAACACCGCCGATGAGCACCGCGGAGGTGTCGGCGGAATCCCATCCAACGTTCCGTGCCGATTTCAATATCGAACGAGCCAGGGCGGGCGCAGAAAACCGATCTGGGCTGGAGAAACGACAGAACCGCGTGTTGGTTTACACCTGTTCTGTTCGCCAACGAAAAGAGCACACGGATTCAAATGAGACGTGAACCGGAGGATGTAAATGTCCGACGTGGATATTCGAGATGCTTGGAAGGAATCTCGGCTCAAAGTGATCGATCAATGGGGTCGTCTCACCGAACACGACCTGGATCAAATCGGGCTCGAGCGCGACCTGCTGGTGCGCATCGTACAGAAAAAATACGGTTACACGAGAGAGCGAGCCGAGTTGGAGGTGGATCACTTTCTGCAATCGATCATTCCTGACGATTCCATCCCCCTGACTGCGGAAGGAGTCTCCGTATGACGCTTACGTTAACTCAACTCATCGTCTATATCGTGATCGCGGTCATCAGTGCCTATCTGGCGGCAGCCGTGATCAGGACACGATACCCGTTCGGCATGCCGGGCGCGTTCGTCGCCTCCCTGGTTGGAGAGTGGTTGATGATTAACGTACTACACGTGTTTTTGGCACCAGAGGTCGCGTACGGCGGCGTGCCTATCATCACCGCGATCGCCGGGGCATTGATCCTGGCATTCCTGTGGGCGGTCGTCGCCGGAAGCCGACGCGGCCGGCGGTGGATCTGAGGTTCACTGAGAATACGAGGTCAGCGGAGACCGGGCGAAAGCCCGGTCTCCATTTCTCCCGGCGGAAAATGAAGCGGAGGTAACGGGATGGATGTGCAAGATACGATCCAAACACGTCGTCATCGTCACGAAGCGGTCCAGTGGAACGATAGGAACATCGCGCGGAATGAAGAGGAAAAGATGCTCGCGACCGTCCCCAGCCGCGTCGTGCGAAGCCGCGATGGCGCGAGTGAGCCAGACCCCGAGACCTACCGACAGGCGCTCAAGAGCATGCTGGAGATTCCGGAGGTCGAGAACCGTTTGAGCTATATTACGGCGGCACTGATCGTCTCCGTTTTCGGCGGCTGGCTGGGAGTCAGACTGACCCGGACGCGCGCCTTCGCGCTCGTCGTTGACCTCACCCTGTTTTTCTCGAGCCTCGCGCTGGCAGCCTTTTTCGTCGGTGTAATGTTGGGAGAGGGGTTTCTGCCGCTCAGCGTCGTGCCGGTTCTCCTCTTCCTGTTCGCGGTAATCGCATTGCTGATCATGGGTAGCATGCTGGGAAGCATGGTGCGGACTGCGGCGGCGAAACGCCGAGCACGATCCCGGGGCGACCATCTGTTCCGGAAAGCCGCCTGATTGCGCGCGGAATTCAAGATCCTATTTTTAAGGAGGGCACGATGTCATTGGAAAACCTGGCAATCCTTTTGTTGATCGGTCTCATCGCCGGTTGGTTAGCTGGCGTCTTCATGCGAGGAGGCGGCTACGGCATTGTCACTGATATCGTCATCGGCATCCTGGGTTCGCTCGTCGGCAGGTATCTGTTTGGTTTGCTGGGGCTGGGTGCCTCGGGCTTGCTCGGTGGCATCCTCGCGGCTTTCGCCGGCGCAGTCGTCCTGATTCTGGTCATGCGCACGCTCGTCCGGGTCGGAGTCTAATCATGCGGCACAGCCACACAGCGAGCGCTCGGATCGGCGGGCGCATCTTTTGCTTTGTTCTTGTGACCTCGATCGCGCTGAGCGCATGCAGAGCCGTCCCTACCTCCATCGCGCTCACGGCGACGCCGATCGTCACCCTGCCTACCACAACAGCGATCCCAACCGACACCGCGACCCGGGTCGCGATTGCCGCAGCTACGGATGCGCCCGAGCCGACCGCGACTCGGACCGCGACGCCAGCCCGGCGCGCGTCGATAGGCGCCAGCCAGCGCGCGACGGCAACTCCGTCGATTCCGCCGGGCGTCTACGCGACGGCGATCAAAATCGCTCCGACGCCGGCACAATCGGATGTGCCGCCGCTGTTCACCGTGACCTTTCTCAACACGACTGGTGGAGCAAAGAGGTATCGCTGGTTCGTCAAGATTTACCAACAGGATCAGCCGCAGTCCTTCGGTGAAACGCCCAAAACCGACAGCGATATTCCGATCCACACCACACAATTGACAGCCGTTTCAAACTGGAAGACGACGACGGTCGTGCAGTGCCTGTTTCTCATCGCCCGTGTGTTCTGGATCGATGAGAACAATCAGGTGCACGAATTCTCGAAACCGGATGGGAATAACCCCGCTACCGGCTTCTACGTTTGCCCATGAGGCAGGAGGAGAGTTGATGCACTGCTAGTAGTGCATCAACATGACACTTGCCCTGGCGGGAACGCAAGTGCCAGGGTGTTGCGGCACGCGTGCCGATAAACTATTGCGAACACGCTCCATCGTGGTCTTTATAGATCGAGCGGTCTCGATGATGAGCGCCGTTAGTTGCGCTGCCCGGTGAAATTCAAAAGCAACAGAAAAATGTTGATGAAATCCAGATAGAGCGCCAGCGCGCCCAGGACAGCGGCTTTCTCGCCTTCCCCTGTTCCAACGTCCACGCGCGAGTTCATTTTCTTGATTTTTTGCGTGTCGTAGGCAGTCAAGCCGACGAAAATCAGGATGCCGATCATACTCGTGATCCAGTACAGGATCGAATTCGCCAGAAAGATGTTGACCACGAATGCGATGATGACGCCGATCAACCCCATCAAGAGCAAACTGCCGAACCGGGTCAAATCGCGTTGGGTGACATAGCCATAGATGCTCATCGCGCCGAACGTCGCGCTCGTGATGAAGAAAGTCGTGGCAATCGACCCAGCGGTGAAGGCGAGGAAGATGAGCGAGAACACGATGCCGTTCAGCACCGAATAGGCGATAAAGACCAGCGTCGCGACGAGCGGCGACATCCGCCGCACCAAGCCGACCAGTCCCAGGACCATCGCCAGCTCGCCGATGAGTAAACCGAAAAAGACGACCTGGTTGCCGATGATCGCGTCCGCGAGTGTCGGGCTGGAAGCGATGATCATCGCGACGACGCCGGTCACCATCAGTGCGAAGAACATCCACGCATACACCCGGGCGACAAAGCTGTGCAATTCGCTCTCCGCCCGCGGGAACGGACGTGTGTCGAAACGATTGAATTCCATTTTCGAATTCCTTCTTAGACCTGGAAGGTCCCCAGACCTTCCAGGTCTATTCGCAGGTTATTGCAATCCGGCGGCTTGGCAGGCAGCGGCGTATTGAGACGTGCAGATTTGTTGCACTGTCCAAAAGCCATCTTTGACGACCGTGCTTCCGATATTGCTCTTGGTCACGGCGACCGGCGTGAGCAGCACCGATGGAACAGCGGTCTTGCCATTGTTGGTCGTCTTACCGCCGGTCAACATCGCGGGAACCGGGCTCTTGGCGAGCAAGTCGTACGCGATCTGCGCCGCCGCGTACGCTTCGGGCTGGATTGCTTTGTAGACGGTCATGTACTGTTCGCCTGTCAGAATGCGCTGGATCGCCGCCAGTTCGGCATCCTGTCCTGTGATGGGTGGCAGCGGGCTGAGCCCCGCGGCTTTCATCGCGGCGATCGCGCCGCCCGCGGTTCCATCGTTCGCCGCGTACACGCCATCCACCTTGTTGCTTAACGCGGTCAGCGCTTGCTGCATCTCGTTCTGCGCCTGATCCGGGCTCCAGTCCGGCGTATCGTACTCCTTGGCAATCGTCAGTTTGCCGGCTTGGACGAGCGGATCAAAGACGCTGTGTGCGCCGGCTTTGAACTGAGCCGCGTTGTTATCGGTCGGCGCGCCGTTGATCATGACGATCGACGGATGCTTGATGCCTAGCGCGTCCAGCCGATTCATCAGGCTCTGCGCTTGGAGTTGTCCGACGCGCTGATTGTCGAAGGAGATATAGTACGTGACGCCGGTCGAGTTCAGGATGAGGCGATCATACGCGATCACCGGCACGCCCTGCGCGGCGGCTTGATCGGCAATCGCCGCCGCCGCCGCCGAATCCACCGGGTCAAGCACGAGCACCTGCGCACCATTCGTCAGCGCGGCTTGCGCTTGCGAGAGCTGCGTGCTGGCGCTCTGATTGGCATTGCTGTACAGGATCTGGCAGGAAGGGCATAGTTTCTTGAACTCGGTTTCAAAGTCGGGACGATCGTGCGCTTCATATCGAGTCGTCTTGGATTCGGGAAGCAAGAGCGCGACCTTGCCGCCAGAGACGGTCGGTTCGGGCGCGGTGATCACCCAGCCCACCGCCGCGCCCGCGATGGGATGCGACAATTTGCCGGCGCTCACTTTCATCCCTGTGGCATTCTCGGCATACGCGCCATCAGGAGCGATGTTATAGTACTTGCTGTCGGCGGTAATATCCGGACTCGCAGCCGTGAACGTGACCGGCTGGTTGAACTTGGCGATCAGTTGCTTGGTCTGCGTGTCTTGTACGCGGAAGGCAAAATCGAGCACCGGTTGTTCGCCGGCGGGCGCTTGCGCCAGAAAGCGTGCGAGGTCGCCGGTCAAAACCTGAAAAGTGACCGGCGCAGTGAACGCATTGGCCGGTACGTCGATCGTGTACGGTCCGGCAGTGATCGTCGTCGCGGTGCCGGGCGTAATGTCCTTGCTGACGAGCGTCGTCGGAAACCCGAGCGTCGCAAAATCCGGTACGGATGTTGGCGCCACAGTCGGCGCGGATGTCGGCGCCACGGTCGGCGCGGCAGTTGGCGCAGCCGTCGGGGCGGTTGTCGGCGTGGCGTTTGGCGTTGCCGGTGCGGCGCAAGCAGAGAGCGCCAGCGCCATGACGACAGCGAGTGCGATCCATAGTGAGATTCGTCTGAACATGTTTCGATGTGCTCCTTGAGAGTTTTCGTTCGAGTCCCTCCGAATCTTGTCGTTCAGTATGGATTCAGCGGAACGTGGTCAATCCATTTGATGTGGGCGGGGCAGAATGGCTGATATGCAATTGTGGTATGCTCTCCGCTCGAAAGATTACGCCTCGCCCCGCGGTCGGCTGAGTGTCCAGACCGTTTTCCAGTCTCTTTCGGTCGGAGAGCAAAGCAGACTTACTTCGCTGGCGTTTGTTGATGCGGAGTGAAGAGTTGATAACCTGCCAGCAGGACGACGATGACCCCCAGGACGATGCTGGTGATCAGCGCGCGGTGCAGCGCGCTAAAGCCCAACGCGAACGGCGCGATCACCGACAGAATGCCCAGAATGCCGGCTGCCCAGTACTCCCAGCGCGCGGCATCGCGCATCGCCGCCTTGACTGCAGACACGATGACGATCAACAATCCCAGGACGATGCTGCTCCACATCGCCATAGGGTTGGTCATAAAGCCGAGCACGAAGGGAGCGATCACAAGCAGAATCCCAAGCATGCCGGTAATCCAGTACATACGGAACACCTCCTTGCTGCGCCTCGCGCAATGGATCGGCTATGCCATTAGCGTGCGGCGCATATTCTCAAAATCTTCTTTGCTGATCTCACCGCGCGCGTAGCGCTCTTTCAAAATTTCCAGCGCGTTATTTGAACTCGCGCTGACGCGCTGCGGCTCGGGTCGTGCAATGCTCGCGATGACTAACACCGCCAGCGCGAGCAGCGCGACCCAGAACAGCAATCCAAGCAAGCCGCCGAAAACAACCCAATTCCAGGGAAACACCCGCAGAAGGAACATTGGCGCACCTCCGATTTCTTATCGCACTGTTAGCATACCACTCGACCCCCCACTTCGTCTTTATCCTTGACCGAAGATCAACTAAAGAAAAAATAAAGCGCACCCGGCAGAGAGCAGATAGAGCGCCGGGGCTAGCCCCGGCGCTCTATCCCAACCTGCGCAACGCGTCAAACCCAGGTCACTTGGAGAGACCCGGGTTTTCCAAATATCCTCTTCTCGTTGGGTTATCTGTTGCCGCGCGACGAGGCGTCCGAAAGGCGCTGGATGTCGCGCCGGTCAAGCTTCAAGTGAACCACGCTGTCTTTGATAAAGATGATTCGTGACGTGGAAATCGTGATTTGTCGTGCGCTCAACAACCTGCCTCGTCGCAGCCAAGTGCGTAATGCGCCCATCCACTGGATCGACCAGAATCTCATCGGCCTGCCCCGCCGGTCCGTCCGTCGCTTGAATGCGCGAGCCGCGATGCAT
>Ga0272448_1008751_pt1 | contig 10465 bp, 5 predicted proteins | sample YNPCB0191_FD_202220 | JGI IMG/M metagenome (GOLD analysis project Ga0272448, IMG submission 202220) | Hot spring sediment microbial communities from Yellowstone National Park, WY, United States - YNP-CB-019-1 | ecosystem: Environmental > Aquatic > Thermal springs > Hot (42-90C) > Sediment... | reverse complement strand
GAACGCATCAACCTCCTCCCTTTGCGCGGAGGCGGTCGCGCTCACGCTTCGTGTCGAGCTGCCGCTGAATCTGCTCGCGGAGCTCCCGCAGCGTCCGCTCGATCTCGCGCCGGCAGAGTTCGTCGAGCTTCTGCCGCCTTTGCTCGCCAGTCAGGCCCCGAAGCTCGGCTTCGGGAGGCGGCCAGTTCCAGATGTGATCGAAGGCTTGCTCCAGGCCGTGACGGTATTCGGCCCAGCCTGGAATGCGGGGCTGGATGAACGAGTACGGCGAAGCGGCGACACGCTCGAAGACATCCAGTTCGAGATTCGGGTGCCCTTCCCGGAAATGGGGCGGCGATTCCTTCGTCGGCATGTGCTTGCCCTGGAGCCGGCAAATGATCGCCAGGCCGTCTCGCTGCGAGAACTCGACGAACCGCCACGCCGCTTCGGGATGCCGACATCCGCGCGGGATCGCGATCACATCGCAGTCCATCTGGGAGCGCGGCCCCGGGACGCCCGCCGCACAGGGAAACGGAGCGACGCCAAACTCCAGGTGCGGCCGATGCCGGCGGATGAAGTTCGAGAACCACACGCCCTGCATCTCCATCGAGACCGCACCGTCAATGAAAGCGTTCTGCGGCGAGTCGAAGTTACCGAAGCCGCTCCGGAACTGGAGGAGTTTCTCGCGCCCATAGCGCTCCGCGTACCGCTTCGCCCAGAGCAAGGCCTCGATGTTGCCGGGATCATCCGCGGTTACCAGACCGGTCTCCTCGTCGAAAACTCGGCCGCCGAAGTAGAAGCCCCAGGTCCAGTTGAACCAACCCGGTTCCGTCGGCAAGAAGCCCATTCTCACGGGGCGGCCGTCGGGACCGAATTCGTTCAGCACGTCGGCGTACCGATCCAACTCCTCGATAGTGCGCGGAGGTGCGTCGGGATCGAGCCCGGCGGCACGGAGCGCCGCAGCCTTCTGGCGGAAGTGAGCCTTGTTGTAGTAGAGCGCGACGGAGGCGGGTGTCGTCGGGAGAGCATAGACCTTCGAGTTGTACATGCCGAGCTTGAGATAGTTGGGGACGTAGCGGTCGGCCGAGAGCCCCGACTTCCGCATGAAAGGTTCGAGGTCCATCAGAGCGCCCGCCTCCGCGAAGGGGGCCACGTTGGTTGCCCAAAGCCCGATCACCTCGGGCGGATTGCCCCCCATGATCGCCAGCATGGACTTCCGGTCCACCTGCGAAGTATTGATGTAGTGAACGACGATTTCCGATTGTGACCGGTTGAAGGCGTCGACCATCGCCTGGCAGGCATCGCGCTCGAAGGAACCCCACTTTTCCCAGTAGGCGATGTGGAGGCGCGAGTGCCACGTCGGGGCGAGGTCGGCGTCACGCTTCGGGTCGAAGTCGCTTATCAGCGTCGGGGTCCGTTCGAAGGCAGCAATGCAGACGACGGCCGCGATCACGGCACCAAGAGCGATATGCACAGGCCGCAGCATCCGCAACCGACGGCCACCACCCGCATTCATTGACGCAAGAATACCAATCCGAAAACCGCCGTGCAAGAGGAACCCGTCGCGGAAGCGAGGCTTCCCGGAAGGGAAGGCACAGCCTATAATGGAGACATCATGGCAAAGTCGCCCGCTGAGCAGACGATGGTATCGCGCTCCCCGTGCCCCCGCGGGGTTCGGACTCGCGAGAAGCTCCGTTTCCAGAGGGAGATCGGCGAGGGGCGCGGGCTCGGTGCGAGCCTGTCCATAAACTGGCTCCTCTTCGCCGCTCTGCTGGCGACCGTCTCCTCCGAAGGACGGGCGGCCGACACGCTCGCTTCCAAGCCGCCGTCCGCTCTGACGTTGCAGGTCTCGTTCGGAGACAAGTGCCGCCCCACAGTGGGGCCCGAAGCGGACACCGTCGCCGAGGAGCGGATCGCATACGCCGAGGAGGAGAAGCGCTCGTTCGCCAGGATAAAGGAGGAGAAGCAGCGGAGGGGCCAAGACCCGGTGCCGGTCGTTGCTTCGTGGCGCGCTCAGAAACTCGTCTCCAACGCCCAGGGCGCCGTGAGCTTCTGGTTCCGACTCCGCCAGCGTGATCTCAAGGACAGGAGCGTACCTGCAATCCTCCGTCTTGCCAACACCGGCGGCGGGGAGTGGACGGTCGGTCTGAAAGAAACAGCATACGCTCCGTCCGAGAAGAAGGTCGAGCCGCCTACGGAGGTTCGGACGGATACGCCGCCGGGCGAGTTATCCGCCAGAGAGTTCGAGCCGCCGGAGCCAGAGGAGAAGCTGCCGGTCGAGGGCGCGGAGGAGCCGGTGGCCACGATCCACTGCCGAATCGAGCTGAGGCCGTTCCCCGAAGCCGCCATCCAACGGAGTTTCGGCGCATGGTTCCACACGCCCGACAAACACCAATGGCACCACCTGCTCTGGACTTGGCGCTCTGTCCACCATGCGATCTACATTGACGGCAGGTGCTGCGGGGGTGCCAGCGCGCTCCATACGCTCAGCCGACTTGCCCCGATCAAGAACGCGGATGCGAGGCTCGAACTCCTTGCGGCCGATATGGACATCGCCGACCTCCGAATCCAGGACCGATCCCTCGAGCCTGAGCAAGCCGGCCTTGCGGCCAAGGCGCGGGTCTCCGAGTACGTGCCGGCTCCGCCTCCTCTCCGGGTTTGGGCTGACTGGGCCTTCGCCACAGGACGGTCCGTTGTCTACGTGGACGTGGCGGGATTGGAGGGCGTGGATCGGGTCGAGCTATCGTGCGCCGATGAGAAGGGCGGGAAATCGCTGAGAAGCGAGAGCGCGCGACACTTCCCGTCCGGACTGGCCGAGATGGTCGTGCCGGTCACCCAGCCGGCCCCTTTCCCCCCGGGCACCTATCGGTACGACGCGGCTGCCTTCGACAAGGACGGCCGTGAACTGGCCCGCGCTCGAACCGAACCCTGGACGACGGAGAAGAAAGACTGGATCTGGTTCGGCTTCACGGGCGGGCTCCCCGAGGTGCGAAAGACCAAGATCATCCCGCCCTTTACGCCCCTGCGCGTCGTAGGAGACAAGGTATCTACCGTGACGGTTGACCATGTCGTAGATCGCACGGGCCTCTTCAAGTCCGTCGCCGCCGGAGAGGAACTGCTCTCCGGTCCAGTGACGCTCGATGTATACGTCGAAGGCCGACGACTTCCCTTCGAGGCGGGACCAGGGCTCGAAGGCATCAGGAACATGGAGGACTCGGCCAGTTGGGCGGCGGAGACCGCCTCGGAAGCCGGGCACCGGCTCGTTGTCGACGGCTACATGGAGTACGATGGCGTCACCCGTTTCGACCTCGCCCTCCGACCGAAGAGAGCTCTTGCGGTGGATCGGGTCGAGCTTCGGATTCCCTATCGCGTCGAGCTTTTCAAGGTATGCGGCCTGGCCCATGCCGGTCTACCGTTCTGGTTCCATGCGATCAGCCGGCGAAAGGACGGAACGTGGTACACCTATCGGGTGAACTGGGGCGGGATAAGAAATGACCGTCCACGAAGAGCGGATGTGCTGTTCGACTCCAACGACCTTCCGCTCGGGCTCTTTCCGCCGCCCTGGCGGACCCCGTACGCCCCATACATGCACATCGGCAACTTCCACAGGGGGCTATCGTGGTTCGTGGACAACGACCGAGGTTGGGTCCACGATCCGGGAAAGGTGCCGGCGATGGAGTTCGTGGCAAGCGGCGACAACGCCTTCCTCCGACTCAACCTCGTCGCCCGGCCCGTCGAGTTGACAGAGCCGCTCGATATTCGCTTCTACCTGCTGGCCAATCCATTCAAGCCGCTCCCCAAGGACTGGCAGACCTGGACCATCGGCGACTACACGCAGCGGAACGAGGTCAGCCGGCGGACGCAGCACCGCTTCTGGTGGCACTGGAACGAGTACGCCAAATCCTTCCGTCCCTACCCCGGCGAGGGTACGCCCGGAACCAAGGAGACAGTAAAGAAGGACGCTGCCAACGGCCCCGACACCGGCACTTACGAGGACTGGATCGGCCGTTTCAAGGGCGATGGCATCTACCACACGCCATTCATCAACTTCGGTACGCCCGGCGGCATCCCGCTCTGGGACGAGCAAACGATGGTCTTGCCCTTTACCTGGAAATTGCACAACAATCGCGCCGTCCAGGACTACATGTGCTACTGGCTCGAACGGTGTGCGCGCGAGATCGGCATCAAGGGCGTCTATATTGACGAACCGTACTGCGAACCGTACAGCTACAATGTGCTCGCCGGCGATGCAGCGTACATCCGCGACGACGGCACTCGGAGCATCGGCTTCCGTTATATGGAGGGACGCGACTACATCCGGCGGCTCAAGCAAATCTTCACCGACCTCGGCATTGACCACTCGCTCTGGATTCACACGACCAACTACAAGGCCCTGCCCGTCTTCACCTTCGGCGACATCAGCATGGACGGGGAGCACCCGCAGATCTGGGTCCCAGAATTCGACGACTATCACCGCTTCTACAATCACATCATGTCCCGCGGCTACATCGCCGGCCATTCGACGGGCCTCGTCGGGACGATGATGTACCATGGCAACACAGACATCAAGAGCGGCGACACATTCCAGCGCAACCACTACAAGAACCGGGGCTACCTCGCCGTCACCCTCCCCTTCGGCGTGCTCCCGATGCTTATGGGGATGAGAGTCGAGTATGACCGCATCCAGAACATTCGCGCAGCCTTCGGCATATTCGACGATGGCCTGGAGCAACTGGACTTGCACGAAGAGACCCTCTGGATGCCCGGAACCGTCTTCACTCCCTCCCCGCGCGGGGTGTCCGGGGTTCGCAACCCGTCACGCAACCGCGCGCTCCTCTACGTGTGCGGATTCGCACCGGGCCCCCCACCGCGAATCGAGGTGGAGGGAGGCTTCAAAACGCTCTCGCTCGGCAAGCCGCACAACCATGCTTGGAACGCAGAGAACGGCGTTTCGCTCGCGGTTGACGGCAAGCTCGTCCTCGACCTCCTCCCTGACGACTTCGGCGCTATCTGGGTCGAGGGCCGAGACGAACCGCAGCGTCCGAGACCGGACGGAGTCATCCTTGGCGTCTCGTTCGATGCTGGTACGGAGCCGGACTACGGCGGCGGACTGATGCCCGTGACCCTCTCCAATGGTGGAACCGAGCCGCAACTGGCTGACGGGAGGAACGGCAAGGCTCTCCTGGTCTCCTGCGCCAGGAAGGCAGTCGGATATCCGGTCGTCCCGTCCTGGATTCGCGGGACTGTCCAGTTCGATCTGCGCGCCGCCGCCCCCCGCACCGGCTCCCTCGTCCTCCTCCAACTGAAGCACCATCTGGACTTGTCTCTCGCCATTGCAAGGAGCAAGGAGGGACTCGGACTGATCCTCGAGACGCTGGAAGTCCCGCTGACGGAGAAACTCGGATCGGGCACGTACGCAAACGGGACGCCCGAGGGCGAGAGACGAAGGCTCTTCGCCCCGATCGCGGAGGACTCGCTGGCTGATTGGCATCGTGTGGTCCTGACATGGCAGTGCGGGCAGTACGTGCTCTATTGGGATGGAAGGAAGATAGGCGAGATCTCCGCTCCTGCCGGCCCGCGGCTGCGCGACGATCGAGCGCCGGCCGCCGGGGTCTGGATCGGAGACGGCTCGCAGCCGGACTCCGAGACCAAGACCGAGGCATCGATCGATTCCCTTCTCGCCTACGACTGGGCCTTCGCACACACGGATGCGCAGCAGTCCTGCAAGACGGAAGCAATGAAGCCCCTGTCCCGCCGGCCCCCACGTAGGGAGTTCGACGCCTGGTATTGGGCCAAGGACATGAAAAATCTCACGGTGGTCGTCAACTTCCGCGACCTGCTCGACGCTTCCCCGGTCTCCCTCGTTCGCCTCGCCCTCGCGGACAAGAAGGCCCCCGAGAAACCGCTCGCTAAAGTGGAAACCGTACCCTGGCAGGGAATCGCATGGGGGCGGCTCTCCGCCCAGCGGCCACCGGAGGTCGGCGACGTGGCCAAGCTCGTCCGCGAGGACACCGGCGAGGCCGCGACATCGGATGAGGAGCCAGAGAAACTCTGGCTCCTGCGGATAGAGCTCTGCCAGCAAAAAGAGAAGGAAACGACCATCGTCGCAAGCAAGGAGCTCGAGATTCCGCTCAACCAATTTGACGTCGAGAAATGACCGGGCGGCCATGACCGCTCCCCGGGCACGTTCCGCGCCCGATCCTCGACAGGTTCACAGATACCGTACCGGACGGAACCCGCCCTGCGGCGAGGCCCGATCCGCTCCCCCGGCTACCTACCGAGGAGTATCTGCAAAGCCTTTGCGACGTAGCGGAAGTTCCGTCGGAACGGGTTCTTCGACGTACCGGCCTGGCGTCGCACCCAGACTGTCGGGACCTCTTCGACTCGATAGCCTTTCTTCATGGGCCGCAGGGTGGTCTCGGCCGCGATCTCGTGGAGCGTAGAGTCCCATGCGATGTTCTTTACGACCTCGGTCTTGACAAGCTTGAAGCCCAGCGTCAGATCGTGGACGTGGGTCCGGTAGAGCGTGCGGAAGATGCACTGGAACCCGCGGTTGAGGATGTACTTGAACGGGCTGTAGCCCACGACTCCGCCGCCCGCTGCCCATCGGCTTCCGACGACGACGTCGCAGCCCGTCTCCTCCATCTTTGCGATCATCAGCGGCACGGTCTCCGGATTCATCTCCCCGTCGCTGTCCATCATCAGCACATGAGTCCCGGTCGCTGCGGCCAGCCCCTGCCGAACCGCCCGACCGAGGCCGGGCGTCTCGCGTTGAGTCTCGCTCCGAACGAAAGGATACTTCTTGCCCAGTTCCTCGATGACGGCAAATGTCTCCCCGGGCGAGGATGGCGAGACGATGAAGATCGCCTCGTGGAGCTTGTCTCCGAGAAGCGTCGCCAGTTTGTCCGTAATGAAGACGAGGCTCTCGCGTTCCGAGTGTACGGGCAGGACTACGGAGAGTCTCATCTATCCCTCGATTCTCCGATCCGAGACTCGCAAATGCTTACTCCATTCATATCGCTCACGGGCCCTGCCGCACTACCGAAGCGCCTCGCAAGCTTTCGCCCAGACCCTCATGCCGTCCGTCAGCTTCAGGAGATACCCCTTCTCCTCGTAGGTGTATTCTCTCGCCTCGCAGACCGCCTCGCGCAGTCGGCCGGCCAGCTCCACGTAGCAGGAGAGGTAGTCCCCGGAGGATAGCTCGAGTTGCTCGAGCGTTATGATCAGCTTGTTCGTAAGGATCATGCCGGGCAGTTCCCACACCAGGTCCCGCATGAAGTCATGTGGGTTCCGGCTCTGCCGCAGGAGCGGCCGTCCGAACTGGATGTAATCGCCCAGGTGATCGGCGATCTTCCTGGTGAAGTAGCTCATCCAGATGTCGTCGAAGCGGTCAACTCTCAGACCGTCTATACGATCTCCCATGACGACAAGATACATGCAGGGTAGCAAGCTCCTATGAAACGCTGTATTCTGGGAGTTGAACGGCGCCCATGTACCCCCGGCGAGGGCTACGGCGGCGTCGCTGAAGTCGGACTTGAGCCCGACGACCTCGACCGGCTCCTCCAGGTGTGTCACAGCGTCCACATCGGGGGTCTCCAGCCACAGCCCCGCGTTCACCACGACCCGCCCGCGCTCCTGACGGAAAGAAAGCTCTTCCTTCGCCCATCGCTTGCTGTGTGGGAACCCGCGGTGGTAGATGCGCCGCCTCGGGCGAACTTCGAGCATATCGCACGGGTTGAACCACGACGTCGAGGAGCGCACGGCCCGCAGCTCGCGGATCGTTCCGACGCAACTGTGCATCCCCACAAAGTCGTCATCGGTAACGAAGTTGTCGTCGTCTATGCTGATGATCACGTCGCTGCCCGCCTCGTATGCCGCCAGATAGCCGAGATTCCTCCGCTGGATCGAGTTGTACGGGATGAGGCGGTCGAGGTCGGGGAAGCGTTTGAGCCATGCTTTCTGACGGTCCACGTCCCAGTACTCGACCGGACCGAGGCCGCGCCGGGCCAACCCCTCCAAGTAATCGCGGATCTCGGGCGGCGTCTTCAGATCCCCGATGATCGTGAACGAGACATCTGAATGACCGTGCGCGAGAATGTTCTCTACATATCCATCCAACATCCGCGGGACATGAATGGTCGTAGTGACAATCGTCGTCTTCACGCTCTGGTCCTCCCGGCGCAGTCGCATTGCTCCGGACTCACAATCCACAGTATACACCCCTCGACCGGCCCGCGAAAACCGGTTGACCGCCGGGAGTATTTCCACTACAATGCCACAAAAGGAGCAGCCGACCACCGGATACGAAGCGAGGCGAGCAGATCGGATGGGCAAGCGACCGAACTTCCTGTGTATCATTACCGATCAGCAGCGTGCGGATCACCTCGGATGCGCGGGAAACGCCGTCGTCAGGACGCCGAACATTGACCGTATAGCGGCGCGAGGCGTGCGGTTCGAGCGGGCGTACGTGGACAATCCGCTTTGCATGCCGGCCCGCTCGACGTTGTTCACGGGGATGACGGCTCGCGGGCACCGGGTAAGGACGAACGGCATTCCGCTCGCCTACGGCACGCCGACAATGACCGAATCCCTCCGACGAGCCGGCTACCGGACCCATGGCATCGGAAAGATTCACCTCCGTCCCTTCGGCATCGCCAACGGGGCGAGGCCGGAAGACCTCGATCCCGACGAGTACCCCGAGAGTCTGGCGATGTGGGAGAGCGGGCGTGTCCGCCGAATCCCGCTCCCCTACTACGGCCTCGAGAGCGTCGAGTTCGCCGGCGGTCACGGATCGTGGCTCTGGGGCGACTACGTAACATGGCTGAAGGCAAAGAGCCCCGACGGCCTGGCACTGCTCCAGCCCAAGGCGGGACGGAAGACGGAACACGAGGCGGAGCAGGCATGGAAATCGGCGCTCCCGGAGGAACTCCACCTCTCCGCCTGGGTCGCAGACCGGACGATAGAGTTCCTGAAGGGAGCCGGGGACAGACCTTTCTTCCTCTGGTGCTCCTTTCCCGACCCGCATCATCCGTATTGCCCGCCCGCGCCGTGGTCGGACATGTACGATCCTCGTCAGATTCCGCTCCCGGTACGGAGGCCGGGCGAACTGGACGACCTGCCGCCCTTCTTCCGGCAGGTCTACGAGACGGGGATTCACACAAGCGGGCGCTTCGGGCCGACGAAGATGTCCGACGAGCAACTACGCGAGATCATCGCCCTCACCTACGGGATGATCTCGCTCCTCGACCATCACGTCGGCCGAATCCTCGACGCCCTCGAGAGCACCGGTCTGGCCGACGACACGGTCGTCGTCTTCCTCTCCGATCACGGCGACATGATGGGCGACCACTGGCTGATCAACAAAGGCCCGTTCCATTTCGACGGATTGCTCAGGGTACCGTTCATCTGGTCGTGGCCCTCGCTGTTCCCGCGTGGCATAGTCACGGGGGCGCTCGCGAGTCATCTCGACTTCGCTCCGACCGTTCTCGATCTCGCCGGCGTCCCGATCCCCGAGGGAGCCGTCCCGCCGAAAGCCGAGACGGCCAACATGCCCCAAGCCTGGCCGGGGCTATCGCTCGTTCCCGTGCTGCGCGGCGAGAGAGCCGCTCTCCGCGATGCCCTCGTCGTTGAGAACGACGAAGACTACCTCGGCCTCCGCATACGCACGCTCGTCACCGAACGACATCAACTCACCGTTTACTCCGGACAGGACTACGGCGAACTGTTCGACCTCCAAAATGACCCCCACCAACTGCACAACCTCTGGGCTTCGGCGGATCACGCGGCGCTGCGCGAACAGCTTCACCGACAGCTACTGCACGAACTGCTCCTCACCGAGAGCGCCCTGCCCCGCCGGCTCTGCCATGCGTAGGCGCTCGGCCCATACGCCCACACGCGCCTCAGTCCTGCCTCTGATTCTCCACGCGAACGAAGGGGGTCTTGATCCGTTCGGCGGCATAGGGGCTGGGGGAGTACGAGAGGCCGAACTGCGAGTGTTGCATGACGCCGTTCGCTTTCATCTCCGCAACCTTCTTGTAGACGGCAACAGCCTCTTCGCGCCTACCGAGCAGGTCGAGCATATGTCCCTGCCAGATCAGAGCCACCGCCGCATTCCTACCTCCACCCATCGCTCCCTCGAGCTTCCTGAAGACAGTCAGCGCATCCTCGTACCTCTCGTAGTCGTACAGGGCGAATCCGACCTTGAGGAGCACCAATGTGTCATTCAGTTGATCTATCTGCTTCATCGAAAGCGCCTTCACTATCCTCGCGTTGGACTCACGCCCCCAGCTCGAGTGCCGGACGACGTACTCGAGCGACTGCTCTTGCTTCTTCTGGCAGTCCGCGACGAGCTGTTTCCACTTGGCCACGTCCGCCTCCGAGACGGACGGCAGGTCGCGGACGAACTGGTGCAAAGCCTGGAAGAACTGCTCCGGTTCGTCGGCGAATGGGCTGTGCCCGGAGCGCTCGAAGATGACCAGCTTCGAGC
>Ga0272448_1008750_pt1 | contig 10467 bp, 9 predicted proteins | sample YNPCB0191_FD_202220 | JGI IMG/M metagenome (GOLD analysis project Ga0272448, IMG submission 202220) | Hot spring sediment microbial communities from Yellowstone National Park, WY, United States - YNP-CB-019-1 | ecosystem: Environmental > Aquatic > Thermal springs > Hot (42-90C) > Sediment... | reverse complement strand
TAGGTGGAAGTTGACAACGGAGTCGCCACGGCGAACCAATGGAACATGCGTGTGCAAGGATGCTGTCCTTGGTGCCACTGCTGTGTGGTCTGGCGGAAGGGGGCGGCACAGGCTGTTGGCAGCGGTATCTTCGAGCTCCCGCGCTTTGTGCGATGGTGGTTGCAGGCGCCATGAGCTCAAGATATGCAGCACGTGGATTCCCTGGACACCGGGCACACGTCAGTGTGGACAGTCACTTCGTGAGACGCCGCGACAGCCTCCATGCTTGTCGAACGTGTGCCAGTGGGCCTGCGCCAGCATCAGCAGCCTATCATATTCATTGCCAAGTGGGGCCTCAGTCAGACAGAATCGAGGTCCACACCATGACCCGCATGCTGCTGGAGAGGGGCGTGACGGTGTGACACATACGCAAGCAAGGCAACATCGAGCAGGCGAACACAGACTACGAACAGGAGCTGCTACTATGACAAAGATCGCCCTCATCGGCGCGGGCAGCGCCGTCTTCACCCGCAACCTCACCAGCGACATCCTGCTGGTGCCCGAGCTTCAGGACTGCACCATCGCCCTGATGGACATTGATCCCACGCGCCTAGCTCTGGCCCGCGACCTCGTGCAGAAGATGATCAGCGACCGCGACCTCAAGGCCAGGGTCGAGGCAACGCTCGACCGGCGCGCCGCCATCCGTGGCGCGCGTTATGTCGTCTGCACGATCCAGATCGGCGGGCTAGACGCCTATACCTACGACATCGAGATACCGGAGAAGTACGGCGTTGGCCAGTGCGTGGGCGATACGCTGGGCCCCGGCGGCGTGTTCCGGGGATTGCGCACCATCCCCGTTCTGCTAGACATCTGCCGCGACATGGACGACCTGGCCGCCGCCGACGCGCTGCTCATCAACTACAGCAATCCGATGGCCATCAATTGCTGGGCGGTAGCCGCGGGCAGCGGTCGCCCGCACGTCGGCTACTGCCACAGCGTGCAGGGGACATCGGAAATGCTCGCCCGCTTCATCGGTGCGCCCTATGAGGAAATCTCTTTCCGTTGCGCCGGCATCAATCACCAGGCGTGGTTCATCGAATTAAAATGGAATGGCAAGGATGCCTACCCGCTCCTGCGCCAGGCCGTCGAGCGCAAAGAGATCATTGACGAAGAGCCGGTGCGCACCGAACTGATGAAGCACTTTGGCTACTTTGTCACCGAGTCGAGCGGTCATGCCTCGGAATATGTGCCCTACCTGCGCAAGTCGGCAAAGATGATCAACGAGGAACTCGTTCCTCGCTTCGCCTTGCCGAATTATGACTGGATCAAGTGGGGACGCACGGGTGGCTATCTGGCCCATTGCCGCGAGCGGCTGGTGGACTATTTGGATGAGGTCAAAGAGCAGGTCGCCGGCCGCCGGCCGTTGCCAGGCACACGCTCCCATGAGTACGGCTCGTATACGATCGAAGCGATGGAAACCAACCGGCCAACGGTCGTTCATGGTAATGTGCCGAATACCGGCTTGATCACCAATCTGCCGCAGGGCTGTTGCGTCGAGGTTGCCTGTCTGGTGAATCGCAACGGCATCCAGCCGACCGTGGTGGGCAACCTGCCGCCGCAGTTGGCGGCGCTGAATCGAGCTATGATCAATGTTCAGGAGTTGGCCGTATATGGCGGATTGAAGGGTGACAAAGAGGCCGTTTACCATGCCGTCATGCTCGATCCGCTGACGGCGGCCGTCTGCACCCTGCCACAGATCAGGACAATGGTGGATGAGTTATTTGTGGCCGAGGCGCAATGGCTGCCTCAGTTCGCCTAGACTTGCCATGCAGATGCCCGCTGCGTGCACGTCGTCGGGTGTTGGATAGCCTGGAGGTATGTTGATGCTTGAAGATACGCTTAAGAAGCTTGCCGATAGTAGCCAGTCGCTGACGCACAAGCTGTTGCGCAGCCTGTCCGGCCTGGATCGCTCGGAGCTTAATGCTGTGCAAAGCGTGTGGCCCACCATTGCGGCCGAGCGCCGCCGCCGCATCACGCACGCCCTGGTCGAGATGGCCGAAGATGACGCCGAAATGGATTTTGTTGATCTGTTTACAAACCTGCTGACCGATCCTGATGCCGAGGTGCGCGCTGCCGCCGTCAACGGCTTGTGGGAGACAACCGATGAACGACTGGTTGACCCGCTGATCGCCCTGATGCGTGCCGATCCCTCGCCGCTGGTACGCGCTGCCGCCGCCGACATCCTCGGCCACTTTGGCCTTCTGGGGCCGGAGGAACAGCTCTACAGCGAGCGACACCGTCGCCTGCTGGCTGCCCTACTCGAGACCTTTTACAACCAGAACGATCCCTTGAACACAGTCGAGGTACGTCGCAATGCCCTCGAATCAGCCGCCTATTTCGACGACGACGCCGTGGCCGCTGCTATCCGCGCGGCCTATGCTTCTCCCGACCTGGCCCTGCGCGCCGGGGCACTGTCGGCAATGGGGTTGACCTTCGATGATGCCTGGCAACCGATCGTGTTGGAAGAGATGGACAGTCCTGAGCCGGAGCTGCGCTACGAAGCGGCCGAGGCCGCCGGCAATCTATGGCTTGAAGCAGCCGTCCCCAAACTGATTGCCATGACCAAAGACCCCGACCAGGAAGTCAGACTGATGGCAATCTGGTCGCTGGGGGAGATCGGGGGCAAAGCAGCAAAGGAGACGTTGACGGCCTTGCAGCGCAGCAGCAACGAGGCAGTGCGCCAGGCGGCAGAGGAAGCCCTGGAGGAGATTCTGTTCAACGAGAACCCTCTCGGCTTCAACGATGTGGTCGGCGACCTGAAAAAGAAGTCGCGAAAGCAATAACATCTCTGTGCACGGAGGAGAGGATGAACATCAAGCTGCAGCGCGTTGTGCGTACTCCCACATCCGAAGAAATCGTCCTTCGAGACCTGGATGAGCAAGACCGAGAGGGTTCGGCACGAACCATCGGTAAGCTGGACCTTCACTATGCAGAAGAGGGCGTCTATGGCACTCTCCTCTTGTGGCCTGAAGTGGTCGCCACGATGAGCGGGGCCGCATTGGATAGCTTTGTCGAGGAGAATATCATCAATGAGGTGAGCGGGCTCATCGGCGTGGCCGAGACCTATAATATCGAGCTCTACTCGCCCGACATGAAGCGCTACAAGCTCTATAGTAATCTACCCGAGGAGTAGGGGGATAGGGGGGACGATTGGAGATTCAGGGCGGGGGATGCTTCGTGCCCCATCCGTTGTGTCCTTGGTTCCCTGTGCGACAATCTCTGCCCGCGCACCCCTGACCATGTGGACCCGTATCTACTCTGACGATCCTGCCGACCGCACGGCTTGGGATGCTTTCGTTGCTGCTTGCGCCGACGGGGGAGTTCTGCAGTCGTCGGCCTGGGGAGCATTCAAGCGGCAGGCAGGCTGGCGCCCCTATCGTCTGGCCGTCGGCGAGGGCAACACAGCGCTGGCCGGGGCGCAGATTCTCCTGCGTCCGCTGCCGCTGGCAATCGGCATGTTGGCCTATTGCCCCCGCGGGCCACTGGGTGACTGGCTTAAAGGAGCAGCAGCCGATGCGCTGTGGCCGGCCATCCACGCCTCCATGCGTCGGCGGCGCGCCATCTTCCTCAAGATCGAGCCTAATGTCCCACCAGACCCCGACCTCGATCGCCGGCTGAGCGCGCTCGGATTCCGTCACAATGCCGGACACATCCAGCCGGTTGCCACGCTGCATGTTGCCTTGACCCCCGACCTGGCGGCAATCGCTGCCGCGCAGAAAGCGAAGACGCGCTACAACATCGGTCTTGCGGCGCGCAAAGGCGTGACGATCAGCGAGGGCGGGATAGGCGATCTGCCGCTTGTCTATCCGCTTCTACAGGAAACCTCTCGGCGTGATGGCTTCCCCATTCACACCCTGGGCTACTATCAGGCGCTGCTGCGCGACATGCCCGGCATCTCGCGTCTGGCGATTGCCCGCCATGAGGATGACATCCTGGCTGCCATCTTCGTCTCCGCCTTTGGCCGCGAGGCTATCTATCTACATGGAGCTTCCGGCAACCACAAGCGCAACCTCATGCCTACCTATCTGTTGCAGTGGGAGGCCATGCAATGGGCCAAAGCGCGTGGCTGTACCTTTTACGATCTGTGGGGCATCCCTGAGAATGTCACCGATGTGGAGGCCGAGCCGCCGGCGCAGGAAGGTGGTCTGTGGGGTGTTTACCGCTTTAAGCGTGGCTTTGGCGGGCGCCTGGTGCGCTATGCCGGCAGCTACGATTATATCTATGCTCCACTGCGCTATCGCCTGTGGAGCGAGCTTTTGCCCCGCTACCGTGGGCTGCTCCTGCGCCGCCTGCATATGCAGAATGGTCGCTAGATCGCGTCGAGGCGAAGCCCGGCAAGCCGGCGTTGCTGTGGTTAGACATTGCCGTGGTTAAGTCTCTGTCTCTCGTCTGCTAAGGCCGACCTCTTGCCTGCACGATGTTCTGTGTCCTGCTCCTACCTGCCCTTCCCCAGAAACAGCCACAGACCGGCCACCCCCACCCCCACGTAAGCTGCTGAGACCAGGGTCACCACAACGGCCGTCGCCTGATTCTCCACTTGCGCCCCAAAACCCCGTCCTGCCACCAGCGACAAGAGGAGCAAGCCCACCGTCACATAGGCAAAATAGGCCAACAGCACGTCGAGTCCCTGGCGCAAAAGCTGAGGCAAGGGGTCATGCTCTTTCAGCCAGTCATAGACGATACGCCGGCCGATGAGAAGGATGACAATAAGGAGAGAGAGCTGAAGGATTCGTATCATGTGATGATCAGATACCGTTCTAGCCCGGCCAGGTCCTTCTCGATGGTAACACAGGCGCCGGGGAAGGCATCCTGCGCCAGCCGGGTCACGGCATGCCCCTGCCCGTCGGCAATCTCCAATAGAACCATGCCGTCTGGCTGCAGGTACGATGGTGCTTGAGCAAGCAATCGTCGGATCACATTCAAGCCATCGGGCCCGCCGTCCAGGGCGGCGCGCGGCTCGTAGCGGGAGATCTCGGGCGGCAGAGCGGCCAGTTCTGCGCTGGCAACGTAGGGCGGATTGGCGACGATAATGTCCACGCGGCTGGGTAACGGATCGAGAAGATCGCCATGTACGAAGGTGATGCGCTGCTCGACGCTGTGTCTGCGGGCGTTTGCACGCGCCAGATCGAGGGCGTCGGACGAGGCATCGGTGGCGATGAGCCGCGCGTCGGGCAGATGCACGGCCAGGGCGATCGCGATACAGCCACAGCCCGTACCGACGTCGGCGATGATTGACACATGGCCAACCGGGCTTTCTGCGTGCCGCCTTCTGCTTGCTGCTTTCATCACTCGCTCCACCAATCCTTCGGTCTCCGGTCGCGGGATGAGGACGCGACCGTCTACCAGAAAGTCCAGGCCATAGAACTCGCGGTGGCCGATGATGTAGGCCAGCGGCTCGCGGGCAAGGCGGCGTTGCAGCAGGATAGAGAATCGGGCAGCCGCATTGTTGGGCATCACTTCATTGCGCCTGATCAGAAAGCCGGCCCGGTCAATGCCCAGCACGTGACGCAGCAGTACCTCTGCCTCCAGCCGCGCCTCTTCCGGCTCGATGCCGGCGGCTGTCAACTGCTGAACCGCCGATAACCAGTAATCTGTGACATGCCGGTTGCTCGCTGCCATGGTGCTATTCCTGCTCGAAGCGGGTGCCCAGAGCGCCGGGCGGAGTGACGCGCAAGAGGGAAGCCAATGCGGTCCCGGCGCGACCGGGTAGGCGCTCCAAAGCTACTTCGACTGCCTCGCTGCGCACCAGCACCAGGACGACGATCATCATAGCGAAGGGTGCAGCCTGGAAGATCTGGGTGGGCACGCCGGGCAGCACGCCCTGCAGGATACTGCCAAGCGACTGCAATCCGCCAAAGAGATAGGCGCCCAGGGCGGCACGCAGGGGGTTCCAGCCGCCGAAGATGACGATGGCCAGGGCAATCCAGCCAATGCCCAGGGTGAGGTTATAGCTCCAGCCGGGCTTGACGTTCAACGAGTAGCCGGCACCGGCCAGGCCAACCAGAGCACCGCCGACGATGGTGTACAGGTAGCGCAGCCGATTGACATTGATACCCCGGGCGAAGGCTGCCTCAGGGCGCTCGCCAACACTCTGCATCTCCAAACCGGGGCGTGTCCTGAAGATCCAGATCCAGGAGAGGATGATGGCAAGGAAACTGCCATAGACCACGACATTCTGGCTGAAGAAGAGTGGCCCAAGCGCCGGAATGGTGCTCAAGCCCGGGATGGGCAGTGGTGCCACGGTTGGCCCGGGTTTGCGCACGAAGGGATTGCCCAGGAATGAGCTCAAATCGGCAGCAAGCAGCGTCAAGACAAAGCCAACGGCAACCTGGTCAAGTCGCAGGTGGATGCTGGCCACGGCGATGATCAAAGCAACCGTCGCCCCAACAATCATGGCCACGGCGAAGCCGATGAGCAGGCTGCCGGACAGATAGGCCACGGCGAAGCCGGCCATCGCCGACAACAGAATGCTACCGTCGAGCGACAGATTGATCACCCCAACCTTTTCGGTCAGCGTCTCACCGACGCTTGCCAGGACCAGCGGCGCCGAGTCGGCCAGGATCGCCGCCAAGATGCGTATCAGAAATGCCCAATCCATGTCATGTCTCCATGAACCCTACCGGAGGTTGCAGGCCTGCGGGGCGATCTTCCTCCACAGGGGGACGCTCCAGCCGCGAGCGAACGCCCTGCATCAATATGACCAGCAAGACCAGTACATCCTGTAGAATGCCCCCCAAAGCAGAGTCTATCTGCATCTGGAGAGGCAATTGCAGGCTGCCTTTGGTGGCAGCGGCGAAGAAAAAAGCCACCGGAGCGATCCACAGACCACGGTTACCTGCCAACAAGCAGACCAGGATTGCCAGATAGCCGTAGCCACTGGAGATGGAGGGGATGAGCCGATGAAACAGGCCGATTGCCTGCAGCGAACCGGCAAGGCCGCCCAGCGCTCCACAGACGGCAAAAGCCAGAAGCATATAGCGCTCTGTCTCCACACCGAGAATGAAGGCGGCGCGAGGATTCTTGCCGATGGCCTTCAGTCGCAATCCCCAGATCGTTCCCCTCAGGGCGACGCCGGCCAGCAGGATGGCCGCCGCGACCAACACGAGCTGAACCGGGCCAAGAGAGACTGTGCCAAAGGTGGGCAGCCAGGCCGACTTGCGAAAGAGTTCCGTGCCACTCATGGTGGCGATTCCCGGTTGCTTCCACGGCCCAAAGATGAGGAAATTGGTCGTTGCGATGGCCACAAAGTTCAAACCCAGGCCGGCGAAGATCTCATGCACCTTGCCATGTGTGCGCAAGATGCCGGCCAGGAGCGCCCAGAGCGCCCCGCCCATGGCACCGGCGATGAGGAGCAGCGGAATGAGCACGACCGAGGGCATATCCAGTGAGCGCGCCACCCATGTCGTGGCGATGGCCCCCATCACCATTTGCCCTTCGATGCCGATGTTCCACAGGCCGGCCGTGAAGGTGAAGAGCAACCCGGCTGCACAAAGCACGAGCGGCACCCAGGCCATGAAGACGTCGGCAATCTTGGCCGCGTTGCCGAAGGCTCCCTGCAACATGTAGCTATAGGCCACAAGTGGCGAGGCGCCAACGGCCATCAGGATGAGCGAGGTGAAGGCCAGCGCCAGGATGAAGGGTAGAAGCGTCCAAAGCACAGATTTGGCGGCGAAACGTCCACCCGTCATAGGCCTTTCCCCCCGATCAGCTCGGCCAGATGCTGCACGCTTATCTCTTTGGCCGGCAATGCCTGTGTAACCTTGCCGCCGCAGAAAACCAGGATACGATCACTGTGCTCGAGCAGCTCATCCAAATCTGACGAAGCGAACATGATGGCTGTACCCTGCCGGCGGCGCTGCAGGAGAAGCGTCCAAATCCAGCGGGTGGATTCGACATCCAGGCCTCGCGTTGGATGCTCAAGGAGAAGGAGGCGAAGGTTGTCCGGAAGGAGGGCAAGGAGAGTGCGCTGCTGATTGCCGCCGGAGAGGGCGTCAACCGGCGTCTCGGGCCTGCCGATGATATTATACTCCTTGATGCGTGCTGCCGTTTGCTCTCGCGCCTGCGCCCAACTGAGGAAGAACGACGGGCGGGTCTGCGTCAGCAGGACATGCTCGGTGAGCGTCAGGCCGGCAACAAGCCCATCCTCCAGGCGACTGGCCGGAACATAGGCGACGCCGGCCGCTCGAAAGCGGCGGTATGGCCGGCCGGTCATGTCCGCGTCACCAATGCGCAAGCGGCCGGCGGCGGGAGGAAAGAGGCCGGCGCAGGTTTGCAGGAATAGCTGCTGGCCGCTACCTTCGATGCCGGCAATACCGATAACCTCACCCGCGGCCACGGTGAGCGATAGAGGGCCCAGGCGGAAACGGCGGTCGGCGAGGTACAGGTTCTCTGCCTGGAATGTGGGACGGCCAAGCTCGGCATCCTGGCGCGCTGCCGCCGTTAACACCTGTCCAAACATGCGCTCGACCAACCAGGTGGTGGTGAAGGGGGCCTGAGCCTGTCCCACAACCTTGCCTTTGCGCAGGATGACGACCTCGCTGCAGACATCCTGCACGTCGTCCAGCTTATGCGAGACGAAGATGATTGTCTTGCCCTGTTGAGCCAGGCGACGGAGGGTATTGAAGAGTTGAGCCTTTTGCGGACCGGAGATGCCGGTGGTCGGCTCGTCCAGGATGAGTACCTGCACGCCGGAGGCCAACAGGCGCACGATTTCGAGCTGCTGTCGCTCGCCGACCGTTAGGTGGCTGATCGGAGCATCGGGATCAAAGTGGAAATCGAAGTCTGCCGATAGCTCCGCCAATTCTCGGCGCGCCCGCCGACGATCGGGGATGAGCCCATCGCTGCGCCCGATGATGAAGTTGTCCAGGACCTTCAGCGGCACGAAGTCCATGGGGTCCTGGTGCACCATGCCGATGCCATAGCGCAGGGCCGCCGCCGGTGTGGCGGCATGCAGGGGGCGGCCATCGAGCACAATCTCGCCGGTGTCAGGCGTGAGCAGGCCGGAGAGGATCTTCATGAGGGTGGTTTTGCCCGCGCCGTTCTCACCCAGCAGCCCATAGACACGGCCGCCGGCGAAGGTCAAGGTGATGCCGTCATTGGCTCGCAGGCTGCCAAACGATTTGTGGATATTGCGAAGCTCGACAATCATGCGTTGCGCTTGTTCCTTGAGTGAGAGAGTGTGTCAGAGCTCCGACGCCGGCGTGGCTGGGGAGCTCTGACACACTGTAGTGTAGCCGACCTACTTGCTGGGGCCGGTCATGCCCTCGAGGAGCTGGGGCAGATACCAGATCTGCTTGTCGGTGGCCGTTTCGCCGGCTTTCAGGAAGACGGAGCCATCCTGGAAGTTCAAGGGACCCTTGAAGGGTACGATCGAGCCATCGGCCAGTCCCTTGATGTAAGCATCAACCTTGGCCTTGGCATCACCGGTCAGGGCAGGGCCGGCAATAAAGCCGACAGCGCTGGTGTCGGGATTGTTAATGTCTTTCCAATCGGGCCCGGCCCACTCAAAGTCCTGCTTCCAGGTGCCGTTCAGCCAGGCTTTAAGGTACTTCACATAGGCCGGCCCCCAGTTGAAGTAAGGAACACCGAGGCAGACGTCGGGAGCCTCTTTGCAGGCATCCTTGAAGTCATAGGGGATAGCCCAAACCTTCTGGCCTTGCTTGGCCTTCTGCCCGGCCTGGACGAGCGCTTCGGTGGTGTCAATGCCCGACATCAGCACATCCACGCCCGCCGTGAAGAAGTCATTGGCAACCTTGGTTGGGTCGAGCGTTACGCCGGGTATATTGAACCAGAAGCCGATCCACTTGACATCGAACTTGAGATCGGCGGCTGCCTTGCCGCGGTAGGTTGTCCAGCAGTACCGGGCGCCGAGGTAGGCTGCCGAGGCCAGGCGACGGGTTTCGTCGTTGATGAGTGGACCCAGGTAGCCGATCTTGCCGGTTTGGGTGGTCATGGCAGCAGCGCAGCCGGCGATGGCTTTAGGGTACTCCATGCGCCCCATATAGTTCCCTTCGTTCTTGGGCGCCTTACCGGTCCACACGTCATCGCCGGAGATGTGCATGAAGGTGACATCCTTGTACTTTTCGGCTGCCAGGCGCGTATCGTCTTTGAAATCGTCTGACGTTGTAAAGATGAACCTGGCACCTTTGCTGACCATGTCGGCGACAACCTGATCCAGGGTGACGCCCTTACGGTCGGCTGAATTGAGCTTGTCCAGGTAGATCATTTTCGCCCCGGGGATCATCTTCTCTGCATAGAGGCCGGCCGTATAATGCGCTTCGCTCCAGCCATGGTCGTTATAAGGGCCGACCAGGATCACGCCGAAGGTGAACGGCTTGACGGCGGCGGTGGCTGTTGGTGGAACGGTGGTTGGCGTGGGCGGGGCGGGCGTGGCCGTGGGTGGTGCGGCGGTCGGCGTTGTGGCCGCTG
>Ga0272448_1008748_pt1 | contig 10468 bp, 8 predicted proteins | sample YNPCB0191_FD_202220 | JGI IMG/M metagenome (GOLD analysis project Ga0272448, IMG submission 202220) | Hot spring sediment microbial communities from Yellowstone National Park, WY, United States - YNP-CB-019-1 | ecosystem: Environmental > Aquatic > Thermal springs > Hot (42-90C) > Sediment... | reverse complement strand
GCAAGGAAACAGAACACGTGGACGTGCTGAAAATTCTGGTCAGTATTGTCGGCAGTGCGCTGTTGACTTTTTTGGCGATTCGGCTCCTGGACCGCCTACGACGTCGAGACGCCGAGGCGGAGGCTCGCCAGATTATCCACAAAGCGGAAGAAGAAGCCGACGCCCGCCGCCGAGAAGCCGAACTCCAGATCAAAGAAATGATCCTCCAAGAAAAAGCGGAGGCGGAAAAAGAACTTCGCCGACTCCGCAAAGAACTCCATGAACGCGAACGCATGCTCGATAAACGCCAAGACGCCTTGGAACAACAAGCCGAGCAGATCCGCAAACAAGAAAAAATCGTCGAAAGCACCCAACGCAAACTCACCGAACGCATCCAAGAAGCCAACCGCCGAAAAGAAGAACTCAGCAAACTTCTGGACTTGCAGCGACAAACCCTCCATGAACTCAGCGGGCTAAGCAAGGAAGAGGCCGCCAAACGCCTCTTGGAGATGCTCGAATCGCAAATGCAACAGGAAGTCGGGGCCCTGATCCTCCGGCATGAAAAAAGGATGGCGGAAATCTGCGAGCAAAAAACCCGGGAAATCCTCCTGACGGCCATGCAACGGTACGCCGCCGCGCACACAGCCGAAACGACCACCAGCACCGTCGATATTCCTAACGACGAAATGAAAGGTCGGATCATCGGCCGGGAAGGCCGAAATATCCGCACCTTCGAAAAATTGACCGGCGTGGATGTCATCATCGATGATACCCCGGGCGTGGTCATCGTCAGTGCGTTTGACACGATCCGTCGTGAAATCGCCCGCATTGCTTTGACAAAACTAATTGCCGACGGCCGAATTCATCCTTCCCGAATTGAAGAGATTGTGGCGGCTACTCAGCAGGAAATCGAACAGCAGATTCAGCAGGTGGGCCAAGAGGCCTGTCAGGAGGTGAATATCCACGATCTGCATGAGCGGATTGTCAATCTCCTGGGCCGACTCAAATTCCGCACCAGTTATAGCCAAAATGTCCTTCAGCACTCGATCGAGGTCGCTTTTTTGGCCGGCATGATGGCCGAAGAAATCGGTCTGGACGGCGGGTTGGCGCGTCGATGCGGCCTGTTGCACGACATTGGCAAGGCGGTGGACCATGAAATGGAAGGCGGCCATCCGAAAATCGGCGCCGATCTGTTGCGCCGCTATGGAGAACCGCCGGAGGTGGTCCATGCAGCGGCCGGACACCATGAGGACCTCCGGATCGAAAATCCCTATACCGTTTTAGTCTCGGCGGCAGACGCCTGCAGCGCTAGCCGACCAGGCGCCCGACGCGAAACCCTGGAACGGTACATCAAACGGATGGAGGAACTGGAGTCCATCGCCCACTCCATTCCCGGCGTCGAACACGCTTACGCCATTCAAGCAGGTCGCGAAATCCGCGTCCTCGTCAACGCCCGAGAAACCACAGACGAAACAGCGGCCAAAATTTGCCGCGACATCGCAAAAGCCTTCGAACAAAAACTCACCTATCCCGGTGAAATTAAAGTTACCGTCATCCGAGAAATTCGGCATACCGAGATGGCCAAATAAACTTGCCCTTTTCCAAGGGCTTCGGAAAACAGGAACACTTTAGCCGAATGGTAGGGAACCATGTGTCACTGCCTGCACAAGCAGCAGTCCAGGCTTGTTCCCACGCAAGCGGGAATCCAGGTTTATTCCCGCGTAAGCGGGAACCCAGGAAACATGGATTTTTACTCCTTTCTGGATTCCCACTTTCCTGGGAATGACAACAAAAGTGTCTCCGCTGCCCGAAGAGAGACCAGTTGCTGCATTCGGCCAAGTTGACTGTATCCACCGGGGCCAATTGTCACAATCTGTGGAGTCCGAGCGATGTTTAGCTCCTCCAAGTCGTAGGGACCGGGTTGGATGGATACAGTCAAACTAAAGTGTTACGGAAAACAGAGATTCCAAGAGTAGAAAAGATGGGGCCTTGTCCTCTTTGATGTAGATCGGTTGGGTGTGCGGTTATTACTGATTGGTGATATTGTCGGAAAACCCGGCCGGCAGATTGTCGTGCAGGGTTTGCCCTGGCTCCGGCAACAAGAGCAGATCGACCTGGTAGCGGCCAATGGCGAAAATGCCGCCGGCGGATCAGGCATTACTCCGGCCATCTATCATGCGCTCCGGCAGGCTGGGGTCGATGTGATCACCCTGGGCGATCATGCCTACCGACGCCGGGAAATTCTGCCTCTGTTGGACGAACAATCGCGGATTGTCCGCCCGGCTAATTATCCATCGGAGGCCCCGGGCCGCGGCTGGACCGTAGTACAGACGCCTGAGGGCATCCCGGTGGCCGTCTTGACGCTCTTAGGCCGGATTTTTATGCCGCCGGTGGATTGCCCGTTCCGGGCCGCCGACCAAGTATTGGCCAACCTCCCGCCCGAAGTTCGGGTGATCCTCGTCGATGTCCATGCAGAGGCCACCAGCGATAAACAGTTGTTAGCCCGTTACCTGGATGGCCGCGTCTCCGCGGTGCTCGGCACGCATACCCATGTACCTACCGCGGATGAGACGATTCTGCCGGGCGGTACAGCCTTCCAATGCGACGTGGGCATGACCGGCCCGCACGAAAGCATCATCGGCCGACGCATCGACCGGGTCTTGGAAACCGTGCTCACGCATCGCCCCACGCACTTTGAAGTGGCCGCCGAGGATGTGCGCCTGCATGGCACGTTGGTCGAGGTCGATCCGGCTACCGGCCGGGCAACCGCCATCCGACGCCTGCGGCTCTGCCGATCTGATCTGCCCGTCCCTATCCCCTCACCTACGTCCGTCTCCGAAGAGGAAGACTCTTGAGCCGGCGTTTCTATTTTGACTGTATCTACCCGGCCAATCCCCCACAACTTGTAGGGGGTAAGAATCGGCTCCAACCCAACCGATGGTGGTAATTACTTCCGGTAGATACAGTCAACCTATTCTTTCCATATCATAGCACATTAAAGTTCACCTTTGGCGGTCTGTTGCGATTCCTGCTCTATTCCATGAGCCGGCAAAGGATTCGTCAAGAGGATTCCGGGAAACCAGCAGGGCACAATTCGTTCAGGCGGGTTAAGATGGCGTCATGGTCGGGGAAATCGGCCGAATGCGAGGCCCGATGGGCGTATCGGACCCGTCCTTGGCGGTCGATCAGAAAGGCGCCGGCCAACTGACGCACATCGCCGGCAGGTCGGCTCACCCGGCCTTGCAAAATGGCCTTCAGCGCTGTAGGCCAAACCTGCGGGCCAGCCAATTGCCACAGCCCGCCCCGGACCAACCCATAGGCCCCATACGCCTGTTGTTCCAGATCCACCAACACGACGACGCTGGGGGGAAATGAGGAACATAATGGGGCGGCCCGTTCGGCGGGGCCCAGCGTAATCAGCACTACCCTGCCCCCAGCAGCCTCCAGCCGAGGCACATCCCGCCGGATCGCTTCCAGTTGCTCTCCTGTACACGGACATCCCAAATGCCGAAGGAAAAAGATCACAGTGGGCCGATCCGCCCAAAAGGCCGACAGCCGAACCCCCCGCCCCTGGGTATCCCGCAGCAGCACATCCGGAGCCTGCCCCCCTACATCTACCGATTCCATTGAGCAGTCCTTCTTTCGGCTTTCACCACCTCAAAAAACGATCCAAAACAACGTGGGCTGTCGCCTGCTGGATCACCAACAGATTTCGGTCTCTAGCCCCCCTTCTATTCCCGCCCTCTACCCTTTACAGCCTACTGGCCGCTTTTTCACCAAGGGCTTTGTGCACGGCAGCTTGGATTTTTTCCAGTCCGGTTCGGGCCACCTGGAGCGCGTCCTGCTTCCAATATTCTCGGTTGAACAGCTCCAGCGACAGATACCCTCGAAAACCGATCTCATACAGAATCTGCACAATCCGGTCCCACGGGGCCACCCCATCGCCCGGATACACACGGTGGCTGTCGTTGATCGTTTCCCGGGGCGGATCGGCCGGATAATCGTTGATGTGCAGCGTATGCATGGCCGAGCCAGCCACCAACCGTAATCCTTCAAACGACGAGCCGCCTTTATAGAGTTGATACACATCCAGCAGCAGACCGGCCTGGGGATGACCAGCTTCGATGGCCACATAGACGGCCTCGGCCAGTCGGCCCAACGTCTTGGAAGCGCCCCAAACCTCCAACTGCGGGATCACACCGACCTGCTGGCCCAGTTCCAGCAACCGCCGATATCGCTCGGCAACAGCAGAGAGCGGAATGGGGCCTTTGGTGGCGCCGGCGGGCGGAGCGGCAATCCATCGGCCCCCCAACTCCGCCACCCACTCCATCTCCCGACGCATCTGCTCCAGCCCCTTGGCCCGTGCTGCCTCGTCATCCACGATCCAGGGCGAAAACCCGATGGCCCCCACCACGGTCAAGTGGTGGTCTTCCAGGCGTTTTCGCAGATCGGCCAGTTTGCCGCCCGACTGCTGATAGGCCTCCAAATCCCGAATCCACGGCTCAATGCCGTCGTAGCCGGCCTTGGCCGCCACCTCGATCTGCTCCAGCACCGATAACTTCTGCCCCATAATGGTGGCGGTATTCAGGGCGAAGCGGAACGGTTTTTCCAGCCGCTGCTCCCCCGCCGCTAACGTAGCTTCCCCCTGGTCGGCCTTTTCCAAAGCGTCGTTTGCTCTGGCAGAACCGGTCTGTGAGGAAGCGCCGTAACCCGAGGCGGCCAGTAGGATTCCCGCCGTATTCACCTCCATCCCCGCTTGAACCAACCATTCTCTTCGAGAAAGTTTCTTCCGTTCAGAAGAAGGTGCTTGCATCTGTGGCAATCTCCTAATGGGAAGAAAGGGATTCTCAACTACCAGACTCCTCTGGCGGCTTGGGTAGCCTCAGAGGCTGTCACGAAATTGTTTGGCGGAGGGGCTGACCCGAACGCTTCTAAAGAGTGCTGCCTTATCAAAGTGTCGTTTCTTTGGGGTTTTCGAGGTTTGGGGGTCTGCCCGTTGCGCAGCCCGCTGAGCTAAAAATGAAGCTTCGGAACAGCCAGTAGGAAGTTTCTACGCCAAAGGGCAAACCCTATTCGCTGTTGCCCGTATTCCAGCCTCGCTCCGCCGGATATGAATTGGCAAGCGTTCGGTAAAAATTTTTGACAGCTTGTGTTTCGCCAGCATAGAATCTATCAAGGAGTGAATCTACTTTGGTTGGCTAGGGTAGTGACTACTAAATACTCCAGATATGCCCGCATTTAAAAGTACTGTGGTAGTACATGCATCAGAATAGGTTGTTCGGGGATGCTAAGCAATTGATCGTGGTAATTTTTAGAGCTGCGTTTTCTCAATCTAAAGGCTTCCCCCTATCCACGAGCAAGGCGGCAAATATATGTTCGACATGTGGGGAAATTTTGCCAATCTCTCTTACTTGTTCCATTTCTTCTCTGACGAGTTGTTTTGAAAGATTTGCTGAGAACCATTCTGAACTCGGCGCCAGGGCTTGATTAAGATCGTTCGGCTCAAACTTGTCCAGAGAGTCCCCATATTTGCGAATGTTCCTTCCAGCTATTTGCCTACCCGTAGCAGACATAAGATATAGGAAAAGATGATCCACGAAAGAGGCTCCAAATAGATTCGCCTGGAACACGTGAAAGCAGGTAAGAGTTAACGCCTTAGAGTAATTACGGACCACCTTATACCCATACCGAGAGAAGACACCTACCCATATAGGCGCCGGCTGCCGAGACTCGAGAATATACCAGGGATTCCGATTACGAGTCAAGTAACGATCATGGAAACCTTTTTGCTCACCATATTGAATATAGAAGGCAGCTTGCCGGGAGGGGGATTTGCCAGCGTTGAATAACCAGACGGGGAGGTCGCGATTTACCATATGTTCAAAGTCGGAGCTGGTAAATATGGGACGCCGAATGTGGGAACTCTTCGTGATACATGGGACAACTTCGGAAATCGAGAGAGTCAAGGAAACAACTTGAGAAGGCCTAAGAACAAAAAACTCATTCGCACCGGTAGCAATTCCCCGAGTAAATGTTCCGTAAGTGTATAATGGGACTAAGTCATGGACCTTAATGTCATCCTGGTTGGCTTCGAAGTATTTAAGCCACCGATCGCCCGGTTTTAGCAATCCTTGCGATACGGTGTTCTGCGCCGTACGCTCCAGCAATCCTTCTAAATCTCCCAACTCATGGACTACATAAAACCGCGTCCATCCTGGTGAAGCCGCTTTTTCGAATAGGAGTATCCCGACGCTTGTAATTACGTCGGGGAAAATATCCTTTTCACAATCTAACCGGATTATGGCATGAATTTTCCCATTCGATAACATATACTTTTTCACTAATTCTCCATAACCTGTGTTAAGGAATTCCAGAGGCATAATGTATGCTAATCGTCCTCCCTCTGTGAGCTCGGATATTGACTTGACAAGAAACGCTGAGGCAATATTAGTGTATCCCGATAAGTTAAGTCCTAGGCGAACTTTGAATTCCTTTAATACTTGCTCTCGTTCGGGAAATCTTTGAAATCTCATATAAGGCGGGTTGCAGACGATTGCGGGATGGACTTTCCCCCAGTCCAGGAGATAATTTTGGCGCCAGAGCGAAACGTCGGATGCAGGGTTATTTTCCCGCCAGAAATTGAGGATCGTTCCATCTATTTCTGACCCGGCGACGGAGACATTACTACTTAAGGCTTTCGCGGCCAAATAGAAAGCACCCAACCCGAACGCGGGATCATACAGTCGGTTTGCCCCGCCTTCTAAAACCCATCCTATCATGAAACGGGCTACTGGTTCGGGTGTAAAGAACTGTCCGAACCTTTCTCTATGGCGGATACTAGTCTGAAATCGATACACGGAATAAATGTCAGACATCGTTTATAATCTCTCGCATAAACACTTCTTCGTCGAGGTAGCCTTTGCCGCTTTCGAAAGTGACGTAAAATAACAATCGTCCCCGCTCAAGCTCTTTCATTACAGAATGATGCTTCGGCATATCGATTCTACCTAAAATTTCTCGACCGCCTTGCACATTGATCTTTATGGTAGTCTTTCCTTGGTTCTTCACGTCTCTTTCCACAGAAAACAAGACATCTTCCTTGGCAGGGTCGGAACATATCTCCAGGATATCCTTAAAACCTATTACATACGCCTTATCGAAGAAAACTTGTAGATAGTAGTGCCGAACGTTAAACTGTTGGATCCAGCGATTAACCAAAGCAAGGTCTTCGAGTTTTGGAGTGATACTCAGATAGTCTCGCTTATGAAGGATTCTTATTTGCTCTTTGAGTTTCCTGAGCAGGTATGAGAGTCGCCGTAGATCACTAGTGGAAGACCAACTTCTCAGCCGGAACTCGAGTTCCCGGAATGTATTGGGTGTCGCTGCTGAGAGAAACCGGTGTAACTCTGGGCTCTTCTGCAAAAGGAGGCTCGAAAGAGGTTCTGCCAAGATTTCCCGGCGGAGGCGTTCGCATTCGGCAAGCGCACTGTGGGTCCGAGTCTCCATGTATTCCTCATACCGCTGGACCAGAAAACTGCTTGAGCGAACTTCAATGGCTGCTACAGCTCTGCAGATAGTCCCATCGTCATCAAGGTCAATACAAGATGGGTCCACATCGGACTTGCGGAAGATCAAGATGTCAGGCCTCTTGCCTATATTATTCAGCTCATCCTGGTAGCGACGATAAAACTCTTCAAACCCTTCCTCCCCCGGAGCTAACGTTTCAGAACGTCCATATTGGACCGCCAGGTATTCGCTGGAGTATTCGTTGACGGCAGTCAAGACGATCTTCTCTGCCCAGTCGCCTTGCTCTTTATTAGTCAAAAACTCCGAGCTTGCAAGGCTGGGGGGACGACCTCCTATTTGGATATCCACATCGATCATAAAAGGTACCTGGCTGATTAATCTAGCTATTTGCTCCTTGTAGAGTTCTGGCACAGAGATATTCCTTCCAGGTAGAGTTTAAATGTTCATTAAAGATGGCCTTTCTAGTGCTCATTTCCACCTAACTGCACTTTCCCCAAAACCCGAAGGCTATTTTTGTAACTTGTTGATATTTAAGAAGTTGCGTTTTTCGGGAGCCCCAAACGTCACTTTCCATAACTTCTTCCAAAATAAGAAGTTAGAACTTTTAGGGAAAGTGCAGCGCCTAACTAACCAGGACACCATTCACATCAATCTCATGCGGGAATCTCTTTCAAAACCTCGAAGATATGATTGAAACCTTGGGATAATTCTCTCCTTGGCGTTTTTGAGCTTTAGTGGGCCACAGGCTGCTAGGCCCATCGGATGCCCAAAAATCTAAACGAACTAAAAGACATTTGCTATCATCTTTTGAAGTATGAGTACCTTTCGCCCCCGGTGTTGTCAAGCATGGGGAGAAAAATTTTCCGCAACATTTCCGCCGAATGGAAGGGACAGTTTTCCTTTGCCCCGGCCATTGAGAGACTAGTCTGAGCGAACGGAGCGACAAAGCCCAGGCCATCTGAGGGGATCGTGGAGGCGGGAAAAGATGAGCGGAAAGAGGCTGTTCCACCCCCGAGTTGGTGGTTTTGAAATAGAGGCTATGCCAATCTTTTTTCTATCGGACGGGGCGACGACGAGCTCGGCCTCTTTTAGCGTTGGGTACGCCCAGGTGGCGGTTGATCCGGGCGATCAGCCAGTCTTTCTCTTCGTCCGAAAGAAACGTGCCGAAAGAAGCCGGCGCACCGGAGGCCGTGGTGATCGCAATTTTATATACCGGGTGTTCGTTTTGCCGATAGGATTCCACCAACTTCGCATGACTGGTTCGATCCAGCGGATATTCCCGGAGGCGTTCCCGACCAAAGAGCACATGACGCACCACCGCCCGATCCGGTTCCACCAGGACATACGTTTTCCCGAACCGGCCAGATAGCCAACAATATAGCAGCACTAGTCCTGCGATCCAAAATACGCTCAACACCAGGAGGAAGAACACCCCGGCGGGAAACGGCATGTTCCCAGCCGCCAGATCCATTCGGAGAAATATCCAAGTAAAGAAGCTGATCATGCTCAGCCAGAAGATGGCAAAGCAGCCCAGACTTCGGACCGCTCGGTTGCTGCCCGGCAGGATGAGGAGGATCAACTGGGAGTCTTTCTGCACGCATTGCAACCGGCCGGGCGGTGGGGTGTCGGAGATCGGTTCTTCGGCCGGGGCGGCCTCCTGGTGGGCAACCGGAGATTCGGGGTGGGGCTGCTGCGGGGCGGCCTGGCTTGCCTGAAGCTCATCCATCCGAACGGTCTGGTCGCACTCGGGGCAATCGAACTCCTCTCCAAAGGTGGCCAAAATCCCCTCATCTAAGGGGGCGCCGCAGTGCGGACAACGCAAGGACATTTTTCGAGCCTTTCTTATACGCCCTTATCTCTTCTAAAGTGGTATTCTAGCCCCCCGTTAAGTATGATCTACCATCCGGCTCCTAAGAGGTTTAAAATGGGAAAAGGGCCTTGGTGTTAAGTATCGCTTATGAGAAGGGGGTTCGGAATTCCCCTCCGATGGCCCCGCTGTGCAACCTAAGTTCCACGACTTCCCCCGAACGGAGGAGCTATATCCGGTGCGTACCAAACCCTCCCCCATCGAATCGGCCATCGAGGCCATTGCCCAAGGTAAGGTGGTCATCGTCATGGACGATGAAAACCGGGAAAACGAGGGGGATTTTATTTGTGCAGCCGAAAAGGTTACGCCGGAGATCGTCAATTTCATGATCACCCATGGACGGGGGCTTTTATGTGTGGCCGTTTTGCCGGAGGTCTGCCAACGGCTGGATCTGCCGCCGATGGTTGAGCATAATACCGCGCCGTTGGGGACGAACTTTACGGTGCCGGTGGATCATCGCACGTGCCGGACCGGCATTACCGCCGAGGAGCGGGCCCGGACGATCGGACGGTTAGTGGATCCGGCAAGCCAGCCCAGCGAGTTTGTCCGGCCTGGACATGTGTATCCGCTGCGTGCCATGGAAGGAGGCGTCTTGCGTCGGGCGGGGCATACCGAGGCCGCCGTCGATCTTGCCCGATTGGCCGGCCTGCGACCGGCCGGTGTCCTGTGTGAGATTCTGAACACGCAGGGGGACCGGGCCAGCCGAGAAGAACTCTATCAACTGGCCGACCACTTCGGCCTGGAAATCATCACCATCGAAGACCTGATCCGATTCCGTCGGCGGAGCGAGAAGCTGGTGTATCGGCTGGCCGAAGCCAATTTGCCCACCTGGTACGGCCCATGCCGGATCATCGCCTACGCCGTCAAATACGAGACCCAGCAGCCGTTGGCCATTGTGTTGGGAGACCCGGCCAGTCGGCCTGCGCCGCTGGTCCGCCTGCATTCGTCCTGTTTTACCGGGGATTTGTTGGCTTCGTTGCGGTGCGATTGTGGTGATCAATTGCATCTGGCTATGCAAATGATCAGCAATGAGGGAGCCGGCGCCCTCATCTATCTGCCGCAGGAAGGCCGCGGCATCGGATTGGTCGAAAAGAT
>Ga0272448_1008747_pt1 | contig 10471 bp, 13 predicted proteins | sample YNPCB0191_FD_202220 | JGI IMG/M metagenome (GOLD analysis project Ga0272448, IMG submission 202220) | Hot spring sediment microbial communities from Yellowstone National Park, WY, United States - YNP-CB-019-1 | ecosystem: Environmental > Aquatic > Thermal springs > Hot (42-90C) > Sediment... | reverse complement strand
AGAAGATTGTTAAGAAAAGTTGGAAAAGAAAATATTGAAGAGTTATTGCAAGTTAGGATGGCAGATAGAATTGGTTCTGGAGTGCCAAAGGCAGAACCTTACAAGCTCAGACATTTGAGATATATGATTGAGAAAGTTTCTCAAGATCCAATCTCTGTTAAAATGCTAAAAGTTGATGGAAATGATGTAATGGAAATTTTAAAAATAAGACCTGGACCAAGAGTTGGACAAATTTTGCAAGTTCTTTTGGAAAAAGTTATAGAAGATCCAAAAAAGAATGAAAAAGAATTTTTGAAAAAAGAAATTGAAAGGTTGGGAAAGTTAAAAGAGAAAGAATTGGAAGAATTAGCAAAAAAAGCAAAAGAAAAAATTGAAGAAATTGAACAAAAAAGAGACGAAATGACAAAAAGAAAATATTGGGTTACTTAAATTGACATTTACTTCTCAATGAAATAAAATGAAAACATGGCTCAAACAGAAATTAAAAATAAAAGAATAAACAGCCTCATCAAAAAAACAGTTATTGAGGCAATTCAAAAAATTTTAGAAGACCCTGATTTTGGTTTAGAACTCCAAGAATGGGTAAAAAAAAGACTCAAGAAAAAACCAAAAAAATTAATTCCTTTTGAAGAGATTAAGAAAAAATATCTTTAATCTTTCATGGCAAAATGGAACCTGGTTTTTGATTCCTCTGCAGAAAAAGATTTAAAAAAGATAGATAAAAAATTGAGAAAAAGAATTATTGAGAAATTAGACTGGTTTTCTAAAAATTTTGATAACCTCATTCCCTTGTCCCTAACTGGAGAATGGCGAGGGTTTTTTAAATTTAGAATTGGCGATTGGCGAGCAATTTATAAAGTGAATTGGGATAAAAATCAGATTATAGTTTATGTAATAGGGCACCGCAAAAAGATTTATAAACAGAAACAATCGGTTACTTAAAATTACAAATTTCGAATTGAAAAATGCAAATTGAAATTTGGAAATAGGGAAAAATATTTTTAAAAACGGGGGTTGGCGTAATTGGTAACGCGCCTGCCTCGGGGACAGGAGAATGCCAGTTCGAGCCTGGCACCCCCGATATTAAATCTCGAAGAATTGTTAAAATGAAGACTGGGTTCAATTCCCAGCGCCCCGAAATGAAACCAAAATTAATAATTTTTGATTTAATCGGAACGTTAGTTTTAACCCAGATGAGAAAAAAGCCTGAGGAATTTTTTAAGTTTTATCAAAGTTTAGGAATAAATCTAAGAAAAGAGGAAGAAATCTTACAATTTCAAAAGATTTTTACTCAGGCTATGAAAAATTCAAACAGTTGGGAGAATTTAGGAAATGAAATCGTTAAATTGGTTTTTCAAAAAGAAGATAGAGAAAGAGGAGAAAAACTAAGCCAATTTTTAAAGGAAAATTTAAATTATCAACTTTTCGATGATGCAAAAGAGGTTTTTGATTTACCGCATCAAAAAGCAATTTTGACTGAAGCCCCACACTTTCTTTTTTCCCATTTAAATTTGGAAAAATATTTTCAAATTTTTACTCCGAAAGAAACAAAATTTTCAAAACCAGATGAAAGAGCATTTTTGGCAGTTTTAAACTTTTTTAAAGTAAAACCAGAAGAAACGCTAATGGTCGGCGATGAGATAGAAAGAGACCTAATTCCAGCAAAAAAACTTGGAATGGAGACGATATTGATTGACAGAGAAAACAAAATTAAAGATGCGCAATTTAGGAAAATCACTTCCTTAAAAGAATTAAAAAATTTAATTCAATAGTTAAAAGCAGAACGATGGGCCTGTAGTTCAACGGCAGAACGGCGCATTCGCATTGCGCAAATGTGGGTTCAATTCCCGCCAGGTCCAAAAAATAAGTGGCCAAGTGGCCAAGTGATCGAGTGAGAAAAGTTTATGAGAAAAAAATTGGGGAAAATTGGGGAGGAGATTGCGGTGAAATTTTTGAAAGAAAAGGGATATCAAATTTTAGACAGAAATTATAGATTTCAGATTCCTGGAGATTTGCAAAGAGGAGAAATTGATATTGTGGCAAAAAAGGGAGATACGATTTGTTTTGTCGAAGTTAAAACCTTAAAGGATCCAAAAATAGAAATTTTTCCAGAAGAAAAAGTAAATTTTTCAAAAACAAAAAAATTGATTTTGACAGCAGAAAGCTGGTTAATTAAAAATAAAATTCCTCTAAATTCAAAGTGGCAAATTGATGTCATTTCTGTTTTAATTAAAGGTAAAGAGAAAAAAATTTCCCATTTTGAAAATGCAATTTCAGATATTTTTTAATCCAAAATTCATAATATCTTCTCTTTACTTTTTTTTGCCAGCTTATTTCACAAATATGACTCCTCCAATTTTGGCAAAAAAGAATCTTTTCAATTCTTTAGCTAAAAGAGTTGATTTTGGAAAAAAATTTTTAGGAAACGACATTTTTGGTTCTCACAAAACTTGGCGAGGGGTAATTTTTGGATTGTTGGTCGGGATTTTATTTTCATTTTTTCAAAAATTTCTTTATCAATTTTCTTTTTTCCAAAAAATCAGCTTAATTGACTATTCAAAAATCAATATTTTACTTTTTGGATTTTTAATTTCAGGAGGAGCAATTTTTGGAGATTTGCTATTCGCTTTTATTAAAAGAAGATTAAAATTAGCTCCTGGAACAATATTTTTCCCTTTTGATCAAATAAACTATATAATTGGAGCTTCAATTTTTTTAACCCCAGTTTTTAAAATAAAAATTGAAGTTTGGATTTTGCTTTTGATTTTAACCCCAATTTTACATGTAATCACAACTCATCTTGGTTTTTATCTTAACTTGACCAAAAGTAAGTGGTAGCTTAAAATGAAAAGTATCAATGGAAAAAGAAATTTTTAATTTCATTTTGGAAAACAATTTTCTTTTTAGGCTAACAATTTCCATTTTGGTTTTGTTTTTGGGTTGGTTTTTGGCAAAAATTTTTGCAAAAGGGATTAATAAATTTTTTGAAAAATCGAGGTTAAATCAGTTTTTAAAAAGAATTGGAGTTGAAGGAGCTTTAGAGAAAGTTTTCCCTGGTCTTTCTAGTGCAAAAATTATTTCTCAATTAGGAAGATGGTTTTTTGTTGTAGTAGTTTTGATGATTTTTGCTGAAATTTTAGGACTTTCTCAATTTAGTCAATTTCTTCAAAACAAAATAATTGGAATTTTTTACAACATCTTTATTGCCTATTTAATCTTTATTGCTGCTGCTTTTTTGAGCGAGCTTTCCCAAAGAATTTTGATTGGAACCTTTGAAAAAGAAAAAATTGTTTATTCAAGAGCTTTGGGAAGGGGGATTTCAATTGGAATTTGGATTTTAGCATCTTTGGCAATTTTGTATCAACTTCAAATTGCCTCTCCTTTAATTTTGATTTTATTTGCCGGAGTAGTTGCCTTTTTTGCCTTGAGTTTAGCTATTGCTTTTGGTTTTGGAGCTAAAGATTTGGCAGCAAAATTCTTTAAAGATTTACAAGAAAAACTCAAATAAAATGGAAACAATTTCTCTTTCTCAATTAAAGCAAATTCTCATAGCTTCTTTTGAAAAAATTGAAAAACACAAAGAAGAAATAAACAAAATCAATGTTTTTCCAGTTCCAGATCAAGACACAGGAACCAATTTGGCAAAAACTTTAGAGGGGATAAAAAAATCAATTGAAAACAAAGAATTTAAAGATTTAGAAGAATTTTCAAAAGCAGCATTAGAAGGAGCTTTAATTTCTGCTCAAGGTAATGCGGGAGTAATTTATACAGGTTTTTTGTCTGGTTTTTTGCCAAAATTGAATAAAAATCCGATTGATTCAAAAATTTTGGCCGAAGCTTTTGAAGAAGGAAGAAAAAAAGCCTGGAAATCGATGTTAAATCCGAAAGAAGGAACAATTTTAGATGTGATTGATGCTACAGCAGAAGTTTTTAAAGAAAAAGCTGAAAAAGAAAAAAATATCATTAACATTTTTAAAGAAGCGATTGAAAAAGCAAAAGAGGCACTTTTGGCTACAAGAGAAAAAATGGAGATTTTAAAAAAAGCCAATGTTGTTGATGCTGGGGGTCTTGGATTTTTGCTGATTTTGGAAAGTTATCTTGAAACTTTAGAAGGTAAAGAAAAAGAGCTTAAAAAAGAAGAAATGCCATCAGAAAAAGTAAAAAGGATAATTCAAATTCTTTCTCATCGTTATGAAATTGTTGCCCTAATTGAAGATCCTAAAGTTAAAGAAGAAGAGGCAAAAGAAAAATTAAAAAATTTTGGAGACTCTTTAGATATTGTTAAAATTGGAAATAAAATGAAAATTCACATTCACACTGATTTTCCAGAAGATGTTAAAAAGGAAATAAAAAATTTTGGTAAAATTGAAGATCTGAGAGAAGAAGATATGGCAAAAGAAATTGTTGGAGAACCATCAGTAAAAAAAGTTTCAATTGGTATTGTTACAGATAATGTTGCTTCGATTTTGCCAAAAATTTTAGAAAGATATCAAATCGAAATTGCAAATGCTAAATTTGAATGGCCAGAATTAGAAAAATTTGAAGGAGAAAACATTTATCAAAAAATAAAAAAAGCCTATGAAGCTGGAATTGAAACAAGACCAAAAACTTCGCAAGCTATGCCAAAAGATTATTTGGAAGCTTTTAAAAAACAACTTCAAAGATTTGATAAAGTTTTGTGTTTAACTTTGACCTCGAAACTTTCTGGTTGCTACAATTCAGCAATTCAAGCTAAAGAAATGTTGTCAGAGAGAGAGAAAGAAAAAGTTTTTATTTTCGATACTTTAAATGGTGTAGCAGGTCAGGCTCTTTTTGTTTTGAAAGCAATTGAATTGATTCAAGAACAAAGAGAAATTGAAGAAATAATAGAGGAATTAGAAAAATTGATTCCAAAAACTCATACTTATTTAATTTTTCCCGATCCAAAAGGTGTAGAATTTATCGGAAGAATAACAAAAAGTCAGGGAGATTGGATAAGAAGAATGAAAAAAATAAGGCTCCATCCAATTATGGAAATTAAAGAAGGGAAATTAGAAAAAGGAGGGATAGTTTTTGCAAAAGATGAGACAGAGGCTTTATTTAAGAAAATTTCAAAAGAAAGCGAAAAAGAAAGAAAAAAAGGCAAAAAAATTAGGGTAGTAATAAATCATGCAGACAATTTAGAGGGGGCTAAAAAATTAAAAGAGATGCTAAAGAAAATTGGTGCAGAAGTTTCTTTTATTTCAGAAGGCACACCAATTTTTTGTGCGGTTTTAGGTCCTGGAACTTTAATTGCTGCTTGGCAACCATGCACATAGTAGTAATTCCAGATGGAAATAGAAGATGGGCAAAAAAGAGGGGGCTTTTTCCTTGGCAAGGACACATTGAAGGAGCAAAAACTTTAGAGAAAATTTTAAAGAAAGCCTGGGAATTAAAGATTCCCTATTTTACTTTTTGGGGAATGTCTGCTGATAATGTTTTGAAAAGACCAAAAAAAGAAGTTGAGGTTTTGTTTTCGATTTTTAAAAGGCAATTTCAAAAATTGGCAAAATCAAAAGAGATTGAAAAAGAAGGAGTAAAAATTAATGTTTTTGGTCTTTGGAAAAAACTTTTTCCAAAAGAAGTGAAAAAAGCAATCAAAGAGGCAATTGAAAAAACAAAGAAAAATAAAAATTTTGTTTTGACATTTTTGTTAGCTTATAACGGAACAGATGAGATGTTAGAAGCAATCAAAAAAATTGTAAAAAAGGCAAGAAAAAAAGAAATTGAAATCACAGAAAAAACTTTAATTGAGAATTTATGGACAGGGACATTACCACCAGTAGATTTAGTAATCAGAACAGGATGCGAAGGAGACCCTCACAATTCAGCAGGATTTATGATGTGGCACACTGCCTACTCTCAATTTTATTTTACAAAAACTTTATTTCCAGATTTTTCTCCAGAGGAATTTGAAAGAGCAATAAAAAATTTTCAAAAAAGAGAAAGAAGATTTGGGCAATAATTTTTATGAAAAAAATTGCTTTGATTTCAGATGACATTTGCTCTTTGCCTCCATGTGTTATTCGAGAATTTGAAATTGAAATAGTTAAGACAAAAATGAGTTTTCCTGAATGGGAAGAATGGCCAGAAAGAAATATTTATAAGGTAATTAAAGAGACAAAAAAAATTCCAAAAACTGCAGCTCCTTCTCCTGGAGATTTTTTAAAAGCTTATCAAAAACTCAAAGATAATTCAGAAAAAATTTTAGTGATTACAGTTTCAGCTAGGCTTTCTGGAGTTTTCAATTCTGCCTTTTCTGCTAAAGAATTGTTTGAAGATCCTTCAAAAATTTTTCTTTTTGATAGTGGATCAGCAGTTGCTGGTGAAGGATTAACTGTCTTGAGAGCAGCTGAGTTAATTAAAGAGGGGAAAGAAATTGAAGAGATTTTAAAAGAACTTGAGAGTTTAAAAAAGAAAGTTAAATTTTTCGCATTTTTGAAAACTTTATTTTGGGCAAGAAAAACAGGGAGAGTTTTAATTTGGCAAAAGCTTTCTTTTGATATTTTAAAAATTTTTGGAGTCACTCCCTATCTTGGAATAAGAGAAGGGGAGATTAAATTTTTTGGTTTTAATATCTGGACCTTCAATCAGCTAAATGCCATTTTCAATCAGCTAAAAAGAGAGGCAAAAAAGGGAAAAATTAGAGTCGGAATAAATTATACTGATAATATTGAGTTTGCTTTAAGATTAAAAGAAAGAATTGAAAAAGAATTAAAAGTCAAAGTATCTTTCTTTTCAAGCGTTCCTCTAATTGTTGGAGCAGTAACAGGTCCTGGAACTTTAATTTTAGCTTGTCATAATTTATGAAAATTGGAGTTATTGGAATTGGAGGAAAAACAGCAACAATGTTCGCCAAAGAATTGATGCCAATTGGTGAAGTTTTTGGAATTGGGAAAAAAGGAGAAATAGAAAAAATAAGAAAAAAGAAGCTCTTTGTAAAAAGAAATAAAAATGAAGAATTAGTAGAAATTCCCTTAATTGAAGGGAACGAGTTTCCAAAAGATATTCAATTTGATTTCCTTTTTTTGTGTATTAAAAATCCTGTTTTTGAAGCAGTTAAATTTTACTATCAAAAAATAAAAGAAAAAAATTTTCCCTTCCCTGCCCTTTTTCTTTCTCAAAATGGAATTGAAGCTGGAGAGGATGCAATTTTAGCTTTAAATGAAGTTTTTGGAGAAAGAGCAAAAGAAATTCAAATTTTTAGAATTTCTCTTTTTAATCCAGTTGAAAAGAAAAAAGGAGAAAAAGAATTTGTTATTTATTCTTTGCCAGTTCGTTTAGCAATTTCTCAAATTTCAGGAAGAGAAATTAAAATAAGAGAAATTTTTGAAAAAACAAAAATTGAAACTTATTTTGTTCCCAAAGAAGATTCAAAAAATATGGAGTACTCAAAACTATTTTTGAATTTAATTGGAATGGCTTGTGCTGTTGAGGGATTTTCAATTTCCGAAGGTTTTAAAAAGAGAGAAATATTTAAAAAAGAAGTTTTGGCGCTGAGAGAATATATCAAAGCAGTAAAAGAAAATAAAGGAAAATTTTTAAATTTTCCCCACTATCCAGTAAAATTTCTCTCTTTTCTTTTTCAACTTCCAATTCCTTTTCTTTTTTTAATTTCCCCTATTTTAGCTTTTTTAATTGAAAAAGGAAGAAAAGGAAAACCAAAAGATTTAGATGAAATTGACTATTACAATGGAGCAGTGATAAAATTAGCCAAAAAAGCAGGACTCAAGGTTCCAATAAATGAAGAAATTTTAAAAAAGGCAAAAGAAAAATATGTACATTAAGGGAGTTGGGATGACAAAATTTGATTATTCTCAAAAACCTTGGTGGCAATTTGCTTTTGAAGCAGCAATGGAGGCATTGGAAGATGCTTCAATGAAAATTTCTCAAATAGATTGTATTGTCTTTAGTGGAATGGAAAGTTGTGATGGATTATTAGAGCATCAAACTCACAAAGCTTCTTTATTGTCAGATCTTTTTAAAACCCATATTCCAATCTTTGAAGTTCCTGCTGTTTGTTCTGGAGGAGGAGTTGCTTTTTGGGTGGCTTTAAATTTGAAAAATTTTGAAAATATTTTAGTTTTGTCTGGTGAAAAATTGGTCGATAATAAAACAGAAATGACAACCCATTGGATAATGTCAGCAATTGAAAGAGAAATTGAGCAACCAGAAGGATTAAATTTCCCAGCTCAAAATGCTTTAGTTTGGCAACTTTATTCTCAAAGATATGGAGCAACCCATGACGATTTAGCCTTAATTGCTTTTAAGAATCATCAAAATGCAACAAAAAATCCAAAAGCTTATTTTTACAAAAGACCAGTGACATTAGAACAAATAAAATCTGCTCCAGAAATTGCCTCCCCTTTTACAATGTATGATTGCTCACTTTCTGTAAATGGAGGGGCAGCAGTAATATTGAGCAGAGAAAAAACCGACATTCAGGTTATAGGCTCAGGTTTTGCCACTGATTATCTTTTGGCTTTTCAAAGAGAAGAACCTTGGCACTTTGTGGCAACAAAAATTGCAGCAAAGAAAGCTTATGAAGAAGCAAAAGTTAAACCAGAAGATATTCAGGTTGCAGAAGTTCATGATGCCTTCACCTCAGTTGAGTTAATTTCTTATGAAGATTTAGGATTTGCGCCAGAAGGAAAAGGAGCAGAGTTAATTAGAAAAGGAATTGTTAATTTAGACGGAAAATTGCCAGTTAATCCTTCAGGAGGTTTGAAAGCAAGAGGACATCCAATTTCTCCAACAGGATTAGCCCAAATTTATGAAATTGTTAAACAATTAAGAGGTCAGGCTGGAGAAAGGCAAGTAAAACCTATTCCAAAAATTGGACTTTGCCACAATATCGGAGGAGCAGGAGGCTCAATTACTGTTCATATTTTAAAAAGAGTTTGAGTAAATTTTTAAATTTCTTTTTTATTTTTTCATTGACTAAAATTGCACAAATTCCTTTTCCTGGAAATCCATAAATTATTATTGAATTTTTTGGAGCTAACAAAACTGAAGGAATTACCAAAAGATCCTCTTCTCCTTCAACAAAAACATTTTTTTCTTCTTTTATTGCTTTTTTAATTATTTCCCAGACCTCTTTTTGAATTGTGCCTTTTGGATTTTTGCATTTTAAAGAATAAGGCAAAACTTTTTTGATTTTCCTTCTTTTTATTTTTCCGTCAAAAATTTTTATATTCGATGGCAAATTTTTTGAGCAAAAATCTCCAACCGTAATTATTTTTTTGAAATTTTTATTTTTCAAAAACTCTCCAAATTTTTCTAAAACTTCTTTTTTGGTTCCAAAAAACTTTTTGCCCCAAGGCTTTCTCAACTTACTTTGCAAATCCTTTGGCAAGATATAAGTTTTTTCCATTTTGTTTCATTTTATCAAAATTAAACAATTTGAAGTAAAGTTAAAAATACGAAACAATTGCCCGCCAAATACAAGTTTTTTGACCTGCAAAACTTTAAAATAGCAGAAAGATTTTCGAAGTTTTAGCAGGAAAAAACGCAACTTTATCAAAAACAATCAAACTTCCTCTCAAACTTGGAATTTTAATTTCATTCACTTTTATTTGCCCTAAGCGTTTTTTAATTGATTGATAAATTTTCTCTCTTTCCCTTTGACTGATAGGGTTTATTTCTGGGTTAACAATTAATATTTCTGAAGCTGGGGAAAGAGAAATAATTTCTATAATTGCTTTTTTTCCTTCTTTTCCTCGAAAAATTCTGATTCCTTCTTTTTCTCTTGAATATTTTGCTTCCAAAATTGCAACAATTCTTGCAAACTCTCTTTCCTTTTCTTCAATTTCTCTTTTTTTGATTCTTAAAATTCTTAAAATTTGACTCGGAGATTGAGCAACAAAAAGTCTTTTTTTCCTTTTTTTAGTTTCAACAAATAATCCTTTTTCTTCCAACTTTTTTACAATTTCATAAACAGTTGGTCTTGGGATTTTCACTTTTTCTGCAATATTTTTTATCGAATTTGGTCCCAATTCCAAACCTCCCAAATAAACTTTGACCTCTTTATCTTTTAATCCCAATTTTTTCAACTCCAATTCAATTGGCAATTCAAACGTCATATTCTTCTTTTAATTCTAATCTGTGTAGAAATAAAGTCAATGAAATAACTAGAATAAAAATTTTAAAAAAATGTCATAAAAATTTGACAAAATAGCTTAATTTGACTGTTTTTTTTAAAATATAATTTCGCAATAAATCCTATACAGAAAAACTTTAAGCAGAAAAGAGGTATTTCATAATTTATGTCAAAAAATCTTGACAAATTTTTTCGATCTGTTAATTTAAAATTAGAACCTTAAAAGGAGGTGGTGTGAATGTGGGGTTACGAGATATTATTTGGAAGGAACTTCCCTCTTATAGAACCTAAAGACCAAGAGAGAATGAAATCTCTGAAGGTAGCAATTGTGGGGTTGGGAGCCTTATCCTTTGT
>Ga0272448_1008744_pt1 | contig 10475 bp, 9 predicted proteins | sample YNPCB0191_FD_202220 | JGI IMG/M metagenome (GOLD analysis project Ga0272448, IMG submission 202220) | Hot spring sediment microbial communities from Yellowstone National Park, WY, United States - YNP-CB-019-1 | ecosystem: Environmental > Aquatic > Thermal springs > Hot (42-90C) > Sediment... | reverse complement strand
ACCGCCGCCCGTCGCCACGACTTGACATGAAGAGTCTTCGGGGATCCCTTGCCGGGAAACAGCAACCGACATGACCTGTGCATCATTCCCCCCTTCTACTTGCACGAGGGCAAGACATCCCCTCAAGCCAACGCGATCGCTCGCCCCATGACTATTATAACACATTCGGTGTTCTTCAGAAGCTTACCCTGGCGAAAAAGACCCGTTTCGTCAGCTCGGAGGCCACGACATAGAGCAGGGTAATGCCGATGACCATCAGCATCACGGGCGCCGGCAAGGGGACAAAGCCCAGAATGCCGTTCAGCGACGGCACATAGGGTAAGAGGACGGCTACGATGGTGACCAGGAGCGTGGAGATCCAGAGGTACTTGCCCGGCTTGCTCCTGAAAAGGGGCCGGCGAGTTCGTACCACCAAGGCGACCAAGAGTTCCGTTAGGAGCGACTCCACAAACCAGCCCGTGCGAAACGCGCTTTCCGAAGCCCGAATGACATATAATAACAGGCCAAAAGTGGCATAATCAAACACCGAGCTCACCGCGCCGAAGACGAACATAAAGTTACGAATGAACTTGACATCCCAACGATGGGGTCTCTCCACCAACTCACGATCGACGCTATCGGTGGCGATGGCCATGGCCGGGAAGTCGGAGAGAAAGTTGTTCACCAAGATCTGCTTGGCCAGCAAAGGCAAGAAGGGCAGAAAGAGCGAGGCCCCGGCCATGCTGAACATGTTGCCAAAGTTGGCGCTGGTGGTGGTAAAGACGTACTTGAGGGTGTTGGCGAAGGTCGTGCGCCCTTGGAGGATGCCGTCGTGCAACACCCCCAGGTCCTGCTCCAACAGCACAAAGTCAGCGGCCTCTTTGGCTACATCCACCGCCTTGTCCACCGAGATGCCCACATCCGCCGCCTGAAGCGCCGGCGCGTCGTTGATCCCATCGCCCATGTAGCCCACGACATGGCCCGTCTTTTGTAGGGCCAGGATGATGCGCTCCTTCTGGTTGGGATCTACCTCCACGAAGAGATTGGTGCGCTCCGCCTTGTTCCAGAGGGCCTCATCGCGCAGGTCATCCAGGTCAGCGCCGGTGAGCACGCCCGTCACCTTCAAGCCCACGGTCTCGGCGATGTGCGTGGCCACCAGGCGGTTGTCGCCGGTGATGATCTTGAGCTGCACGCCGTGCGCGGCCAGGTCGGCGATGACCCTCTGCACGCCCGGCTTGGGAGGATCAAAGAAGAGCAGGAAGCCGAGGAAGGTCATCTCCTGTTCGTCATTCCGCTGATAGACCTGCTGCGGCGGGACCTCTTTGGTAGCCAAGCCCAAGACGCGGTAACCTTTACCGCTCCACTGCGTGTAGCGCTCCTTGATCTCGGCGCGGTATGCCTCGCTCAAGGGCACGATGGCATCTCCCTCGCGGACCAGCGTGCACCCGGCCAAGATGCTCTCCAGCGCCCCTTTGGCGATGAGCGTGTGCTGCCCATCCTTGCGCACCACGATGCTCAAACGTCGGCGCACGAAATCGTAAGGGATCTCGTCCACCTTCTCGTAGCCGGCGATGTCGGGGTGGGCGGCGGTGGTGATCGCCTCGTCCAGCGGGTTGATCAACCCCGTCTGATAGTGGGCGTTCAGATAGGCGGCGAGAAGGGCCTCCTCCGAGGGTTGGCCGTGCAAATCCAAGGCCCCATCCAGGCGCACGACGCCCTCGGTCAGGGTGCCGGTCTTGTCGGTGCACAGCACGTCCATGCTGCCAAAGTTCTCAATGGAGGCCAATCGGCGCACGATGACCCCATGCTTGGCCATGGCCTGTGCCCCCTTGGAGAGGTTGATGGTGATGATCGCCGGCAATAACTCTGGGGCCATCCCTACCGCCAAGGCAACGGCAAAGAGCAGCGAATCCAGCACGGGCTTGGCGAAGAACACGTTCACCGCAAAGACGGCCAGGATCAGCACCAACATCACCTGGGTGAGCATATAGCCAAAGCGGCGGATGCCCTGCTCGAACTCGGTCTCTGGCGGGCGCAACTCCAACCGTTTGGCGATCTGTCCGTAGGCGGTGTCGGCCCCGGTCTGCACGATCAGGACGCGAGCGGTGCCGCTGCGCACGTTGGTGCCCATGAAGACGCAATTGCTGCGCTCGGCCAAGGTGGCCCGCCCCGGGACTTGGCCGGGCCTTTTCTCCACCGGAAAGGTCTCGCCCGTCAACACCGCCTGGTTAACGAAAAAATCCTTGGCCTCCAAAACGAGCCCATCGGCCGGCACCAGGCTGCCCGCAGAGAGGAGCACGACATCGCCTGGGACGATCTCCTCCGTGGGCAGGGTGGTGGGCTGGCCATCGCGTAGGACGGTGACCTTGAGCCGCACCCGTTCGCGGAGCTTTTCCACCGCGTTGCTGGCAGCGTATTCTTGGACGAAGCTTAGCACGGCGCTGCCGAGCAAAACGACCATAACGATCGTCGCGTCCACCCACTCTTGGACGAGGGCCGAGATCACCGCGGCGAAGAGCAAAATGAGCACGAGCGGGCTTTTGAATTGTCCCAGGAAAAGCCCCAACGCCGAGACCCTCTTGCGCGCCCCCAGGGCATTAGGCCCAAACCGCTCTAAACGGCGCTCGGCCTCCTCGGTGCTCAAGCCCTCGGTCGTACAGCCCAGTTGAGCGCACAGGGCCTCCAGAGGCTGGCTCCAGTACGGGTTGATTCTCAAGGCGTTCTGATTCATCGCGCCGGGCCCTCCATTGCGCTATTTAGCCGCCCGCAGCCGAGCCCCCAAAGCCGGCTCACGTCGCTGAAAAAGGGGGCCTCGTCCCCGTTCAAGCCTGCAGACATCTGAATGAGCTCGGGCACGGTGACGAAGCGGTACCCCCGCGCCTGCAAGGGCTCAATGATCCTCGGCAAGGCGAGCATGGCGTTGTCCGTAGAAAGCTCCGACTCGCCCTCCCCTTCCTCAGCGAGGAGGATGATGGCCCCAGGCCGCACCCGGTTAAGGACGCGTTCGGCAATCGTCTCGGGCGAGAGCCCCAACCCATCCTCTAAAGCCACGCTCCAAGTCACCACGGTATAACCTTGGCGACATGCCAGGTCAACCAGCCAAGGGCTCCGCCAGCCATGTGGAGGGCGAAAGATCGTGGGTGTGACGCCGGTCGCAGCCCGAATAGCCTCCGTAGCCTCGTCCAACTCTCGCTCGATTCTCGCGGGCCTTTCGGCGGCCATCAGCAAAGGATGGCTATACGTGTGATTGCCGATCGCATGTCCCTCGGCGACGATGCGTCGCGCCAGCTCAGGCCGCTGCTGCACATCCTCGCCGACCACAAAAAAGGTGGCCTTGACGCCATAGCGGGCCAGGATGTCCAACAACTCCATCGTGCGTCGGTTAGGCCCATCATCAAAGGTCAAAGCGACCACGGCCTGTTCCACCTGCCCCCGATCAAACACGGGGCCAAAAGCCTGGGCGCCCGGGCTCACCGCGGCAAAGGTAAATAGGCCGAGGGCGATCATCAAGACGGCGACCCCGGAGAGCCATCCCCCGGCGGGGCGCCGACCCGGAGGAAGACGAATGTCCGGCATAGCCCGAAGGAGCGGCCGCCCCAAAAGGGCCAGCCATACGTAATTGAGAGCGTAACGCAGACAGAGAAACGCCCGGTAGCTGCGCGCAGAGGTCTTGACGAGCAATTTGCGGTCCAGCACAACCCGCCCTACACGGCGCAACCGGAACCCTATCGCCGCGTCCCACCCCAAGATGATCTCCGGATCAAGGCCCCCGATCGCCTCATAGGCCCAACGTCGCACCGCCAGGTTCGAGCCGTTGAGATGCCAGTTGAAGAGGTTAAAGAACGGAATCAGCAACCGCAGCCACCAGGAAGCATCGTGAAAGATGTAAAGCCCCCCTGCGGCGACCACGTCAGGTCCGGAGTTCAGCGCGGCGACCAACCGCGAGAGCCAATCTCGTGGCACGCACGTATCGCCGTCCGTGCAGGCGACGATCTCCCCGCGCGTAGCCGCAAAGCCCGTCCGCAGGGCATTGACCACCCCCTTGCGCGGCTCGCTGACCACCCGCACCCCCATCGCACGGGCGATCTCCGGGCTGCGGTCGGTGCAAGCGTTATCTACGACGACGATCTCGTAGGGGCCATCATAGTCCTGCTGCTTGAGGGCTTCCAGACAAGCGGGAAGCAGGTATTCCTCATTGTAAACCGGCACAATGACGGAGACGAAAGGCTTCAAAGACATGAACCGGATTTCCCTCCAAAGGTCTCTTTGGACGGCCAAATAGGGCTCAAGGGCAATGCGCCCAGAAACTCGTTGACCTCTCGCAAAAAGGCCTCCGGGCATTCCTCCTGGGGCACATGGCCACAATCGGGCAGGATCGCCAACTTCGCCTGCGGAAGCTCCTGGGCCAAGCGCACGCTCTGGGCCGTGGGCACGACGCGATCATCGTCCCCGCTGATCACCAGAACCGGTACCTGGAGTTCCTTGAGTCGCTCCTCCAGCTTTAGGGGGCGGCTGGCCAACACTGTCTCCCAAAGGGCCCGATCCCAATCCTGAGCCTGCAGGGGCCTCAAATACCCGGCCTTGATCTCAGGGGTGATCTTACCGGGATCATGCCAAGCCAGCTCCAGGAGGGCCTCGCCTCGGCTGCGAATGGAGCGCACTAAAAGCGGACCCAAACGATCCATCTGCGGCGTGCCCGCGAGCGCGCGAATCCACGCCGGCGCCCCACCGCCGACATAGACGGCGGCATCCACCAACACCAGGGCCCGGACGCGCTGCGGATGGCGCAAGGCAGTGAGGATGGCCACAGTGCCGCCAGCGGAGTTGCCCACCAGCACCGCCTCCTGTATCCCCAGCTTGTCCAGCAGGGCCACGGTCAGGTCGGCCTGCGCCTCCTGGCTGTACGGGTTGGGGCCGCTCCACTGCCCGCGCATCGGGCGGGAGGTCAAGCCGAAGCCCGGCCGATCAAAGGCGATCACCGTGGCCCTCTCGGCCAAAGGCGCCATCACCTCGCGCCAGGAGAACACGCTGGCCCCAAATCCGTGTAGCAACACCAGGGCCGGCTTCCCTTGGCCGGCGATTTTGTAATGCACGCGCAGGCCGTTGACCTCTAGGAAGCGGCTATCCATATCGGCAAGCTGCTCAGGCGGCAGCGTACCTTTCAGAGGGGGAATAGGAATGAGAAACGGCCCGACCAAGAGAAGGGTCAGCAAGGCCCCCAAGACGATCCAAACGACACGCCCAAAGGTCCTCACCACACGCCTCCGATAGCCTTGGCCGCTCTTATCATCTGAGCATCGTACGCAGGCTGGCGATCAGCGAAGGCAACACCTGCAAGACAAATCCCACCACGACGTGACAAGCGATGGAAGCCGCAAGGCCGTAATGCTCGCGCACATAGCTATAGACGATGCCCAACACCCCCAGGGCTACAAAGACGATGAATGTAGCCAAGAGAGGCGCGTAGGGAAGAAAGTAGAGCAAAGCCGTCAGCGCATAGAGGGCGATGCTCACCGAAGAACCCCTTTGGTCTTGCACGATCCCCCGGAAAAAGTACTCCTCAAGCGGTGCGGAGATAAAGCACACCTGATAGAACAGGAGGACGATATCACGCGTGTTATAAAGCCTCTCGGAGAAGGCTCGCAATGGGTCTGAAAGGAAGGCCAGCAGCGGCACGGAGATCACCAGCCCTAACAGCGCCCCGCGCCCCACGCTGGGCAGGGAAAACCCTACCTCCACCGTGTGCTTGCTGCGATAGAGCAAGCTGAGGATGACCAGCGTCACCCAAAGCAGGGCGAAGCGCGGCGCTTGCCGCAGCAGGACGGTGCCCAGGGCGATGCCCGCAAAGATCAGAAAGAGGAGATAAGGCTCCGAGATGGGAAACCGCGCCCCCGTCCGCTTGTTCATCACAGCCGGCTCATCACCTTTCGGGCAACCATGAGGGCCACATCGATATCCTCCCGGGTGATGCCGTAATGGGTCACGGCCCGAAAGTGTCTGGCGTCAATGACCCCGATCTTCACCCCCTCGGCGGCCAAGGCCCTGACCACGTCTTTCGCGCTCACGCGAGTGTCAGTCAAGCCAAAGATGATGATATTGGTCTGCACGGTGCTCAGATCCACCTCAAAGCCGGGTATCTCGGCCAACCCCTCGGCCAGGATGCGCGCGTTCTCGTGATCCTCGGCCAAGCGCTCCACCATCTGCTCTAAAGCGACGATGGCCGCCGCGGCGATGACCCCAGCCTGGCGCATCCCTCCCCCCACGATCTTGCGGTTGCGCCGTGCAGCCTTGATGAACTCCGCCGACCCGCAGATCGCCGAGCCGACCGGAGCAGATAGCCCCTTAGAGAAGCAGAACTGCACCGAGTCGGCTTGGGCGGCGATCTCTTTCGCCTCAATGCCCAAAGCCACGGCGGCATTAAAGATGCGCGCCCCGTCTAGATGCACGGCCAGGCCGTGCCGTCGGGCTATCTCGCGGATCGTGGCCATCTGCGCCGGCGTGAGCACCGCCCCTCCGCAGCGGTTGTGGGTGTTCTCCAGGCAGATCAGGCGCGTGCGCGGAAAGTGCACGTTATCCTCGCGGATGGCCGCCTCCACATCCGCCGGGTCAAGCATCCCGTTGGGCAAGTTGGGCACGGTGCGCACGGCGATGCCCCCGAGCACCGAAGCGCCCTGAGCCTCATAGAGGAAAGAGTGGGCCTTATCCCCCATGATCACCTCATCGCCCCGGCCACAGTGAGTCAATAGAGAGACCAAGTTGCCCATCGTGCCGCTCACGACGAACAAGGCCGCCTCCTTGCCCATGCGTTCGGCGGCCATCGCCTCCAGGCGATTCACGGTGGGGTCTTCGCCATAGACGTCGTCGCCCACCTCGGCGCGGTACATGGCCTCGCGCATGGCCGGCGTCGGCAAGGTCACGGTATCGCTACGCAGATCGACGATACGCACAGGACTTCCTCCTCAGTACATCTTGACCACTTCACGGTAGCTGCGCGGCTGACGCGCCTGCAGCAATTGCGTTTCCTCCTGATAACGGCGCGCCTGATCCAGGTCAATGGTCGCCAGGGCAATCCCCGGCTCGCTCTCCGTCAGGCGAGCATGAACCGCGCCCCTGGGGCCGACGATCATGCTCTCGCCGAAGAAGGAGTACGTCGGCTCCTCGCCCACCCGATTACAGGCGGCCAAGAAAACGGCGTTCTCGTAGGCGCGGGCGAAGCAATAACTGCGCCATTCGTTCTCCTGGGGGCTTTCCCAACTGCCACAAACGCAGATGAGCTCGGCACCCTCCAAGGCCAGGCAACGCGCGGCCTCGGGAAAGGCCAAATCCCAGCCCACCAAAAGCCCCACGACACCAAAGCGCGTCTCCGCGGTCACGAACTTGAAGCCCGGACGAAAGGCAAGCCTCTGCTCGCCCCTGAGGTGCACCTTCTGATAATCCGCCAAGACCTCCCCCTCGGGATCAATCAACACCGCCGCGCTGTAGATCACGCTCTCCACCTTCTGCTTTTCGGCCAGGCCGAAGACGATATGCACGCCATATTCGGCGGCGCGCTTGCCCAGGACGTTCACCGCGTGCCCGGGAACGCGCTCGGCCAGATCCGCAAAACGCACTCCACACTCATATCCGGTGGTACATAGCTCGGGGAAGACGATGATGTCCACCTTTTGTTGCAGGCAGACGTCCTCCACCATCTTGCACATCGTGCTCAGGTTCTGCTCGATCTGATTCAGAACGGGGCTCATTTGAGCGACAGCGATGGTCACTTCGCGCATCCGGTTTCTCCTCAATCTCCGCGTCTGTGGCGGCAAGTCTCGGGATCAAGTCCACGTTGGGCTATGATAACAGGAACGCGCCCCTTTGCCAAGTGCCCTAGCGCTGAGCGCGCAACATTTGCAGGACGGCGGCAAGGTCTTCGGGAAGCTCGGCGGTGAACTCCAGGTGAGCGCCCGTGGTGGGGTGGGTGAGGGCCAACTTCCAGGCATGAAGGAATTGTCGCGGCGAGGCGATCGCCCCGCGACGATAACCGTACACGCGGTCGCCAACGACCGGGTGATGGATGGCGCAGAAATGCACCCGCAACTGATGGGTGCGCCCCGTGAGGGGCCGGGCCTCAACCAACGTACAACCGGGGAACACCTCGCGGACGCAATATTCGGTGCGCGCATAGCGCCCTCCTTCAGGCGCGACGCGCATGCGCTGGCGATGCTCGGGATCGCGCTCCAGGGGCGCCTCAATAGCCCCCTCCGGGGGCGTCAGATGCCCATAGAGCAGGGCCAGATAAGTCTTTTGCACCTGATGTGCCTTGAACTGCGCCTGCAAAGCCGCCTGGGCTTCGCGGTTAGTGGCCACAACCAGCACCCCCGAAGTATCCCGGTCCAGGCGGTGCACGATGCCCGGACGCTGGGGATCCAAATCGGCGCGCACCAAATCCGGGCGGTGCGCCAAAAGCGCGTTGACCAGCGTGCCCTTAGGGTGGCCGGGGCTGGGATGCACGACGATCCCCGCCGGCTTGTTCACAACCAGCATATCCGCATCTTCAAAGAGGATCTGCAGGGGCATCCTCTCGGCCACAGGCTCTTGCGGGGTTTGCTCAGGGACCCGTATCTGGATCACGTCGCCCGGCAGAGGACAGTAACTGGCCTTCGTAGGCGCCCCGTTAACCAAAACCCGGCCCGAGGCAATCAGCCGCTGCACCAGCGAGCGCGAAAATTGGGGAAGCCGATCGGCGATGTAACGATCCAAACGGCCCTCAGGGGCCTCTACCCTGAGAAGCAGTTCCTCCATCTACGAATCGCCCGCCTCATGGGCATCGGCCTCCGGCCTTTCGGGCAGAGCCTCGTCACCCCCTTTGGGACGCTCCATGAAGAGCGCATAGTAAGCCAAGAGGATCGTGCCCACCACGATGGACGCATCGGCCACATTGAACACCGGCCAGACGCGAAAGTCAATGAAATCGGTCACATAGCCGTAGAGGATGCGGTCGATCATGTTGCCCACAGCGCCGCCCAACTGTAGCCCCAAGGCCACTTGCAGCACCCACGAGGCCGTGGCAATCTGGCGATAGTAGATCACGATGGCCACGATCACGGCAAGGGCAATGAAGATAAAGACGACACTCATGTTGGAAAAGAGCCCAAAGGCCGCGCCGGTGTTGCGGATGTGGGTGAAGGTAAAGATCGGATTGAGCCAGGGGATCGGGTTCCAGGATTGGCGCAGGGGCAGATAGGTGCGCACCAGGTATTTGGTGTAGCGATCCAACGCGATGGACGCCAGGGCGATCAAAAAAAGCACAAAACCACGCCAGATAGGTCTATGCTTCAAGATAACCGGCTCCTATCCGTAAAGTATCGGGCACGGCTAGCGGATTTCTTGGTGTTCCTGGCAGGAGAGGCACAGCGAAGCCATCGGCAAGGCGCGCAGGCGAGCCAGGTCAATCGGTTGGCCGCAACGCCGACAGATGCCATAGGTGCCCTCGTCTATGCGCTTCAGCGCATCCTCAACCTGGGCCAACAGCAATTCCTGGCTGCGCCTCAGGCCAACGTTCCGAGCCTGCTCAAAGACAACCGTGGCCTCCTCGGCCATATGGTTAGAGTACCCGGCGCGCTCCTCATCGGTCGTCAGCACGCTACGCGCGATCTCTCGCTGCAAACGCGCTTTCTCCGCCTCCAGATAGGCCCGCAAATCCTCAATCTTCTTTGATTTCGCCTTGATCTCCATCGACCGATCCTCTGACTGAGCTTATGGCTCGCACATGATGAACTGGCCCGCATTATAGGCCGTTTCGGGCAAAAAGCAACTCCTTTGCGACCGAGCATTCAGCCACTCAGGCGTATCAACCGCCCGTCGGCCGGGGCCAGCCAGAATTGCAGGACCAAGCCATCGGCATAGCGCCGCCCGGCCTCAACCCCCTGGTCGCGGGCGATGGCCCGCAATCGGCCGGTGCTACGGGCCACCTCTTCCGCCACGCCGTGCACCGTGCGCAGCTTGAGCGTCGTCCACACAGAGCGCTCTCGGTCGCGGTTCACCACCATCACCCAAGGCAGGCCGTCCGCGTCGGTGAATTCGCCGATGACGAACTGCCCCCTGCCTCCGCGCACCTCGCCTTCTAGGGAGGCCACCAGCCCATCACCGGGAAGCACCCGCGCGCCTTGGGGTGCATCGGGCCAGTGATAGACCGCCCTTGAGGTGAGGCCTCGCAGATGCGGCCCAAGGTGTTGCAACTCCAGGTTGAGCTGCCGCACCACCTCATACTTGGCCGTGCGCTGGCCGTAGAGGCCGATGATGCCGTTGCGGTAGTTCTCCACGTCCAACGTCCAATAGGTGAAATAGGCCAGCCCCTTGCCACCATAAGCCAGCGTGGTATAGACCTGCCAGCGCAAATCGGCCGGCGAAGGATCGCGATAGCAGAAATGCGGCGTGGAGAGGATGATGTTCCAAAACGGCACCCCGGCCCAGAGCGCCTCGGCGCGGATGACCTCTAGGTTGGCGAAATACTC
>Ga0272448_1008743_pt1 | contig 10475 bp, 4 predicted proteins | sample YNPCB0191_FD_202220 | JGI IMG/M metagenome (GOLD analysis project Ga0272448, IMG submission 202220) | Hot spring sediment microbial communities from Yellowstone National Park, WY, United States - YNP-CB-019-1 | ecosystem: Environmental > Aquatic > Thermal springs > Hot (42-90C) > Sediment... | reverse complement strand
GCGGGGCCAAACAGACCCACGGCCACCGGAACGCCCGTTTCAGGTCATAATAGACGGCCAATGGATGGCCGAAACCGTCGCAAATCTGGATGCCGACGATGGGCCAGGGCCGTTTCCACACCCAGAGCAGAAGTCCACCATTTTGCGGGAAGCTCGCCCTGGCCGCTTCGGCCGACAGCTTGTAAAACTCGCCGCTGCCTGCGGCCACCGCCTCGCTGAACCGCCCCAAGCGGACCTGGGCCAGATTGTCGAAGGCGGAGCCGCGGGCCAACATCTGCGGCAACCGGCCCGGCTCAAACTCCACCCAATGATAGGCAATCTCCGGAAACCGCTCGTCCATAACTTTTTTATCCATTTGGAGCAGGGTGGGGCCAATGGCCGCATCGGCCTCTTCCGACCGGACGATCTGCCGATACGTGGCCGCCGATGGCATCCCGTGCGAACCCCATTCGCTCATAAACGGCCCTTGGACCAGCTCCGATCGCCACGCCCACGAGGCTTCCCACTGCGGATAGCCGTGGATGTCGTCCTCTTCCGGCGAAGCGCCCATGAACGGCCGACTTCCGTCCAGCATATCTACGTAGCGGCGGAGCATAAGGATCAAGTCGGCGTTAGCTGGGTCATAAGGTGGAAATTCGTTCCCGCCACACCAAAACCCGAGCGACGGATGGTTCCGAAGCCGATAGATATTCCAAATCACCGTATTTTCCCAGAGGGGGCGTGGCAGGGCCTTGGCCTGCCAGCCGACGTTCAGCGGAAAATCCTGCCAAACCAAGATTCCCCAACGGTCGCACAGCTCGTAGAAGATATCCGACTCCAGGATGCCGCCGCCCCAAACACGGATCATCTGTATCCCTGCCTCCCGGGCCATTTGGAGGTGCCAGTGGTAGTCTTCCTCGGCCAGATTGGCCAGGCCGTCGATCGGCATCCAATTGGTCCCCTTGACGAAGAACTCTTGGCCGTTCACCCGGAAGACCCAGGGGCCGGTGCGGTAGGACTCCCAGGGCCTGCCTGCCCGGCAACGCTCGATCGTCCGGATGCCAAACCGCGTCCCAAGCCGATCCAATACCTGACCGTCCCGTTGGAGCACGATTTCCGCTTCGTACATGGGCTGATCGCCCAGGCCGTTGGGCCACCAGAGCCGGGGTTCCGGCACGAGCAGGTCCAGCTCGGCCAGGACCATGTGCGGCTTAGGTTGCACGGCGGGCAACCGGCCTTCCACCGGCGGCGTGGGAAAGCCCCGGCCCCGGATGGTAACTTTAAGTTCACATGGACGCTCTTTCTCCTCCGCCGTGCAGACTTCGACGGAGACCCGGAGGGCGGCCTCCTTCGGCCCCAGCCAAACCGTCCGTACAAAGGGCCGCTCCAAGCACGGCCACCGATTCCGCACCAGCCGAACCGATTGCCAAATGCCGACCGTGTTGAGGTCCCGTGCACCGATGGGCCAGCCGGACCAAAGTTCCGATTTCACTAGCGAGGCTTTGGCCGCCCCGCCCGGTCGGCCCGTCTGATACCCGCCGCACTCCAACCGCACCACCAGCTCGTTCTCCTTGCCATAGCGGAGCAGTTGCCCGACCGGCAGACTCACCCCGCCAAAGGCGCCCTCGGATCGGCCCAAATACTGGCCGTTCAGCCAATAATCGGCGTAGTAATCTACCCCGTCGAACACCAGGCGCACCTGCGGGGCCCGAAACTCCTCCGGCACGACAAACCGCCGGCGAAACCACCAGACCTTTTCCTCCACCCAGCGCATCTGCTGGAGGTTGAGGCCCACATAGGGATGCGGCGCCTTGCCCGCCCGATACAAGGCCCAGTGGACCTCCGTGGGCACTTGAACATCGAACCAATCCAACCGATCGAAATTTTTGGGCAACGAAGGCGGCGGCACGGAAGGGCCAGGGATTGCCGGTTTGGCAGGCTTCTGTTGGCCTTGGCCTGCCAAAGGCGAAGGGGCCGAAGACTTCTGGCTTGGACTTTGCCGACTTTTCTCCTGCTCCGGCATGGACGAAGGCAGCAAACTCCCCGCCGGCCGATCAGTCCAGGCCAACTGCCACGGCCCATCCAGCAGCATCTGGTCCTGCCTGGGCCAGGCGTATTTCGGACTGCTCCGCAGGGTAGGGTCTTGGGGCTTCTGCGCGGGGTCGGCCCCCGCCGTTCCAGTGGACAAACACGCTCCCATGACGCCGGATACTATAATTTTCCTAATCAGAGAACGCCGCTGCATGTTCTTATCTCCTTTCCCAACAGAAGGAGTGATCCAAAGTGAGGTGTAGCAAAATTACTTTGTAACATTTTAGCCGAATGAAAAAACCCGCCGTCCGGCGGCCTAAAGGCAGTATGTCATTCCCGCGAAAGCGGCAGTCCAGACAGTAGAAGGCCATGTTATCTGGATTCCTGCTTACGCAGGAATGACACAGCCGATCCCTCCGTTCGGCTAAAATGTTCCATTACTTTTTTAGGGAGGGAGTTTGTTGGGAGGGCGGAGGGGAGAGGGGTTTGGAGGACGGTGGGCGGGGGTCTCGGGTGGTACCGGTCCAAACGGGAGAAAACGGTCCCCGGCGCCCCTCTGCATCCACTGCCGCCACCCGATAGTAATAGGTGGTGCTAGGCTCCAGGCCCTGGTCATCGTAGCTTACCACCACAAATGGTCCAGGGGGCACTTTGGCCAGCAGGGTCTCCGCGGAAGGGGTAAAATTGGGTTTCCGGCTCCGATGCAGTTCATAGGAGGCGATGCTGGCATGAGGGATCCGGCCCCAGAGCAGGTGCAATAGGTCTGGCCGTTCCCCATGCCAGGCCTGAGGCCGGTCGATCAGCCCCGTATAATGGACTCCTACCGGGCAGGGCGGCTCTGTGCCTTTGGGCAAGGTACGGGCTTCGCTCACCGCGGAGAGCGCCCCTTGCTGGTTGACCGCCGAAACGGCCGCCACCCGATAAAACCATCGACTACCCGGCTCCAGATAGGAATCGAGATATTCTGTCTGGGTGGTGGCGGCCACAAAATCCCACAGTTCCGAAGAAACCTCCGGTCGGGTACTGCGGAAGATATGGTATTGGGCCGATCCTGGTACAGAAGTCCATGTAATCCGAATCGCCTGGTCGTTGATCGCAACAGCGTGCACTTTCGGGGCCGGAAGCGGCGGCTGCTGGGTATAAAACCGAATCGTAGCGATTTCAAACGGTTTCAGTTCGATCTGGCCGGCGGACAACTCCGTCATATCTTCTTCCACCACCGAACAACGCACTGCTTGGTTCCACTGCGGCCATGCCAGCCGAAGTGCCGTCTTGGCAACAGGGAGGCCTTCGGTTTCCATAACTCGGGCCACAATTCCCTGCCCCGGTGATTCGCTCAGTTTCAGCGTCCCAAGTTCCACATTGGGCGCCTGCAGGCTGGCAAAGCCATGTTGCTTCGGCGGCAGGGTCCCCATTTGCGATCGGAGCACCGGAGCGGCTAAAAGCGGATAGGCAAATCGGGCGCCAAACCTACCCGCCTTACCAGTTCGAGCATCCCCTCGATGGCTTTGGATGGCATATTGATACCGAAGCCAGACATGCCCAGGACCAAGCCAGGTTGCCCAACCATTCTGATACCAGTTGTTAAAAAGATAACTGTAAATATGAGAATGCATGGGCAAATAATCATGACTATTCCGATTGGTACAAATGGCGCCGAACTCCACAAGGTGGCTTTCCCGCTGAGCCAGGGTAATACCAAACTCCTCGTTGGCCACATCCACCCAGTCCTGCACCGCCAGCCAATCCCGAACCCCAATCGGGCATTGGTCCTGCCCGGGTTCCACTACACAGCCGTTCAGATGCGCCCGGAACCTCCCGCCCGGCACTGCAAACGGAAACGCATAATACCCATAGACCGCATACCGAGGATACTCAAAGATGCCGGCCACATGCTCCAGACGGTTGTCGATGTCGATCCGCTTTTCGTGATCATAGAGCACAACTGTTTGGCAAATCTGGGCTTTGCTGCGGGGTTCTACGCTGCGGGCGATAATCCGCTGGCATAGGGAAGTTTTTTCTATCAGAAAGCCAGCCCGCTCCGGTCTGGCAAAACTCCGGTGATCATCCCAGGTAAATACAAATTCATTAAGTCGATACGGCGCCTCCTGATCCACCAACTCCCGCTGAAGCTCTTTATCGAAAAGGCTGGCAATGGAACCGTTCGGCGCAAACCGGAGTCGATAAAACCGGTTTTCCAGCACCGGTGGTTCGGCCGTCTCCTCCCGCTGGCAGCTTAGCGGCGGACCCTCCAAAAGCCGAAACACTTTATACCCCAGCCCAGGCACTTCCGAGGCAACAAACCGGAGCACCTGGCCGTCCAGTTCGGCGGGCAGAGGTTCCGATCGGCCCAGGGGTGTAACTTGTCCGATCCGCAGCCCCTCCGGCACCCGGACGGCGGCCACTTCGGTCCGATCCTGCAACAAGGGATTGAAGACCACCACCACCGGCGGAGAATCCACCGGAATGGCCGAAGCCAGGGCGGCCAAGGCCCGCTCCGATTCCGCCTGGGCCGTCTCGTAAGCATGATCAATCCAGTGCCGTTTGTGGGCCCAGGTTACATAGACTTTTTTCCCCCTATAACTACTCACTCCGTAGCCGTGTTCATCGCTTTGGATGAGGCTGTTCCAGGCCCGGCGGAACTGGATGGTGGGGTAGATAAAGTTCGGCTGAACCAGGCGGGCAATGGTGGCCAGTTTTTCAGCACTCGTCAGCAGGTGGTCGGCTGCCCGTTTTCGGCCCAGATACTCCGGCGTGGAAACCGGATGTTGCGCCCAACTGGGGGTGATGTCACCTCGACGCACGGGGATTTGGTCCCGAAAGCGTTCTTCCACCTGGCGGAACACCTCGGCAGGGTCAGCCACGGTATGTACCTCTGGCCAGCGCCATTGGGAGTTCCACTGGCGGGCCAGTTCGGCCAGTTGGAGGCTCGGTTCCTCGTTGTCTTCGTACCAGGGTACAAGCCACACATCGTAGGGCCATTTTGCCTCCAGCGCCCGCAGGGCGGAGGCCAGTGGTTTTTTCATGGTTTCCGGGGAGGCTTTTCGAGTGATCCCAAACCGGGGCCCGCCCGTATAATGCAACGATGCCCACACCAAAAGGCGCCCCCGCCCGCTCGGCCCCTCCCAATAGAACAGCTCTGACGGCACACCTGTTTCGTTGTTCAGATTAACACTTCCCCGCCAGGGATTGGGGTAAAAACCGATGTATCGGATTCCGGCCTCCGCATACACATCGGCCACGGGCCAACTCAAGCCGTTGATGTCGGAAAACAGGGCGCATTGCAAATCGAGGCCCCATCGCACCCGGGCTTCCCGCCGAGAATAATACGCCGAGCGACACAACTCCTCCACGCCGAATTCCTGGGTATGATTGCCCGAATGGTCCGCTCCTATTCCGATCCGGCCTGTGCGCAGGTAGTCTCGGACCAGCCGATCCACTTCGGGCGGCTCTCGGTCCGCGGCAAAGTTCAAAAACCACCACATATGTTCTAAAGTATATCGGAAGCGGCTGGGTTCTGGCCAATCCGCGGTCTGGTCGCAAAGCCGCATCGCCTCCTCGGTCAACCGGACCGTCAAGTCCCGCTGGAAATAAGGCTCGCTGTGGAGCCCAATATCGATATGGGCCGATTTGAGCACATAGAGTTTCCAGCGGCGAGGCGGCGTCCACCGCATTCGGTCTTCTGCACGCACCCTACCCTCGGCATCCAAAAGGAGCCATTGTGCATCCACCGGCGTTTCCGGCGGCGGCAAAAACACTTCAAACTCCGTAATGCCTTTGGGCGCCCGGCCTAGCTTGGCTTGAGCAATGACCCGGCCTTCGGAGACTACTCGAACCGTCGCTTCAAACGGCTGGCCTGGATTTTCCACCTGGAGCCAGACTGCCTGCCGAACAGGACTCTCCGCGGTAAGAAGCACGGTGGGTTCTATCCGGCGCCATTGGACCTGGGCCTTGGAGGGTTCCACGCCAGTCTCAGATCCCCCGTGGAACATCGACAGCAACACAAGCCCCCAAGCCAGCCATCTCATGGGGCTATCTCCTCAGGTGGGGTTGGAAAAAGGTGGGCAAGTTGGCCCGAAGGCCAAAAGGGCGGCTTTTCCCAAAGCCTTTGCCAACCTTACCGAAGGAAAGGCGTTATGGCAATTGGGCCGCTTCGCCGCCGTCGCAGGTGGCCAAGGCTTTATAGACCTCCAGGGCGATGTTTTCCGACAGAAAATGCACGCTCCCGTCGGTCAACAGCCAGTTGCACCCGCCCGGATGGTAACTGCCCATGGGCAGATGGTTGAACGGCACCCCGCCGGTCTCCCGCTCCACACGGGCGTTGATCGGATACTGGATCACTTTCAGCGTGTAACAGCCCTTTTGGCTATCTTCCGAAGCGCCCAAAATCCATGCTCGAATGTTTCCTTGAACATTGTTATATTCTGTGCCGGTCCGGTCCCGATGGACAAATTCTCCCATCGCCAGCGTGTTGCTTGTGCCGTCGATCACTTCATTGAGCCGACGTACCTTCTCCCATTGGAACATACCGTTCAGGGGGAGGTTGCCGTGGCCTGCCGAGACATACGATTGGCCCGAAATCAGGACGCCGCCGTTGCCCTGATACACGCACAGGGCCCCGTCGTGCCAATCGCTTGGATTGGAGGGGTTTTGACGCACCACCGACGGGCCCGGATAACTGGGGCACATATAAACCGGCACGACCGTATAACGCATGGGGTCCCGGAAAGTATTGCCCGTCAGATTGCACTGGTCATAGATATTCTTGGCTTCCAAATAGGGCAGGAGCATGGTAAACAGCCCATGGCGGGCGGTGCCGGGGCTGCCCGGCGGGAAATATTCCCGGTTGGAGTTCATGTAATTATGGCATGCCAGGCCGATCTGTTTGAGATTGTTCACGCACTGGGCGCGTCGGGCGGCCTCCCGGGCCGCCTGCACCGCCGGAAGCAGTAGCGCAATCAAAATCCCAATGATCGCTATGACCACCAAAAGTTCCACTAAGGTAAATCCCAGCCGGTGATTTTTTGTCCAGCAGTTCCTTTGACAAAAAACAGCCGCGCTTTTTCTCCTGCCGTTGTCCCACCTCGTCCGCATCCGTGGTTCCTCCTTTTTAACCTTTTCCTATCCTTCGGTTCTTTTTTCCTTCCGAAGAGCCGCCCCGAAGACCAATCGGCGGAATTCGTTTTTACCTGTGCTTTTTCCTCGGCCGGAGAAGGCTTCCCAAAAGCAATACTCCACCCAAAGCCAAGAGCACCGCTGTAGCTGGTTCTGGGACCACCATGCCGTAAATTTCAAACGTGTCGAACCGCATGGTGGTACCTGCAGACGCGGTGTATAAAAGCCCTGCTCCCGTGATTCGACCAAAAGGTAGAGGTTCGGTTCGGGCCGAGGAGGCCAGGCTTAATGTACTACCGGGGATAAACGTCAAATCCCGTCAGAGCGATCCTTCCTGGGAAAAGAGCATCCCGCGCAGGACCGCTTCGCTGGGGAATTCGCTGCCAGCGCCGGTTTGCAGGGGGCCGGTATTGGTAAAGGCCATGTCGCTGGCAAACCAGTAGGTTTGTTGATTTTGGTCGGTGATTTCAATAACTAGCCGAAATACGGCATTTTCACCGCTTGCATGTTGTCTCCAAGAGAACCAGAGCTGCTGGTAATCCTTCGGATCAATCGGAGCAAATTCTCGAGTGAAGGCGAAGAACAGGGGGGATACCCCCACAGGAACTCCAAATCCATAGCCAATCCCTTCGGGGGAACCCGATAGATTAGAAACGCCCATCCGAGTTTGCCCCTCAACGTAGGTATTGGTGACATCGACGGCATTGATATAACCAGACCAACCTACAGTACCGATGGGTTGATTACTTGGATTATTGTTGGGGAAATTTTCTCGGTACAGGTTGATCCAGCGGACCGGAGCGGGCGAAGCCACATCGGCCAAGCTCGTACCGTACCGAAGCTGATCCACCACGGCATTGCCTAGGAAGACCACTGGCTGCAGCCAGGTGATGCCGCTGGTAAGGTTTTTGGAGGCCTGGTTAGTGACCTCAAGTTTATCGACGCAATGGGCGTCCAGGGCGGCTTCGCTTAGTCCCATGGCCAATACGGCCGCATAATTTTCCTGGGTGAGTGCCCACCATTTGGCCGGGCCGATTAGATTGACATTTTCAAATTTTGCGATCAATAAATATACCCGGCCGTCATTCAGGTTTGGGCCGCTGGCGGTCGTATAGGTATCGCCGCCGCCCACACCGCCTGGGGAAGCAACATCAGAAGCGTCGGCCAGGTTCCGGAACCGGCGATTGGCAGAGGTAAAGCGATTTTCTTCGCCTCGGGTAAATCGGATGTCCACGATCGAAGGGCCTCCCACGGAGATAGCTTGATATAAGTAACTGGCCCAGAGGATGCCGGATTCATAGGTTACGCCGATTCCTCGCGAGAGCGTCCCCACGCCGTAGGTGGTACTTGTATGCTGAATCTGGATGCTGCCGCCTTCCGGCCAGAGATTGTCAAATCGCAGGGCAGGAGCAATGCCTGTTGTGATGGAGGTGTTCGTATCGGGCCGGCCGATGCCCCATTCGCTGCCTGTGGCAAAGCCCAGGCCGCCGTCCCACTGGGTGGTCGTAGGACTGGGCAGGGTCAGCGGGTCGCCTGTGCCGGTAAGCGAAAGTTGCTGGCCCGTGGGGTAGGCAAACGGCTCATACAGGAGCACCCCGGCCCAGCTCGCCCCGTTCAGATGCCAGCACCAAATTCCCACCAGAGCCACCAGCACCGCCTTCACCCCCATGGGGATTTCCTTCCGATCCACTGCTCGGACAGGCCCGGCTGACTTCGAGACGGCACCGTTCATGACATTTCCCCTTTCTCAAAACGTGCAAAAGAGAAGACACGTGGAGCGCCAAAAACCCCAGTTTTTCGTAACATTTTAGCCGAATGGAGCAACTGGCCTCTTCCGGGGGGCTAAACCCAGCGTGTCATTCCCGCGCAAGCGGGAATCCAAAAAGAAAAAGAAGGAGAAGTCCGTGTTCTCTGGGTTCCCGTTTGTGCGGGAATAAGCCTGGATTCCCGCTTACGTGGGAACAGGCCTGGACTGCTGCTTACGCAGGAATGACACATCGCCCCCTCTATTCGGCTAAAGTGTTACACTTTTTCTTTCAGTGTACTTCGATGGACTTGCTTCCCGCAACCGGAAAAAACTGAACAATTTGCAGGAAAATCTATACTTTTTAAAGCAAGCATAAGATCACCATGTTTTTAGGTTTCTGGTAACACTTTAGCCGAATGAAGCAAGTCGCGTTTCCCCTGGCCGTCGAGAGACCGACTGAGAGCGAAGCGAAGCCGGGGGGAATTTCGGCGCAAGGAACCTGGACTGCTGCTTGCGCAGGAATGACACATCGCTCCACTCCATTTGGCTAAAGTGTTACGGTTTCTGGAAGGTAATCGCATCCTTTCGGGGGCCTTCCGGTTCATTCCAGAAACCCGGAGAGAAACGAAAGGCCTTCCCATGGGAGGTCTATTTTGCCGCGGTTTTTCGATATTGTTTGGGGGTCATGCCGGTGGCCCGGCGAAAGGCCCGCATCATATACTCGGGGTAGTGGAACCCGGTTTGGGCGGCGATCTGTTTGAGCGGCATATCGGTTTCCCGGAGCAGCTCTTTGACCCGTTCGATTTGGCGATGTCGGATTTCTTGGGCCACGGTGCGTCCCAGGATGGCTTTGATCCGGGGTTCTAAGGCGGCCCGGGACATGGCCACATGCTCCAAAACGTCCGCCGCCCGAATTCCCTGGCAGGCATGATCCCGAATGAATCGCACAGCCCGAACCACTTCTTCGTCATCGATCGCCAGTACATCCGTGCTGGCCCGGGCCGCCACACCCCGAGGCGGAATCAGCACCGGCTGCTTGGGCGGCGGTTTTCCCGCCATCAGGTGATCCAAAAGCTCGGCAGCCCGATAGCCGATCCGCTCCGCATCCAAATCCACGCTCGAAAGCGGCGGATTGGATACATGACACAGGCATTCGTCGTTGCCCACGCCCAGGACTGCTGCGGCCTCCGGCGCCAGGACACCCGCCCGCCGACAAGCGTCCAACACCCGCATCCCGTAGTCATCGTTACAGGTATAAATGGCCACCGGTTTGGGAAGCCGACCAATCCAACCGGCCAGCCGATCCTGCTCCTGGTCCCACGCCTCTGACGAATGCCGACGAGGCCGAAGACAGAACATCTCGCACCGATCGCCATGCGCCTGCACGAGCTGTTGGAAGCTGTCTTGCCGGCGGTCCATGGGCGGCTGCAAACCGCGGGGCATCCCGCAGACGGCAAAATGCCGAAACCCATGCTTCCGGAAATGTTCCCATGCGAGTCGGGCGACGGCTTCGTCGTCTGGCCCGACCGTAGGCACGGCTAAATCCACCAACACCCGCCGCAAATCCACCACCGGGGCGCCGGTCCGGAGAACCGCCTCGGCC
>Ga0272448_1008741_pt1 | contig 10478 bp, 11 predicted proteins | sample YNPCB0191_FD_202220 | JGI IMG/M metagenome (GOLD analysis project Ga0272448, IMG submission 202220) | Hot spring sediment microbial communities from Yellowstone National Park, WY, United States - YNP-CB-019-1 | ecosystem: Environmental > Aquatic > Thermal springs > Hot (42-90C) > Sediment... | reverse complement strand
TGGCGGCCTGCGTCTCGGCCTCCAGTTGCCGGGCGCGCTCGGCATAGTCCTGGAGGATCGCGTCCCGCCGCGCGGCGATCTGCTCCTCGGCGATCCCGCGTGCCCGGGCGATCGCCTCCATTGTGGCGATCTCCAGCTCGGACTCGCGGCGCAGCTCATCGGCGCGCAAAGCGAAACGCCGGAGCAGATAGTCCTCCTCGATCTGGAGCCGCTGCTGCTGGAGAGCGATCTGCTGCTCGACGGTGCGCGCGCCGACGAGATCGAGCTGCCGGAGCTGGGCGTCGCGCATTTGCTCTGCGGCAGTCTCCTCATAGCGCAGGCGCTCGCGGGCTGTCTGCTGCGCGATCTCCAGAGTCTCGGACGACCACTCAAGCTCCTGCCGCAGGCGCTCGGCCTGAGCGCGGCGGTCGAGCTCAGCGCGCCGCTCCATCTCGCCGGCAGCCCCCTCCGCTGCCTTGCGCAGCTCGTCGCGCGCCTCGGAGCGGATGCGGATCTCCATCGCCTCGGCCAGATCTCGCTGCGCCTTGGCTGTCAGGCCCAGCTCGCGGCGGTAGCGCTCATACTCCGCGCTGATTTTCGCGACGCCAGTCAGCTCGCTCTCGCGAGCCTGGCGGAGGATTTCCGATGCGCGCTTCTCCGCCTCGGCGGCGCGTTCGCGCTGGCGGATGAGTTCCTCGACGTCGATGTCCTGCACGAGGCGGCGCGGACTCTCCATGCGCTCAGGAGCGCCGATTGCGGCGCGGATGGAGGCCTCGTCGTAGCCCTGCTTCCGCAGTTGATCGAGCGTGGCTCCCTCCGAGATCTGCTTTAGCAGGGCAGTTTTTTCGGCGGCCTTTGCCGCCGACTCCTGGTATTCATCGAGCCGCTGCTTCTCGCGGTAGAGCACCACGCCGAGCGTGGCCACTCCGGCAGCAGCCAGACCCCACGGATTGGCGAGCAGCGCCGCATTGAGCCCGCCGGCAGCAATCGCCGCGGCGCGCATTGCGCTCGCCAGATCCAGCACATGCCTGACTACGGAGTAGCCAACGATCCACAAGCCGACGTTTTTGGCCCACTCGGCGGCATCGCGCAAATACTGCGCGAGCCGCTCCATCCCGCCGTCGCGCACCCATTTGATGATGGCATCGGTCATGCGAATCGCAGCCGGAACCGCGCGCTGGGCAATCTCGAATGAGAGCCCCTCGAGCGCTCCTTTTAGACGCGTCAGGTTATCATTTAGATGCTCGGCTCGTTTGGCTGTATCCTCGTCAATCACGCGCCCAAAATCCCGGGCCTCGCGCGCCATCGCCTCCAGTCCTGCGCGGCCGCCATTGAGCAGCGGGATCAGATCCTTGCCGGAGCGGCCAAACAGTTCGAGGGCCAGCGCCGTCTTGCTCACGCCGTCGGGCATCCGCGCAAACCTGTCGGCGACATCGGCGAGAATGTCCGACGTCGCGCGTAGCGTTCCGTCCTGTCGATGCGTCGCTATGCCGAGCACCTCGAGCTCTTTGCTACCCTTTGCCACGTTCGACGAGAACCGACCCAGCGAAACCGTCAGGGTCTCAAACGTCACATCGCTCAGCTCTGCTGCATGACGCAGTGCGCTGAGCTCACTCACGCTGAGGCCGACTCTCTGTGCGGTCTTGCCGAGTGCGTCCTGCGAGTGGAGTGCGCCGAGCGTGAGAGATTGCAGCGCCCTTGCCGCCGCCATGATGGCGCCGTAGATCGCTTGGCCGGCCGCAACAGCTTTTGCCATGCTGAGCGTCATCCCGTCGATGCCCTGCGAGGCTCCGCGCGCGCTGCTCACGGCTGCCTGCTCCATCGAGCCAAGCGCGGCGTTGACCGATTTGATGTTGGCGTTGGCGGTCTTGGTGTCGACCTCGACTACCAGCTCAAGTCGGTTGTCGGCCATTCTGCGCCCTCTCCTGCTCCCATTTCGCCTGCTCGTCCTCGATCAACAGCATGGCGCTCAGCTCGTCCGCGCGGATGTCATCGAGGGTGACGTGCACGCCAAGCTTGATCGCCGCGCGCAAATCGATCGCGCGGCGCAGCAGTTGCCCCGCCTCCGAATTTTGCGCCGCATCGAGCCTGTCAAGCGGGCATCGATCACACCGGCCTCCGTCGTCCGGCGCATCCGGGCAGAGGCCCGGATCGCAGAGCTCCTCGCGCCGCAGCGCCCAGTGGATCAGAAACCGCAGGGACGGCCTCTCTGGCCATTCCCGCGGCGAGGTCAGTTTGGGTCCGCGCCGTCATCGAGGCCGGCCTCAATCGCATCGATCGCAGCTTTGACTGCTACCACCTTATGGATGATCGGGACGGCGCCGCTATAGCCGTCCGTGGATTGCGCGAGTTTGTCCCAGAGCTGGCCGGCCGGGGAGAGATTGATCGTGATTTCCTGGCGATTGTACGGCAGGTCGACTACGCGCGCGAAGCTGCGCCTGTACTCGATGACATCTCTTGCGGACGGGATCTGGAGGAGATGCGTGACCTCGCCGCCAACGGTGCGGAGCTTCACGCGCACGTGCGGGCCAATGCGCTCCACCTCGTCGACGTCCGCCTGGCTCAGCCTGTCGATCACGATCGAGGCCTCGTACGGGTCGAGCGGTCCGCCTTCGTCGAGGCGGATTTTGGCGAGGAGCGCTGCATCGGATTCGGCAGAGTCCGGGACGAGCGTCTCGGACATCCCGCGCCCGAGCTGCTTGACGACGACCTTGCGCCTACGCTGGCGCTCGACCCATTCCTCCCCCGAAGGCCAGCGGACGCGGACGACTTTCTCGCCGTCTGGTGTATTCAGTTTGATGGTGATTGGCTGTTCGGCATCAAACATTTCTTGCTCCTTGTGTTTGAAACGTTACGCACCGATGTTGTCAACATTGCACTTGGCAACGGCCGTCAGAATGCCGTTGGTGCTGTGGTACAGCGGCTCGATCTCGCAGTCGACGACTGCGAAACCGTCGGCCTCCGTGAACTCGATCGACCTGACTACGGCGCGATGATAGGTGATCGACAGGGAGTTGTTAGTGTCGTAGCTCAGCGTAAGCGTGGCCGTTCCTTCGGTCTGGTTCTGGAGGCGCTGGATTTCCGGGGTCGGCTGGTCCATCATGGCACGGAATTTGAGCGTCGCGGCCTGCACGCCGAACAGAATTCGGCCGGAAACAGCCGCCCCGTTTTGCGAGCCGGAGCCGGGATAGTATCCCTGGTCGACCATGAGGTTGTTCTGCCACCCGGCCTCGAGCGTCAGAAGCCGTCGCGTCGCGATGTAGTCGGTGCCGTGCGCGGAAAAGGTGAGCGAGCCATTGGACAAGAATTTCTCCGTCAGAGTCGTAGGCAGAGTGATGCCGCTCGGCTGGCCAAAGCGGCCGCTGCCGACGTATTCGATGGTGATCTTCGAGTTCTCGCGCGACGGGCCGCTGCCAAGCGTGATCTGCCACGAATTCACCGCGCAGCCGATGACGACGTAGTCGGCCGCAGGCGTTGCACCCGGCCGAATCTGCGCGACCGCAGTGAAATAGGGCAGCTCGTCAGCGTCTCCAGCTGTTGGATTCAGCGGCGTGCAGGTATAGGTGAAATTCGGGCTGGTGCCACTTTTGACGACCTTTCCTAGACCGAATGCCATGGCCCATGCCGCGATCTCGGCGCTTAGGTATTTCTCAAGCGTTCCGCCGGAGCGCCACGCCGTCAGGAATACCTGTTCGGCGTATGGATGGCCCTTGCCGTATTCGGCTGCGTCGCTCTCGGTCTGGAGCGTCGGGATTGGCAGCTGCGCATTCGTCTTGCGCAGCCGCCAAATCTGTGCATCCGTGTTGGCCGTGGCAATGTTAGTCTGCTTCCGAAACGCCAGGCCGAATTGCTGTTCCTGCATCCTGATCGGCATTGTCAATGTCCTCCTTCACTTGGTGCCAGCCATGCGCCATCAGCGGGCTCAGCGCCTCGACCGTGGCCTCCACCTCAATCACCTCGCCCCAGGGGGCGCGCATAAGAACCCTCTCACTCATCGCCATACTCCAAAAAGCCGATCTCGGCCTCGAAATAATCGAGCTGCTCCGCGTCTGTGCGCCGCTCGATGCGCGGCAGATCCATTGGCAAGCAGGACGGGTGCACCGTCGCGCGAATCATCGGGACGCCGATGCTCGTCGGCACTCCATGTCTCAGCAGGCCGCAGACCTTGTAATAGTTGCGTGCGCGAATGCAAACCCGTAATCTCTGTCGATAGGCCTGCAATTCGCCGATGGATCCAGGCTCCTCGCCCATCCATGCGACGAGGATGCCCGGCGCTTGCATGGTATGCACAGCACTCTCCAAGCTGGAGGCCTCCGGGAAGCTGTCGTGGTATGCGCGGATTCGGCTGGAATCGCCATCCATTTCCGCGACTAATTCCGGGATCTGTCTCAGCAGCGCGACAAAATTGTCAACCAATTCGCGGGCGTTTGTCATCGCTGTTCGCCGCCAAGCGCGCGCTCGATGACGAGCCGCGGCTTCATGGCCTCAATCATTTTCTGCGCGGCTTGCTTTACGGTCTGCCGATTGCGCGGCGAGAACACCATCCATTCCTCGCGCTTCTGGTTGGCCCAGGCTTTGATGCGCGCCTTGCGGCTCGATACATTTGCCTTCGCGCTGTTCTCGCTCACCGTGCGAACCTGGAAATTGCTCAGCAGGTCGCCGGTGAATGTGAGATTGCGCCGGTTGCCCTTGCCCTGCCGCGTTTTCCAGATCGCGTAGGCTTTGCTAAGCGGCTTTGCCGGCGCGTCTGTCGGGCCAAGGGCGGCGGCCACGCGCTGTTTGACCGCCGCCACGCCAACGTTGCCCAGTTCATACATCTGCCGCTGCTTGAAGCTCAGCAGATCCAGTCGCAGCTGCCGCTTTTGGTAGACCCGGACACTCGGCATCATTCGCTCCTCCGCAGCCTCAGCACGGCGGCGCCTTCGGCGTCGCCCTCGATGTCGAACACCTTATAGCGGACGCCGCCGATTTCGACTTCATCGCCTCGCGCGGGCGCTGCGGGCAAGTCCGCCATCCGCACGAACAGGACAGCATAGACGCCTGGCGAGGCATCCTCCGGCTCGCGCACGGGTTGGAAGATAGCGCGGATCGAGGCCTGCCCGCCGGCCTGCGGCAAGTACGTGACCGCATTGCCGAAGACTCTCAGACAGGCCCCGTCCACCGCGTCGATGCGCAGCCCGAAGCTCATCAGCTCACGAAGGCGCCGTTGAGCCGCACGCGGCCGACCGCGTCGCCGGCGGCCGCAGCCTCCACGGCGACGCCGATCAGCTTGTTGCTGGTCGCCGTTTTCGTGCAGCGCTTGTTGGTGTTGTCCCAATAGATGAGATCGCCCACAGACCACGCCGTGCCCGTCTCTTTCGTGAGCGAGTAGACGCCGGTCACGCAAAACTCGCCTTGGGCTCCGCTCGCGACGTCGCCGACTGCAACGCCGAAAATCGCGCCCACCAGCGCACCGCTGCCGGAGCTGACGGCATATGGAGCAGTCAGCGTGATCGTTTCTCCGCGTCGGATGTAATTCTTCATCTCGTCGTCCTCCTCGAGTCAAACATCATCGTTACGCACCGGCACTGAGCAGCAGGCCGCGCCAGTCGATGACACCGGCCCCGAAATCGAGGCGGGCCTTAATCTCCACGCCGTCGACATCGAAGCCTTGGCGCGTTTCGATGTAGACGCCATCCTGTCCGTCCAGATAGGCATACTCGATCGTGTCAATCTGGTTCGGATCGGCGGCCAAATACCACGCCGTCGCGCTCGCCACATCAAGCCGAGGCTCCACCACCGGAGACAGCACGCGCATATACTCCGGCACCACGCCGCTCGTCTGCGCCGGCACGAGGTTGGGCGAGATGATCTGATAGGCAGTCATCTGCAGAGCCGCCGGCACGATCAGGTAGCGCGGCTGGATGTTCAGGACGGTCGATCCGTCGAGGCCTTTGAACTTGGCCATGGCGGCCATGGCTGCGCCAAGCCCGGTCAAACCGAGAGCGCTGCCCGCTCCGGTCAACGCATTGCCGCGCGAAGAATGGAACAGCTGGACGCCGTCGTTCAGTGTGACGTTGCCGGTGATGAGCGCCCATACCACATCCGATTCCAGCGTGGCCGCGGCCACGCCAAACGCGGCCGGGACGCGGGTGAAGGCCTGCAAATCGTCGTTGACAATCGTCTGCCGCGTGATCGGCACCATGCGGCCGTAGGTTTCGATACGGTACCTCTCGCGCGCGTCGGCCATCGAACCGCGGGTGAATTCGCCGCCCTCGGCCACTTTTTGCAGCGACGGAGCTTCACCGAGCTGCACACGGTGGATGTACTTGAAATCCGCTGCGCTGGTGCGCCGGCAGAAGGCGGTGAACGTGCGCGGATAGGCCTCGTAGGCCTGCCGCAGGGTTTTGTTGGCGACGTCGGCGAGGATGTAGGGGAAGTCGCTCGTGCTCAAGGCGAGCTTGGCCACGTCGTGCCGGGGCATGCCATTGGTGCGCACACCCTTGACATGCAGGCACTCGCGCGCCAGCTCCAGCAGGCTCATGCCGACCCATTCCCGGCCAAAATCATTTTTGATCGGGAATGTTGTCGCGCTATACCGGTGCAGGAGCGCGGCCGCCATGCCCTGCCGCATGGTGTCGCCCTGATCGCGCACCATGTCGATGCGCAGCGCGGGCTCGAACTGCTCGCTCCGTTTGGCCAGCTCCTCAAGCGCCAGCTTGCGGAACTCGTCAACCGACGTCCCGGCCTCGATGTGCTGAGCGACCAGAGCCTCGCCCAGCTTCGCGGCCCTGGCGATCCTCGACAACTCGGCGATGCGCGCGCGCTCGGCAGCGGCCGCCGCTTTGCGCTCGGCATCCACATCCACGCTTGCGCCGGATTCGCGGCTGAAAGTAGCCTGCGCCTCCTGCGCATGATTCACACGGGCTTCCTCGCCCGTCTGCTTGATGGCCTCTTCCATCACTTCCTCCTCTGGGCTGGTTGCCCGTTTCATGTTGATTCCTGCACCAGGATCTGCACCGATCGGAACCAGCGAAATCTCCTCCGGCTCCCAATCGGTCACCAATACCTGGCGCAACTTTGCGCCCTCCTGCGTCACATCGCGGGAGTTGTAGATCGTGACTCCCATCGATGCATTGCGCAGGATGCCGTCCTGAACGTCCTGCCAGATCGGATCCACGGCAGGACGCCGAGAAAACCGCACAACCGCGCGGCCTTTGCCGTCTTCGATCCACGCGCGCTCGATGACTCCGATGACATCATCGAGCTGAAAATCTGAATGGGCATTGAGCAGAGGCGCAGCCCCGCTCATCAGTCGCCCCAGTCGCACGGCGCCGGGTTCCATCGAAAAGCGCATCTCGAATGGGCCGCGGCCGTCGTAGCGCAGCACCGGGCTGCCCGTATACCACGTGAGAGTAGCGGTGCGCCGCTCCTGATCTCCCTGCGCCAACGGCTCGAACTGAGCCTCAAGCCTCTCTCTGGTATGTGTCATGCTATCCCTCCTTCCGGCCGGCGCCGCTCTGCGTCACGCGCCGAGGATCGCAATCGAGCACGATGCCGCGCTCGTCGAGCAACCGGTTGATCTCGGCGATCTGCTCCAGCTGCGCGTCGGGATCATAACCCTGCTCGGCAATGGCCTGCCGCAGCGTGAGCGTGCCAGTGCGCAAGCGCAATAGCGTGGCCGTCGCATCCTTGACCGGATCCACGCTGCCGAAGCCGGGCGGCGTCCACTCAGCCTGGATCGGGCCCGGAGCCGGAATCGCGCCGGCTGCATAAGCCACCTCGATAAAGCGCTTCCAGACCGGCGCGCAGAACGTCGGCACAAACACCAGCCAGCGAAATGACTCGATGCCAGCGCGGAAGCTCAGTAGCCCAGCGCGGTAGCTCGAGTAGTTCACGCGCGACAGATCGCCGGTGAGCTGCTCGTAGGTGAGCTGTAACCCGGTGGCGATCTGCGCCTGCTTGGCCGCGACGTAATCGCGGTAGCCCGTCGAAGCCGTCGGATTGGCAAACGTGATCTCCTCGCCCGGCTTGAGGTACTCGATCATCCCGGGCTCGAAACTCTCGACGCGCTTGCCTGCTGCGTCCTGTACCAGCGGCCCAAGTGCAGGCCCATCGGGGCCCTGCGGCTGCGTCACGAAGGCCGCGAAACAAGCCTCGATCTTCTTGCGGACGAGCTCAGCCTCCTCGTACTCATCCAGGTCGCGCAGCACGATCATGACAGGCGCGAGCCATGGCACTCCACGCACCTGTCCTGGCCTGTGCTTGCGGTAGATGTGCAGCACCTCGCTCGCCGGCACTCGCGCGCTCTGCATCGAGCCACCCCGCACGCCTGTCTGCACGACGTCGCCCGGATGTTGCCCGTAGAGCCAGTAATAGATGCGCTGGCCGATCAGGTCGAACTCGACGCCCTGAATAATGTAACCCGTGTCGGTCTTGCGCGTGATCGTGTGATCCAGGTAATCCGGCTCCAACACCTGCAACTGGAGCGGCACCTCGAGTCCGTCCTCCGGTCTGCGCTGCCTGAGGCGCACAAGGCACTCGCCGCTCTCGACCACGGTGCGGGCGATCAGAGCTTGCAGCCCGTAAAAGTCGAGCTGGCCGTCGGCGTCACACTCCTCGATCCAGCGTTGCCATACTGCGTTGACCTGCGCGTCAAATCCGGCGTCTCCGCTCCGAGCCTGCGCCGTGATGCCAGTCCCGATGGCAGCGCCGACGATCTCGGCGACCGCGCGCGCTGCGTATGCGTTGTTGCGGACGAGATCACGGCTTCGCTCCCGCAGTTTGGCGAGAGCAGCGCCGATTTCAGCGTTCGCAGAGCTGCCTGTGGTGATCCACCTGCCGGTGCGCCTGTCATTACGTGCGCCATCATAGGCCAGCTGCACGAGCTCGGCCGCGCGCCGCGCGCGAATTCGGCGCAGGCCTGCCTGCGGCGAGATCCATGAGATCGCTTTGTCGAGCCAATTGGCAGTCACTTGCTTACCTGCCCGTAGCTGTGCCGCTCCTTGGCGTCGCCTGACTGCGCGGCCAGGCCATCTCGGATCACATCGCGCGCACGCAGCAGCTCATCCATCGACCGATATGTCACCATGCGATCGCCAAAGCGCACCGTCAGCTCTCCGCTGGCAATGGCCGCTTCGATTGCATCAAGCTGGTCTTGCGTCCAGGCCATCAGGGCTTCCTCCGCTTGAGGTAGTACATGACGCGCTCGCCAAACTGCCGCACGACAGAAACGAGCTCCCAGCCCTCGGCTCCGTATTCCGCAAGCAGGCGCACATCTCCGTCGTTGCCAGCGACGGCGGCGTACTCCCATGCAGCCCTGCGCTGATGATCCTGCTGCGGGGCCGCATCGTGTCTGACTTTCACTTGAGCCATCCCTTTCTCCGCTCCGGAGTCAGCCATACCTGGCGCCGCTCACTCTGTGTCTCATTGACAGGATCAGCAACAGGCCGACTGTTAATCTCCTGTCTCTGCTCCGCAAACGCGGCGGCATGCGCATCCAGCTTGAAGCCGGCCATGTAGAGCGAATGCAGGGCCGCAAGCGCATACGCGCGCGTGTCCAGCGCTTCATTGCGCACCCCGGCAGGTTTTGCAAACTTACGGACGCCGCGCTCGACAACAATGCGCTCGCTCACGAGCATCTCGAACCAGTCGCGCCCGCGGTCCAGCGGGAAGTGGCAATACCCCGGGCCGGGGCGCTCCACCCGCAGCCGCGAGTAGACTTTCTCTTTCGCCACGTCGACACCGATCAGGTACAACTCGCCGCGATTCTTGCCGCCGATCGTCGCCCGCCTGGGCCAGATCGGTTTGCCGAATCCGCTCTGGCCCTTGATGGGCCAGATGCGCCGTCCGCGCCGCGCCCGGCAGAAGTCCAGCACGGTCTCGGTCTCAAAGCCAGCGTCAATCGCCGCCGCACTCACTGGCAGAAGCAGGCCAGTCTCATGCTGCCACTGGCGGCTCAGCAGCCGGTCCAGATCGGTCCAGACTTCTGGCTGCCCGGTATCGCCGTGCAGCACGAAGTAGCCCAGGCTCCAGCTTTCCTCCCCGGCGCCCCAGCCCACCACCTCGCACTCGATGCGGTCGGCTTGCACGTCCGCGCCGGCGGTGATCAGGCACACGCCCGCTGGCGCCTCGGCGGCGAACGGCTCGCGCCGCCCGAACAGCACATCGGCCTCCAGCGGCACTGCGGCCTCATCGCGCCACGTTTCGCCCAGGATTGTGTTGACGAACACCTGCAACGTCTCGCGGGTCCGCTTGGCCTCCAGAAACTCGGCTGCCAGCTCGGGCAAACCAGGCCAGCGCACGGGGGCGTAGAGTGCGTTCAGGCTATAGCTCCGGGTCCGCCCGTCGCCGGCCGCTGTGGGCCTCCACTCTCCGCCGGCGAGCATGGCGGTCTTCTCGTGGTTGGCGACGGCGTAGCCGCAAGCCTCGCAGTGATACCGCGCCTTCTGCGGCTCGCCTTCGGGCCAGCGGAGGTTTTCCCAGACCAGCCGCTGCATGAACCCGCAGCGCGGGCATGG
>Ga0272448_1008740_pt1 | contig 10478 bp, 9 predicted proteins | sample YNPCB0191_FD_202220 | JGI IMG/M metagenome (GOLD analysis project Ga0272448, IMG submission 202220) | Hot spring sediment microbial communities from Yellowstone National Park, WY, United States - YNP-CB-019-1 | ecosystem: Environmental > Aquatic > Thermal springs > Hot (42-90C) > Sediment... | reverse complement strand
CGTAGGAGCCAAAGTAGATGTCGCCGCGGTCATAGATCTCCTGCAGGATGCGCTGCACCACCGCTTCGTGGCGCGGCTCGGTGGTGCGAATGAAATCATCGTTGGCGATGCCGAGCTTGGCCCACGTCTCGCGGAAGGCGGCGCTGATGCGGTCCACAAAGGCCTGGGGCGATTCGCCGCAAGCCAGCGCGGCCTGAGCGATCTTGTCGCCGTGCTCGTCGGAGCCGGTCAGGAAATAGGTATCGTCGCCCCACAGGCGGTGGTAGCGCGCCATCACGTCACAGACCACCGTCGTATAGGCGTGCCCCAGGTGGGGCAACGCATTCATGTAGTAGATCGGCGTCGTCACATAGAAACGGCTCGATACGGGTGCATTGGCCATGGCAGCGATCCCTTCAGTGAACAGAATGAGGGGATTTTAGAGGTTTGGAGGGAGGTTGTCAAGGGCACAGGAGCACCCACGACAGCGAGTGCGCCGGCACCGCGATGCGCAGCCGGCTTCCCTGGCGGATCGCTTCTACCTCTTCGGCTGTGTGATCGATGTTCCCGGTCTCCACACGGGGCGTGCCCTCGGCTGCCACGTCGATCGAGGCCCCGCGCTTGCATGCATGGTTGGCGATGATGTACAAATGCCGGTCGCCGGGCAGCGTCCAGTGGCTCACCTCGATGCCGTCAGACACCCCACAGACCCCGTCGTCGTCGAGGTAGGTTGCCTCACGCAGAAGCGGCTGTAGCTCGGCACGCATGGCAACGGCTCTGGCCATGTAGTCGTGGGTGGTCTCGTCACCGTCGGCGAACTTGTCGAGCCCGAGCCAAAGGACCGACCCCAGCAGCATGGCCCGCTCCATGTGCCGGTGGAAGCGCTCCAGCTTCTCCTCACCCGCCAGCTCGGGGCGCGGGTTCACCATGTTGACCTGCACATACTCGGGGAAGGTGTACTTGTAGAGGTTGAAGAACTCATCGTAGGGCTCGCCGTTCCAGGTCAGGTTGCCCCACACCCAAGCGCTGTAGATATCGCCGCAGTTCTCGATCATGAGGAAGCTGTTGGGGTTCAGGGCCTGCAGCTGCGCTCTCAGGCTGCGGAGCAGGCTCACGTACCCCCGGTTGAACTCGCCGATATCGTTGTGGCCGTGGGCCGGGTCGTAGCAAGGGAAAGGCTCGGCAGATCCGAGCTGATCCAAGTAGATGCCGGTGGCGCCATAGGCCTCCACCATCCAGGTGGCAACGTCGCCCACCCATTTCTGCCATTCGCCGTGGGCCGGGCAGCAGACACTGAACTTGCGCGGCCCGTACTGCTCCACACGCAGGCTGCCATCCTGGCCCTTGATCGCCCAACGCCTGCCAAGGGTAGGGAAGTAATCGGACTCGGTGTCAAAGATACGGGCGTTGATATAGAAGGTGACCAGCCCACCGTGCGAGTGCACCTCGCGGCAGGCGCTCGCCAGGTCGACCGGCGAGCCCAGCTCCATATCCGGATGGTACTCGGGATAGTCCCAGTCGAAACCGCTGCGGTTCCACGAGGCGATGAAGATGTGCCGCGCCTGGAACTCGCGCCTCCCGGCTTCAAAGAGCGCAGGGATCTGGGCGAAGCGGTTATAGATGGTCCCGCCGTCGCGCTTGAACTGGTAGCACTGGTTCAGGCTGAATTCGTCGTCGAGCGGTGACGGGTTTGCCGCCGGGGCCACGTGCTGGCGGAACCAGGCCCGGTAGCGACGAGCGCCCCAGTGCCAATCGTGCTGGCTGAGGGCCACGACAGCGGGTTTCGAGGCCCAGCTCTGACCGGGTTCGATGCGGTGATACTTACGAAGGCCAAAACCGATCCACGGGTCGGCCGGCCCCGCGGTCTCGACGCGCAGGCCGGTGAGCAGGAAATCATCGTCGTGCGAGGCCAGGTAGAGGCCATTCTCCCGGTCATAGTAGTAGAGCCACATCATCGACGCCAGGCCGCAGTAGTTGATCTCTCGCCAGAAGAGGTCGCCGTCGCGATGAGTCTGGGCCCGTCCGAAGTTGAGGTAGCGCTCGCTCGTGTATTCACGGATCGGCGCCACGGTCTTTTCACCGGCATGGTGGGGGTAGATGAGGATGTCATCCTGCCAGTCGTGCCCCAGGTAGAGGCCGCGCAAGTACGGATAGAGCACCTCCACCACCTGCCAACCGGCAGCGCGGTTGTGCACCTCGATCCGCCACTCCGCCTCGGCTTGCCCGGCCTGCAGCTCGATGGTGGCCAAGATAGCGATGGGCAAAGTGTGCTCACCGTCGCTGACGTCCTCGAAAGCGAGATCGAGGGCCTGCCCGCCGGCAGCCGGCCTCACCTGAGCGCGGCGCAGGCCGTGGGGCACGAACTGACGCCGCGCCCCCTCGCCCTCGTGGAGGCACGCCAGCAGGCACAGGGGCGTAGTGACGCCTTTCTTGATGTGCTCGTCACCACTCACCTTGTTGCACAGCGAGACGATGCCCAGACGCGCCTCGTCGAAAGCCAGGCGGAAGAGTTCGTTCTCCAGGAAGATGGCCATCAGAACCCTTGCTCCTCGTAGGCTGCCCAGGCCTCCTTGTTCTGCTGATCGGCACCAGGCATGTGGTTGCTGACGTACACGTGGGGTGCCTTGCCGCGCTTGAGCAGATCCTCCACCACCTGGGCCTGCAGCGCCCACATCACATAGCTGGCCGCAATGCCCGATGCCGGGCAGATGCCCTGGCCCAGCTCGGGCACGTCGACCAGCGTATCCCCCACCGGCGCGCAGTTGTCGAGGACATAGTCGCAGACGTCGCACAGGCGCCGGCCCGAGGGGTGAGCAGGCGGGAGGAAGCGCGAGTACTCCACCGCCGTCAGGGCGATGGTGGTGATGCCGCGAGCCTTCGCTTCGAGGGCCAGCCCCACCGGCAGGACGTTGATGCCCGAGACCGAGCCGATGAGCAGCACATCGCCGGGCAGCATGTCGCTCTTGTCGAGGATGTAGCGCGGCAGGCCCTCGATCTCATCCATGAACACCTTCTTCTTCGCAGCCACCGCCTGCCGGCGCCGCGCGGGGTTGGCCACTTCCACGCTCACCCTCACCGGCCGCACCGCCATTAGCCCGCCACTGCGGCCAACGGCTTCGTACATGAGCATATGGCCGGTGTCCAGCACATGCCATACACCCCCGGCGATGAGCGAATCGGCAATGACGCGGGCGCAGTTCGCAATCTCATCTCGCTGGCTTGTTTCGACCCGGGCCAGCACTTCCTTCATGCGCGTGAAATAGCGTTCCTGCAACACGATCCACCCCTCACCCAATGCTTGCTTCAACCAGGTTCCCGAGCACCTTACTGGTCCATGCGACACCGCCACCGCGAAGTGCCAGCATGACTGCACCCCCGGCCGGGCTGAGGCGTGGCCCGCGCATGTTGATGGCAGAGCATACCGCCCGCATGGCAGCTCGGAAGGGCTCCCACACCCAACGGCCCAGGCGGCTCACACCCCCCGCCAGCACCAGGTCATAGTCGGCGCTGTCCATGCCAAGTTGGCGCACCACTGTGATCCCCAGCGCGGCCAACGCCTCACCGGCGTCGGCGATGATACTCTCTGCCGAAGCGTCGCCCGCTTCGGCAGCTTGCAGCACGAGCGGGACCAGGGCGCTGATGGCCCGCTGGCTCTCCCGTTCGCCATAGACGCGCGCCCGCAGTTCTGCGATGTCGCTCAGCGCATAGTGAGCCATAACGAGCGAAGTGAGGCGCGTCGCAGGCCCGCGGCCCTCATGGGCACGGATCACTGCCCGTAAGGCATGTAGGCCGATCCAGTAGCCCGAGCCCTCGTCGCCGAGGATGGGGCCCCAGCCGCCGACGCTCACCTGCTCGCCGGCCCGGTTGACCCCCATAGCGAAGGAGCCGGTGCCTGCAAGCACAACTGCCCCGTGTTCGCCACCAAGAGCACCGTAGAAGGAGCTGCGGTCGTCGCCCTCCACCACCAGCCCTTCCACGCCCAGACCGAGCTCGCGCGCCAGAGTATCGATGTCGTAGTGACGCCTCAGACCAGGCACACAGAGGGCTGCCCGTATGATCGATGGTTGCCCGGCCTGCGTGCGTGCCGCGCGGATGGCTGCGTCAATGGCGCGAAGCGCAGCGCGGCCCGCAACAAAGTAGGGGTTCGATGGGCCGGCCAGCCCTCGGCCGAGCACGTGGCCCCACGCATCGGCGATGAGTGCCTCGGTCTTGGTGCCGCCGCCATCCACGCCCAGGTAGCAACCTTCGAGGGTCATAGGCCCCTGATCCGCCCCTTGTACTTGTCGACCAACTCGCGGTTCCACTCATCGCCGCCGGGAGTGTTGGCACTGATGAAGACAGGCGGCGTCTGGCCCGCGCGCAGGTACTCGTCGATGACTGCGAGCCCGAGGCGCTCGACGAGATAAATGCCGGCGATCGATGACAGCGCTCCGACGCGCATGCCCGAGCGCGGGATCTCCACCGCCGCATCACTCTCCTCGATACAGTTGTCCAAGACGACATCGGCGATGTCGAGCAGCCGCTTTCCCGAGGGGTGCCTGGGCTCGAGTTGCTGAGAGATGCTGCGTGACGTGATCGCAATGACTACGAGCCCACGCGCCTTGGCCAGCAGGGCCATCTCGATTGGGACGGCGTTGATGCCCGAGTTTGAAATGAGGATGATGGGTTCGCCCGGTCGGGTCTCCACCCCCTGGAGGATAACCTCGGCGTAGCCGGTCAGCCGCTCGAGACGAGTGCTCCGCGAGGCTCCCTGGTGCAGCATGGTGCCGGGGTCGAGGATGGCGTTCACGGGCACCAGGCCGCCGGCGCGGTAGAACATCTCCTCGACGATCATGTGCGAATGGCCGGTGGAGAAGGCGTGCAGCACGCCGCCTTCGTCGAGCGCGTGCTTGATGGCCCGGGCTGCCTCGGCCAATGCCTGGCCTTGTGTTCTTTCAATTCGCTCGAGCAGGCTTACCACCAGCCCATAGTATGCGCTACTGATCATAGAGTCCTCTTCACACTTGGCCGAGGGCAGCAGCCTGCCGGGGCTGCAGAGTTCGCAACCGGCCCACACGCTTCGCTCAAGCCCGGCCCAAGAGGCCAAGGCAGTTGTGCCGGGTCAGGGCGCCAGTGGGCGTGCTGACCCGGCACAACGCCACCCGTCGTCCGTTACTTCTTGCCAGCGAGGATGTCGTTGGCCGTCTTCTCCACCGCCGCCACCGCTTCCTCAGGCGTGCGCTGGCCCAACCACATCAGGTCGAACTCCTTCTGTACGAGGTTGAAGAAATCGACCCCATAGAGCGGGCAGGGGAACGGCTCAGCCGTGTCCATCGCCTCGATCAGGTAGTGGTTGTCGGGGTGCTGCTTGAGGAACGCCGACGCGTCGACACCCTTGGAGGCAGGCAGCCCCATGCCGGTGTTCAGGACGATCTGCTGCCCATCCTTGCTCGAGAAGAACTGCAACACCCTCCACGAGAGATCGGGGTTCTTGGCGCCCTTGGGAATGGCCCAGGCGTTGACAAAGGCCGTGTTCATCTCGCGCTTACCCTTGGGCAGCGGGCGGATCGCGTACTCGACCTTCGCATTGTTGAAGGCCGTCGTGCTGGAGAGGCTGCCGGCATTCATGGCCACCTTGCCGGCGATGAACGGCGCCGTGTCTGCGTCGCCAAACTGCTTGGCCTGGGCCTCCGTGGGCACCGACTTGTCTTTGATGATCAGGTCCTGCAGGAAGTGCAGGGCTTCCAGGGTCTCGGGCTTGCTCAGCTCCGACTTGGTGCCATCGGCCGAAACGAGGCCGCCGTTATTCTGGCGCAGCCAGTGGTAGAAGCCATCGTTGTACTTGGGGAAGTAAAAGCCCCACTGCACCGGCTGGCCGTTCTCGACCTTGGTCATCTTCTGGGCCAGGGTACGGAAATCATTCCAGGTCCAGTTGGCATCGGGGATGGGCACGTTGGCCTTGTCGAACATAGCCTTGTTGAAGAACATTACACGACTGGAGACGTCGCGGGCCACAGCGTAGACCGAGCCCTTGTAGGTAAGTGCCTGCAGCACCACCGGGTAAAGGTCTTTCTTGTAGTCAGGGGTGATATACTTGTCGAGGTTGAGGATAGCGCCACGATCGGCGAACATCGGCACCTTATCCATGGCCAGCATCATCACGTCGGGCATATCGCCGCCGCCCGCGATCATGGTCAGCATCTTGTCGGCGTAGCCCTTGGCGATCTGCTGGAATTCGAGCTCCAGGTCCGGGTTCTTGGCCTCAAAGGCCGCCTTGAGCTGCTGCAGTGATGGAGAGGTGGTGATGTCCCACCACGACATCACCGTGACCTTGGTGCGCTTGGCAGGAGTTGCTGTGGGGGGCACCGCGGAGGGCTTGGCCGACGCCTCAGTCTGAGCTTGAGTAGGCGCAGGCTTGGGGGTGGCCGTGGGCGCGGGCTGCGCGCAGCCTGCCAACACCATCGACAGTAGAGCCAGGCAGATCAGCAATCTCTTGGACATTTGTCTCCTCCCAGACGTGAACCAGAACGATCATCCATACTCGCGTGCCTATAATGATTCATCCGATGTTCGATCACCTCCTGCCGCGTGTCGCTGCGACGCAAGGGAGCCCGGCGGCCTACTTGCCCGCCAGCCCCGACGTCAGCATGCTCGAGACGAAGTAGCGCTGGAAGAACAGGAACGCGACGATGAGCGGGGCGATGGCTAGGGTACTGCCGGCCAGGAGCACGCCCCAACTCGAGCCGATGTTGCCTTGAAAGTACGATAGGCCCACCTGGATCGGCATCAGCTTCATGCTGTTGATCACCACCAACGGCCAGAGGAAGGCATTCCATTCGCCCTTGAACGAGATGATGGCCAGGGCCGCCAGCGCCGGCCTGGAGTTGGGCAGGATAATGCGCGTGAACACGCCCAGGGTGGAGCAGCCGTCGATGGTAGCCGCATCCTCCAGCTCCTTGGGGATGGAGAGAAAGTACTGGCGCATGAAGAAAGTGTTGAACACGGTGCCACTGCCAAAGGCCGGCGGGATGATGAGGGCCAGGTAGGTGTTGATCCAGTGCAGGTAGCGCATCAGCACATAGTTGGGGATCAGAGTGATGTGCCCGGGCAGCATCATCACGCCCAGGAGCGCCACGAAGATGGCGTCACGCCCGCGGAAGCGCAGGCGAGCGAAGCTGTAACCGGCCAGTGCGCTCACCGAGAGCGAGATCAACGGTACCAGTGTGGACAGGAAGAACGAGTTGGCCAGAAAGCGGCCAAAGGGCACCACCGTCCACGCGCGCACATAGTTGGCCAAGGTCGCCGGCCGCGGCACCAGGTCGAGAGGGTTGCCGTTATAGATCTGGCGGTCCATCTTGAACGAGGCCGTAATGCTCCAGACGTAGGGGTAGATCATGGCCAGGGCCAGCACGGTCAGCACGAGATAGCCCAACCCGCGCCGCGCGCCCTTGAACAACCGCGCGGCGCCTGCGCCGCGCCGGGTAGTGTAGACGGCGTTCACAGGCCCACCTCCTCCTGCTTGCGCCGCGCGCCAAACTGGAGCAGGGTGACGACGAACAGAATGAGAAAGAGCACCCAGGCCATCGCCGCTGCATAGCCCATCTTCGGAGGCGACGACTGGAAGGCGCGCGTGTAGATGTAGTAGAGCAGGGTGTTGGTCGAGCCGCCCGGAGAACCCTTGGTCATGACGTAGATGGCCTCGAAGATGTTGAACGCCTCGATAATCAGGAGCGTGCTGACGAAGAAGGTGGTGTTAGAGAGCAGAGGTACCGTGATGTGGCGGATCTTCCTCCACCCCGACGCGCCGTCGAGCTCGGCCGCCTCGTACAGCTCGGTCGGGATGCCCTGTAGCCCTGCCAGGTACATCAACATGTAGTAGCCCGAGGCCTGCCACAGCCGCAGGATCACCAGCGCCGGCTTGGCCCAGAGCACGCTCTCCAGCCAACGGGGCGGGTTGGCCATGCCCACCAGGCGCAGGAAGGCGTTCAACACCCCCTGGTCTGGGTTGAAGATCCAGAGCCACACCATGCCCACGGCCACGGTAGAGGTGATCGACGGCAGATAAAAGGCCGAACGATAGAACGAAAGACCCCTCAGTCGGCGGTTGAGGGCAATGGCGAGGCCCATCGAGCACACGATGCCCAGCGGCACCATCGTCACGACAAAGAAGAGCGTGTTCAGGAAGCAGTCGCGAAAGTCGGTGTCCTGGAGGATATTGGCATAGTTCTCCAGGCCCACGAACCTGGGCGGGGTGAGGAGGTCCCACCGCGTCAGAGAGATCCCGGCCGAGTAGGCAACAGCGGCGTAGGTAAAGATCGTCACGCCCGCCAGGAGCGGGAGGATGAAGAGCCATCCGGTTAGCGCCTCACGGCGCGCCAGCTTGCTCGCCCGAGCGCTCATAGGCCCACCAACTCGGCATCAAAGACGTAGCGGTCGCCCCGATAGGTCGACTGGGTGTACTCGAAAGGGCGGTCATTCTGGTCGTAGGTCACCCGCTCGATGCGCAGCACCGGTGAGCTGCGCCGGATGCCCAGGATCTCGCTCTCGCGCCGGTCGGCAACCGCCGCCACGAGACGCTGCCGCGCCCGTGTGGGCACCACGCCGTATTTCTGGCTCAACAGGGCGTACAGGGAGCCGCTGAGATCTTCGTCGGCCAGGGCGCGGCAGCCCGCGAAGCAGAGATGACTGGCCTCGATGGCCATGGGCTCGCCATCGGCAGTGCGCAGGCGCTCCACCCGCACGGCCTCGGTGCCCAAGGGCACTCTGAGCATCCCGGCCACGGCAGGGGTAGCTGGTTCCATTGCCACGGCCAACAACTGCGCGCCGGGCCGCCGGCCACGCGCCCGCATGTCTTCGGTAAAGCCGGTGAGTTGGGTCAGGCGCTGCGTGATGCGCGGCTCAGCCACAAAGGTGCCCTTGCCCACCTCACGGCGCAACACACCATCGCGCACCAGCGCCAAAAGGGCCTGGCGCACAGTCATGCGGCTGACCTGGAACTGCTCGCACAGCTCGCGCTCCGACGGAATGGGGCTGTTGGGCGTCCATTCGCCGGCGTGGATTCTGTCGAGCACGAACTGCTCGAGCTGGTAGTAGATGGGTATCGGGCTCGACTTGTCGATCTTCAAAGTCGCCTTCCTCCCGGCCCAACACCGCCTGGGCCCTCGTGTTCCACAGCCGGACGACCGCGCAATCCGAACGGGCGAGCGCGATGCCCCCCGCGTTCTCAGGGGTGGGCAGGCCGGCCCGGGCCGTCCTCCCATCCGCATACCCCAGCCCTTCCCCGCGTCGCGGGGAAAGCGGAACGCACACTGGGGTCTGATACGCGGCTTCACCCGCCACGCTCCGAGGGTGCAGCAGGGCCTGTCACCACGGCGCCGACCGACGTCCTACCCGACAGCGCGACGGAGCCGACAGGATACGCCTACGGCAGGGGGTACGAGACGTGCTCCTGCCGCCCTAGCCCAAAGAACCGTCAATACCACCTTAACGAACCACTAGACGTCTAGTGGTCTATACCAGCAGTATACTACAAGGTGCAGAGGATGTCAATAGTCCGAAGCGGCCGCAAAAGGAGAGAAACCGGCAGAATTGGCCTGCGCCCCTCGGCTCCGAGCTCAGGCCCCTCTGCCGGACTGCCGCCCCAGAAACCCCAGCACCCGCTCGTTGAACGCCTCGCGCACCTCGTGGTGCGGCGAGTGCCGGCAATGGCGAATGAGCCACAGCTCCGCGCCGGGGATGGCGCGGGCCAGGTTCTCGGCATGGGCGGGGGTGGCGAACTCGTCCTCCTCGCCCTGGATGACCAGAGTAGGGCAGCGGATGCGGCTGACCTCACCGCGGATGTCGAGGGTGACGCGCGTGGGGTCGAGCCAGTGGGCGTACCAGACCTCGGCCATCGCGGCGCCGCCGGGGCCGAGATGCCGGTCGAGCGCGGCGCGGTAGCCGGGCGAGGTGCGCAGGAGCTCCTGCAGGCGCTGCAGGCCCTCGAGAGTGCGCGGCTCGGAGTGGGTGTGGGCGGCCACCGCCACCAGCGAGCGCACCAGGTCGGGCCGGGTGATGGCCAGGAGCAGCCCCAGCGAGCCGCCGTCGGAGTGGCCGATGACGTGCACGCGCCCCACGCCCAGCCCGTCGAGCCAGGCGGCAGTGTCGGCCGTGTCTTGCCAGAGGTAGCCGGGCTCGAACCCGTCGCGCCGGCCCGAGCGGCCGTAGCCCCAGCGGTCGTTGGCCAGCACGCGGTAGCGCGCCGCGTAGGTGGGGAAGAGCGGCGCGAAATCGGCACTCGTGGCCATGCCCCCGTGCAGGAAGACGACCGGCTCGCCCTGGCCCTGGTCCTCATAGTACATCCGATAGTGGCGGATCGTCGCGTAGGCCACAGCATCCTCCACACACTGCGCAAAATCAGCCCTCGTCGATTCTACCTCTCAGCCTGCGGCTGTCAAAACGCCGGTTGGTGGCGCCGGTGCAATGGTGAGCGCACTCGTTCATGCCCGGTCGCCGTCGCAGGTGCTTCCCGGCGGCAACCG
>Ga0272448_1008739_pt1 | contig 10479 bp, 5 predicted proteins | sample YNPCB0191_FD_202220 | JGI IMG/M metagenome (GOLD analysis project Ga0272448, IMG submission 202220) | Hot spring sediment microbial communities from Yellowstone National Park, WY, United States - YNP-CB-019-1 | ecosystem: Environmental > Aquatic > Thermal springs > Hot (42-90C) > Sediment... | reverse complement strand
ATTTGGATAATCCGTTTTAACCAAGATATTTTCAATTCTGAAAATGATTGATTTAGCTATTTTATGAGGTAATAGTGGTAAGTAATTATTCATTACCTCTTTGTCCCAGTAGTTAGGGTTATAAATCGGTGGAACAGTAGTAAATTCAACAACGTACTCGTTACCTTTCTTCACACATTTAGGAAACTGGCTAACACTCACTATCGTTTTGGGTAACTTTTCCTGGTTTAACCCTTTTGCACAACGACCAAAATATGTCTCGTTTTCAACAGTAACTTCCCACCACCAACCCATATATCCCGTATCAACCCAACGATGTTGATCGGTCAAGTAAGTTATGAGTGATTGAATATCTTTCCTATCTTCGGGTAACCCGCGCCGCCCCAGTGCACCTATAAAATCACCATACATATAAAAATCTCTCGGGTTTTGGTGTCCTCCATTATAACCCAACCCAGTTTTGCTCGATATACTATACTGTGAATACAAACTTTCATAATAATCAGAATATTCAGAATTATTAGTAAGTTCATATACTCGCCATAATGCTTGCATAACACGACCACCTGACATAGACTTAGCAATCATATGTTTAGCAAATGTTTCTGCCCAATCCTTGTAGTAATCACTTTTCTTCTTATCAAAGTATTTCCCGGGTAATTTGTACAAAAGTGATAAATAACATGCGCCAGTAACAAATTCGTATGCATTACTACATTTCCTACCGCGATTCCACATGGCAATACGGTCATCCATAAGTTTTGTTGCAATCTGCCGTGATGTATCGGCATAATCACCTCCAAACTGGTCTTCTTCCTTGTCATACTTACATAACAGATATGCTGCTGCCGGCATACCACCGACAGGTTCTTCCATCCAACTTGATTCGTATGGCATATATATACCCATCCCAATTTTACCGGTCATTAAAATGTTATTAGCAATCCTATGAATATGATTCATATTAACTGATGGGTCAACTCCCTGAAACCGTGCCAACCAAACTTTTTTTGTGATAACACCTGTTCCTATATAATCTATATATACAGCTTTATATTTACCATCTACCCATTCAACAGTAACAGAAGCAACAGTACTTTCCCATACAAACAACATTGCATTCTGATATTCAAACCCGGAATTACTGGCATCTTTAGTATAAATAATAATATACTGGTATGCTGGGTTATTAACTGACCATTGTTTTGATGATATTTCAGTTTTATCTGGCAGTTGTATTGTTTCCGGTAGCTTACACGGGTAGGGTGCTGAAAATCCCATATTTGCATCTGTAAAATTTGAAATGACAAGTTGTAGATTCTGACGGTTGGAATTATCCGGTGAAATGATATTTATTTCCAATGGCATATCCCTGTCACCATCCCATCCCTTCCCAATTATAGTCACTGCCGGTAACTTATCCGAAATATATTCACGAACAGTTGAATATGACCCATTACCAGAATCATATTCATTATCTTTAACGTCTTTATAATTATATTTTGATTCATCATACCAACCACCTGATACACTAAATACATCATTTGTTTTTATTCTAAACCCTACAAGCGCAACATTTTCCGCACTTGTATCAGGCAAAATACGTGTAATCAACTTACTTTCTGGATAATTTTTCACCACTGATTTACAAGGTTGAATATATGTTGTCTGCCGTTTAGTCACACTCCACGCAAACTGTAATGATGGAGCATCAGGATATCTTGAATCATAGATAGCTTTAAAAATCCGTTTTACCAAGTCAAGACGGACAATCGGCGTGTATAATGCTTCTTCAACATAACATACTAACGCTCTACCAGTATCTGCCGGATAACACAGGTCAGGGTTACGTGTATCATTTAAAATCCCTTTTCCAATAAAATTTTCACTTAATGCCGGTAAATTACAGGAATCTATGAATAATGATTGAATATAATTACCAGCACGCCAGTTAATATCATCATAACTGTATGGTAACTCTTCATCAGTAATGATTTCATAGGTATAACCAATAACTGATATACTTGTCATTATTGCCAAAATTAACAAAATTTTTCTTATCATTTTTTTGCTCTTTTCAAAGTTTTAATTCCTAATTCTCAATTGCTTAAAGTTACGAACTTTAGTTACGAACTATTTTAATACATTTCTCAAATATTCAAGGTTAGATTTTGCATAAAACAGTTCTCCTTGTATATCGTTGGCATTCCCTTTCGGTTGTTTTGCCTTTAATTCCATAGAATCCCAAAGGGAAAAACATTCTGATAATAATTTTGTTGTATTTTCATAATTAGCGGTTTTTACTGTCCCATCATCAATATATTTTAATATTATTTGTATTTTGTTTTTTATTGAATTTAGCACATCTATAACAGATTGGTCTTTTGTCCCAACCCAGAAATCATTTGGATAATCCGTTTTAACCAAGATATTTTCAATTCTGAAAATGATTGATTTAGCTATTTTATGAGGTAATAGTGGTAAGTAATTATTCATTACCTCTTTGTCCCAGTAGTTAGGGTTATATATTGTTGGAACACTGGATATATCTACCACAACATTATTTCCTTTCTTGTAATAAATAGGGAATTCGCTGACTGATATTATCTTTTTATTTGCTTTTTCCATCCCGAGTGCTTTTGACCATTTTCCCCAACCACATATATTGGCATCCCCTGTTACTTCCCACCACCATCCTAAATAACCGGTATCTATCCACCTGTGTACTTTTGTAAGAAATTTAATTGCTGTATCGATATCCTTTTTATCTTCCGGTAACCCTCTTCTGCCAAATCCACCGAGCGCATCCATATTCCCATAAAAATCTCTTGGATTCAATGCACTACCTTTATAAACAATCCCTTTGTCTTCTGATACTGTGTATTGTTCACGTATACTTTCATAGTAGCTACGGTATTCCTCGTCACCAGTCAACTCGTAAGCACGCCATACAGCCTGCATAACCCTTCCACCTGTCTGTGAGTTCATTATCATATTATTGCAGAATTCTTTTACCCAATTCATATAATAATCTTTCTTAACTTTGTCATTGAACCTACCAGGTAAATCATATAGAAGTGTAAGAAAATATGCCCCTGTAACGTATTCATATGTGTTACTACACTTACGTCCCCTATTCCACATATCTATTCTATCATCCATCAACTTTGTCGCTATCTCTTTGGCTTTGTCAGCATAGGCGCCGCCAAATTTATTTTCATCCTTATCATATTTACAGATTATGTACGCTCCCGCACACATTCCTGCTACCGGTTCCTCCATCCAGCATGATTCATAAGGCATATACCCATTCATACCAATCTTTTGTTTTGTAATTATATTATTAGCAATCGTATGAATATGATTCAGATCACTTGATGGGTCTACACCTTGAAACCTTGCTATCCATACTTTTTTGTTTATATCTCCCGGATTAGAATATTCTATAGCAACAGTACCATATTTACCACCTGACCACTCAACCATTACCTTTGCTGGAGTTTTTTCCCAGGCAAATACCATAGCATTCTGATATTCAAACCCGGTGTTTTGTGCATCTTTTGTGTAAATAATTATATATTGGTATGATGGTTTTAATACATACCATTGCTTGGACGTTATTTCACTTTTATCAGGTAACTGTACTATTTCCGGCATCTTACAAGGGTATGGAGCTGAAAATCCCATTTGTTCATCTGTAAAATTTGATATAACTAATTGTACACCTTGCCTGGTTTCGTTTGCAGGCGATACAAGATTAATCTCTAACGGATTATCAGCCTGACCGTCCCATCCTATTCCCTTAATTGTTACAGGTGGAAGTACATCTGAAGTATAATTCCTGATTGTTGTATAAGAATGATCTGTATCGTTATGCTCATTATCTTTTAAATCTTCATAATTATAATTGGATTCATCGTACCATCTACCTGATACATTGTATGCTTTACCGGCTACGTTTATACGAAACCCTATCGTTGCAAGTTTTTCTGGACCTGTGTCAGGTAAATTCAGGGCAATCAAACGACTCGCTGGATATTTATCTGTAATCTTTGCACAAGGACGTAAATATGTTGTCTGTCGCTCTGTATAATCCCAAACAAAAAATAACGATGTACTTCCAGGATATCTTGCATTATATATCCCCTGAAAACATTTTTTTATCATTTCTAATCTAACAACGGGTGTGAACATCGCTTCTTCACTAAGACACAATAATAATCTACCTGTATCACAGACGTAGGTTAAAATAGGCATTCGCTCGTCGGGGATTACTCCTTTTCCAATAAAATTTTCACTAAGTGAAATCAAACTATTATTTCCATTTACAATGCATTGGAGATAATTGCCTATTCTCCAGTTTGCTTCTTCCATATCGTATGGGGCATATTCATCAGTCATTATTTCCATACATTCTCCTTCCTGTAAAAAAAATATAAAATTACTACTTAAAATAAAAAAACATGAAAAAAACATTAAATTAAATAAACGTAAGTTCATAATGGTTCTTCGGGTTTTATTAAAACCCACCTCCTAGTTTTGATTGTTGAGTATCATATCCACTCTTTTATTCAATTCACCCAATTCTTTTTTAATATCAACTTCACCTAATATAATTTTTTGCATACTTCTATCAATTAAGCTTCCTATTTCAGAAAAGTTATTCACTAAATATTGCGGTTTCCCATAAGGTACTACACCGTCAATAAAAATTATATTATGTTCAGGATATTTTTGCCCAATAAAAACAGGGTCAGTACGCATTGATTTCCTTACCGGAACAATTAACTCTGATTCAGTCATAATCCTCTGAGCATCAGGAGAAACCAAAAACTTAATAAATTCCCAAGTCTCTTTGCTATGAGTTGTCCTATTCCACATGGCAACACCTGATGTACCTGTGTTTACAAATCTCCTTTTTGTTCTACCTCTTGGAAGAACTGTGATATCCCAATTAAATTTTACTTTTCCCTTAAATTGAGGAACATGCCCGTGATTTATAAATGTCATTGCTATCTTTCCAACAGTAAATAAGTTTATATCCGTTTTTTCTGACGGGTTAGGGCAAATCTTATACTTGTTTAACAGGTCAACTACAAACTTTATACCTTCAACACACTCGGGACTTGCTATTAAACATTTCTTAAGGTCTTTGCTAAAAATCTCCCCTCCGCAATTCCATGTCCAGTACATCAAACTATGGAAATCAATTGGAAGGTCAAGTCCAAATTGTATATATTGTCCTCTCTCATTCTTTTTTGTTAACTTCTGTCCAACTTTTATCAAATCATCCCAGGTCCAATTTTCGTTAGGATACGGTATTTTTTCTTTATCAAAAATGTCTTTATTATATGCAAGAACAACTCCACCAAGTTCTTGCGGCATTACATATAATTTCCCATTTACCCGGCAACAATCCAGCATTACATCATAAATATCTTTTATATCAAAAGTTTTATCTTCTTTAACTAAATCATCCAAAGCAATTAAATTATTTTTCTGCACGAAAAAAGGTATTATCAAATCACCTAACCACATCAAATCAGGGGCTTCTCCTCCTGCCATCATAGTCAATAATTTATCCGTATAACCCAACTCAGGAGACATTAATAATTCTACTTCTATATTTGGATATTTTTCATGAAATTTTTCAACTACTTTCTTGTATGCTTTATCAGTATAAGCAGGATACATAAATTTTATTTTTACAATATCACTTGTTTCTTGTACTTTTTTGGTACACCCACTGCTAAGCAGTAATACAAAAAGAATTAAATATAAAACTGGTTTTATTTTATTCATTTTTCTCCTTTAACTTCAATTCTATTTTATTTTTGATTTCAATTCATCTATTTGTTTCTGTTGCCTCTCTATCTGTTTTTGTTGTTCTTTTATGGCATTTACCAATACAGGTATAATTCTATCATAAGCTAACCCATAACTACCTTCCTGACCATCTACAACTTCTGGTATAATAGGTTTTACTTCCTGTGCTATAAATCCTAATTGTATCTTATTTTCTTTATCTTGTTTATGTATATAAGTAATAGGTCTTAATTGTAATATTTCATTTAAACCGTATTGAGTCATATCTTTTACATCTCTTTTATACGCTTTATCAGAGCCAGCCACCCATGCTCCAGTTCCATCACAATATGCACCACCATTTAAGTGAAGAAGATGTGTTGGATTTACTCCAATTCCAACATAACCATTACTACCTTTTATATATAAATATGACTTCCAAAGACCCCATGTGTTTGCACATGCTGAAGCATGTTGTATCTCGAATCTATCCCAATTATCATCATCTGGTGCTGTCATTATAATATTCCAGTTTCTTTTAGTGCTATCGTCTACAGTATCATAGATAGAATTTAATCCTATATACATAGTATCATTACTTCCACATGCTATACGTCCTCTAAGAGGTCCGGATGATTTAATAAACAAACTGCTAGAGTTTCCAATACTAAGATCGTTAGCTGTTCCTTTATTTATATTAACATAAGTAGCAGTTGCACTAGAACTTGTTAAATATGAAGTTGAGAGTAGAGCAGGAGTTATACTTTCATTTATTATTTGGTCAGTTCCAACTGCTTTCATTGCCACACTACTACAGATAACACCTGAACCCAATACCCCTGTGTTTGCTAATTTACTTATTGATATTGCAGCATTGGCACTTATATCATTATTTATTATTGTACCATCTTTTATATGATATGTATCTACAGTCCCGGCAGAACCTGAACTTATAAAAGTTCCCGGAACAACATTTGCACTTGTAACAGTTGTTCCAATTATTCCATAAGTAAGGTCAGAAATTGCTGACCTGTATGCATAAGGGACTGAAACCATTGGAATACGAGGTGATAATGTATCACCAGTAGGCTGTCCTACCTGTATTTCAAGATATTTTGTAGTACCATTAAATATGTTACTGGGGATTGGTGTTACTTCCCCTAATTTTACATTCCAGACCCCATTGATTATCTGAACTCCTGTCTGTGTTTCAGACCAGTCTGCAGAACCTCCTGTAGCACCAGAAAAAATACGAAATACAAAATCTTTACTTTCTGTTACTGGGCTACCATTAGCATCAGTTAACCTTCCCTGAAAATCAATCTTTTGTGGAATTGCTCCATACAAAATCCTCATAAATGAGCAACTACACACAACCACAAAACACAACCACATTGAAACTTTTACTTTGTTAATCATAAATCCCTCCTTTTGTTGCCCTTGAACTGGCAACTGTAAAAAATATTGTTAAATTTGTTATTCAATCTTTCTGAATTTTTCATTTTTTAGTTATTCTGTTTAGTTCTGCACTAACCTTTTCCTGAACATCATCAAGTGCCTGTTTTGCCGTTTTCTTACCCAATCTTACATATTCTATTGTTTTTGCAAGTTCATCCCATAAATAACTCGCTACTGGTGTAACTGGTCTGTATTTTGAAACATTCATCAAATCAACAAAAACTTTATATTTTGGATTGTCTGTGAAAAACGGGTCTTTTGCTGCTTCTTTTATTGATGGAATTCCCTGACTCACCTTTGCATATTTTAATTGTTCTTCTTTTGAAGTAATGAATTTTATAAATTTCCAGGATACATCCGGATTCTTTGCGCCTCTTGGTATTGCATATGCAAATCCACCTGACCAGGTTATACTTTCCTTACCTTTTGGTGCAGGTGGTGGTGCTACTCTATATTCTATTTTTGGACCATATTTCTCTAAATATCTCATATAATAATCAACATCTATACGCATTGATAATCTTCCCATTATAAATGGGTCAAGTTCTTTACTACCATAACCACTTGTTGTTGTATCTACTATCTGGGGACCTCCATATAATTGTTCAAATTTTATTGTCCAGTCAAGTGCAGATACTATTTTTGGATCATTTATCGTAAATTTACCATTTTTAATAAATTCACCACCATTTAACCATCCCCATAAATATACCCATGTATTGCCAAAATATGGCAAGAATCCTATTCTTTCTAATCTGCCATTTTTATCTTTTTTTGTGAGTTTTTTTGCATATTCATATAATTCATCCCATGTTTTTGGTGGTTTGTCAGGGTCTAATCCTGCTTCTTTAAAATGGTCAACTCTATAATATAATGCTCTTGCATCTGTAAGATGTGGTATTGCCCACACATTCCCATTATATACTACTTCATTCCAGCAACATTCCCAGTAATCTCCAGGATTAATTTTATCTTTTTTTATATATTCATCTAATATTGTTAAAGCATTATGTGATGCATAACTGCCTACTCTAAACCTGTCCACCATAACTATATCTGGTGGTAATTCACCTGCTATTGCTGTCTGTAATTTACTGTCAAATTCTCCCCATGTTATATACTGATATTTTATATCTATATCAGGATTTTGTTTTTTGAATGTTTTTATTGCTTCTTGTATACCTCTACCTGCCGGCTCTGCCGGAGGCATACAATCCCAGTAATTTAATACAATTTTACTATTTCTGGATTGTTTACTGCAGGATGACAGTAAAAATATGCTAACAAAAATAATACTAACTGTGGTTTTTAATACTTTCAATCTGTTTTTCATAAATTATATTTTCTCCTTTTAATTAAATTTGTAATTGATTTTTTTTAAAAATTTATGATACTAAAATTTTTACACGTGCACGAGACCTTATAAAAATTCAATTTATATAAAATTATGTTTACCACACATAAAAATTGCTCTTCCTGTTATATTTGACAAAAATAGATTCCGCATCAAGTGCACAATGACATAATATAAATTATGAACCATCCCTGATTTTATTTGTAGATTTTCGAACTATAAGTTCCACAGGTAAAATTATTTGTTTTATATTTGTGTTTTTATTCTGAATTTTGTCAAACAGTATTTCTGTTGCTAATTCCACTTCTTTTATAACAGGCTGTCTGATTGTTGTCAATGGGACTGACAAATATTGTGCAGAATCCAAATCATCATAACCAATTAATGAAATTTCATCAGGAACTTTTATATTCATTTTTTGCAGGTCTAACAGAACTTCTCTTGCTATTAAATCATGTTCTGCAAAAATGGCAGTTATATCTTTGTGTAAAATTCCTTTTATTATTTCTTCTGTCTGGTCCCATTTATATAGTTCTGACAACCTGCAAATTATATTGCAATCAATATCAACACCAAATTCTTTTAATGCTTTTACATAACCCTGTAATCTTGAATATCCTGCATGGCTTACTGGTTCACCGATATAAGCAATTTTTTTATGACCCAATTCTAAAAGGTGTTTTGTTGCCAAATAACCACCATACACATTATCAGGTATTACAAAATCATAATCAGCAGATGGTATATCATTAAAATTTGAACCGGGCAGTTCCTGTATATCTGTATTCAATAACAACCTGTCAATAACTACTACTGGTATGTTATTTTCCTTTAATTTCTCCATAAATTTAATATTTTCTCCTCTGGTATTTTCATATTCAAACAGAGGAATAAAAATGACACCAGAGTTACCATTTGTTTTAATTATTGTTTGAATATATTTTTCAAATTTATTAGGGTTATTATCTACATTGTGTATTACAAGTTGATAGCCCTTTTCAAAAGTTATTTTTTCTATTGCATGAATTTGATTTGCTATTGTTCCTGTATTCATAATGCATGGAACTATAAAATTTATTGTGGGAACAGGTAATGATATGTCTTTTTGCAAAATAATTTCTGGTTTTTTATTTAGAAAACTTCCTTTTCCTTTAAATCTCCTGATATAATCTTTTTCAATAAAATAGTTTAGTGCCTGCCTGATTGTTGTGCGTGACACATTGTAATTTTTACATAATTCTAATTCATTTGGAATTTTATCCCCGGGATTTAATTTATTAAATACTTCACTGACTATCATATTTTGAACCTGCTGATAAATTGGAGTTGAAGCACTATAGTGATTTTTTATTGTATTGTCCATTTGTTAATCTCTAATTATATATATACCATATTTTTTTGTAAAAGTCAAGTGTTTTTTAAAAAATGTTATTTTTGTTATTACAAAGAATACATTTTTTTCAATTCAAAAATTTTATCTCTGTAAATGGCTGCTAATTCAAAATCAAGATTATCTGCTGATTGTTTCATTTTTTCTTCAAGTTGTTTTATGAAATATGGCAGATTTTTCTTTGTAACATATTTTACTCCATCTTCTTTTATAAATTCAAGAACTGTCTTTTTTGCTTTATATTCAAATTCTTCTAATTCCTGTATTCCTTTAATAATACTTTTTGGTGTTAAATTATATTTTTTGTTATATTCCAACTGTATTTTTCGTCTTCTGTTCATTTCTATTAGTGCACGTTTCATTGAACCAGTAATATTGTCTGCATAAAGTATTACTTTTCCATCAATATTTCTTGCTGCTCTACCACATACCTGTATTAAACTTGTTTCAGACCTTAAAAATCCTTCTTTAT
>Ga0272448_1008736_pt1 | contig 10481 bp, 11 predicted proteins | sample YNPCB0191_FD_202220 | JGI IMG/M metagenome (GOLD analysis project Ga0272448, IMG submission 202220) | Hot spring sediment microbial communities from Yellowstone National Park, WY, United States - YNP-CB-019-1 | ecosystem: Environmental > Aquatic > Thermal springs > Hot (42-90C) > Sediment... | reverse complement strand
ATCAATTCGAGCTGCACATAAACTTGAACATCGGCAAAGCAAGCGCTGTGATTTACGCCGCCGACCTGACAGAGGAATACGTCGAGTTTAACAAGGGCGACCTGTCGAGTCCCGGCACACCCGGCGGCTGACACTCGTGCATTCGCGCCAACGTTTCTTGGTCGGCGCGCCAGCCCTAATGTGTCCGAAAAATACCCATTGCGCTGCTGGCATGTTGCCAGCAGTTGAAATTGGTTTGCGCACGCCTCGGCGAGGCGTCCCTACCCAAAAAGATTTTGTTGCGTTGGTAGGGACGCATGGCCTCATGCGTCCGTGCAGTTACCATTTGCCAGGTTGCCAGGCGCGCGGGCGTCCACGCCCGCAGAAACAACCACTGCGCTTAACACTGCTACGTCACCCTATTTCACAGCTCCAGAACTATCCCGCTCGAAAAAAGCCCCTGACACGCTCCACCCACCTTAAGGGCACTGCGGCCAAGATGGCCGCGCGCCAAATCTGCCCAACGGCGCGCGACCGTCCTGGTCGCAGAAGACCCGCAGCCAAGAGCGCTGCGTGCCATAGCACAACAACAGTTGCACGGCCACACTGACCGGGCTCCTCGGGGCTATGTCCCTACCCCAAAAAATTTGTTGTGTTGGTAAGGCCGCATGGCTCCATGCCTCCGCATTTTTAACGCAAAGACGCGGAAGCGCAGAGAGTCGGTAGGGCGCGCAGTCCACTGCGCGCCGGTGGTGTCGTGCCGACATGGTTTCTCGGCCGGAATCCTACCGTCCGCGCCCTTACGGGCGCGGCTACGTTTAACCGCTGAGACGCTGAGGCGCAGAGAGTCGGTAGGGCGCGCAGTCCACTGCGCGCCGGAGCCGGGCACGCAGACCCGGCTTCTGGGTTTGAATCTTGTTTTTCCGCGCTCTTACGAGCGCGGCTACGAAAGAGTAGGTAAGGCGCGCACTCCGTTGCGCGCCGAATCGCGGCGGGCAGGGGACTGCCCGCCCTACCAATGCAATTGGGACGGCGCGCGGCCGTCCACGCCAGCAGAACCAACACTGCGTTTAACACCACTACATCACCTAATTTCACAGCCCCAGAACTGTCCTAGTCGAAAAAAGCCCCGACACGCTCGACTCAACTTGAGGGCACTGCGGCCAAGATGGCCGCGCGCCAAATCTGCCCAAAGGCGCGCGACCGTCCCGGTCGCAGGAGACCCGCAACCAAGAGCGCTGCGCGCCATAGCACAACAACAGTAGCACGGCCACACCAACCGGACGCCTCGGCGATGTTGCCCTGCTCAAAAAAATTTTGTTGCGTTGGTAGGGACGCATGGCCTGATGCCTCCGCATTTTTACCGCAAAGACGCGGAAGCGCAGAGAGTAAGGTAGGGCACGCAGTCCACTGCGCGCCGGTGTGGGTTGTGCAAACCCGGCTTCTCAGCCGCAATTCTACCGTCCGCGCCCTTACGGGCGCGGCTACGTTTAACGGCTGAGACGCTGAAGCGCAGAGAGTCGGTAGGGCGCGCAGTCCACTGCGCGCCGGTGTAGCTCGTGCAGACCCGGCTTCGTAGGCTTGAATCTTGTTGTCCGCGCTCTTACGAGCGCGGGTACGGCGCGCGCCCCTCTGGGGCGCAGTAAATTACGCATTGCCGATGAGGCTTCGCGGTCCGAGCCGGGTGCAGTGCACGTGTTGACCTGCACCAAACTCTGGCCAACGTGAAAGTCGGCATTCGAATCGACCTGAAAGCGGTGCGGGAGCACCGCGCTCCAAAATGTACTGCATTCTGTGGAGGCGGTCCTGTGTGTTCGGGACCATCACTTCTGTTCTGTACGGTCAGTCCCGCATTTGCGGGCGTCAATTCTTCACCGCAGAGGCGTTGAGGCGCAGAGCGTCGGGAGCACCCGCAGGTCCGTGCCGAATCGGAGTTGGCCGTGCAGCCCTGGCTTTGTAGGTTTGAATCTTGTTTTTCCGTGCACTGACGAGCGCGGCTACGTTTGAGTGCGCAGGCGCACAGGAATATCGTGGCTGGCGCGGAAGTCAGCCCTCAAATTTATACAAATGCAGGTTTAGCGAGTCCGATGAAGCTGAGTGATTCTATCTCACCTTGGCAATCCCATTTGTATTAGGGTCGGGGTCAACCTGGACCGATGCCGGCGGGGAGAGGGCAACCCGGCCTACCCGAGATCAGTTTTTGATGAAGTAAAACCATCCAATTCCGCTGTGCGTCAGGTTTCACCTCGACCGATACGGGTTTTCCGGTGTCCTGTGAGTCACATAAAACTGCAGAAACAAAGGGTTGCAGATGTGGTTTTTATTCGGAGGTTCCGATGAAACGGAACCCTTCAAAGTGTTACCGGATTTTTTCGGTTGAAGCTGAGCGCAAACCTGCGACTCGGCACGGATTCGGTAATCGTGCCGTAAACAATCATGTGCCGGTCTGATATCACCTCGACTTCAAGTTCGGGCAGGCCGGCCTTGCGCAGTTGTGTTCTGACCTCGGCAGGCGTAAAAGCCGCAAGCAACGAATTGAAAAAATCACGTTTGAGAATTTGCGGCTCTGCACCCGAGTATTTTTCGACCAGCCATTTGGCTCTGTCTGCAGTTCGGGGCCGTCTGAGGTCGGCAACAAAAATTATTGTGCCAACCCGGGCATACTGCCGCACTGTTTCCCATAGCACACCCGGCTCATGCAAATGATGCAGAAAACTGCTGCAGATGATGATGTCGTAACTTGTGCGCGGCAATTTGACCCGAGGAATTACACCGCGGATAAGTCTGATGCGGTGCCCGAGCTGATGCCTTGCAGTCGCCCGGCGCGCGTACTTGAGCATGGCAGGTGAACCATCCACAGCATCAAACGCATAGCCCGGATTCGCTTCTGCAAACCGGATTGTCACATCTGCTGCGCCGCAGCCCAGGTCAAGCACCGTAGCACGGGCGGGTCTGTGTGGGAATTTCTCGGCAAACAACTGCACGTAGCGGCTGTGCGGCTCGGCAAAATCTGCAAGTGCATAAGCGCGTGCCTGTGCCTCTGAAAGCATCAACTCAGGTTCAGGCACGCGTTTCATTGCCGGTTGGTTCTGCAACGTGTACCCGCAAAACGGTTCAGCCCGGCGTTACCGGGTTTTGTTTGGCGCAAGACTGCTCCGCAACGCCTTGTCAGCTTCGGCGGCTGTTTTGCCGGTTGCATCGGCTATACCGGCTGCAAATCCGGTTGCAAATGCAGCGGCTGCAGATGTACCGAACACAACGAACTGTTGACCTTTGTAATTCACAATGCTTACGCCCGGCGCAACCACATCAATAAACTCACCACGATTTGCGTATGGCGCGATGGTGCGGTTCTGGTCGCCTGCTGTAACGGCCGTAACATCAGGATAAGCAGCCGGATAAAACGGTGTGCTTACAGGCGTATTGCCTGCTGCGCCGTAAAAGACAATGCCCTGTTGGTGTGCCTGCCGGATTATATCGCGCAGCAACGGGCTGTCCGCTTCAGTGCCCAGGCTCAGGTTGATCACTGTGGCACCTGCATTGACAGCCTCGGCTATCCCACGCGCGACGTCGAATGTGGTTGTGAACTGGTTATTGCCATAGACATCCACCGGCAGGATTTGCACCGACGTTTTGCCACCAGTTGCACCCTGCAGGCTCGTGAGAATCGTGTACGCCATTGAAGTTGCGTGAGTCGGGCTGCGCGGGTCAGGTTGCGCTTCGCCAGCTAGTGCGACCGGTTTCAGGAAAAACGCGTCCAGATCGCCCCCAAACGACTGTATTGGCGTGTCAATCAGGCCGATTATCAACCTGTTGTTGTCGCGCGGCGGATTTAACTTCAGGGTCAATGGCGGCACTGAACTGGCCAGCACAGGCCGCGCCTGAGCTGGGCGGTCAATGGCATAGTTATCCTCGACTGAGTCAACCTCCGGTCGTGTGGCGAGTTTACTCCGCGCAGCCTCGGCTGCATTTGCATCATCAAACTTGAGTCGGTAAATGTTGCGCCCCGATATTGTGCCAACCACTTTTGCACCGAGCAACCGCGCCAGTTCATCAATATTTGTGCCCGGTTTGACGCGCACAACAAGTTCATCTGCAAGCCGGTTTGTCCGTGCACCGGAGTCGGCGTGTGTTGCAGTTGGAGCTGTAATTGGCTGAGTCGCGTCCGCCATCGAGGTACGAAACACGTAAAGTCGCATCACGCCGTTTGTCTCCGGCACAAGGGCAAAGTTGAACCCGCCAAGCAATCGGCGCAGCGCATCTGCCACGGGCAGCCCTTTAAACTTGACCGAAACGGTCGTCTCGGCCGCAGGCTCGACGTACACCTGCCACCCCGTTGCCGTTGCAACATTCTCAAGCACTTTGGTGAGCGACCATCCACGCAGATCGGCCTGGACACTGCCGCGTTGATTGTCCCACACAAATGTGTCTGCGCCTAAGCCGCGTACGCAAACCGAAGCCAAACACCATGCAGTTGCCGCCACACAACACAGCCTGCGAATTGTCATGGTCGCACTCACACAGTTTTAAAAACACCCGTTCCGCCCCTAAGTTACGGCACAACCAAACAAAAGCAAGCCCGCCACAGCGTGTCACAATAATGACATGGAAGCAGACCTCGCTTCCGCACCAGTCGCACGCCCGGCTACCGATGCGCCAGTTGATGCGCCTGTCCGGTGGTTCCCCCACACTGAGAGTTTTTTCCATGCCCAAAAGCCGGCTGCTTACACACCGTGATGTGTGTGCACCCGGCTGATGCCCGCGATGCAAATGCCCAAATGCCTCTGTTGAAAGTCTAACCGGGATATTTCACGAACTTGCAGTGCTGGTGCGGCGTAACAATTATGGCGCATCCCGCCTCTGCGGGACAAACCCGGGCGCGTCACCTGCCTGCGGTCCAGCCTGCGCAGCAGGTTTGCCGATTTCAAAATCGGCGGCGCTTCAGGATTGTCGGTATGCGCCGCGTTGGCATGTTGCCCGGGCGGATGTGTCTAGCAGAACCAGGACGCGCTACGGCAAACTTGAAAGTCTGCACTACGAAAACCGCGCGAAATATCCGGGCTAAAGAATCCGGGTTACTGTTATTTATTGACTCACCACAACAGCGTCACTTCAGCGCCTTGAGGATTTTCAATGCCGTGGCTGCATCGGCTTCGGTGTCAAATCCGATGTAGCAGACGAACTTTTTGCCAATTGCAGCCGCTGAAAGCTCGCGCAGGTTCAACCCTTTCTCAGCCAATGCACCGGCAAGCCGCGCGCCCTGACCAGGTTTGTCGGCGCCTTCGACGCGCACGGCAACCATGCCCTCGGCCTTTTTGAACCCGGCAGATTCGGCGGCTGCTGCAGCCTTTTTACCTTTCACAGGGGCAACAAAAACCACCCCTTGCCCGGGTTTGTCAGGTTCGCGCCGTGCAACAACGCATTCGAGGTTTGCCTTCGCGTCTGCCAACGCCTTGAGTTTTGCCGCCAGTGCACCGGGTTTGTCTTCAATGGCAGCCGACCATACTTCAATTTTTTGCGCTTTCATACTCGGTTGATCCGGTTGTTAGGGTTTGTAGACTACTTTCTCCGATTTTCGCAGCGCAATTTTATCGGCAGTGTATAACCGTGTCAACCTGCGCGCCGTGATGCATGAATCCACGAATCCTGGGCGACCTTGAAAATGTTGGCGGCTCAAGTCGGCCGGAACGGCATGCAAACGGGTTTTTGATTGATGCAGGATTGGTAGCGCACGCCAGTATCGTGTTCGCGTACGACGGCCTGCGGCCTGAAAATAATGTGCTGCCGGGTTTTGTGCGCGCAGATGAAACTTGGCGGACAGGCGGCTCGGTCCTGCGCACGGTCGCCCCATACTTAACGTGGAACGAAGCGGGCGGCTGGGAGTCGTCCCTACAACCGGACCGGGAGCGCTGCTCGAACACGGCAATCAAAAGCGTGCTGTTGTGCACAGGACGCAAACACCTGCAGTGCTGTATGCGGTAGCGGCGGTCTATGACCACCTGGCTTTGTCGGCCCGCATTTGTGGGACTGTCTTGGTACACACTGCATACTGGTGGTGGGGAGAAACGGACGGCGTTCCCAGAACGCCGCTACAAAAGCTGTTGAGTGGCGCGCGCCACTCCGGCGCGCAGTAAATTCTGCATTGAAGAGCAAGGCTTCGTCCGGGCCGGCTTCTGTACGCGCTCGGGCTATGCCAAATTTTGGCTGACGCGCAAGTCGTGTCAATCAATCGAACCGAAAGCGGTGCTGGAGCACCGCGCTCCAAAAACTTCTCCTCCAATCCTTCACAGTAGAAGCGTAGAGAGTAAGGTAGGGCGCGCAGTCCACTGCGCGCCGGTGTGGGTCGTGCTGACCCGGCTTCCGGGTTTGAATCTGTTTCCGCGCCCTTACGAGCGCGGCTACAGCGGCGCGTGCATCTTCGAAGGCGCAGTAAATCCTGCATCGGATGGCGGAGCCCTTCATCCAAGCCGGCCGCTATGCGTGGTTCGGCGTGTACCCGACTCTGGGCGAGGTGAAAGCCGTCTCTTCAACCGAGCCGAAAGCGGTGCTGGAGCACCGCGCTCCAAAAACTTCCTTCCAATCCTTCACAGTAGAAGCGCAGAGAGTCGGTAGGGCGCGCAGTCCACTGCGCGCCGGGTCGGTCACGCGGACTCGGCTTCGTAGGCTTGAATCTTGTTGTCCGCGCTCTTACGAGCGCGGCTACGAAAGAGTAGGTAAGGCGCGCACTCCGTTGCGCGCCGAATCGCGGCGGGCAGGGGACTGCCCGCCCTACCAATGCAATTGGGACGCCGCGCGGGCGTCCACGCCAGCAGAGATACGCTCCGGTCAACGCTACTATCTCCAAGCTTTCAGAGCACCGGTACTGTTGCACCCCAAAAAAGACCTCAAATCAGTTCCGCTCACCAGCAGGCACTGCGGCCAAGATGGCCGCGCGCCAAATCTGCTCAAAGGCGCGCGACCGTCCCGGTCGCAGGAGACCCGCAGCCAAGAGCGCCGCGCGCCATAGCTGCGCAAAGGCGCGCGGGCGTGCACGCCCGCAGAAACAACACTGCGCTTAACACCGCTACATCACCATTCCCACTGGTCTGGCACTTCCACACCCCACAAAGACCTCAAACTAATCCTCACAGGGTGTTGAAAAGTCATTTTCGGAGGAAAAAAACATGCAAAAATCCCAATGTTTTCGAGGGTCGGTTTTCCAAAACAGCCATCTTTCAACACCCTGCTAATTCCATGTACGCCCGAACGGACGTTTCTTGGGCTAGATCGGCTGCATCATCGGGCGAACCTGTCATGCGATATGTTAAGCCATGGACCATTTGCTGGTACATTCGCACCAAAGTCTCAAAGGCGGCATGGTGGTCGTTCCTGGCTTCGGGCAATTAACTCGCCTTCGTTGGCCGACCCATCCATGCGCCGTTACTTTTACTCAGTTTGACAATCCCGAGCCACTCTGGCTTTGAAAAATTTAATGTCTTGCATCTAACAAATCAGCCTGCTGAGCCGGTCAAGTCTTGCCTGGTACGGCTGAATCTTAACTGGTGAATGTCGCGCACGCCTGAATTGGCGGCTGACTCCAGCCGGTCAGCAGATTCACCAGGGTGCGAGTATGGCTTTGGCGAAAAATCCGGTCTCAGGGGTGTTTAGCTTGACCAGGCGGAGTGTAACACACTAGGTTTTGTATCAATTCAAATGCGACAGGTTCTGTTCTGCATTGTAATCGGTCTGGCGAGCGCGCGGGCAGTTTTTGCCCAGGGCCAGTTGATCAACGGCCTGCGGGCAGTTGTCAGTGACGCTGTCATCACGGATTACCAGGTGCGTGTCACCGCTGGGCCGGCGATTGACCTGCTGCGCGTACGACTTAGGGCGCAGCCTGAAGAGTTTCAAAAACAGGCGTCCAAAACGCTTGCCGATGCGCTTGAGCAGTTGGTCGAGCGCCAGTTGATCGTGCACGAGTTCAACTCGAAAGGATACACCTTGCCTGAGAAAGTCGTTGACGAAGTTGTAGAGGCGCGAATCAAGGAACGGTACGGTGACAGGGCGACATTTGTGCGGACGTTGCGTGCTGAAGGGACGACACTCGAGAAAATGCGTCGGCAGGTGCGCGAGCAGATCATTATCAATGCGATGCTGGACAAGAACGTTTCGGCGCAGTTGATCGTGTCGCCTTACAAGGTCGAGACATATTACAACGAACATCTCGAAGAGTTCAGAGTCGAAGACAGGGTAAAGCTGCGGTTGATCGTGCTGGATCGGACAGCAGCGTCAAGTTACGAAGAACGCAAGGCCCTCGGGTGCGAAATCCTCAACAAGATCAAAAACGGCGCTGCATTTGCCGATTTGGCCTCGACCTACTCAAGCGGGTCGCACCGGACACGGGGTGGCGAATGGGGTTGGGCGACGCGAACTGAACTTTTCAAGGGTCTGTCTGACATTGCATTCGAGCTTGAGCCGGGCAAGCCCGGTCCGTTGATAGGTTATGCTGGTCAACCGACAGATTATCGCATCTGCCTGTACAGCGACACCGGCCAACCACTGTTGATACGGCATTTCGTTACCGATCCCGACACAAAAAAAGAGCGCCTAATTGAAGAGCGGACTCTGGAAGGTTCAGGCGTCGGAGCAGAATCAGCCCCAGGCGACGTCTTTTATATTGTGCTGGTTGAAGAAAAATCGCCGACCCACATACGACCGCTCAGCGAGGTCAGGGACCAGATCGAGAAAACCCTTTTGGCACAGGCACAAGACACGTTGCGTAAGAAGTGGATTGAAAAGCTCAAGACAAAAGCGTTCGTGCGGTATTTCTAGCCGTTGCGTGTCACACATCTGTCTGGCAAAGCGCCTTTTCAGCAGTCTGAGTTCTGCAATGCAATCGTTTGTTGCGACGGATTCGCGCCTCGGCAAAGAACGCTCGATCGTAGGCAACCCTATTTGCAGTTCAGACCACGGGTAGTTGTGGGCTGTTTCATCAATTCCAGTTTGAAATTCCAATATCACGGGTAGGCCGCCTTTTTGCATGTGCAGGATGCACATCGTACAGCACGGCGCATAAGAACTGGCTGGCCTGCCGACTACGTCTCCCTGCGGCGAAGGATTGGATTAGAAATTTTCGACGGCCCCGCAAACCCGGGACCCGTGGAGGCTGCTACCACGTACACGGCTTTTGTAGCGGCGTTCCGCGAACGCCGTCCGTTTTTCCCCAGCACCGGGTGCAGCAAGACAATCCCGCAAATGTGGGACGAGAAAAAACCTGCCGGTCACAGACCGCCGCTACAGCACGGCAGATGAGCGTAGCCGCGCCCGTAAGGGCGCGGATAATCAAGATTCAAGCAGATATAGGCTGGGCCAGTGCGAGCGGCTCCGGCGCGCAGTGGACTGCGCGCACTACCTTAACTCTGCGCCTCAGCGTCTCAGCCCTTAAACGTAGCCGCGCCCGTAAGGGCGCGGACGACAGGATTCCGGCCCGGAAGCCATGTCGGCACGACACCACCGGCGCGCAGTGGACTGCGCGCCCTACCTTACTCTCTACGCCTCTGGTGTGAAGGATTGGAGTAGAAGCTTTTGGAGCGCGGTGCTCCAGCACCGCTTTCGGTTCGGTTGGAGGGATGACTTCCACGTCGTCCAATGTTTGGTATAGCCCGAGCGCGTACAGAAGCCGGCCCTGACGAAGCCTTGCTCTTCAATGCAGAACTTACTGCGCCCCAGAGTGGCGCGCGCCGTTGTGCTCGTAGCCGCGCTCGTAAGAGCGCGGAAAACAAAGTTCAACCCGGAATGGTCGCGTCTGCATTAACCCACTCCGGCGCGCAGTGGACTGCGCGCCCTACCTTAACTCTGCGCCTCAGCGTCTCAGCCCTTAAACGTAGCCGCGCCCGTAAGGGCGCGGAAAACAAGATTCAAGCCGATAGGCTGGGCCAGTGCGAGCGGCTCCGGCGCGCAGTGGACTGCGCGCACTACCGACTCTCTGCGTTTCTACTGTGAAGGATTGGAAGAGAAGTTTTTGGAGCGCGGTGCTCCAGCACCGCTTTCAGTTCGGTTGATTGACGACTTCCGCGTCAGCCAAAGTTTGGTATAGCCCGAGCGCGTACAGCAGCCGGCCCTGACGAAGCCTTGCTCTTCAATGCAGAATTTACTGCGCCCCTTCAGGGGCGCGCGCCGTAGCCGCGCTCGTAAGAGCGCGGATAAACAAGATTCAACCAGAAATGACCGTGGCTGCACGACCACCTCCGGCGCGCAGTGGACTGCGCGCCCTACCAAACTCACTGCACCTCCGGTAGCTTGTGTTGCAACACAAGGCTCTCAAGACCGGTTTGTGCCACTGATACACAAACACCGTCTGGCGCAGCAAAACTGTCCCACAGCCAAACAGTTAAACTACTGGCACAAACCAAATTTCATGCTCATTCTTTTGCGCAGCCCGTCAAATGTTCTCACCTGCACCAACCTGCTGATATGCAAGAGGTTTTGCAGCCGAGCCGTGCCAAAAAATTTTTTTCAAAAAAATG
>Ga0272448_1008734_pt1 | contig 10482 bp, 6 predicted proteins | sample YNPCB0191_FD_202220 | JGI IMG/M metagenome (GOLD analysis project Ga0272448, IMG submission 202220) | Hot spring sediment microbial communities from Yellowstone National Park, WY, United States - YNP-CB-019-1 | ecosystem: Environmental > Aquatic > Thermal springs > Hot (42-90C) > Sediment... | reverse complement strand
TTTGAGCAATTCTGGCTCCGCCGGTCGCTGGGGGCGATGCCTCTCACTCTGTGTGGCCACCTGCTGCATCCCTCAGGTGAGGCCTTCTCCCCTTTGCACCTTCACGCGCCGGCTGTTTGCGCAACCGCCTGCCTGCTCCGGCGGGTGCGCTGTGCAGCCCCCCTCAGGATACGCGCACTGCCATCTCCCAGCACGACCAGGACACATACCATCATGACGGCGGTCAGCGTCGCATTGATGTAGCCGTTGAAATCCCCGGCCCGACCCTTGGGCAGGAAATTGCTGAAGATGTTGTAGTAGCCCGCCGCGAGTGTCGTTGCGGCCATAAAGGCGGCAGGCAGCGCCGTGATCAGCGCATAGACACCCCGCGGGGCATGTTTGACAAGATACCCGGTGCCGATCACCAGTGCCAGCGTGGCCAGCAACTGGTTGGCCACGCCGAACATCGGCCAAATGCTCGTGATGTCATTGGCGCACACGAGGTACCCCCAGGCTGCCGAGATAAACCCTCCCGTGAGAAAGACTGCAGGCCAGTAGTTTATATCGCCCAGCTTCGGGTGTACCCTGCCCAACACCTCCTGGATCATGTAGCGGCCCACGCGCGTCCCCGCATCCACCGTAGTGAGTATGAAAAGCGCCTCGAACATAATGGCATAGTGGTACCAGTAAGCCATCAGATGCCCGAGCCCGGGGAGTCTCGAAAATATGTGTGCCATGCCGATGGCCAATGTCACCGCACCGCCCGTGCGGCCGGCAAGATCCTCGTTGACCATCCTGGAGAATTCCTCGAGCTCGACCGGTACGATGCCCAAACGAGCCCATTTGGCCGGATCGACGTTGATGGCCAGATAGTCGTTCGGCAGTAGAACAGTAGCGGCGATAAGTGCCATAACCCCCACGAAGGTCTCTGTCAGCATGGCCCCATAGCCCACGAACAAGGCCTCGGGCTCACGCGCCAGCATCTTGGGCGTGGTCCCCGACGAGACCAGCGAGTGCCAGCCGGAGATGGCGCCGCAGGCAATGGTAATGCACACGAAGGGCCAGACCTTACCCGGGATGATCGGCCCGCCTCCGGCGATAAAGCCCGTCACCGCAGGCATCCGGATCTCCGGGTTCACCAAGACAATGCCCGCAGCCAGCAGCGCGATGGTGCCGATCTTCATGTACGAGGAAAGATAATCCCTCGGGGCGAGCAGCAACCACACCGGCAGAACAGAGGCGAGAAAGCCGTATATCGCAATGGCGACCGAAAGCTGCATCTTGCTGTAGGTGAACACGTGGGCGATCCCTGAATGATGCACAATGCCGCCGAGCAGCACCGCCGCCAGCACGAGGAGCACACCCACTAGCGAGGCCTCGCCCACCCTGCCCTTGCGCCAGACCTCCATGTGGACGCCGACCAACATTGCAATCGGGATAGTGAGCAGGATCGTGAACGTACCCCAGGCGCTTTCAGCGAGCGCGTTCACGACAACCATGGCAAGCCCTGCCAATGCCGTGGTGATGATAAAAAGGATCGCCACCATGGTCACGCCACCGGACAGAGGCGAAAGGTTGTCCCTGGCGATCTGCGCCAGCGACCGCCCGTTGGATCGGAGAGATGCGACGAGCACGACGAAATCATGCACCCCGCCGGCCAGAACACCGCCGATAAGGAGCCACAGCAGCCCGGGCAAATAACCGAATTGCGCCGCCAGTACCGGCCCGACCAGCGGCCCTGCGCCGGCGATGGCTGCGAAGTGATGGCCAAAGGTCACGTACTTGTTGGTGACGTGAAAGTTCTTGCCGTCTTCGAACCGTTGCGCCGGTGTTTCTGCATCGGCCCGCAGGACCAAGGCACGGCTCGCCAGGAAGGCACCGTAAAACCTGTAGGCCAACGCGAGCACGACGAGCGCTACGATAACCAGCCCGAGTCCGTTCATATCTCCCCGACCGAGCTTTGCCTCGCTTTCGAGCGTTTCCGTCAGGCCTCACCGATATCCACGACGGTATCGCAGGGCGCCCCACACAACCTACAAACTATACGTAAACTATAGGACCGCACGTGACTGTGTGTCAAAGGGGAACGAAGGAAGCCCTCGAAGCTCGTCGTGTTTCTCTCAAGCCTGTGCGAGCGAGCCCTGCACACTCGGGGCCACACGCCCCGGGTGCCACTCGGGCAGCCGATCAATGCGGCGCCTGGTCTCCCGGCCACGACGTGACACGACGGAGCAGAGTGCCGGCGAGGGAGGGGTCCGGGCTGTCATTTGACCCTACAGGGTCGCTTTGTTAGCATTGAATCGAGATACTTTGAACGAGTCTTCCCCAGACCACCACCGAAAACGTACCCTGCTCCACCCATGCAGAACAGCCACGACGACCTCCCCAGGCCAACCAGGAGCATCTGCCCGTCGTGCAAAAGGCTTATTCAAGCCACACTTTACGAGAAGGCGAACGACGTCTGGATGACCACGCACTGCCCCCAACATGGGGACGCCGATCACTTATTCTGGAAAAACGCAGGCCTCTATCGCCAGATGAAAAAGAGCGCAAATGGCGGCAACCTCCCATCCTACCCCTGCCCTTTCAAGTGGGAATCCTTCGCGCATATGGCCACCACCCTCGCAGTCGACCCCACCCTGCGGTGCAATCTCCACTGCCCGGACTGTTTTTCTCAGGCAGGGTCGGCTGAGAGTCCGGACCCAATCATACAGGAGATCCTCTCGAGAGTCCCACGCCTCGGCCCGGCCGGATTTCGGCCCAATATCGCCCTGGTGGGCGGAGAATCGACCTTGCGCCAGGACGTACCTGAACTTGTTCGCGGGCTCATCGCAAAAAGGATCACCCCTCGTCTCAATACCAACGGACTTATGCTTCTCGACCCGGAAAAGAGGAGGCAGCTCAAACAAGCAGGGCTTCGATGGGTCATACTGCAGTTCGACGGGTTTTCTCGAGAGGCCTCGATACGCCTCAGAGGCCGGGACCTCATCGAGGAAAAGCTCGAGGTCATCGAGGCGCTGGCCAGGGACGGCTTTTCCATACACTTGGCAGTCATGCTGGCAAAAGGCGTAAACGACTCTGAAATAGGCAGGATCGTGGGATTCGCCGTGGGCCACCCTCACATAAAGCGCCTCTCCTTTTATCCCCGATCTCGCGTCGGAAGAAACGAGGATCCGGCTGATTCCTCGATCATGCACCTCGACGAAGTATTCGACGCCATGGAGCGCGGGACCGGGGGCCGGATTACCCGCAGGGACATAGTGGAAATGAAATGGCTCTGGCACCGGCTCTTCCAGATAACCAGGCACCCTGTCTTTCGCCAGAGAATCTGCATCGCCCCTCTTGTCCTCCTCAGGACCGAGGAAGGCTACACCGTCTTGAACCGTCTACTCGAGGCCCGTGCAATCCTCGAGAAGCCCCATATCCTCTTGCAGGTCGTCCGGTCGCTGCCCGATCTCCTCTCTTTCGACCGCGGCGCCTACCCGGACTCGATCCTCCTCGTCAACATCGAGAAGTTCTATCACACGGACGCCTTCGACCTAGACGAGGCCATGAACTGCCATCACATCTACCTCACCTCGCAGGGGTGCGTGCCTTTCTGCCTCTACAATTCTTTCTTCAGGTCGAACGCATGAAGACTCCCCCACGGGTCATCCTGTTCCAACCCAAGACCGGCGTACTTTCCGAGGTCAAGACGCGGCCTTCGTTCCCCCTCAGCCTGCTCAGCGCCGCCCGGAATCTCGAAGGCGACTTTCAGCTGGTCCTCGTGGACCAGCGCCTCGAGGCCGACTGGAGCGGCCGGCTCGCCTCGGAACTCCGGAAAGGCGCTGTCTGCGTGGGTATCACCTCGATCACAGGGGTACAGATCAAATACGCCCTGGAGGCGAGCAGGCTCGTCAAACGTCAGAGGCCGGAGATCCCGGTGGTCTGGGGCGGGGTGCACGCGACGCTCCTGCCCGGGGAGACGCTCAAAGAGCCTTCAGTTGACATCGTGGTTCGAGGCGAAGGGGAAGAGACCTTTGCCGGGCTCGTACGAAGCCTCCTGCACAAAAGGAGCCTCGAGGACGTCTCAGGCATCTCATTCCGCAGTGACGGCAACGGCTCTGCGATCCACAACGAGCCCAGGCCGTTTGTGTCGCTCGACAGCCTCCCCTACGTCCCCTACTACGTCGCCAAGTTGGATTACCTCTTCATGAGAAAGGGAAGGCCCTCGATGTACCTCGAGACCTCGAGAGGCTGCCCGTTGCGCTGCGCCTTCTGCTACAACTCCTCGGTAAAGAACCGCACCTGGAGGGCCATGGGACCCGAGGCCGTCATCGGTTCGGTCGAGGAGATCCTCAGGGCGTTCCCAAAGGTCGGCCACCTCTCCATCGTGGACGACAATTTCTTCGTCGATCTCGAAAGGGTGAGGAAGATCTGCGCGTTGCTCCTGAAGAACGGGTCCCGGTTGACCTATCAAGTGCAAGGGGCCAGTATCCAGACACTCAAGCGTCTGTCTGACGAGGATCTTTCCTTGCTCAAGAGAAGCGGCTGCGAACGAGTCGACATGGGGGTCGAATCGGGCTCCGCGCATATCCTCGAGGAGATCGACAAGGGGATCAGCGTACAAGACGTCCGCGAGGCCAACCGCAGACTCATGCGCATGGGGATCGAGCCGTGGTTCAATTTCATGAGCGGGTTCCCCATGGAGTCCGAAGAGGATCTCAAATCCACGATCCGGCTGATGATCGACCTGGAGCGGGAAAACCCCAAGGCCCTGCTCTCGCCGCTTTACTGCTACACCCCTTACCCGGGGAACAAGCTCTATGAAAGGGCCCGACAGATGGGGTTCGAACCGCCTGACTCATTGGAGAAATGGTCCGAGTACGGGTGGGACAAGGCCCGCCTCCCGTGGATCAGCCCGCGCAAAGCGCGCGACCTCGAATCGTACTATTTTCTGTCGATCTTCGTGGATCGCAAGGTCTTCGAATACGCCAGCAAATGGTGGGTGTTCCTGCTGGCCTTTCTGTACAGACCGCTCGCGCGCCTTCGTTTCAGGCGAGGGCTTCTGGGGCTCATGATCGAGAAACATCTTTATGCTCGCCTCTTCGAGAAGGATTCCATTCCTCTGCGTCGCGCGCACCGAGGCCGGTCCCGCGCAAGGCTCTCCGGACGATGAAGATCCTCTTTCATGCCCGCAATTGCGAATGGCTCGGGGTCGAGTATCTCATGGCCGGACTGCTGGAGGACGGCCACGAAGTCGATCTGGCGTTCGACTGCGGCGTGGGCGACCAGGATATCCGCATCCCTTGGATGGCCCGGTTCCTCGCCGTGGAAAAGACCCTGCGCCACAAGGTCAGAACATTCAAGCCGGACCTCATCGCCTCGTGTGTGTTGACGAACACCTGGGCCGCAGCACGGGAAACTTATCGCCTCTTTCACCAGGAGACCTCTGCACCTATCATCGCAGGCGGCCCCCATGCCACTGCCGCACCCATAGAAATCCTCTCCGAAAAGGAGGTGACTGCTGTCTGCATTGGCGAGGGGGATTCGGCCTTGAGAGAGTATTGCAAGAAGGCGGCAGACGGCCTGCCCGTGGACGACGTACGGAACTTTTGGGTAAGGCAGGGCGACGGGACCATAAAGAAAAACCCCCTTCGGCCTCTGATCTCGGATCTCGACGAACTCCCTGCCCCCTACAAGGATCTTTTCTATGAGCGAGGGGCCTTCCATCACCGCAGCTACCTCATGACAGGGCGGGGGTGCCCCTATCGATGCACCTTTTGCTCGTCCGGCTACTACCAGAAGCTCTACGACAACCCTGCCGGCTACGTCCGCCGCCACAGTGTTCAAAGGGTCATCGAGATGTGCAGGTCCGATATGGACCGATTCCCCATACGGGAGTTCTTCTTCTACGACGAGACCTTTATCCTCGACGAGTCATGGGTCGAGGACTTCTCGCAGCGCTACCGGACCGAGATCGCGTTGCCGTTCAAGGTCCTCCTGAGGCCGGGTACGTTCAAGAGAAACACCCTGGAGCACCTCAAGAGGGCCGGTCTGCTCTATGTGGATGTGGGTGTAGAGACAGGCAATGAAAGAATACGGAAGGAGGTGTTGGGAAAACATATCGACAATAGGACCATCATGGAATCGTGCGCCGTGATCAAACACGCAGGAATCGGCCTGACACTCCTCCTCATGGTGGGATGCCCCCAGGAGAGGCCCGAGCACATGGAGGAAACCTACCGGATGGTGTCTCGCATACGACCGGACGGGGTCGTCATGCATTGTTTCTACCCTTTTCTCGGCACGCCGGCGTGGGATATGGCCCTCGAGGAAGGCTGGATCACCAAGGCGAACGACTCTGCGCTCAGACAGGGCCAGGGCGGGTATCGTGAAGCCACCACCCTTCTCGAGAACCCCCACAAGGAGGCAGCCAAGAAGTGGTTCATTCTCATGCCGCTGTGCGCAAAGCTGCCCCGATGGGCTCACCCCCTTGTCCTGAGGTTGCCCCTTATTGTGCCGGTGAGGATCCTTTCCAGCTTCTGCACCTCGATCCCCAGGAATCTGTGGTTCAGATTCAAGGAATTCTTGAGGATGTTGTACAAACAACGCCTCCTCGCCTCGACAATACGATGAGCGTCCGTCAGGAAACACCAAGGGGAGGGGCGGCCCTCCTCATCAACCCTTCTCTCATCCTCGATGCTGCCTACGGTAAGGTCGCGCGCTTGATGCGCCCGGTGCCGTACATCAATCTCGCCTACCTTGCAGCCACGCTCGAGAGGCATGGGGCCGAGGTCCGTGTCCACGATGATTCGGTCCGCCATTTGAGTGTCGACCTCCTGGCCGAACTGATAAAGGGAGTCTCTCCTGTTTTCGTGGGGATCTCGTGCCTGACGCCCCATGCGACAAGGGTTGCCGAGTTGTCACGACATATCAGGACCCTCGCCCCCGAGACGCCGATTGTACTGGGAAATATACATGCGAGCTATTTTGCCGAGGACCTGATCGAGCAAGGGGTTGCCAACGTAGTGGCCCGAGGGGAGGCCGACGAGACTGTTGTCGAGCTCTTCAGTGCTTTTGTCGCCAAGAGGGATCTCTCCGCTGTCCGGGGCATAAGTTTCGGACGCAACGGGACCGTTCACCACACCCCTGAACGACCTCTGCTCGAAGATCTGGACACCTTGCCCTTCCCTGCGTGGCACCTTTTCCCTTATAAGGAGTATTCCTTCACGCCGCTCTCGACCATAAAAAGGCCCCTATTGCCCATCCTTGGGAGCCGGGGGTGTCCGTACAAGTGTTCCTTTTGCGTAAACAGGGTGTTTCACAGGACCTACCGCATGAGGCACCCTGAACGGATCCTGGAGGAGATACGGTATCTGGCCGGCCACTACCACGCGCGACAGATCTCCTTTTTCGACTCGAACTTCCCCTTGAAAAAGGACCACTGCCTGGCATTCTGTGCTGCCATGAGAAAAAGCGGACTCCAGAAGAAGGTCGTCTGGACGGCCATGACAAGGCCTGATCTGGTCGACGAAGACCTCCTCGGCGCGATGAAAAGGGCCGGGTGCCGGAGGATCTATTTCGGAATGGAATCCGGCGATGACCGTATTCTGCGCGAGACAGGAAAGGGCTTTACCGTACGCGATATAGAACGCGCTGCCAGGCTGACCCGCAAGGTCGGCCTCGAGAGCTGCGGCTATTTCATGGTCGGATTCCCTGGTGACACCAAGGCCACCTGTCAGAAGACCCTGACGCTCGCATTACGACTGCCGCTCGATTTCGCAAACTTCAATCTCGTCGTCCCCTACCCCGGCACAGATATCTTTGAACGGCTGCGCAAGGAAGGGGCATTGCAGCACACAAGGTGGGAGAGATACGCCACATTCAACCCTGACCCGGCGCAACTCACCTATCTGCCCAACGGGCTGCCCCCAGACTGGTTGGTCGACCTCCAGAAGCAGGCCCTTTTTCGTTTCTACTTCAGGCCCAAAATGATCTTCAGGCATCTTTTTGTAGTAAGGACCATATCCATACGAGACATGCTGCGCGGTCTCCGCCTGTATCTGGGCTTCTCTTTTTCCAGGGGCATTCTCTTCGGCCTCTCCAAAGGCAGATGACGGTTCGCAGCCATGTTTCCTTCGAGTGCCACTGCAACGCGCACGGAGATTTCCGGAAAGAAGTTTTTTCAGTCCCTCAGGGGGCCGCAATACCGCATCCTAGCCTCTAGCCCATACCCTCCTTCCCCTGCGTGCTGCGTGCCCGGGCCGGGGTCAATGGGGAAACGTCTCCTCGGGCGATATCTCGAACCCACCGGCCGCTGTCGCGGCGTACCATTTGCCGTTTTCCGCGTCGATATGTACCCAACGCAGCCTTTTCCCCAAGAAAATGCTGCCGAGGAGCCTCTCTCGCCCTACGTCGTAGACGAACAGCCGACCCTTGAAGTAGCTGCTGACCAAGAGCCAGCCCCTTTGGCTATCCAGGGCCACGTTGCGGATGCCGACCTCGAGACGGAACTCATCCTTGACTTCGCGTGAGTCCATATCGAGAACTCGAACCCTCCCTGTAATGGTGGACGCCAGGTAGGCCCTTCTCCGCTCCGGGTCGATAGCGCCGTCGTTGAAACCATAGTCCCACGGCTGAAGATAGGTCCCTCGTGACTCCAGCGTGGTCCGGTCGTACACATCGAGTCTTCTGCCCAAAAGGTAAAAACACCTGCCGTCCACGAACACGAGATCAGCCACAGGGTCGACCCATACGTCGTCGATGAGGGAATGAGCCCCGCCGGGTAGAGAGGCGACGACTCGCATGGTCTCTCTTTGGACCACAAACACGCGATCCCCGATATCCTGGGCTATGAAGAACCGATCGGCCTTGGGATCGTACCGAATGTAGCTCAGATTTTGGATGGCATCCTTTAGATGCACGGAGGCGAGGATCTCGAGTGGATCGAGCGATACGAGATGGAACCGTGTGCCTGCACCGATGTAGAGGCGGCGAGGGTCGGAGGGGTCAAAAAAAGGGTTGTCTGTCCCGCGAGCGCCCAGTTCGAGCAGCTCGATCCCCGGCGCACTTCCTGGCCGCAGCACATAAAGGCAATGATACGGCTTCTGGGGACCGATGATGTACCGGTCCGAGTGGGGCGCCCGAGCCAGAAACATCACTTGGGCAGGTATGGAGTCGCGTATGCCCTCGTCCTTGTAGGAATAGACGGCCCGCACACCGGACTGGGACACTATAGCAGGCAGGTGTTCTGGGAAGGGGAGCGTGTACAAGAGAAAACTTCTCGGGTAGAGGAGGATGGACAACGTTGCCAGTGCAACGGCCAGTCGCGAAGGTCGCAGAAAAGGTGAACCCTGGCCGAGCCACCATATCACCGAAGTAGCTACACCTCCCAACGCCAGAACCAGTACGGCAGCCGCTCTCGAGTAGAAGCGGACATCGGCTCCGACAACCATGCTCGTGACCGCAACCGCCACGGCGAGCATCACAGGCAAAAACCTTTTCGGCACGAACCACTTCAACACTACGATGGCCGCCACAAGCAGGCTCAGCGCAAAGTAGAATGGGGCCATCGAGAAGGCCATAGGCAGAAGCACTGAGTGGCATGCGAGCAGCCCGGCCCAATAGGGAACAGCGAGGATACGTGTGGTTCGAGGAAATCGTCGTTGAAACCACACCGCAGCAGCAACCGCACTGAGACAGAACAGGCCGACCGCCACCTTTGCAGGAATGCCGCTCACGTCGAAAAGGCCCAAGATGGGGACCCACGCAGCCAAATAGACAAAGGCTGCAAATAGGAAAATGGAGACACATCCCATTTTTCGGCCGCCTTTCTCGGGCTCTGCCAAGAGCATTTTAACAAGTGTGTCATCGCCGTGATGAATCTCTATCCAGGTCGACATGCAACCCTTCCGCCGGTTGTCGCCAGTTGCCGCGTTGGGCTACAATGCGCGCTAAGGTCGGAATCGAAGAGGCACTCAAGACAAATCTTGACTGGGTGCGTACGACCAAACGAACCGTATTATTGCCAAACAGGCACGTTCGGACGGAACCGTATTTTGTCATCATGGACCTCGACACGACTCAGACCCACACAGGCAGAATCCCCCCAATAGTTGGGGGGCTTTGATCGTAACTTTCCTCACGGTCGGTTTCGGAATCACGGCCACGGCGCTGCTCTTTTCAAAATGGGTTAACTTCGATCCCTTCCTTTTTGATTTCGCAATGGGGAGCTGAAATGGACCCCGATTTTTGGACAGGGGGTATAAGTGGAGTCTTCGCCGCTAAAATGGCATCCATCAGGCCGCCTCGGGCAGGCTCGTAAGGCCTGCGTATACCTCATCGGGTGTGAGTCGATCAAGGGCTTGGTGATGCCGCTGGCTGTTGTAGAACTCAAACCACAGACCAATGCCCCGCCGTGCCTCGGCCACGGTCTCGTACGCCTTCAGGTACACCTCCTCACATGTGAGACTCCGCCAAAGACGCTCGACAAAGACGTTATCGAGCCATCGACCCCTGCCG
>Ga0272448_1008733_pt1 | contig 10482 bp, 10 predicted proteins | sample YNPCB0191_FD_202220 | JGI IMG/M metagenome (GOLD analysis project Ga0272448, IMG submission 202220) | Hot spring sediment microbial communities from Yellowstone National Park, WY, United States - YNP-CB-019-1 | ecosystem: Environmental > Aquatic > Thermal springs > Hot (42-90C) > Sediment... | reverse complement strand
AGACCTGTGGGGACAAACCAGAACTGCATCAGGAGAGGTTGAGGCAAAGGTAAGGGTTAAGATGTAGGGCAAACCTTCAGGTTTGCTTTCGGATGGGGATGCAAGGCTAAAGCCTTGCCCTACATCAGGAGAGGTTGAGGCAAAGGTAAGGGTTAAGATGTAGGGCAAACCTTCAGGTTTGCTTTCCGGATGGGCTGGGAATGTCGCAAATCTATTTGATTCATACATCCTCTTGACTGGCTGGTAACTTATGCTATCTTTTGAGGTCAATGCGTGCGCAGGCAAAGGCAAACTTAACCCGTCTGGTCAGCAAGTTTGAGCGGGAATTAACTGCGGGTAAAATCAAAGACTACAACGAGGAGGCAACCAAAACCGCCTTTATCCAGCCCCTGCTAAAGGATGTCCTGGGCTGGGATGTAACCAATCGGGATGAGGTCAGTCCTGAGGAAAAGACCTCCCGGGGTCGGGTTGACTATGGGCTTAAGGTTGAAGGCAAGATCAAGGTCTTTGTTGAAGCCAAGCCACCCAGAGCCGATTTGAATAAACACATTGAACAGGCGGTTCGTTACGGCTATAACCGCAAAGGCGTGCCCTTTGTCCTCCTGACCGATTTTGAAGGACTGAAACTTTTTGATGTTACGGTCAAACCCGATTCCAGAAATTTAAGCAAAGGGTTAAAGATTGACTTATCCTATAATGATTACCTTAAAGAGTTTGACAAATTATGGCTCCTCTCCAAAGAATCGGCAGTCAAGGGTGAACTGGATAAACTCCTACTGGTCAAACCCAAAGACCGGCTGCCAGTGGATAAGGCGATTCTGGATGATTTAAGGCGCTGGCGCGAGAGTTTAGCCAAGGATATTTACAAGAACAACCGGCAGACGATAACCGATGCCAGCCTGCTCAAAGAAATCACCCAGCGGATTTTAGACCGGATTATCTTCATCCGGTTCTGTGAAGACCGCGGTCTGGTCCATCGCCGTCCGTTAAGAGAACTGTTTGAGGAAAGAACCGAAACCGTCGGCTTCAACACGATGGTTTTTCTCCGAGAGGAATTCAAACACTATAACATCATCTTTGACTCAGACCTGTTCCGGCCTCAGGATTGGGAAGATGACCTGCAGATTGACTTCAAGGTGATGAAAGAGATTGTCCTTGATACCTATAACCCCTATCAGTTTGATGTGATTCCCTTAGAAGTTCTGGGCAACATCTATGAACAGTATCTCGGTTATACCATCAGACTCACCGAGCATCAGGTCAGATACGAATTAAAACCCGAGGTCCGCAAAGCCGGCGGGGTTTATTACACTCCGGAATACATCGTTGACTATATTGTCAAAAACACGGTCGGCAGATTACTGCAGGAATTACCACCCGCCCGGATTAAGAAGCTGAGGATTTTGGACCCGGCTTGTGGTTCGGGCAGTTTTCTGATTCGTGCTTATGAGGAGATGCTCAACTATTATGAGCGGCAGAAACAAAATGACGACCGCAGGCGCCGGGAGTTTAGGGCAGGAGAACCTCAGACAAAACTGGCACTCAAGGACGAAACCGAACCCAGGCTGACGATAGAAGAAAAAAGCCGAATCCTCCAGGAGCATATCTTCGGCGTTGACATTGATGAACAGGCGGTTGAGGTGACAAAATTATCCCTGATGTTAAAGATGCTTGAAGGTGAATATGGCATCATCCCCGGTCGGGCAATTCTCCCGATGCTGGATAAAAACATCCGCTGCGGCAACTCCTTAATTTCGGGCAGTCCGTTAGAACTCAAAAAGTATTTTGGTGATGACTGGTATCAGGTTAAACCATTCAACTGGGAAGAAGAATTTAGAAAGATTATGGTTGAGGAAGGTGGCTTTGATGTCGTAATCGGCAATCCGCCATATGTAAGTTTTGGTTTGAGGGGCGCAAAAAGATATGAAGAGGAGTATGGAGCGTATTTGCGATGCTTTTATAATAACTCTGCAGAGTATAAAATTAGCACCTACGCCATTTTTATGGATCGAGGATTACAAGTGTTAACTAATGGCGGGTATTTTAGTTACATCATACCCGACAGCTTTCTATTGGGAAGATATTTCTCAAAACTCAGAAGGCTAATAATCAATACCTGCAAAATTATTGAAATAACTATGTTCATTGAGGATTTTTGGAGGTCTGGAGTAGTTGGCAGACCAGTCATCGTAATTTTTAAAAAGACTATCAATAAAAAATTGAGAGAAAAAAATAGGTTAACAGCCAAATTAACAAAAGATTTATCAAGTTTTTGTATAAGCGAATTTCAAAGCTATCAATATAATCAGTCTTATTTTAACAAGCTACCTCATAATCGATTCAGGCTTTTGTTTGATGAGAGTTCAATGAAATTAGTTAAAAAGATGGATACCCTAAACCTGAGATTAAGGGACCTAGTGGATATTCATACCGGTGTTCGTTCCAAGATAGGACAGAAAAATATAATAAGTAAACACAAAAGGGGAACCGAGTGGGAAAGGGGGCTTATTTCGGGTAGAGAAATTGGTAGATATGTTTTGAATTATGAGGGGTATTATTTACATATTAATCCCAAAATATTATGGGGTGGAGGTTTTGACAAAGATATAGTTTTCTCTGAAAAGCTAATAATGAGACAAACAGGCGACAGTTTAATAGCCACTTACGATAGCAGTGGATTGTTTCATCTAAATAACTGTCATTCTATTGTACTTAAAGATAAATTGATAAATAATTATTCAATTAAGTATATTTTAGCCCTTCTTAATTCTAGACTTTTGAATCATTTTTATCACTTAATCAGTCTGGAACTTGGTAGGCCAATGGCACAAACCGATATAGAAACACTAGAATTACTTCCCATACCAAAAATTAATTTCAATAACGTGGCTGAAAAGAAACTTCACGATGACCTAGTGGCTTTGGTGGATGTGATGTTGGATTTGAATAAGAGAATTCAGACCGCCAAGGGCAGTCAAAGAGACCAAATCCAGAGACAGATTGAAAAGACGGATAAAGCGATTGACGAGTTAGTTTATAAGTTATATAATATTACAGAAGAAGAAAAGAAAATTATTGAAGAAAAAAAGTAGAAGTATGAAGACAATTGAAAATCATATTGAGGAAGTAAAAAAAATTGACCGGGCGGTTGGGGAAAGGCTTGAAGCAAAGTATGATTTTATGAAAAGAGCCTTAACCGTAAAAAGTCTACGCCAAACCTTGGATGTCCTTTGGAGTGGGGAAAATAAAAAGGCAAATGGAACGAAAAAGATAGGCGGAGTAAAGATGGGGGTCGTAAACGGAGCTATTTTAGAAGATTTTGTGAGGGAAAGAATAGACAAGTTATTGAAGGAAAAGTTTAAAAATACATTCTATTCGGCCTCTGGGGAAAGAAAAGTACAATTGAAAGAGCCTAATTACGTTTTTTTTGTTGACTGCGTTATAAGAAGAAATGAAGAAAAATATCCTACTATCATTATTGAATGTAAGGTATGGATTGATCCCAACTGGTTTTTAAGCACAGCTTGTAAATTTTATTTAGTAAAGAGAGAATTTAAAGGCACCAAATGTTATTTAGTGGTAGGACCTAAGAGTAAGCAAATTAAAAAAGAGAAAAAAGATACAGTAGAGACACTTTTAAATTTCTTAAAAAGAAAGAGTTGGATTGACGATATGTTCATATTTAATGGAGATAATGACGTTGAAGCCTTCGAGAAGACTCTTTTGAAAGATTTAGAAGCCTTCGAGAAGACTCTTTTGAAAGATTTACAAAATAATGAGACTTTATCTGTCAACAAAGAAACTTCACGATGACCTGGTGGCGTTGGTGGATGTGATGTTGGATTTGAATAAGAGAATTCAGACCGCCAAGGGCAGTCAAAAAGACCAAATCCAGAGACAGATTGAAAAGACCGATAAAGCGATTGACGAAATAGTTTATAAGTTATATAATATTACAGAAGAAGAAAAGAGAATTATTGAAGGCGAAACTTAGGAGGAAGGTAGGGAAAAATATACTTATACAGTGATTTTTGAAAAAGAAGCAGACGGGGTTATCATGTCTTTTGTCCAGCTCTGCCTGGTTGTCACACTCAGGGTGATACTTATGACGATGCTATGAAGAATATAATCGATGCGTAAAACTTTATATTGAAAGTTTAAAAGCCCACCAAGAACCAGTACCGGAAGAAGATTTACAATAAAACCTTTAAATGTTGTAGTGTGACTTTGAAAGCCAAAAATGACCGGATTCTATTTCGCTGATTTAAGGGAGGGCGGATGAAAAAGAGGCGTCAGGGGCAACTTGTCTGTTAGCATCTTGAGCAGCAGGAAAGTTAAATTCAGGTTGCCTTGTAGTAGCGGGCAGCACGACCCTTGCCCTTGAGCACCAGTCTGCCCTTTTTTACCAGTCCGGCAAGGATGTAGCCCGCCTGATGGGGTGAGACGCGTAAAAGGGTGCGGACAATCTCATTGGTGATGAATCGTTCCTCCTGAGAGCCGGGCAGTTCATTAAGGTAGCTCATAATTGTGCTCTCGGCATAGGCAGATTCAGCCCGGCGAAATGGATAATAGGTTACCGATTTGCGCAACTGGGCATAGACCCTTTTGGAGAGCCGGTAAACCCTGCCCTTCTTCTCGCCAAACTGCTCAAGAAACCCCCGGTTGACCATTGAGCCGAGCGCCTCGTGCGCCTCCTTTTCCGAGCGGCCCAGGATGGTTTTTGCCTCGGTCACATCAACCTCGCGGTTGCGTTTGAGATAGTTGAGTATCAAGAGGTCGGGCAGTTTCAGTTCCCTGCCCTCCTGCTGGGAACGGACAACAAACCGGGCAAAGTTTTCGTCCAGTTTGCCTTCTGCCCTGCCTGAGCGGATTGTAACCCGGACATAATCGGCGCCCGCCTCGTAGGTTGGCGGCTCCTTGCCATAGGACAGGAGAATCTGAAACATCCGCTTGACCCCCATTCCCGCCCGTTCCACCAGCCGGAGCCGCTCAAGGGCTTCGGCAAGTAGCGGGTTGCGGCTGATCGGCTCATGGCCAACAATATTTTCCGGGGTAACATCAGAGATAAAGCCACCGGGAGAGGAAACCTCCAGCCGCTCCGGATAAAGCCGCAGATAGACCGGGCTCAGAATTGAATAGTCCCGGTGGGTAAATGCGTTCAGCAGCGCCTCCCGGTAAACCTCAGGCGGAAAGTCGGGAATCTCAAAGTGAAAAAGCCCGAATTTCAGGGTGAAGATTCTGTTGTGCGGTTCAACCGAGGCGCTGAATTCATCCAGGAGTGCCAGCAGCGGTCTGGTTGAGTCAATCCGGCGGTCGTATTCAACATCGTTTTTCATATGGAGGTAGATGGCGCTGTGACCGGGAAGTCTCCGGCGCAGTTGCTCCTCTTTGCCCAAAAGCAGAAGGCCGGCAACCGTCAGTCTGCCTTCAGCGGTAATGACCCCGAGCCGGCTGAGCAGTTCTTCCGCACTTATGCCTGCATCCGGGGTTTGGGCGCTCATAACCCGGCGCAGCCTTTCCATTGCCAGCGGGTCAATCGCCTCAATCCCGCAGTCCAGCACCCGGGCGGAGAAATCGTCTGGTAAATTAACACTCATTGGCAAAGAATAGCCTCAATCATAACCCAGTCAAGCGCTTATGTCCAGAAACCTTTGCTCTCCTTGCCGAGCCTTGATTTCAGCGGCTGCCACCACGCCCGGTTATCTACGAACCAGCGCACGGTCAGGTTCAGCCCGGTTTCAAAATCAACCCGTGGTTTCCAGCCCAGTTTTTCAATCTTTTTATTGCTCAGGGCATAGCGAAAATCATGGCCGGGGCGGTCCGGGACAAACTCAATGCTGTCCTCATTTTTACCGAGCAGGGCAATAATCCTTTTCACCACCTCAAGGTTGGAGCGCTGGCTGTTGCCACCGGCATTATAAATCTCGCCCGGCCTGCCCTTCAAGAGCACCGTCTCAATTGCCTGCGCCGTGTCCTCAACATAAACCCAGTCACGGATGTTTTCGCCCCGGCCATAAACCGGCACCTTTTTGTTCTCCAGCAGATTGGTTATCGTTAAAGGAATCAGTTTCTCCGGGAACTGAAAGGGTCCGTAGTTATTGGAGGGACGTATGATGCTGACCGGCAGATTATGGGTATGGAATGCCGCCAGGGCAAGCAAATCCGCGCCGGCTTTGGAGGCGGCATAGGGTGAGCGGGGGGCAAGCGGCATATCCTCGGAAAATAGCCCGGTCTCTTTGAGCGTGCCGTAAACCTCGTCCGTGGAGATGTGAATGAAACGGCTTATCTTCAGGCGCCGGGCAGCATCCAGCAGCACATTAGTGCCCAAAACATTGGTCGTGACAAAGAGCGCCGGCTCAGTAATTGAGCGGTCAACATGGGTCTCAGCGGCAAAATTGATTACCACCTCACAACCTGCCATCGCACCCAGCGCGGTCGTGGGCTCCTCAATCCGGCCCTGAATAAATCGGTAATTAGGGTGCGTGGCGATATCATTCAGGTTAGCCGGATTACCGGCATAGGTCAGGGCATCAAGGTTGACAATCTGCCAGTCGGGATGGCGCTTGAGAATGTAACGGATGAAGTTTGAGCCGATAAACCCGCACCCGCCGGTGACCAGTAACTTCATTTAATCAATCCGGAACCGGCTTTGGGGGTCATCCTCATACCGGATTTCATCAACATCGGCGCTGCGATTCCAGCCCCGGTAGAGTTGGTTCGGATAGTTGTGGACCAGCCCGGGCGTGGCGCCGATGTTTTTATACCCGTGAGCAACCCCGGGCGGCACAATCAGCAGTGCCGGGTTGGTTTCGCCCAGAATGAGTTTCAGGTGGGTGCCGAAACTGGGCGACTCGGTCCGGTTGTCCCAGAGCAGAATCAGGAAATCGGATGGCCCTAAAAATCCGAACCAGTCGGTCTGAAACCTGTGCTCATGCGGACCACGGGCAGCACCGGGCAAGGTCATTGAAACATAGCCCATCACCGGCTGAAAAGCCGGCCGGTTCAGGGCGGCAAGCCAGTCGGCACGAAAGGTCTCGCAGAGCCAGCCCCGTTGGTCATTGTGAACTGAAACCCGGGCAAGAAACACCCCGCTAATTTCAAGTTCCTCAAAGGGAGAGGTCACAGTTCCACCTCGCTGGAGTCGGATAAAAGCAGATGCAGCGGCAATGCCCGGTCTTGCCCGCCCTTTATCCGCACCTCCCTGCCGATCAAACTCTGCTCAATAAAGTTGACATTGACAATCAGGCTGTTTTCGAGGATGACCGAGTGCTCAATCCGGGAACAAACGATCTGACCGCCCGAGCCGATCGAGACAAATGGACCGATGGTTGAACGCTCAATGCTCGTATTGCTGCCGATTACCGCCGGACCCTTCAGCGTTGAATCGGTTATTCTGGCACCCGGGCTGACCATCACCGCACCGGTAATCTGGCAGTTATCAACAACCCCTTCAATTGACCGCTGGCAGTGGGTTGCCAGCACCACCCGATTGGCATTCAAAAGGTCATCTTTTTTGCCGGTGTCAAGCCACCAGCCAGCAACGATGACCGGTAGCACTCGGGCGCCTGAATTAATCAACCCCTGGAGCGCATCGGTAATTTCCAGTTCGCCCCGGGCTGAAGGCTGGAGCGGCTCAATCGCCTGATGAATCCGATTGGAAAAGATGTAAACACCGACCAGTGCCAAATCTGACGGCGGCTGCGGCGGCTTCTCCATTAGTTTTAGCACCCGGTTATCATCACTTAGAACCGCCACCCCGAACGAGCGCGGGTCAGCAACCCTTTTCAGCATGATCAGGGCATCGGCATTATTTTCCCTGAAGGTTTGGATGGCGGTGACAATGCCATCCTGCAGCAGATTGTCGCCCAGATACATCACAAACGGCTCGGCACCCAGAAAGTCTCTGGCGACCTTAACCGCATGGGCAAGACCTAACGGCTCATCCTGGCGGATATAGGTGATGTGCGCATTCCATTTTGCCCCGTCACCTAAAAAGCCCTTTATCGCTGCCCCGGTTTCGGGTGAGATAATAACCCCGATTTCCGAGATACCAGCCTGGTGCAGGTGGTCAAATACATAGCCGAGGATTGGGCGGTTGGCGACCGGCACCAGTTGCTTGGGCAGGGTATAGGTCAAAGGACGCAATCGTGTCCCTCTGCCGCCGCACAAAACCAGACCTTTCATAGGTTAGCAGATTATCCTGCCAATTACAACCGCTGTCAAGGAAACGGCCTCGGCGCTGAGTTGGACGGGTTTTATGCCCAGGGTTCATTTATCACCGGTTTAACCAACTGCGTTATATCGGCAGTGTGCGGAATGCTACTCATCCAACTGGCTCCGCGCCCCTTATTTTCATCGGCGTCACCCTGCGCTGAAAATTAGATATTGGGAGATAACTTTTAATTGGCATTAACCGCCGGATTGCGCTCTATCGGCTTTGAGTTGAATTAAAAACTATCCTTTTATTTTCTTCGTCAGATATCTGTCTTTGAACAGCATTACATATAAACCGTTAATCCCGTCAACTTGACCCGAAATAAATTTTCAGGGTTGTTTTATGCTGTCTCCTATTCAATTCTTTTCAGCAACTCCAGTACCTGTTCCTTTATTAGCTCCCTGACCCGGCGGAACTCTTCAATCCCCTTGCCCTTGGGGTCGGGTATCTGCCATTCAATTCGCCTAACTCCGGGGAGAAACGGGCATTCAACCTCACAGCCCATTGTTATTAGATAGTCAAACTTTAAATCCGGCAGGTCCTTAAACCCTTTGGGCTTGGCGTGTGTTATGTCAATCCCAACCTCCTTCATCACCGCAATTGCCTCGGGTGAGACCCCCTTTTCCGGGTTTGAGCCGGCTGAGGCACACTCAATATCTTTGCCCAGATGCCGGCAGAATCCCTCTGCCATCTGACTCCGGCAGGAGTTACCAACACAGGCAAACAGAATCCGCTTCATAACTTCTTATTCTCCCCTGCCAATAACTGCTGGGCAAGTTGCTGGAATTTGAGCGCGAGCGGACCTTCGGGCTGGGAAAGGACCACTGCCTGACCCTGGTCTGCATCGGCTGCTGCCTTGGGTATAAATGGCAAACGGGCTAAAATCGGCACAGCCAGTTCCTGTGCCATCCTGATTGCACCGCCAGGAGGGAAAAGCGGACTGGGTTTGCCACAGTGCGGGCAGACAAATTCGCTCATATTTTCAACAATTCCGATTACCCGCAGGTTGACCATTCGGGCAAACTCCAGTGCGCGCCGGGCATCAAGTGCCGATACCTCCTGCGGTGTGGTCACGATAATGGCGCTGGTTGCCCTGACCAGTTGGGCAATGGAAAGCGGCTCATCACCGGTGCCGGGCGGCGAATCAATCACCAGCCAGTCCAGTTCGCCCCAGCTGACATTACCGAGAAACTCCATTATCGCCTTTGCCTTCAAAGGACCACGCCAGATGATGGGTGCATTTTTCACCAGTAGCGCCATTGACATTACCTTAATCCCGAGCGGACCGGGAAATGGCAGAAAGCCGTTATCAGGTGCAACGGCCGGCTCGGCTTCCTGAATTCCGAGCATCAAGGGCACATTCGGACCGTGAATGTCGGTATCTAAAATTCCGACCCGCCGTCCAGCCTGTGCCAGCCCCAGGGCAATGTTAACCGCCACCGTGGTCTTGCCCACCCCGCCCTTGCCACTCAAGACAATCAACCGGTTGCCAATCCGGGCAAGGTTTTCATCAATCCTTTTTGTTAGTTCATCAGTTCCAGGCTGGCTCATAAACTAATCTCTGTGTCCTGGGCAGGCGCCAGCATCTGCGCTTAACCTGCCCGCAATATAATCCTCAACCGCACCCAAGACATTGGTCTCACGGGTAATAAACAGCGGTTTGATTCCTGCCTGCTGCAAATCCAGCATTGCCCGATAACCCATTCCCCGGCTGATAACTACATTGCAGTCCGAAAGTGCCTGAACAATTGCACTGTGGTGATGATGATCAGGCGCAGAATCTCCGCATTCCCCTTTGCTGTGCCCGGTAAACTCATTTGCCCGCACCGCACAGCGCCGATAACCGGACTCGTCAACCTCGCAGATGACAAACATCCGGCACCGGCCAAAATGCCGGGCAATATTTTCGCCGTCATCCGATGCTATCGCTATCCTTGTCACTTTTCCTCCTCTTTTTTCTCCACTTGTGGAACCGGCATCTGCCACCTGCCCCGGCGACATCCCCAGCGCGGTCCCCGTTCTTCTGGTGAACGATGGATATTACGGCTGGAACAGGCAGGACAGGTCTGCGGTCTATTCGTGCCACAGGGCACCTGCCAGGTTTTACCACAGTCATAACAGACAAAGGTTCTTTTGGGAATAACCATCATATTTCCTCCTTTGGTGTTTATCTGAAGCGACTTGCCAAAAATCAGCGCCTCGGCAACCTTGCGGTGTGCCTGCTCAAGGATTCTGCCAAAGGTTGGCCGGGAGATTTTCATCTCTGC
>Ga0272448_1008723_pt1 | contig 10488 bp, 7 predicted proteins | sample YNPCB0191_FD_202220 | JGI IMG/M metagenome (GOLD analysis project Ga0272448, IMG submission 202220) | Hot spring sediment microbial communities from Yellowstone National Park, WY, United States - YNP-CB-019-1 | ecosystem: Environmental > Aquatic > Thermal springs > Hot (42-90C) > Sediment... | reverse complement strand
ACGACAGAGCAGGATATCGGGGTGCACACGGTAACAGCTGGCGTCAGGGACAACAGGCATGCTGCAAACGGAACCGCTGACAGCACAGTTGCTGAGGAGTATGAGATCCTGAGAGTTGCGGCTCCAGAGAATGTTACCGCGCCTACCAATGTCACAGAGAACGTGACAGCTCCTGTGAATGTGACTGTTCCGATCAATGTCACACCGCCGATCTCAGAGGAGAATGTGGTCCTGCCGGTGATGAGCATATCCGGCTACAAGTTCAATGATCTGAATGGTAACGGCATCATGGATTCTGGCGAGGCTGGCTTGGACGGATGGACGATCGTCCTGACGATGCCGAACCAGACCGAAGTCCAGAGCACGACCGGATTCGACGGCTATTACAGATTTGATGGCCTCTCGCCAGGGCTGTACACTTTGAGGGAGCTGGCGAAACCTGGCTGGGATCCGACGACATCTGAGAGCCAGCAGGTGAACCTGACCGATTCAGATGTGACAGGAATCAACTTCGGCAACAGGGCCAGGACATACTCAATAAGCGGAAAACTGTTCGAGGATGTGAATAACAACGGCGCCAATGACAGCGAGCCTGGTGTAAAGGGCTGGGAGATACGCCTGACGAGGCCTGATGCCACTGAAAGCGTTATGACAACAGGAGATGATGGATCTTACAGATTCGAGAATCTGACTCCCGGTGTATATACGCTTAGATTGGTTCTGCAGGCCGGCTGGAACGCAAGCGTTTCATCAAGAGAGGTGAGCATCACAGACTCGGATCAGAGCGGTGTGGACTTCGGAGTCCAGATGATCGGGTTCACGATATCTGGAAGGGTTTTCAATGACCTCAACGCGAACGGCGTCAACGATGGCGAGCCTGGCCTCTCCGGCTGGTCGGTAAAGCTGGTGCTGCCGGATGGAAGCGAGCGCACTACAACCACATCTGATGACGGATTCTATGCGTTCGATGGTCTGAGCCCGGGCAGCTACAGGATTGAGGAGATCAAGCAGGACGGCTGGAGCCAGACCGCGCCGAAGACCGGAGCATACACAGTGGAGGTCAAGGATTCAAGTGTGCCAAACATCGACTTCGGCAATTCCGGACTGAGATCGATATCAGGCGTGGTCTTCAGCGACATCAACGCCAATGGAGTGAGGGACGAGGGTGAAGCCGGACTGAAGGGCTGGAGCGTGACCCTTGTGCAGGGCGGGAACGTCACCTCCATGACAGAGACAGGGGCGGATGGGTCGTACAAATTCGAGGGTCTATCGCCAGGTACCTACAAGGTTGAGCTGATCCCGCAGGATGGCTGGAAGGCGACAACTGAGAGCAAAGAGATACAGCTGGAAACCGCTGACGTGAGCTTTGATATCGGCGTTGCCGGAAGCCTCTCGATAAAAGGCATGAAGTACTACGATCTGAACGCTAACAAGGTCAGAGACGAGGGCGAGCCTGGGATCCCTGGAAGCGATGTGAGCCTGATCGAGAACGGCAAGATCGTAAGAAGCACAAAGACCGCTGAGGACGGAACATACACCTTCGATAACGTTGCACCGGGGACTTACACTATCAGCGATCCGCTGCCTGAGGGGTACGTGGTTGTGACGTCATCTACGATAACAGTGACCGTCACCACAAGCACGATCGTCGAGGCGAGCTTCGGGATAGCAGGGGTCTATTCCATCTCCGGCAGAAAGTTCAACGACCTCAACGGTGATGGAAACGATGCAGGGGAGCCGGGAATCGCAGGTTGGGGCATAGTTCTGGATGGCACCACAAACATGGGGGTGCATATAACACAAACCCGGTACACAGGCTCTGACGGATCATATAATTTCGATAACATAGCTCCGGGCAATTACAAGATAAGCGAGCTCTCAAGGCCTGGCTGGACTCAGACGTATCCAGGAGGAGATGGGTCTCACACGGTCACCATCACCAGCTCAAGCGTCTCCGGAAAGAACTTCGGCAACAGGTACGTCTCAACAAAGGCGTCCGTCTGGGGATCGAAGTTCAACGATAAGAACAACAACGGTATAAGAGATCCAGACGAGCCCGGGCTGCAGGGCTGGGAGATAAAGATAAGCAACAGCACTTACACCAAGACTGCGATCACAGACAGCGACGGCTGGTACAACTTCACAGGCCTCGAGGCCGGGACGTACACAGTCACAGAGACCCTGAAGCCAGGCTGGAGCGTCACGAAGCCGAGCGGCGGATCCTACACGATAACGCTCAGCTCGGGCGAGACCAAAACTGGGATCGATTTCGGCAACTACAAGTCACTGCCAACAGGCGCTACACTGACCCCGGATAAGGCAAGCCCCCAGAACGTCGGCACTACGATAGTGTGGACTGCGAGCGCCACATCCACTGTGCCGCTGGAGTACAGCTTCTGGCTGAAGGGGCCATCGACATCAGGACTCTGGCAGGAGAGGAGGAGCTGGTCCTCCGATAACACATGGTCCTGGAATACGGCTGGACTGCAACCAGGCGCATATGAGATCCGCGTCTGGATAAGGGACAATTACCACAGCGATACTGGCGACATCCAGGTCACAAAGAGCTTCACACTTAAGGAGACGAACAGGCCGCCTGAGCTGAGGCTGATAATGGTCGACAGGCCGAGCCCGCAGTACCCGGGCGCCTGGGTCAGCTTCAGGGCCGTAGCTTATGATCCTGAGAGGGATCCTCTGCAGTACAAGTTCCTGCTGAAAGGACCTTCCACAGGCTACACCTGGACGGAGATGACATCCTGGACATCAAGAAACATCTGGACCTGGAGGACATCGTTCTTTGATATCGGTTACAACGAGATAATGGTCTACGTGAAGGACGGCAAGCACTCTCCAGATTATGATGACAAGAAGATCTGCGGCTACATGATCCTGGGATTCATACCGCGCCCGAACCTTCCGCCCGTGATAACGAGCTTCGGCTCGAGCCTGCCGAGCCCGCAGTATGCAGGGAGCACGGTGATATGGAGTGCCACGGCGATCGATCCAGAGGGATACCAGGTATACTACAGGTTCATGCTGAACGGCCCGTCCACAGGCTACACATGGAGGGTTGTACAGGACTGGTCGCTCTCGAACGCATGGACCTGGAGGACATCCGATATCGATATCGGCAGGTCTCAGGTAATTGTCCAGGTCAGGGACGGCCTGCATGCACCGCCCACAGGCTGGGATGACCAGGCCAGCGCAGCCTTCAGCATCGTGGTGAAGCCGAACCTGCCGCCTGTGATTACATCGCTCACGCCTGACAAACCGAGCCCGCAGGCCAGCGGGACCGCCATCAAGTGGACCGCAGCGGCCACAGATCCTGATAGAGATCCGATCTACTACAGGTTCTGGCTGAAGGGTCCATCGACTGGGAACACATGGCAGATAGTCAGAGACTGGTCGACATCAAACACCTGGACCTGGAGCTCGGATCTTGGAGATGCTGGCGATTACACAATCTTCGTCTACGCCAGGGATGGAAAGCATGCGGGTGCAAACGCATACGACAGCGCCAAGGGCCAGGTCTACAGGCTGCTCCAGCCGAGGCTGGATATTGTGACCGGCGCCCAGCTCAGGGACCAGATCAAGGACTCGCCCAGGCTCATATCCACAGACAGGGGATTCGTGCTGGTTTGCCAGTCGTGGGAGCGCGGCAGGAGCAGCAACGGTGACATCAGGATACAGACCTATGACGCATCGATGAAGCCTCTGAGCAGCAAGCTTCTGACAAGCGACACCGCGTACCAGGACAGGCCCTCGGTTGTCTATGACGGAATGAACTACTATGTTGTGTATGTCTCCACAGAGAAGGGCAACATGGACATCTTCATGAAGAAGCTCGATCCTGGCCTGAACGTGCTGGAGACGCGGCAGCTTACCACATCTCCAAGCGATCAGGACTCGCCAGCTCTGCTGAAGGTGGGTAATGATTTCTACCTGGCATACCAGTCGTGGGAGGGCGGAAGGAGCAGCGGCGGTGACATCTATCTGACACGCTTCGACTCAACCTGGAAGCCTCTCAGGACCGTCAGGCTCACTGCCGACAGTTACTACCAGGATATCCCGTCGATCGTCCTGGCCAGCGGCTACCTCTACGTCTCGTATGTGTCAGAGGATCACGGGAACCGCGATGTGATCGTCAAGAAGCTCGACACGAACCTCAACCTTCTGGATACAAGGAGGCTGACAGGCGGTTCAACGGATGAGGATCAGCCGTACCTGCTCTGGAGCAATGGAGAGTTCATGCTTGTGTACAAGAGTGAAGATGGGATAGTGCTCGAGAGGTACATGCGCGACTGGAGCAGCATAGAGAAGAGCCTCGTGCTGAGCGGAGATCTAGACTGGCCATCCATCGCTTATGGCAACGGACGTTACTGGCTGTCGTATCTGGATGGCAACAGCATCTACGCCACACCCCTGAAGATAACAGGCGCGCTGCCGCCGTGTGATGTCAGGGCGAGCTTCAGCTCTAGGAAGGCGAACAGGGACTACCTGATGACTCTGAGGTTCTACAACAACTACGGTGAGCTCACAGACCCGGCGTCGCTGAAGATGACCTGGAGCCCGCAGGATGCGGCCAGGCAGGGAAGCACGCTCAACAGGATTGCGACAGGCATGTACAGGATGCGTTCGACATTCGGCGCTCCAGGGGAGAAGAGCTTCAGGATAACGGCGACGATCGATGGAAGCCAGCTCGACAAGACCATCAGGGTCACCGTGAGATGAGATGCTCGGGAGAGCGTCCCGAGCTTTTTTGTTTTTTATATTCAGACCAGCTGCAGGCTCTGGATCTTTGGCATCCACATTCGATGCGGAAACCTCTTTATCTCTTCCATCCATACAATTCCCACGTGACCGGGCTTCGTGATATTCTTGAGAGGCTCTCGCGCGGAGAGATCGATCTGGAGGAGGCACTGAGCGGTATAAGGCTTCTCAGCTATAGAGAAGTCGGATCGATCGCAAAGATAGATCACAGAAGGGAGGACCGGATAGATGTGCCTGAGGCGGTTCTCGCCGAGGGTAAAAGGCCTGAGGATCTCATTAAAATAACACTCGCGCATCTTGAATCCGCTGGCAAGGTCATAGTGACAAGGGTCTCAGGGGATCATCTCAGCGCGCTGAGATCGATGGATCTTCCCGAAGAGGCTGAGATGGTGTGGTATGAGCATGCAAGGGCAGTTCTTCTGAAAGCGGGTCCGATTGAGATGACGGGAGGGAGAGTCGGAATACTCAGCGCTGGAACCGCAGACATACCGGTCGCGGAGGAGGCCAGGGTCACGGCAGAGGCGATGGGCTGCGAGGTCGTGACAGAATATGATGTCGGGGTCGCAGGCATCCACCGCCTGTTTCCCGCGATGGAGCGCATGGGAGGTGTGGATGCGATGGTTGTCGCTGCTGGCCGTGAGGGGACGCTTCCAGCCGTTGTTGCAGGCCTGACAGACGCTCCTGTGATAGGCCTCCCTGTCTCAACAGGATATGGTGCCGGAGGAAACGGTCTCGCTGCGCTTCTCTCGATGCTTCAATCATGCTCAGTGCTTGCAGTGGTTAACATAGACGCCGGCTTTGTCGCAGGCGCGTTTGCGGCCAGGATAGCAAACAGGATCGCCAGGAGAAAACTTTCCGGAGCCAATCAGCATTGAGAAAAGTTATTTATACAATCAATGCGCAGAGGCACCGCTGAGCGGGTATATCTGTTGTAATAATAACCCCCACTCCCCTACCCGCTCCGTATCTTTCATTTTCAATTTAGATTGACTATCGCTCTCGAACCCACGACCGCTCATCGAAGATATCGGCCTCCACAATTTCTCTCGACCTCGAGCAGCTGCAGCTTGATATCGATCCCCTGGCTGTAGCCGCCGATGCCGTTCGATGCAACAACGCGGTGGCAGGGTATCATGATCGGAAATGGATTCATGCGCAGGGCTGCACCGACGGCTCTTGCGGCTCTGGGTCTTCCTGCGATTCTCGCGATATCACTGTAAGTCGCAGTTGATCCGCGGGGGATGTTGAGGACTGCGCTGTAAATGGCCATCTGGAAATCCGTGCAGCGGCTCATATCAAGATCGAGATCCGGACGCGGTCCTCCTCTTATGTGCTCTCCAATCCTCGCCGCCATCTCCGAAAACTTCAGCTCCGGGGCTCTCCTGGAGAGACGTATGCGTTTTACAGTTCCTGCGGACTCCTCGACGATGACGTAAAGATCGAGATCATCCAGATACACGCCCCCTCTGCTGAACTTTCTTATTTCCGCAGGATCTCCCTGAAAGTCTCGCACCTCCCGAGCTCGATGATCTCGACCTCTCTCGTCGAGGTATCCATTATCGCAACGCTCCTGATCCCGGTCAGATGCCCCCAGATCTCCCCCGGGTTCACCACCAGAGTTCTCCCCTCACGGCTGACCTCTGCCCTGTGCGTGTGCCCTCGGACGACAACATCATACAGACCTGAGGCCACCACAGCCCTCACAAGGGCCTCCTCTGTTCCATGGAGCATGGCGATCCTCAATCCATCCACCTCTAACTCGCCGAAATCTCCAAGATACTCGCCCCCGAACCTCTCGAAGTATCTGGAAAGACCGACGCGGTCGCCGTCGTTGTTCCCGTAGACGAGTCTCACCGGAATGCCGCAGCCATCGAAGAGATACGCGTTACCGGAGCCGATCACGTCTCCGGCATGCAGCACCAGCTCCACATTTCTTTCAGAGAATACGCCCAGAGCTTCCTTGATGCCACGAAAGTTATCGTGAGAGTCGGACATGATCCCTATGAGCATACGATCACCTCGGCATGGAGGAACCTGGCCGTACAAGAATTTAATTGTGGGCATCCGCTCATGATGCGGCTGGAGCCTGCAGCCCGGGCAGATGGACTCCAAAACACAGCCTGTTTGAGCGCTGCAGATCTGGATGAGCTGATGCGCGACAGCCTCACGCAGATGATACTGCAAAAATCGCTTTCCTGCATGTGGAATGAAAATTGAAAATATTGTATAACTTCTGGTCTGTGTCGCCCTCTACGTCGTCCTGATGCCTCCGCTTCTCGAGTCAGCGAACCTGTTGAGCAGCCCGGGCAGGAGAGTCACCAGCAGGCCGAAGATGATCACCGCAACCACCTGGCTTGTGAACGCATCCATTCCCATCACCTCCACATCTGTTTTTACATGTTAATGTAGCGCAATAATAATTAATAATCGTTACGGTGTTTGTTGGCAAGCCATAGCAGCCAGTAAGTTGCTGGTTGCAAGCCTGGACGATCCTGGCTCATAACTCCAGCTCAGCGACAATCGACTGATCTGGGTCGTTGTTCTGGAGTGTGTATCTTACCGCTGAATCCACAGGTGCAGCACGAGATGTTTCCGGTTGGAGCCCCTGCTGGATGCTGATTTGGGGCATTCTTTCAGCTGTTCGTCAGACCCATGAGTTATTTCCTGAAGCCGCACAGGTTTTAATAGTTCCCGTGCAACTCTCATACAGCATGACCAACCTTATGTTCTACAGCACAAACGGCTCGCCCGAGCGTGTCGACTTCAGACAGGCCCTGCTATCAGGCCAGGCTCCGGATATGGGGCTTTATATGCCCGAGCATATCCCGAGGATCAGCCCAGAGGATATCTCGCGTTTCTCAAAAATGAGGTATCCTGAGATTGCGTACAGGGTTGTAGGCCCGTACATCGGCGATCTCATCCCAAAAAAAGATCTCATATCGATGCTGGAGGATGCATACAACTTCGATGTTCCGATAGAGAGGGTCTTTGATCGAGCGCATGTGATGCGCCTGGATCGCGGGCCGACATGCTCCTTCAAGGATTTTGCTGCCAGGCTGATGGGAAGGCTCGTTCAGTACTTCCTGGAGAGGGAGGGAAGGAGCATAATCATACTGACCGCAACATCAGGAGACACCGGCAGCGCTGTGGCCCATGCATTCTACGGTCTGAGCAACGTTAGGGTCGTCGTTCTCTACCCCAGGGAGGAGGTCACCGAGCGGCAGAGAAAGCAGATGACAACGCTCGGCGGAAATGTGCATGCTCTGGCGGTTGATGGCAAGTTCGATGACTGTCAGGCTCTTGTCAAGAGGGCATTTGCAGATCCGGAGCTGGGGGATCTCAACCTCTCGTCAGCGAACTCGATAAACGTCGGAAGGCTCCTGCCTCAGGCGGTCTACTACTTCTACGCGTATTCCAGGATCTCGGAGGGAGAGGAGATCGTCGTCTCGGTGCCGAGCGGGAACTTCGGCAACCTGATGGGAGGGCTCATAGCGATGCGGATGGGGCTGCCTGTGAGGCGGTTTGTAGTCGCGACGAACGAGAACGATGAGTTCCCGGTGTTCATGCGCACAGGCACCTACAGGCCCATCAGACCGAGCAGGAACTGCATATCAAATGCGATGAACGTGGGCCATCCGAGCAACCTCGCAAGGGTATTCGCGCTTTACGGCGGCTGGATGGATGAGAAGGGTGATGTGAGAAAACAGCCGGATCTCGATGCGATGCGAAGGGATATGTTCGCTGTCTCGGTGAGCGATGATGAGACGAGAAAAACCATAAAGGAGGTCTACGAGCGCCACAGGGTGCTTCTGGAGCCACATGGCGCGGTCGGATGGGCAGGGCTCATGAGGTACATGGAGGAGATAGAGAGCTGGGAGCCGTCCGTGTCGCTGGAGACGGCTGATCCCGCTAAGTTCCCTGAGGAGATCGTTCGCGTGCTTGGAGTTGTGCCTCCGCTACCGAGGGCGATGGCAGAGCTCGACAGCCTGGAGGAGCACATCGAGCAGATAAGCGGATCGTACGAGTCCCTCAAGTCATACCTCAGAGGTCTGCGATGAGATTCGATGACATAGGAAGCTTTCCGCATCACAGAATTGACGGGCTGAGCGGAGAGGAGTACCTCTCTCTTGTGAGAAGGATAATGGAGATGAAGATCTCCGCTGGGGTTCAGGTGCCGACGTACCCCCAGCTCAGGGATATGATAGAGATGTTCATGGAGCCTATGAGATCCCCTGAGACCGCAGAGGGGCCGTATCTGATCCGCAGGGATGCAGCAGAGATAATCGAGCTCGATGCCCTCAAATCCATCGGACGAAACATTCGCGTCTGCGTCACCGGCCCTCTCGAGCTTTACATATCAGAGTTCGGCTCGACAGAGTACGCGGATCTTCTCTTCAATATAGCAGAGAGCGTCTCGCGCTTCATAGACAGCGCCATGGAGAAGACACGGCGGCTCGGCATCGATGTGGCTGTTGTATCGATCGACGAGCCGAGCCTGGGGATCAGCTCCAGCATACTCTTCTCAGAGGATGAGATAATCAGAGCGCTTGAGATTGCGAGCAGGGGGTGCGCTGGAAGGGTCGATGTCCAGGTGCATCTCCACTCTCCTGTGTATGCGGAGCTCTGCGCCCGCGTTCCCGGCATAAATGTCATAGGCGTCGAGTCAGCAGCGCATCCTGATTATCTCGATATCATCGACCGCAAGGTGCTTGAGGAGAACGATACGTTCATAAGAGCCGGTATAGCCAGGACCGACATCCTCTCGATGGTTGCAAGGCTCAACGATCGGCTCGGCACAAACCTCTGGGAGCAGCCGGAGAGGCTCGAGGCCGAGATACTCAATATGGAGTCTCCAGGGGCCATCAGGAAGAGGCTTGAGCGGGCTGTGCGCATGTTCGGAGGTCTAGTAAGATACGCAGGTCCGGACTGTGGCCTGGGCTCATGGCCGTCGCAGCATCTCGCAGCAGAGCTTCTGAGGAACTGCGCGAGGGCGATCGAGATGTTCGCAGGAGAGGAGAGCTGAAGGGACTGGCCTGTCGGGAGAATCCAGCTGAAGCCAGCTATTACGGAAGATCTCAGTCACAACGAGGATTGGAGAAGATCGGATTGAATCGCTCTTACAGACCTCAGATAACACCTTTAGTGCTCAGAACCCCTGGCGATCCCGGCTCCACAGCGTTGCGGATCGCGAGACCGAGAGCCTTGAATATGCTCTCAGCGATGTGGTGGTCGTTCTCCCCCTCGAACCTGACGTGGAGAGTCAGCCTTCCGCGGTCGGTGATGCCCTTCAGCACTGCCTTTATCTCGAAGGTGTTCAGGTCCCCGATCCTCTCACCATGAAATGATCCCCTCATCACGAGGTACGCCCTCCCGCCGAGATCCAGAGCCACCTCTGCAAGCGCATCGTCCATCGGTATTGCTGCGAACCCGTATCTTCTTATCCCGCTCCTCTCTCCCAGCGCATGATCGAGCGAGGCTCCGATCACCGCTCCCAGGAGCGAATACCTGTAAAGAGAATTTCCGCCAGCGGATGCGCTGATATCGATCGATCCCAGCTTCGCCATCGAACTGATCATGTGGTCCATGAAACCCGAGCCTGTGGAAACGGTCGCGGCTCCGCTGCCATCGAGGTTCATCTCTGCAGCTGCAAACGCGCCCATCTCGCTGATCTCACATCTGCCTGTTCGCATGATATTCTATCCCTGACCCTGCCCGTCC
>Ga0272448_1008722_pt1 | contig 10491 bp, 6 predicted proteins | sample YNPCB0191_FD_202220 | JGI IMG/M metagenome (GOLD analysis project Ga0272448, IMG submission 202220) | Hot spring sediment microbial communities from Yellowstone National Park, WY, United States - YNP-CB-019-1 | ecosystem: Environmental > Aquatic > Thermal springs > Hot (42-90C) > Sediment... | reverse complement strand
TCGGCTCCAAGTTGGGCGAAGCGAACGTGCTGAAGGCGATGGGCGATGTGCAGCAGTTCCGCGACGACCGCGACACGGCGCTGGCGAGTTACGCGCAAGCGTTGGAGTTGTTCCGCGCGGTCGGCTCCAAGTTGGGCGAAGCGAACGTGCTGCAGGCGATGGGCGATGAGCGCGCCGGGAAAAATGATTTTGGCAAGGCATTGGAGTTTTATCAGTCTGCACAAGCACTCTACGCAAAAATAGGCGATCAATACAGCCAAAGCCGGAATCTGTTGCGCGTGGCTGAATTGTTCGCGAAGCAAAAGGACTTTGACCGCGCCTTGACCGAATCGCGTCGGGCGACAGAAGTCGCAGGGTGGTGGGCTCGGGCATGGAACGGTCTGGGCAATGCGCTGGAGTCGCTCAAACGTTATGACGAAGCGATTGATGCTTACTCTCACGCGATTGAACTGGAACCTAACAGTGCGTACCTCTACCGTAACCGCGCCAACTGCTTGCTCAATCAAGAGCACGTGGACGACGCGGCGCGTGACGTCGCGCGCGCGGCGGAGTTGGAACCAGACCACGTCTTTACGCACGCGCGGCAGGCGGAACTTGCGCTCGCGCGCGGACAGTTCTCGGACGCGCTCGCGCATTTCCAATTCGCGGCAGAGCATAGCGAAGATGTGGACTGGCAGTTCGGCTTGGCGGTCGCACAGTTTGCCAACGGTAATGCGGCGGAAGCACAGAAGATCATCGCCGCCGCGCTGCCCAAAGCGAATGACGACAACCGCGAGAACGCGCGGGGTTGGCTGGCGCGCGTCGTCAAGCGGCGTCCGGAGCTTGCGCCACAGGCAAAGGAAATCGAAGAGATGCTGAAATAACCCAGACCTGACAGATTTCGCAAAATCTGTCAGGTCTTTTTTTGGAACTCCTGACGCGCCTTTGGCGTCTGATAAGCGACACGAGATCCTGTCGGACGCGTAGGGGCAAAGCGCCGCTTCGCCCCTACCAGAAACCACAAAGGAGTTCCTATGAAACCCCAGGCGCGTTTCCTCACCGCCGCTTTCGCGGCATTCGTCCTCTTCGCGACGCAGAGCGTCGCGTTCCAATCTCCTCCCGCGCGCGCGGACGGCTTGGTCGTCGTCAACTGCCCGCCGATTGTCGTTCCGCTCGGCGGCACGCCGGCGCCCATACCGATGCCGCCCATCGGACGCGAGCCAACTCCAGTTCCGTTCGGTATGCCCCCGATCATCACCGTCGTCCCGCCGCGCCCGCCCATTCGCCGCGATTGCGCGGCGTACCTCGCGGTCAAGAACCACAACGTCACCGTGACGATCGACAATCAAGTCGCGCACACGCACGTCGACGAGACGTTCGTCAACGATAGCGCGTACGCGCTCGAAGGCACGTACATCTTTCCGCTGCCGGACGACGCGACGATCAGCGATTTCGCGATGTGGGTGGACGGCAAGCGGCTGGACGGGCAGGTGCTCGATAAAAACCAGGCGCGGCAAATCTACGAGGACATTGTGCGCCGCCAGCGCGACCCCGCGCTGCTGGAGTACATCGGACGCAACGCGTTCCAGGCGCGCCTCTTTCCGATTCCGCCGCAATCCACCAAGCGCGTCGAGATCGACTATACGCAGGTCTTGAAAGCCGACAACGGACTGGTGCGGTACGTCTATCCGCTCAACACCGAAAAATTTTCGCCCAAGCCGCTCGCCAACGTGTCCATCAACGTGTCGATCAAATCGAACACCGCGCTCAAGGCGATCTACTCGCCGTCGCACAACGTCAGCGTCGTGCGTAACGGTGATTACGCGGCGCAGGTTGGCTACGAGGACGCGAACGTCACGCCTGACCGCGATTTCGTGCTGTACTATTCGGTTACCCAAGATGATATTGGATTGAATCTGCTGTCATACAAATCGGGCAGCGACGATGGCTTTTTCCTGATGCTCGTCGCGCCGAAAATCGCGGTCGATCCGTCGCGGGTGATTGCCCAAGACGTGATTCTCGTGCTCGACGTGTCCGGCTCGATGCAGGGCGCCAAGCTCGCGCAGGCGAAGAACGCGCTGAACTATGTGCTCGATCGCCTCAACCCGAACGACCGCTTCAACGTCATCGCGTTCAGCACCGGCGTCAGCGCGTACGCGTCATCGCTTCAGCCGGCGTCCAGGCGCGACGACGCGCGCAATTTCGTCGCGCGCCTCAAAGCGGAAGGATCGACCGACATCAACCGCGCGCTGCTGGAAGCGCTTGCGGACGTCGATCCGGCGCGCCCGGCGACGATCATCTTTTTGACCGACGGTTTGCCGACCGCCGGGGAGACGAACGTGCAAAAGATCATCGCGAACGTGACGAACGCCGCGCCCGCTTCGCGAAACGTGCGCCTGTTCACCTTCGGCGTCGGCGATGACGTCAACACGATTCTGCTCGACTCGCTCGCGGAGAAACTGCGCGGCGCGAGCGCGTACGTCCGTCCGAACGAAAAAATCGATGAGAGCGTATCGGCGTTCTACGCCAAGGTCTCGACGCCGGTGCTATCGGACATTTCGGTCGATTGGGGCGGCGTCAACGTCAGCGACGTGTATCCGTATCCGCTGCCCGATCTTTTCGCCGGCACGCAGCTCGTCGTCGCGGGACGCTATCGCTCCCTGACGGGGCTCTTCGACAATGCGGGACCGGTGACGATCACGCTGAAGGGCACGGTCAACGGCACGCCGCAGTCGTTCCAATATTCCGACGTTTCGTTCGCGAGCGCGGGCGGCGATGATTCCATCCCGCGCTTGTGGGCGACGCGCAAGATCGGTTACCTGCTGAATCAAATCCGGCTGAACGGCGAATCGAAAGAGGTCGTGAGCGAGATCGTCGCGCTCGCGGTGCGGTACGGCATCGTCACGCCGTATACGTCGTTCCTGATCGACGAGCGGCAGGATGTGTTGACCGATGTGGGGCGCGGCGGCGCCGCGCAGGAGATGCAGAAATCACTCGCGCCGAGCGCGATGCCTTTCACCGGCGCGGGAGCGGTGCAGCAGAGCCAGCAGCAGAATCAACTGCGCGGCGCGGCTGTCGCGCCAACCGCCGCGCCCAGTTCTGTGGGCGACGGACGCAGTTCCGTCGTCATTCAATCGGTTGGCGACCAGACCTTCTTGTTGCGCAATGGGGTGTGGACCGACACCCAGTTCGACCCGTCGAAGATGACGCCGACGAAGATCGAGTTCAACAGCGACGCGTATTTCGCGCTCCTCGCGAACCATCCCGATTGGGGCAAGTACCTCGCGCTCGGCTCGCGCGTGATCGTCGTCGTGAACGGCGCGCCGTACGAAATCACCGATGACGGCAGCGGCGCGTCGGACGCGAACGTCGCGCCAACGGCAGTCCCTACGCCAGCGGCAACGCCAACGCCGGGACAGCCTCTGATGCCCGTTGACCCACAAGACGCCATTCCACCTCGTTCCAGCGCGCTAGACCTTCGATTGCTGGTTGGCGGCGGGATGCTGGGCGTGGGATTCATCGGCAGCGCGGTCGGGCTGGCGGTTGTCGCGCTGAGACGGCGATGAGGTAGGTGTTCACCGCAGAGAGCGCAGAGATTTTGATTTTCTCCGCGTCCTTTGCGGTGAGATTGTGCTATAATCGTCGCCATGCCCATCTTCCATCATTCGATTCACATCAACGCGCCGCCGGCGCGCGTGTGGCACGTGCTCGCAAACGCGGAACAATTCGATCTGCAATCCGCCGATACGCGCGAAGAGGTCACGTCGGCGCAGAGGCAGGGCGTAGGAACGACACTGCGCGTGGCGCGCCAGATCGGTCCGCTGGCGATGACGCTGAATGGACGCGTGACCGAGTGGGACGACGCGCGCGCGATGACGTCCGAGTGGTCGAGCGGCTTGCCGTTTGCGATTGCGACGCGCGTGCGGATGACGCTGACCGCCGACAACGGCGGTACGCGGTTGGATCGAGAATATCGCGTGGATGTGCGCCTGCCGATTGTTGGAGGATTTGCGGCGGGAGTGCTCACGCGCAACACGCCGCGCGAGATGCAGGCGCTGATGGAACGAATCAAACACGCGGCAGAAAATGGGTAGGGGCGAGGTCACCTCGCCCCTACGGTTTATCGAATGATCTTGTGAATCAGCGGCGGCGGTGTTGGCTCGGCGTCGCTGAACGCGTACGCCGCGAGCAGCCGCGCTTGCGCTGCGCCGAATTTCGCGCGGTCGTTCGCGTGGAGCGTAAACAGCGGCTCGCCGCGCGTGACGCGCTCGCCGATCTTGTGCTTGAGCACGATGCCCACCGCGTGGTCAATCGGGTCGCCTTTCTTCTCGCGTCCGCCGCCGAGCAGCACACTGGTCAGCCCGAACTCTTCCGCGTTGATTTCCGCGATGAATCCATCGCGCGGCGCGGCAACGTCACCGACGATCTGCGCGCGCGGCAAGAGCGAATCGTCGTCCACCACGCGGCGCGCGCCGCCTTGCGCTTCGATCCAGTCGCCGAATTTGCGGAGCGCGCGTCCGTCCGCCAGCGCGGCTTGCAATTTCGCGCGTGCGTCGTGCTCGTCTTTCGCCGCCTCGGCGAGCAGCAGCAGCTGCGCGGCGACCGCGAGACAATGCTCGACGAAATCGGCGGGACCGCGTCCCTTGAGCGTCTCGATGGCTTCGCTGACTTCGAGCGCGTTGCCGACCGCGCAGCCGAGCGGCTGGTTCATATCGCTGATGACCGCGGCGACCTTGCGTCCCACGCCATGGCCGATCTGGACCATCAACTCTGCGAGCGCGGTCGCGTCTTGCTCGGTCTTCATGAACGCGCCGCGCCCGACCTTCACGTCCAGCACGATGATGTGCGCGCCCGCGGCGATCTTTTTGCTCATGATCGAGCTGGCGATGAGTGGCAGCGAGGCGACGGTGCCGGTCACGTCGCGCAGCGCGTACAGTTTGCCGTCCGCCGGCGCGAGGTCGTGCGTCTGTCCGCTCACGACGATGCCGCGCGTTTTCAATTGCGCGATGAACTCGTCCTTGCTCAGATCGGCGCGAAAGCCGGGAATGGATTCGAGTTTATCGAGCGTGCCGCCGGAAAAGCCCAAACCGCGCCCGGACATTTTGCCGACTGGCAAGCCGAGCGATGCGACGAGCGGCGCGACGACGAGCGTCGTCTTGTCACCGACGCCGCCGCTCGAATGTTTATCGAGCACCTGCGGCGCGATGGAGGATAGATCGAGCACCTGTCCCGAGTGCGCCATCGCCAGCGTGAGCGCGGTCGTTTCTTCCTCGTTCATCCCGCGCAGATAGACTGCCATCGCCCACGCGCTGGCTTGGTAATCGGCGATCGCGCCGCGGGTAAACCCCTGAATGAAAAAATCGATTTCCTCTCGGGTCAAGCTGAGCCCATCGCGTTTTTTTTCGATAATATCAACTGCGCGCATATTCTCCTCAGGGGTCAGTCGTCCGTAATCGGACTCGGATTTTCCGTTCCACCGGTCTAGCGACGGTGGACTGGTCAATACGCTCCGCGTGCCAAAAGCACCGTGGGAATGGTTTTGAGGAGAATCCACAAATCGAGCCAGGGCGTCCAGTTCTCGATGTAATAAATATCCAGCATCACCATTTCGTCGAAAGTGAGTTCGCTGCGTCCGCTGACCTGGGAGAGCCCGGTCACGCCTTGCGGGACTTCCAAGCGCCGCCGATGCCAATCCTGGTACTGTTCGACTTCGGCGGGCAGCGGCGCGCGCGGTCCCACGAGACTCAGGTCGCCGCTCAAGACGTTGAACAACTGCGGCAGTTCGTCGAGACTCGTCCGGCGAATAAAGCGCCCCAGCCGCGTGCGGCGCGGATCGTTGCGAATTTTGAAGATGGGTCCTTTGGCTTCGTTCAGTTCGTCGAGCTGGGCGCGCTCGGCTTCGGCGCCCACGCGCATCGAGCGGAATTTGTAAACGCGGAACACGCGCCCGCCGTGCCCCACTCGCGTCTGTGAAAAGATGATCGGACCGGGCGAATCGAGCCGAATCAGGATCGCGATGACCAGCATGATCGGTGCGGAGATGATCAGGAGCAGCGTGCTGACGACGAGATCCATCGCGCGCTTGATCGCGGAATCGAACAGACTCATCCGGGCTTGGCGCACGCCGAGGAGCGGCACGCCGCCCACATCGTCGATGGCGACATTGCTGAGCGAGAGCTGGAACAAGTCGGGCACCACTTTGGCGGTGATCGCGTACTGCTGGCATAGCTGGATGATCGAGATGATCTTTTCGCGCGCCGTCCACGGCAGCGTGACGATGACTTCGTCAACCCGCAGTTCGCGCAAGAGCTGGGGCAACCGCTCCGTTCCGCCCAGCGCCTTGAAGCGTCCGATGTCGGTGCTGCCGCGCACGGGATCGTCATCGACAAACCCGATCACCTGGTATGCCAGGTCGGGCTGTGCGACGACATTGCGCATCAACGCGCGTCCCAGTTCGCCCGCGCCGACGATCAAGATGTGGTCAACGCCGATGCCGCGTTGGCGGATCCGCATAAAGATGATTCGCTGGATAGCGCGGGAGAGCGAGAGGAGGATCGCGACCAGCAGTGCCGCGTAAACGTACAGCGCGCGGGAGTAAACGAGCGGGCGGATGAAGAAGGTGAACGCCATCACCAGGAGGATCGAAGTGGTGGTCGCGTTGAGAATGCCGTAAACCTCGTCGAGATACGACCGCCCGCGTGCGACGGCGTAGAACCCTTCGTAGCGCAGGACGGCGACGGTCAGCGCTGGAAGGACAAGCGCCAGCGGAATGTACGCGGTGAACGGGAAGTAGAAGAATCCTTCGCCGAGGAACGCATCCGCCTGGACTTGGTAGCGGATGTGCCAGGCGAGGAGCACCGCCAGACCGATCAACACCGCGTCGCTGGCGGCGCGGGCGATGCTCCACCAGCGATTACGCCGATGCATAGTTCGTCCCCTCCGCGAGCACCGATCGATACACGGCGGCGGTCTCGCGCGCCGCGCGCGCCCAGGAAAATTTCGCGGCTTGCGCCAGCCCGCGCGCGATCATCTGCTCGCGCAGCGCGTGATCGGTCAGCGCGCGCGCGAGGGCGTCCGCGAGCGCGGCTTCGTCCTCCGGCGGCACTTGCAGTCCGGCGTCGCCGACGACTTCGGGGAGCGACGACGCGTTTGATACGACGACCGGCGTGCCGCTCGCCATCGCGTCGAGCGGCGGCAAGCCAAAGCCCTCGTACAGCGACGGATAGACGAACAAATCCGCCGCGCGGTGCCAGAGTGGCAACTCCTCCTGCGGCACATAGCCGGCAAAGAGGACAAGGTCTTGCATCTGCTCTTGCTCGATGACTTGATCGACCTGGGCGTACTTCCATCCGCGCGCGCCGACCAGCACCAAGCGGTGCGGCAGCCGCGCGGCGCGCCGGGCGCGCGCGAACGCGCGAATCAGCCGCGCGATGTTCTTGCGCGGCTCGATCGTACCGACGTGGAGGACGAATTGCTCGGGCAAGCCGCGGCGCGCGCGGAACGCGGCGAGGTCGGCGGGATCGCGCGAGGGGGTGAACGCCGGGTCGATGCCGCCATAGACCACGGCGATTCGCTGCGCGGGCGCGCCGAAGAGCGCGACCAGGTCGCGCTTGGTGCTTTCGGAAATGGCGATCACGCGCTGCGCGCGGCGGAGTGAATTCCGCACCGCCCAGGTGAGGTAGATGCGGTTGGCAGCGTTGAAAGATTGTGGGTAACGCATGAAACTCAGATCGTAGATCGTGACGACCCACGGCAGCGAGATTGCCAGGGGTCCAGCGAACGCCAGCGCGTGCAAAAGATCGATGCGTTCGTGGCGCAGCGCGAATGGCAACACGAACTGTTCCCACGCGATGCGGACGACCGGCTGATGCGTCGGCAGCCGCGACTGGCGGATCGGCAGGGTCAGATGCCCGCGTGCGTTCTGATCGCTCAGGAAAACGGTGTACTCAAAAGCGGCAGCCGCCGGCAGGTGCTGGAGCAGATGATAAATGTACCAATTGATGCCGGCGCTGCGATAGTTGCCGGAGAGATTGAGTAGGTGGGCGTTCAGTCCGATGCGCGGCGCTCTGAGATTTGCCACGCTGTCAATTATACCACCAGAAATTCTAATTCAATAATTTTCGATACACGCCGTACGTTTCCGCGGCGATGTGCGCCTGCGTGAAATGCGCCAGCACCCGCGCGCGCCCACGCGCGCCGAGTTCGCGCCGGCGCGCCGGTTCGCGCTGGAGCGTTTCGAGATGCGCGCGCAGCGCGGCGACGTCGCCCTCCGGGAACACCAGCCCCGCATCGTCGATGACGTTCGGAATCTCGCCGCTGCTCGAGCCGATCACCGGCACCTCGCACGCCATCGCCTCAATGAGCACGCGACCGAATTGCTCCTTCCAGTTGGGGCGCGTGAGCGACGGCAAGATCACACAATCGAGGTCGCGGATGTACGCCGGCATCTCCGCCGACGGCACCCGCGCGTCGAAGCGCACCCGCGCGTCGATCCCCAATTCGCGCGCGAGCGATTCGAGGCGCGGCTGGTCGGGTCCGCTGCCGAGCAGGCGCACTTGCCAATGACCCGGCAAGCCCGCCGCCGCGCGCAAGAGAAGGTCGAGTCCCTTTTCCGGCACGAGCCGTCCGCCGGTGTAACCGATGCGGAAAGGTTGGCTCGTTGAGTCGTTGGCTCGTTGGGCGGTGGGGGGCGTTGAAGGCGCGAAGCAATTTGGATCGACGCCGAATTGCGGAATCACGCTCAGGGCGCCGCGGTATCCCTTCGCGCGCAAGATGTGCGCGGCTTCCGCGTTGCCGGCAATGGCATAGTCCGCGTGGCGCAACGCGTACGATTCGATCCAGGAAAATGGCGGCGGATAGCGGCGCAGCAGATTCTGCCAGGTGAAGAAGACCGATTTGCTGCCGATTGGGCGCGCCGCGCGCAGCGCGAAAAAAGTCGCCAGGTTGTACGGCTCTTCATCGATATGAACGACCTGCGGCTGTAGGTCGCGCAGAATTCGCGGGAGCGTGGGGTAATAGTGCAAGTGAAACTGACCGTTGAAGCGCATTGGCTCGACGCGCAGCGTGTAGCCGTTGACGTGCGCGCGTTCGAGTGAGATGACGCCGCGTTCGTCACGCCAGTACGGCGGGACGACGACGGTGAGGTCGACGTCAGGCTGCCGGGCAAGTTCCTCCAGTTTGACCTGGTATTGCCCGACGATGCACGCTTTGCTGATCATGAGGACGCGCATACAGCAATTATAAATGGACCAATGGCAAATGACAAATGATGGAAGACGAACGACGAATCTCGCCAAGTGTTCATTCCTTCGTCTTTCGTCCTCCGTCCTTCGTCATTTCATAGACCTGCTCGAACTTGGGGACGATCTTGCGCCAATCGTATTTTGATTCTGCGAGCGCGCGCGCGGCTCGACCGAGCACGCGGCGGCGGTCGGCATCACGCAGCAGCGCGGCTACCGCGCGCGCAAACGCGTCGGGCGTGTCGGCGATGAGGGCATCGCGGTCGGCGACGAGATCGATGCCCTCGACGCCGCGCGCGGTCGAGACGATGGCTTTGCCCATCGCCATTGCTTCGAGCACCTTGAGGCGCGTGCCACTGCCCATCCGCAGAGGCACGACATAGACTGCCGCGTCGGCGACGTACGGGCGCGTATCGGCGACCCAGCCGGTCACCGCGACGCCGGGGCGTGCGCGCAGCGCAGCAACGCGCGGCGCGGGTTTTTGTCCCACGATGACGAGATGTGCGAGGGGAAGCTCGGTGCGGATGCGTGGCAGGATTTCGTCGCAGAACCACAGCATCGCGTCGATGTTGGGGCGAAAGTCCATCTTGCCGATAAAGACCAGCGATAGGTCGGCGAGCGGCTTGGCGCAGACCGCGTCGGATGGAACGAAGAAATCGGTGTCGACACCGTTGGGGATGATGGAGAGGTTAGGGTTTAGAGTGGGAGTCAGGAGTTCTCTGAGCGCGTTCGCGTCTGTGTCCGAGCACGCGACGATGTGGCGGGCGCGGCGGCAGACGTCGCGCTCATAGTGTTCCAGCTTTTTCCATTGGACGAAAGAGTACAGCGCGGCGTGCCAGCGCGAGACGCGGCGCGCGTCGGATTCGCACGCGGTGCGCTGGAGGACGTACTCGGCGTTGTGATCGTCGAAGACGAGCGGCGCAGGGCGCGAGGCGAGGGGGGAGATGAACCGCGCCATCTCAATCCCTTCGACCTGGATCACATCGAATGATTTGTCAGCCAGCGTCGCGGCGACGCGTGCGTGCATCTCGTCCGACTTTAATCGGAGCGCCATATCCGGCAACGGCGAGAAGAACGTGTCGCGTGTGCGCTGTGCGATCGTCCGCGCGGGGTAGGGGGCGATCTCGATGTGGCGGCAGAGCGCGCGGAGCGGCGCGGCGTTTTGCAATTCCTCCGGCGTGCCGAAGGAAAGCAAGGTGATTTCGTGCCGTGGCGCGAGATGTTTGATGATGTTGAAATTGCGGATCGTAGTGCCCTGGTGCGGCGGGTAAGG
>Ga0272448_1008719_pt1 | contig 10493 bp, 5 predicted proteins | sample YNPCB0191_FD_202220 | JGI IMG/M metagenome (GOLD analysis project Ga0272448, IMG submission 202220) | Hot spring sediment microbial communities from Yellowstone National Park, WY, United States - YNP-CB-019-1 | ecosystem: Environmental > Aquatic > Thermal springs > Hot (42-90C) > Sediment... | reverse complement strand
GGGTGCCTGTATCCACATCCATGTCAAAATCTATTACGGTAACACCATACAAGGAACCACCAAAACAGGGTATTCCGTTTATCGATTCTGCGGTAGTGGTGATCGTACTCCTTGCAGCGGCTGCAGTCTCCGCAATCATCCTCGCAAGAAAGAAGAGATAAACCACATTTTTCTTTCCCCTTTATTTTTTGGTTCAGGTGAGTGGTATAGTGTGTATTGGGTTTAAGAGGGTGGTGCAATAGATGAGGTTTAAAGAGTATTTCATCATGAGGCTGATTCAGACTCTGGTGACTTTATTTATTGTTCTCGTACTGTTATTTGTTGTGTTCAGGCTGATGCCGGGTGACCCGACGATGTTTCTCATTGACCCGAAACTTACGCCCGAGGCAAAGGAGTTACTGCGAAAGCAACTCGGACTGGATAAGCCCATGTATGAACAGTTTCTCATATACCTGAAGAACATGCTCACCTTTGATTTTGGGTACTCATTCACCACCCATCAACCGGTATCCCGCGAGATTGCAGAACGTATACCTACAACGGTACTGCTTTTCGGCACGGCGTATATCCTCGGGACGATCCTCTCGATCCTTATAGGAATATTGATGGCATGGTATCGCGGTTCAAAGTTCGAGATCAGCGGGATCGTTGTCTCCCTGTTTTTCTACTCGATGCCGCTCTTCTGGTTCGGTCTGATCCTTCTTGTAGTATTTTACGGGATGCTCCACTGGTTCCCTGTGGGAGGGCTCGGCGGGCTCGACCCTGCCACCAATCAGCCGATGCCGTTCCCCAACAATGTTGTGGATATCCTGTGGCATATGACCCTGCCTATGTTTAACCTGATGGTACTTGGTCTTGCTGGCGGGATCCTGCTCATGAGAAACTCGATGCTTGAGGTGATGGGGGAGGATTACATAACCACTGCAAGGGCAAAGGGTGTCCCTGAGAAAAAGGTAATGACACGACACGCTGCAAGAAACGCCCTGCTCCCCGTGGTTACATCGATTGCGCTTGGCATGGCAGGTCTGATCAGCGGGGGTGTGCTGACGGAGACGGTCTTTTCCTGGCCGGGTATGGGGTTATACCTGGTTCAGCGCACACTGGCATATGACTATCCTGCAGTGCAGGCAGCATTCTACATACTTGCGATTATTACTATTGTGGCGAACTGGGTCGCAGATATACTCTACGCCTATCTGGATCCCAGGATAAGACTGTGAGGTGAAACCATGGTGAAACGCACATTCATGGACAGGCTCATCGGTATGGCAAAAGGGTACAAGAAGGAATTTCTGAGAAACTGGGCACTATTCAAGGAAAGCATGATCGGGGTATTCGGGCTGGGTATCATCCTGTTTTTCGTATGTATGGCGATCTTTGCGCCGATTCTTCCCGTTGCTAAAGACAGGGATCCGATGTACTGGTCGGGTCCACCACAGGACTATACGGAGGTCAGCGCCTACTGGATGTCGCAAAACGGTACACCTCTGATTGAGCCCACGGACTCATTTGCAAAATGGGGTTCAAACATAACACCATTCGGGCTCCAGCCAAGCCTCAGTGCACAATACATCTCGGTTGCCTACTTCGGTTCAGAGAAGGGGTTCTTTGCAATTGAGCCTGATGGCGGAGGCAAACCCGGAGCGAGGACCAATCCGGGCACGGTAGGGGAACGGGCGCTGTACTCGCTTCCGAACATCGGTCATGTGGTAGGTCGTCCTCTCGTAAATGCGCATGCCTACAAAAATATTGAATCATACCCCATAGAGTTTAAAGATGACAGGGTATACTTTTCTACGATCGATGGAAAGGTCTATGCCTACAGACCGGAGTTCAGAAACCCCGGCGGAGGAACGATATACCGGATCAGCGCATTAAGAACCACAAACGGATCAAACCCGCAGGTATACGACCTCGGTGAACCCATTTATACCTCACTTCTCTTTGACTATGTGGGTGAGGGTGCACCGAGTATGGAGGCGTTTGCATACAACTCCGAGACATGGACAATGGACACAGTGACCGGCTGGGTAAAGATAAACATCTCAGGTCCCGGTGCGAGATACGAGAGTGCTATGGTAACCGCAGGAAATAGGATCTTTCTCTTTGGCGGGGTGGTAAAGGATGGGCTTACTGACGATTCATGGGTATTTGAATCAGGTAAATGGGTGAAACTGAACTTATCGGTGTTCCCCTCAAGACGCAGTGACCATGCCATGGCCTACAACATGGATACAAAAGAGGTTATACTTTTCGGAGGACGAATAAAGAACCCATCAAGCGACACATCGAGCTCGGAGACATGGGTATTTAATACTGAGAATGAGACATGGAACCTGGCTACCACGATGATCGCGCCATCATCGCGGCACGGGCATTCGATGGTATATGACCCCGTGACCAGGAATATAATCCTGTTTGGCGGACGGGATTCTGCCGGGTATTTCCAGAATGATACATGGATATATAACGCGACGAAACCCGAATGGGTAAAGATATCCACTCAGGGTCCGGTACCTCAGGCAAGGATCGGTCATGCCATGGCATCAGATAATAATGGAACGATCCTGCTCTTCGGCGGGAGAAATGAAACCACATACTTTAATGATACATGGAGATTTGACACATCAACCCTTCGATGGACACTGGTAAATGTTACAGGTCCGTCTCCGAGGATGGGTCATCAGATGGTATGGAATTCGAAGGGGTCATCGTTTATCCTCTTCGGGGGAAAGGCTGTTGAGGGTGATGCAGGGTATAATAATGATGTATGGGAGTATTCGGGTAAATGGGTGAGGCTGAACCTTACGGGTGTGTCGCCGACACCCAGATATAAGTATGCGATGGCATACGACCCCTCCACGCAGAAGGTGGTTGTATTTGGAGGGGGAATAAATGCCGCCTGGACATATGACAGGATAATAGCGATCAGTGAACGACATATCACAAAACTGAAGGACATCCTGCTTTCGACACACAATGAGACGGATAATGAGGGGAGGTTCCAGATGGTCTGGCGGATTGATCTCCCCTACCGGGTATATTCAGATGGGGTATACATCGCATCTGCAGGTATTATTGCGGTGGTCGGGGATAATGGAAAGATGTATGGATACCATGTGAGAAACGGTACACTTGCATGGGTTGCCAATGATGGTAAATCAGAGATCTCAGATTTCAATCCGTATGCCCGTCCAAATATCCCTGTAACCCTGACTGCAGGGGAGTGGAATGCACAGATCTCGGCGGTGTATGCCTCCACTGTAAAGGGGTGTGTGAATGCGATCCACCCGGAAACAGGGAGACTGAAAATAGGGTACTGCATCCCAAATGAAATAAGATTCTGGACACCGCATATAAACGAGGCAGAATACTATCTTCAGGTAGGGTCAAGCAGCGGGTATATCTATGAGTTTGCCGCAGAAAAAAACAGGGATATCCAGCCGGGGAGCCCGCTATGGAGGTTCAAGACCCAGGGTGAGGTGAGAACAAAACCTTACTCGTCGACGCACTTACTCAGCGGTGATGCAGTATATGCCCTTTCCAATGATGGGTATGCATACCTGCTCAAACCTATAAGGGGGAGCGGTAACGCATCCGCAGTGATGGGAACTGCTATTATAAAATTGAAGATTCCGGTCACCGAAGAAGGAGGTGAACCGAACGAACTGGAATACCTCAGGGACCAGAGCGGGCTGGAAGTCATCTTGCTATCATCGAAGTCCGGAAGGATTGGACTGTTCATGCCTACAGGAGAATTTACGGCGCCGTTACCCCCGGGGTGTTACAGGTCAGGGACTTGCTATCTCCTGGGCACGGACTTCATCGGGCGTGATGTCCTCAGCCAGTTGATCTGGGGATCACAGTTAGCCTTGATCATCGGGTTCCTTGCAGCATTTTTCTCGGTGGCGATTGCGCTGGTCATCGGTATAGTTGCAGGGTATTTCGGGGGAAAGACCGATGTGATCCTCATGAGGTTTACGGATGTGATCCTTGTGCTTCCGGGTCTTCCGCTACTTATAGTTCTTGCAGCGGTGCTCGGATCGAGTATATATAATCTTATTCTGATCCTTGCATTTCTCGGATGGTCAGGGAGTGCAAGAATCATTCGTGCGGTAACCCTGAGCCTTAAAGAACGGCCGTTTGTCGATGCAGCACGCATTGCCGGCGCAAGTCATATCCGAATCATGTTCAAACATATCGCTCCGAATGTACTTCCGCTGGTCTTCCTTTTCCTTACATTCTCGGTATCAGGGACAATCATAGCAGAGGCGTCGCTATCGTTTATCGGGCTTGGAGATCCAACACATATGAGCTGGGGGATGATGCTGTACTATGCACAGAACACGGGGAGTGCCCTGAAGGCATGGTGGTGGCTGATACCCCCGGGGCTGGCAATAACATTCATCTCACTCGGGTTTTTCCTGATAGGACGAGCATTTGAACAGATCATCAACCCGAGGTTGCGGAGGAGGTGAGGGTATGGCATCAGGGATCTCATCCATCCTGAAAAGGGAAAAAGAGGGTGCTGTAAAAGAGCCGGAGAAGATCGAAAAACCCAGATCCACGGCGATGCTCGAGGTAAAGAACCTTACGGTTCATTTTACAGTAACAAAGGGGACGGTGCATGCTGTCGAGAATGTGAGTTTCACCCTTAACCAGGGGGAGACAATGGGACTTGTCGGGGAGAGCGGGTGCGGAAAGACAACCACTGCATACGCAATTACAAGGCTTCTCCCGAACAACGGGAACATCGTAAGCGGGTCCATCACCTTTGAGGGTAACGAGGTTGGTGTACCTGATAACGGGATCCTTGGAGCGGTCTATGCGATCGTTACCTCACCTCATGAAAAAGACTGGTTTAATAATGTAAAGAGGGCACTGGAAAATGAGAGGAAGACTATCGAGGAGATGAAGGCTAAACCTGAAAAAGAGGTCTGGGACATCGCAGAGATAGAGTTCAGAACAAAAGTCCTTGATGCCATAGTCAAGCGTGTTGATGCAGTCGAAGACCTGCCGGAGGATGAGCCCCCTGCACCGGGCGAGGAGATCAAATTCAGCAAGTCCAGCAGGAGGGGAAGGCTCAAGAGGTCTCTTGACAGGTTGAGGGGGAGTTACTGGTTCCAGTCTAATAAGAAGAGGCGTGATCTTGCCCTGGAAAAGTTGATCAACCGGATTCGATGGAAAGAGGTATCCATAATATTTCAGGGTGCGATGAACGCCTTTAACCCGGTATACCGTGTCGGGGATCAGATCATGGAGGCGCTCCTTCTCCATGAAAATATGACAAAAGATGAAACCAGAGAGCGCACAAAAGAACTCTTTAAGATTGTGGGGATGGACCCCGGGCGGATCACCGGGTATCCGCACGAGTTCAGTGGTGGAATGAAACAGCGTGCAATGATTGCGATGGCGCTTGCATGCAACCCCAAGTTGATCATTGCCGATGAGCCCACAACGGCTCTTGATGTGATTATGCAGGATCGAATCCTTGCAGAGATCAGAAAGGTCCAAAAGAAATATCAGATGAGCATGATCGTGATCACGCATGATATATCCGTGGTTGCCGAGACCGCAGATAAGATTGCAATCATGTATGCAGGGAATATCGTGGAATACGGTGATATCGTAATGATATTCAAGCATGCATCACACCCTTACACCATCGGGTTGCTCAACGCATATCCGAACATCAAGGGGGAAAAGAAGAGGCTTCAGGCGATTCCCGGGTCGCCCCCGGATCTTGTAGCTCCCCCGAGCGGGTGCAAGTTCCACCCGAGATGCAAGTACGCAAAGGAGATATGCAAGACCGAGATCCCGAAGACGATCGAGGTTGAGCCAAACCACCTTGTCATGTGTCACTTTGCCAGGGAAGTCTATGAGGGGAGGATGTAAGTATGGTTGATCCGTTTGCCAGCGCAAAGGTAGTTGTGGATATCCGATCGCTCAGGAAATATTTCCCGGTAAAGATGGGGATCCTCGGGTCACTCAGGGGGGAACAGAAGTTTGTCCACGCTGTGGATGACATCTCCTTCAAGGTGCGTGAGGGGGAGATTATCGGGTTTGTCGGGGAGAGCGGGTGCGGAAAGACCACGACCGGACGACTTCTCACAAGGCTTGAGACGCCGACTGACGGCGGCGTATATTTCTATAAGGATGAGGGGATCCTTCGGGTGATCAATGAGATCGAGGAGATCTGTGCCAAACCAAACCCCACTGAGGGGGATATCCAGAGGCTCAAACAACTCGGAAAGGAGATCAATATCCCCTATGGTTCAGGCATGACAAAGGGACTGATAAAAGGTAAGTCGTCCGGTGATGGCGAGGTCAGGTCATTTCTCAGTGAAGTGAGGAGGGTGCACTCAATCACCAACCTTGAAGGGCGTGAACTCAAAAGGTTCAGAAGAAATGTGCAGATGATATTCCAGGATCCGTACGAGTCGCTTAACCCCAGATTTACAGTCTATCAGACATGCGCAGAGCCTCTTATTGTCCATCACATCGGTGAAACCGTCGAAGAGCGTGAGGATCTGGTATGCAGGGCTCTGGAGAACGCAGAACTCAAACCTGCAACGGAATACCTGTATCGGTATCCTCACGAACTCAGCGGAGGACAGAGACAGCGTGTATCGATTGCGAGAGCCCTTGTAATTGAACCGAAGTTCATTGTTGCAGATGAACCTGTAAGTATGCTGGATGTATCGATTCGTGCAGGTGTAATGAACCTCATGCTCAACCTGAGAGATAAGTTCAAGATCCCGTATATGTTCATCACACATGATGTCTCCGTTGCAAGGTATATGAGTGACAGGATCGCAGTAATGTACCTCGGCAAGATAGTGGAACTCGGTGAGTCTGATGATGTGGTATTCAACCCGCAGCACCCGTATACCCGTGCACTGTTATCTGCAGTTCCCGTACCGGATCCTACAGTAAAGCATGGACGGATCGCAATCAAGGGTGAACTCCCGAGTCCGATCAACCTTCCCAAAGGGTGCAGATTCCACCCGCGATGCGTATACGCAAAGAGCGGACTGTGCGATAAGGATGAGCCCCCGTTTAAAGAGGTCTCTCCGGGGCATTTTGTATATTGCCACTTTGCCGGAGAACTCCCGGAGGAATCCCCATTCAAAGAAGCAATGGAGACTGCAGATGAAGAAAAGATCGTAAGTTAAATTGATGCCGTTCCTTTAAAGTGAACCGGGATCCCCGAGCAATACACTTAAGAGTTAAAATTCTATGCAGGAGCCGAGGATGCAATATGGGTGTACCGATCAACATCACCAACACACATATATATTATAATGGAGGCGAAAAGAAAGAGTTACGCAGGATTCATGACCCGTATTTTCTTGTCCTCTGTTCAAAGGAGGGGGAATCCCCTGCTGAAATCCGGAAGAAAGTGGTTGACGAGATTGAAAAAGGTGAAAGTGACGATCTGAACCCGAAGAAGGTGAAAGGTGTAGGCGAGATCGAGGTCGTTGAGAGTTTCCATACCGCTGGAAAGTGCATTCCTGCATTTAAGGTCTATGCATATAATTCGGGAGATGTGCCGAGGATCAGTGACGCCATATTTTTCGGGCTCGGGTATTATACCGCGGAACATGATATCCCGTACCATCAGAGGGCGCTGGTCGATCTTGCATCGAGTAACCGGATCTGGATGTATGATACCGGGGGAAAAGTGGAGAAATTGAGGGTTCTTGTATATGATCTGGAGATGACGCAATATGCGCGCAGCGGTGGAGGAATCGAAGGGAAGATCCCGATCGATATGATAGGATATACGAGTTTTGATATCTCGTTTGAATCCTCGCATGACCTTGAAAAGGAGGAGTTTAATTTTGCATTCAGAGATGCACCCGGCGACTGGATGGGGCGCGAGGTTATCCAGTTATTCTCGGAGAATCCGGATGAAGAGGTCCAGAATATCCTTGAGTTTATACAGGTCATGAAGGGGTATGATGTGATTGCAGGTCACAACCTTCTTGCATTTGACAATCTTCAACTATATGCAAGGATCGAGGAGTTTCTCTCCCGGGAAAGGAGGGTGTGTACGCTTTCAAAGGAGGAGGAGACATCCCTTCGAGAGTTCAAAAATGAGACCCTGCGAAAGGACAGGTTGTTCAATTTCGGACAGATGGTAAATATTATCGATGCATTGCCGACATCATTTGATACATACTATGCTGCAAGGAGGTTCTACTCGTTTCTTCACGATTTCTCATTGAAATATGTTGCGCCATTTCTCGGCATAGAGATACCCGACAGGGTAAAAATTGATTATAAGGATCTTGCACTGGACGAAAAAAGCAAACTATATCACCGACAGGATGTGCTTGAGGATACCGGGATCACCATGCTCATGATCCAGCAGGCGATTCCGCTATGTTTTGTCTGCTGTCTTCCATTTGAGCAGATCTGGCCCGCAGGAACGGTAAGGCTATGGGACCATATGGCAATGATTCGTGCCTCAATGATCACCTCACAGAAAAAAAGAAGGAAGATCATTCCTCCGATTATCCGGGCATACGAAGTTGCACGCGAGACATCGAGGTATTTTCCGGGGTTCTGTTTGCGTACAGAACTTGCAGAGTGCGCAAGAAGGGATGGAAAGGCACGATTGAAAGAGGGGTTCATCCGGCTTGTAAAATACGGGGATGAAATGCCCCCGTGGATCGAGTATCACCACATCCTTCCCGGGGATGCACCCCAGTTTGAAAGCGATATAGATACTGAGGAGCCTCCAGAGGATGATGAGGATGAGGAATCCGCTGGAAGGAGAGTAATCCTTCCCGGGGGGTTTACCATCCATCCTGATGAACAGGATACACAGATGCTCCTCTACTGGCGTGTGGTCTCTGCCGATGTAGGCGCAATGTACCCCACGATACTCAAAGCAAAGAATATTGGAGCAGATACGGTTCGCCTGTGCAAACCCGGAGAGGAGCCAAACTACTGGGTATGGTTGAAGTGGGTGCCGAAGACCTTTCTTGATCCGGAGAAGGTGTTATACCGTCCGGTAACAGATGAGGAACCGTATGCCCGGGGACAGGGGTATATGTTCGGTGTGCACATTGAGGATCCTGAGCGATCCCCCTCGATGGTATCCCTTGCCATGACTGGAATCATAAGACTTATTTCCCAGGTTAAAAAGAAGAGCAAGGAGGTTGACTCGGATCCCAACTCCCCTCCTGCAGAGAAACGAAAATGGAAGATGATGTATGCCAGCCTGAAGGCATTGAGAAATGCAGGAACACACGGGATACTCGCTGCACCAACCACCTCGGGAAGACAGTTCAACCTCTTTGGCGGGGGGTGCATCACAACCGAAGGTCAGAGGATCCTCAGCGATGTGGTCACGCAATTGACAGAGGGGAACGCTCTCGTAGCCTACGGCGATACTGATGGGATATACATCCCCTGCCTGAGGTCAAGCCGGGATGCACCTGATAGTTTATACCGAATTCTTGGCGTGGAGAGACCACCCGCAGTCAACCACGAAAAATATGTAATAAGCGATCCCGAACATGTGAAGAAAATAATCAGGGACTGTAACGAGATCTGGAGAAAAAGGTTAAACTACCCGGAGTTTGAACTGGAGATCGATGAAGAAGATGCAGCCCTCTTTGTCAAACATAAGAACTACCTCCTCTGGACGGTTAAAGGAGAAACACTTGAAATGACATCCAAGGGAAACAACTTCAAAGGATCGGACAAACCGAACCTTGCCCGGAAGGTCCTCGAACGAATCATGAAAAGGGTGCTCGCAGAAAACCTATTCTGGGAAAATCCACATGAGGCACGAACCCGGCTGATTGAAAGTATCGTCAATGCAACTGAAGAAGAGATCAAACAGACAGACCTCACACGGGTCTCCGAGGATGACCTGATCTTAATCCAGACGGTACGCTCACCCTCATCTTATAAAAGCGTGGGTAAGCATTCCAAAAAGTCCATATTCACCCAGAGGGCAGAGGCGATCGAAAGCCTTCTCGGATTCGAGATCAAGACCGCAATAAAAATGCGATTCCTGGTCTCGAGATACCCGCTTCCGGGTATTGAAAACCCCGTCAAAAGTAATGTAAAACCAATAGATTACATGTATCCAGCAGAAATTATGAAGAATAAGGATGGGTCCATCCTCTGGGAAAAGGTTGACCTTGACTGGTACCGATGGATGATCCGGAGTTATGTCTACGGTGCGTTCGGAATACGAAGGGATGAAACGGGGTTGATCACCTCTGCAACACTCGATACATTTGCCCGGGGTGAACCCAGAATCGAAAAACCTTCCGAGAAAAAGAAAAAAGATCAACCCGAAAATCAGGGACAGACTACATTAGCGAGGTTCATGTAGTTCCGAAACGCGGGGAGGAGGGTAGGCTCCGCTTCGCTCCGCCTCTCCTCCCGAACCGCAGGGGGGAGAGTATGCTCGCTGACGCTCGCACCTCCCCCCTTCAGTTTGAGGGTCCTCCTGATACCCCCCACCT
>Ga0272448_1008718_pt1 | contig 10494 bp, 8 predicted proteins | sample YNPCB0191_FD_202220 | JGI IMG/M metagenome (GOLD analysis project Ga0272448, IMG submission 202220) | Hot spring sediment microbial communities from Yellowstone National Park, WY, United States - YNP-CB-019-1 | ecosystem: Environmental > Aquatic > Thermal springs > Hot (42-90C) > Sediment... | reverse complement strand
CGGTTACCGTAAATATTTTTCTTTAACAAAGCCGCAGCGTCAAAAATTTCCTGCACCAGTGCGGGATCGGTGGTATTGAGCAGGATGGCTGTTTCCTGCATGGATAAACGTTGTTTTTCAAAAGATTTTGCAAGAATTTCACGTATCCTTTGCGGATTGCTCCGGGCGGTATTCAGGCATTCCCATATCTCTTCCGGATCAATAAAAGGCTTTTCAGGTGTGTCGGGAATTTTGTATGACTGTGGTGTAAATAACATATCTTAAGAAATTAAAACAGGTAAGACAACAATAAAAATAGAACCTTTATCAGGAATACTGTGCACTGTAATTTCTCCATCGTATTCATTGACGAGCTTTTTCACAATGGAGAGTCCCAGGCCGCTTCCGGTGATGTGTCGGGTTTTGGCATTTTTTATCCGTACAAAATCGCGGAAAAGCTGTGACTGTTCTTCTTCTGTCATTCCAATGCCTGTATCCTGCACCTTGATAATAACGCTTGCGTTTTCTTTTTTGAGGCTTACGTGCACTTCTCCTTCTTCTTTGTTGTATTTAACAGCATTGGAAAGAAGATTGTTCAGAATAATTTCCATTTCCTCCTGGTCGGCTTTTACACGGCAGGTAGCCGGGCATTCGGTAAAGATTTTTATTTTTCTTTGTTGTGCCGAAGGTTCGATTGTTTCTATGACCGAACGGACGGTTTCACACAGGTCGAATTCCTTGATTTCACGTAATTTGGTTCCGGATTCAATGCGGGTAAGATCAAGCAGATCGTTGATGAGGGTTCTCATTCCCTGAAGCCTTTCAATTGAGCGTTCAATGATCTGGGTGTAATTGTCGATGTTGTTGCCGGCTTGTTTTTCTTTCATCATCTGAAGGTATCCTTCCACTGCATTGATGGGGGCTTTAAGTTCGTGGGAAAGGACAGAGAGAAACTGAAACCGTGTTTTTCGGGTTTCGTCGTTGACCTGCCGGGTTACACGACGGAGGTACAGATGTTTTGAGATTGCCTCTATGGCGGATTTCAATTCCTGTGGAGTAAAAGGTTTGGGCAGAAAATTATAAGCTCCGCGTTGTGTAGCCTTGACGGCCAGATCGAGCGATGCATACGAGGTAATCATCATTACATATACATCAAAATTACGTTGATGGATATGTTCCAGCAGTTCAATGCCATCCACGCCGGGCAATTTATTGTCCAGCAAAAGGATGTCTACCGGTGTTTTTTCGAGTATTGCAAGAGCATCTTCTCCTGATTCAGCTTCAAGAGTTTCGTAGGAGAAGTCTTCTTCCATGAAAGGGAAACCTACCGTGAAATTGTTTAATATCCGGGCGATTCCCGATCGTATTCCCGGCTCGTCATCTACCACCAAAACCTTTAATTGAGGCATAGGGTTATATTTTTAATAAACGGTTTATTTCTCTTCTCAATTGGTCGGGGCGAATCCCCTTTGACAGAAAAACATCCGCCTTAATCCATTTTCTTTCACTTTCTTCTCCCAGGCTGAAGCTGATACCGGTATGGGAGGTTACCCCTGAAATAATCATTACCGGCACATCCGGATATTTCTTTTTTGTTTTATAAGCAAGGATAAAACCACTGTCTTCGTTTTCCATCATCAAATCGTAGATGGCCAGATCGGGACGCATGGTTTCCAGAATTTTTTCGGCTTCTTCCTGGCTTTCAGCAGTGATGACTTCATGTTTCATTTTCTGAATAATAGTTTTCAATAGAAGTAAAAAATCCACATCATCATCTGCAATGACAATTTTCTTTTTTTCTTTTGTTTCGATGTTTTTTTCTTTTTCCATATCTGTTATCACTTATGTTAAATTTCTTGGTAAGATAATTTTTACACTGGTTCCTGTAGGCCCCTTTTTTTTATCGGTATTTGAGGTGATTGAGATTTTTCCTTTGTGCATTTTCACAATTCCGTATACCAGGGCCATGCCCAGACCGGTACCTTTTCCCACTTGTTTGGTGGTGAAAAAAGGAGTAAAAATTTTTTCCATGTGTTCTTTGGGAATCCCTACTCCTGTGTCGCTGATACAGATGATAATCTCATTTTCTGTATCGGAGGTCTCTACGGTAAGCGTCCCCCCTGAAGGCATGGCTTCAATGGCATTTTTTTCAATATTTGTCAGTACCTGCATCATCTGATCCTGATCAATCATGGCATAAGGATTTTTCATGGTGGATGAAAAACGGGTGATGACATTTCCGGGGATCACTACAGAGTCAAGGCTGCGCTGTACAAATGATTCAATATGGGTGTGGCTCGGCCGTACCTGGTTTTTCCTGGCAAAGTTCAATAATCCGCTTACAATCTTTCTGCATCTTTCGGCTTGTTCCACAATCAGTTCAATATCTTTTCGGCGTGGATGACCGTCAGGAAATTCTTCCATCAGCAAGTGACTGTACATGGTGATCACTCCCAGCGGATTGTTCAGTTCATGGGCAATGCCGGCAGAGAGCTGTCCCATGCTGGCCAGTTTTTCACTTTGTTTAAGGGCGGCTTTTGCAGTGGCCAGTTCTTCGTTGGAATGGTTAAGTTTATCGAACGACTGGTGAAGTTGCTCAATGGCATAGGGCAGGCACATTTCACTTTCAGCCAGTCCCTGAACAATCGCAATGGCATGTTCACGGCAGGTGTCGTAGCCACAGGCACCACAGTTGAGCATGTCTTCCTCAGAAAATTTATTCATTTGCTGGAGTACCTGTTTGATTTGTTCTTCGTAAGGATTATTAAGCCGCCGGTCAGAAGGTTCAAAGTGCCGGGAAAGATCTATAGAAGCATATTTTTTCAGGTTTTCTTCCCAGAGGGCAAGATCAAAGTTTCTCATTTTGTTAAGATAGTATTCTTTGACCTTGTTTTGTCTGCTGTAACGGAACCCTTTTTTATCAATTCCCGGTCCCATAACACATCCTCCCGGGCAGCATAAAAGTTCCAGATGTACGTCAGAAACATGGCCCAACTCAAATTCATGAAGCAATTCACGAAAGTCATTTTTCCCTTCTGCGAAGATGATTTTGCCTTCTTTTTCCTGTTCAGGGATATCAATGTTCTGGGTTAGGCCGCGGCTTACGGGAAATATACTTCCTTTGCCTCCATGAGGCGGGTCAAATTCAGACGGGATGACTTTGTCCGGCGTAATGTTTTTCCGGGTAAAGATTTCCTGCAATTCCGTAAAAGTAATGACAGCATCTATTTCGTCAGATTCATTCTTTTTGGCAATACAGGGTCCGATAAATACCACAGGGGTGTCTTGTCCCAGCATCTGCCGGACAACCCTGGTCATGGCCATGGCCGGAGAAACAACCGGAGCCAGGTGATGTACCTGGTCGGGGAGGTAGTATCTTACGTAGTTCACAATTGCCGGACAATCGCTGTTGATATAAGGAAGGGCAGGAGAGGTTTTGAACAACCGTTTATAGGCCTGGGCAACAAGGTCGGCTCCAAATGCCACTTCGCCCACATAGGCAAATCCAAGTTCACGTATCATGCCTGTTAGTTGTTTGTCATCGGCAATGTCGTCAAAGGCAGCAGGGAAGCTTGGCGCAATAATGGCGGCAACCCTTGATGATGACTCAAGAAGTTGAAGCACCCTGTCTGTTGTCCGCAGATAGGATTTTGCTCCCTGGCTGCATACACGGGTGCAATTGCCACAGGCAATACAGCGGGTGGTAAGGATTTCAGCCTGTCCGTTGATGATCCGGATCGCTTTCACCGGACATTCACGCACACAGGTATAACAAACCCGGCACAGGTCTTTTTTGGTAAAGACCAGATGTTCTTCCGGTTCATTTTTCCTGTATGCATTCATGGGCAGTGAATTATTTAATTACATTTCTTGGCTGGTAACGGGTATGGAGCAACTCGTGGCTTTTATGGCTCAAAGGTTTCTTTAAAAATTTGTTGTATAATTCGATGATATAGGGGTTCTGATGCGATGCCTTGATGGTTTCCGACTCATCTATTTTGTACAGGGCATTCATGCGGGCTTTGATGTTTTCTTCTTTCATGCCTATGGGTTGTCCTCCTCCGTTGATGCATCCTCCCGGACAGGCCATGACTTCGATAAACTGGATGTCGTTGCGGCCTTTGCGTATTTCTTCGAGCAGGAGGCGTGCGTTTTGCAGTCCATTGACGACAGCAACTCCCAGGTTGAGACTCCCGATTTCAATGCGGGTTTCCTTTCTCCCTTGCAATCCGCGGACAGCCGGGATCTTGAAAGACACAAGTTCTTTGCCGGTGAGGCGATAGTAAGCTGTACGGATGGCTGCTTCCATCACTCCGCCGGAAGCACCGAATATCTTCCCTGCAGTACTCCGGCTGCCCAGCGGCGAATCGGCCAGTTCAGGCTCTAATTCTTTCAGGTTGATGCCATGCATCTTTATCAGTTTGATGAGTTCCCTTGTGGTGATGGCAACATCCACATCAGGAAGTCCCTGTCTCTGTTGTTCTTCCCTTGTATGTTCAAATTTTTTTGCCGTGCATGGCATGATGGATACCGAATAGATTTTTTGCGGATCAAGGTTTTCCACCATCGCATAGTAATGTTTAATGATGGCTCCCATCATTTGTTGGGGAGATTTGCAGGTAGAGATGTTGGGCAAAAGATCGGGATAAAACTGTTCGGCATATTTGACCCAGGCTGGGCAACAACTGGTAATCATGGGAAGGACTCCTCCGTTGGTGATTCTGTCAATCAATTCGGCGCTTTCTTCCATGATGGTCAGATCGGCCGAGAATGACGTGTCAAACACAGCCTTGAAGCCAATTTTGCGCAGGGCGGCATTCAGCACACCGTTCATGTCAGTGCCTGGCTCCAGTCCAAATTCTTCGGCAAGCGATACAGTAATGGAAGGAGCGTACTGTACCACCGTAAAAAGGTCTTTCTGATTTAAAGCATTTCGTACTTCATCCAGGTAACTTTTTTCTTTCAGTGCACCGGTGGGACATACAAGAATACATTGACCGCAGTTGACACAGCTTGAAAGGTTTAGTCCTTTATGAAAGGCAGGGGCAATGATGGTTTTGCTTCCCCTGTAGGTAAAATCAATGGCCGAAACCCCTTCAATTTCTTCGCATACCCTTACACAGCGTCCGCAAAGGATGCATTTGGAAGGGTCTCTCACCAGCGAAGGGCTGCTCACATCAATTCTGTATTTGTTTTTTTTGCCGGCAATCTTTCTTTCCCTTACATGCATCAGTTCGGCAAGATTCTGCAGCTCACAGTTTCCATTCCGTTCACAATAAAGGCAATCGTCAGGATGATTGGAAAGCAGGAGTTCAACAATGGTTTTTCTTGCATTGATAACCCGTGGGGAATGGGAATGTATTTTCATCCCTTCCATGACCGGTTCGCTGCAGGAAGCTACCAGATTTCGCCGGCCTTCCACTTCAACCACACACATCCGGCATGCTCCCGAAGGGAATAATCCCTTCAGGTGGCAGAGGGTAGGCACTTCTATGTTATTTCTTTTTAATACCTCCAGTAAATTTTCCCCTTTGAGGGCAATCACTTTCTTCCCGTTGATTTCTATTGTAATTTCATTCATATTTTTTTGTGTTAACTAACTACGATAGCATTAAACTTACAGGTTTCAAAACAACTTCCGCAGCTGATGCAGATGTTTTGATTGATGGAATGAGGTTCTTTCCGGTTGCCTGTAATGGCATTGACAGGACATTTTTTTGCACAGGCGGTGCAACCGGTACACAATGCAGCGTCAATGGTATAGGTACGCAACCCCTGACATACTTTAGCGCGGCACCGCCGTTCAAATACGTGTTCTTCGTATTCATCACGGAACCAGCGCAGGGTACTTAATACAGGGTTTGGTGCCGATTGCCCGAGGCCACATAGCGAAGCGTCCTTGATGACTGTAGCCAGTTTTTCCAGCTGGGTTATCCCTTTCATCCGCATCAGCGCTTCGTTAGGATCATTTCCCGGCTTGGAGGAAATGGCCTGGAGAATCTCCAGCATTCGTCTGGTGCCTTCACGGCAGGGAATACACTTTCCACAACTTTCCCGCTGGATGAAATCCATGAAAAATTTGGCAATGTCTACCATGCAGGTATCTTCGTCCATGACCACCAATCCTCCGGATCCCATCATGGCACCCACCTGGATCAGCGATTCATAGTCGATGGGAATCATCAGGTTTTGCTCGGTGATGCATCCTCCTGAGGGACCTCCGATTTGTACAGCTTTAAACTTTTTCCCTTTGGCAATACCTCCTCCAATGTCGTATATAATGGTGCGGAGAGGTGTGCCCATGGGGATTTCAACCAATCCCGTGTTGACAATATTTCCTGAAAGAGCAAATACCTTTGTCCCTTTGCTTCGTTCTGTCCCCATAGAAGCAAACCATTCGGCTCCATTTGTCATGATGCCGGCAACATTGGCCAGTGTTTCCACATTATTTACACTGGTAGGCTTGCCGAATACCCCACGGACAGAAGGGTAGGGGGGACGGGGACGGGGCATCCCCCTTCGTCCTTCGATGCTGTACATCAGGGCAGTCTCTTCGCCACACACAAATGCGCCTGCCCCTTTCTTTATTTTTATTTCAAGATGTATTCCTGTATTGTAAATGTCATGCCCCAGCAATCCATATTCCTGTGCCTGTGCGAGGGCTTTTTCAAGGCGTGCGATGGCCAGAGGGTACTCGGCCCTGATATACACATAGGCTTTGGTGGCTCCGATGGCATAGGCAATAATCGCCATTCCTTCTATTACCCGGTGGGGATCACCTTCTATGACAGCTCTGTCCATGAAAGCTCCCGGGTCACCTTCATCGGCATTGCATACGAGATATTTCTGATCACTTTCTGACCGCAGGGTGAGACGGCATTTTACTCCTGTAGGAAATCCTCCTCCTCCTCTTCCCCGCAAACCACTTTTTTCAATGATGTTACACACTTCTTCCGGCGAATATTTTTTTATGGTCGACAGATAGGCTTTATAGCCTCCCCGGGCGATGTATTCGTCTATGCTTACCGGATTGATAATGCCACAGTTTTTTAACACCAGTCTTTTCTGTTTGACAAAGAAAGGATGTTCATGAAGAAAGGGAATGCCTTCCCATGGGTCCTGTTCCGGATCGTTGAATTGTCCAAGAACTTTCTCCTCGTGTATTTTCCCCTCAAAGATGGCATCAAGAATGGGCTCCACATCGCCGGCCATCACGTGGGAAAAGCAAACTCTTTGCTTGCCGGGCATTTTTACGTCCATCAGTGGTTCAGCAGCGCATAATCCTATACATCCCACTTCAATCACAGGGGCTTTTATCTGATGTTTTTCAAGGTAGTTGATTACTGCCTGTTTGGTCTTTCCTGCTCCGGCACCAAGGCCACAGGTCCCTGCCCCGATGAAGATAATGGGAGTTTCTGATTTACTGCCGGTAAGAATTGCTCTGGCTTCTTTAGCTATGGCATCTTCCTCACTTGCCAGCAGCAATTTTTCTATCACCAGTTGTTTGTTTATTTTCATCATTTATTTTTCCTTTTTTTCACGTTCTTTTTCACTTTCTTTCTGACGATATTCTTCTACAATTTCCGGAAGAGATTCAGGAGTAACTTTTGCGTGGAATTCGCCGTTAATGGCAATCACGGGAGCCAATCCGCAGGCCCCCATACAGGCCACCACCTCAATGCTGAAGAGTCCGTCTTTGGTTGTTTCTCCTGCTTTGATTTTAAGGATGTTTTCCAGTTCTTCAAGAACGGTAGACGATCCCAGTACATGACAGGCAGTGCCCCGGCATACCATGATGTGGTATTTCCCTGGTTTATTGAATTTGAATTGATTGTAAAAAGTGGCTACTCCATATACTTTGCTGGCAGGAATTTTTAAATGTTGTCCTACTTTAATTACAGCTTCTTCAGAAATGTATCCCGTTTTATCCTGGATGTCCTGAAGAATCGGGAGCAAACTGTCCCGTTTTGCGTCGGGATATTTTTCAAGTATTTCCTCTATTATATTCTCCATGGTTTTAACTTTTTATGTTATGCCATTACCCTTTTGATCTCAGCCAGTAATTTTTTTGTGTCAACGGGTTTACGGATAAAACCGTTGACCGGTACCCATACAGTGTTTCCTTTTTCATCAAGATAATCAATACCGGCTTCCCCGGTGATTGCATCTTTGAGGAGGATCACCTGAAGTTGTTTGTATTCAGGGTTTTTACGGTATTCATGTGCCATTTCCTGTACGTTTTGCCTGTGGGTGGTTAGCACATCAATGCTGGTCTGGATAATGACGGGAATCTTTGCCAGTAAAGGATCGTTGTGCATGGCCATTGCCATTTCGAAACCTTCAAAAGGCGTATTCATCATTACATCTAAGACTGCCACATCCGGTTTTTCCCTTCTGGCAGCTTCAAGGCCTTCCTGTTTATTGAAAGCCGGAATAACCTCATAGTCTTCGTTTTTGAGAACAGATGTCACCATGGTTATAAAGTCCATGTCGTCATCAACGAGTAAAATTTTTTTTCTGGCCATAGCTTTAAATTTTATTTGTTATTTTTTTCACAAATATATTTGTTATTTTAATAACAGTTATAATGAAAAAGTCCTGATTTTATACCGTAAAAAAATTCTATTAAAACCCGTAAATTTTTACGGGGTAAGGGGTAGGGTTTGCAAATGAAAAGAAAGGGTAAAAAATATTTAACTTGTTGGTAATAAGAATTTTAATTAAAAGAAAAGATAAAGGTGATTTGTTTTTTTAAAGTTTTACCCACTTGTTTTTGATAGCCATGGCAAGGAGACTGGTGGTGTTTTTGCAGCCTGTCTTGGTCATGAGGTTGGTTTTATGCCCTACCACGGTCCGTTCACTGATATGGAGGTTGTCGGCAATTTCCTTTGTGGTCATGCCTTCGGCAATCAGTTGCAGAATTTCTTTTTCTCTCCGTGTAAGGGAAGGGGAAGGTGTGGGGGATTTTTCTTCTTTGGAAAGCTGGCGGGTAAAAAATGGAAATAATTCTTCAGCATAATAATGCTGTCCTTCAGATACCGTCTGAATAGCCTTTTCAATTATTTCGCGGGTTACATTTTTAATCAGAAAGCCTTTTACGCCGGCTTCTATCATCTGCTGGATGTAATCATCGTCATTGAACATCGTAAGGGCAATGATTTTTAAATCGGGTTTGATTTCCATTGCTTTTCGGGTAGCTTCAATGCCGTTGATTCCGGGCATTTGAATATCAAGAAAAACAATATCGGGTTGGACATGCGGCAGAAGTTCCAGAAATTCTTTACCATCGGGTGCTTCTGCAATCACACGGGCATATTTTAGTTTGTTGATGACCATCTTCAATCCGTTCCGGAAAATTTCATGGTCATCTACAATCATAATCTTTATTTGTCTGGCATAGTCCATCCAAAAAGCAAAAATAACATTATGTTTTTATTTCTTTACCGGCAGGAAAGTTCTTTCTGTGTTTTGTGTCCACAGGAATTTCGATATCAACAGATATGCCTTTCTCTTTGTTTTTAAAATTCCATTTTCCGTTTACACTTTGCAACCGGCTGAAAATGTTTTTTAGTCCTATGCCGTCGCTTTGCAGGGCATGTTCCCAATCAAATCCTTTTCCGTCATCGGTGTAATGCAGGTAGAGGTATTGATTTTTTTCTTCCATCTTCATTTCAATGGTTTCTGCTCCTGCATGTTTGAGGGTGTTGTTGATAAGTTCTGTAATAATACGGAACAGGACATGTTCCACCGCCGGCTCGTTCCGGTCGTTAAGCATGGAGTGACTGAAACGGATAATGATTTTATGGGTCAGGTTGATTTTTCTGATAAAGGATTCGATGGATTTGATAAGTCCATGCTGGTTCAACAGGGGAGGAGTCATGGTGTTGGAAAGGTTTCTTGCGGTGGTGATGGCTTCATCAATAAGCTCATTGGAATAACGGATCAGCTCTTCTTTTTCACCTGAAGGCATTCCTTCAATAGATAGTTCGTTGATATACAATTTGATGGTTGACAGCAATGGACCGAGACCGTCGTGTAATTCACGGGCAAACTGTTTCCGTTCCCTCTCTTCTGTTTCAATGATGGTTTGCATGATCCGTTTTTCCATGTCTTTTCTTTCGCTGATGTCACGGATTGTCCATATCAGATAATATTCATCATAGAGAGCAATCATTTTTCCTGTAATTTCCACAGGAATTGTTTTCCCGGTAGCCGTAAGGTGGGTATTTTCAAGAATGCATGGTTTTCCATAATTAAGTTGCCGGATGATGACCGGCAGGTCAAGATCTTTTGTCAGAAATTTTTGTAAAGGCTTATTTTTTAATTCTTCACAACTATACTCCAGTACATCGCACACCACCTGATTTACTTCTTTAATGGTGCCCGAGAGGGTGGTGAGAATAATTTCGTCGGTGGCACTGTTAAACAGCAACCTGAACCGTTGTTCATTGGCTTGTTGTATCAATGATGTTCGGGCTAACTTTGCCAGGGAATGGCCGAGCAGAATAATTCCGG
>Ga0272448_1008717_pt1 | contig 10495 bp, 6 predicted proteins | sample YNPCB0191_FD_202220 | JGI IMG/M metagenome (GOLD analysis project Ga0272448, IMG submission 202220) | Hot spring sediment microbial communities from Yellowstone National Park, WY, United States - YNP-CB-019-1 | ecosystem: Environmental > Aquatic > Thermal springs > Hot (42-90C) > Sediment... | reverse complement strand
TAACGCAGCATTTCCGCCATTTAATAATATTGATGAGCAAGCCCATTTTGACATGGTTTGCAAGTACTCAAGATTCAATATACCCAGAACCGATATCGTCCTCTACGACCGCGAGACCATAGAAACCAATATAATATACAGTGCCCCGCAGTATTTCGCACCACCCGAAGACCGAAGGCCGCCCTTATGGACAATTCCGGATGTGGAAAAATCACCAGATTTCGTCAAGGACGTATCTGATCTTCACCAGCAAATGGCCAACCACGAGGCCGGTTCATTTCCGGTTTATTATGCATTGGCGGGACTTTGGTACAAAGCGGGGAAAATGCTCGGTTTGTCACGGGGTCAGCTAATATTTTGGGTGCGTTTTCTGAATGTGCCCGTCTTCGTGTTGCTGATAATGCTTTCATGCTTGGCAGCGAAGAGCCTTTATCCCGAAGTAGATGATTTGCGAATAGCTTTGCCGCTTTTGACAACTTTTTTTCCGCAGGACATATTTTATTCCATTACCAGTGATATGTTGTCGCCGCTTCTTTTTGGTATTGTTTTTTTTATGCTCGTGCAAATATATCATTATAGAAAATCATACTTATACCATTTCACCGCCGGCTTTTTCGTTGCGGCAACGTTTTTGACAAAACTCTCAAATATAACTGTTATGTTTTTACTCGGTGCAGTGATAGTCCTGAAAATAAAGAAGCTAAGTTCCGAGAGACAAGTAAAACAATATCTGCCGAACCTCGTTGTTCTGCTGGCGGTCTCGCTGATACCTGCGGGTTTGTGGCTTGTGCGAAACTATTTTGTGACAGGCGACGCCCTGGCAAGCGCTGGTAAAATCGCGCATTCCGGCTGGACTGTAAAGCCTTTAGGTGAAAGACTGCATCATCCTATTTTCACGTTCAGCGGAATGGGATATTTTTTAGCAGAACTTACGAAAACATTCTGGAGAGGTGAATTTATTTGGCATTTCAAGGTACTAGCGAGCAAGTGGATGGATGTTTTTTATGTTGCTTCATCAGCTATTTTCGTTCTGACCTGTGGGACAGTATTTTTCACAGAACGAAAAGCAAACAATGGAAATAAGTTTGAGATTGGTCTTAGCTTTTTTGTGTTGATAGTGTCGGTGCTTTTTCTGGCAATGCTTTCGATTACCTTTGACTTTGGCAACTGGTTCTGTCCATCCCGCGAAAAGCCGTATTTTACAACCGCGAGACTGATGGGCGGTGCGCTTTTGCCTTTTCTGATTATTTACATCGACGGCATAAAACGACTGTTGTTGTTTTTCAAAAGTTCACAATATCTGCTGCCGGCGATTGCCGCAATTGTTATTGCCATAACGTGGTCGGAAATTTCGATAAGTCTTGAAGTTTTTAGAAGCCCGTATAACTGGTTCCATCTTATTAAGTGAAAATTGAATCCGGGTACAGATGGTGGTGCACCGGATTTGTGCTAATGTGGGTTAGATAAGAAATCAGGATTGACTAAGAAACATTGAAAGCTTAGTATCGTGGAGAAATACCTGAAGTTTAGGTTTAATCTTTTAGGATTCACATATGCATATGACCATTAAAAACCGTGAAATCATTAGTTTGACAGTTGTATTATTTATTTTGAGCCTGCTTAGCGGTTGTGAATCGCCAAGCAGAATACCAGAAGAACCATCTGTACCTCCACCGGTTATAGATTCCAATACCACAATCGGGTCGCTGACTGAGATATTTGCGCCGGATGCAATAGCAGTAGAAGGATATGGAATAGTCGGAGGTTTAAACGGGACTGGTTCATCTGAATGTCCCCCTAATGTAAGAAGTTATCTGACACAATACATTCTGCGTAAACTGCCGGAGCAAACGATGGATGTTGACGCATTTATCAACAGCCCCAATACTGCGGTAGTAATCGTGGACGGCATAATGCCTGCGGCAGTTGCCAAAAACGAGTATTTCGATGTGCGGGTTCGCGCACTTCCCGGCACACAGACCACTTCACTGGAAGGTGGCTGGCTTTACGGTGCTGACCTTAAGGCTAAGGGAAATTTCGGATTAACTATAAAGATATTAGCGGAGGCGGAGGGGCCTGTTTTTATTGATACACTCGATGGCCAAACGGACAAAAGGAGCGGGTACATTTTGGCTGGTGGCACCGTACTCGATGAATATAAGATTACTATTGCGCTTCGCTATCCTGATTTTAAAACAGCCGCAATGATACGCGATAAACTAAATGAACGCTTCGGCCGTGGCACAGCCACTGCATTAACCGCCGGGCAGATACAGTTAACGGTACCAGCAAAATACAAGACACAGAAACAGAGGTTCATTGCCATTGTCAGAGCAACCCATCTGCTTTCTACACCTGAACTTACTAAGCAAAGAATAAGTTCTCTTGTGCAGAAGCTCGCCACTGCAAAAGACAAACTTCCGAGCGAAATTGCTCTTGAGGCGATAGGTAAAGACGGTCTTAGTCAGTTAGAGCCATTATTGAGTTCATCTGACCAGAAAGTTCGTTTGGGAGCGGCGATATGTATGCTCAACCTTGGAAGCGACAAAGGGCTGGAGGTTTTGCGCGAAACTGTATTAGATACAGCTTCTCCATATCGAGTCGATGCATTCCAGATGATATGTGCATCAGCTAATCGAAACGATGCGGCAACACTGGCCAGAAAATTATTACGCGATAAAGATTTCAACGTCCAACTGGAGGCTTATGAGCAATTACGGAAAATGGACGACATTGTGATAACACGCCAACTGATAGCTCGAAATTTCTACCTTGAGCAGATTGCCGAATCGCCGCGGAAAGCAATTTTTGTTGCACGAAGTGGCCAGCCCCGAATTGTGCTGTTCGGTGCCCCGATACGCTGCAAACAGGATATTTTTATTCAGTCGTCAGATGGAAATATAACAATAAATGCCCCACCCGGTCAGCAATACATTTCAATAATACGCAAACATCCTACGAGGCCGAATGTCATAATTCAGCTTAAAAGCTCTTATGAACTCAGTGACCTCATTGTCAAAATGTGTGAGGAACCGCTAAAAGAAAAAGGACAGGGACAAGTGGGGTTGAATGTCTCTTATGGCGAGATGATATTGCTTTTACGGAAGATGTGCGAAAAGGGCGCGATAGACGCAGAATTTCACGCAGGCCCCCTGCCAAATCAAATATAAGTACAACTTTCAAGAAATAACCAGCTTTCGGCCGATAATATTAAAACGTACCGGCTTGAAAAACCGCTTCTGGTGCGTAAAAAAGCAATGAAAATCTTACTTTAGAGGTGACAATGAGGTTGGAGAAGATTGTTCTCGATGGATTCAAGAGTTTCGCGGATAAAACAGAGTTTGTTTTTGATTCACAGGTGACGGCAATTGTAGGTCCAAACGGATGCGGGAAAAGCAACGTAGTTGATGCTGTTAAGTGGGTGCTTGGTGAACAGAGCGTTAAAAACCTTCGAAGCGGACAGATGGCCGACGTCATTTTTGGTGGAAGTAGCAGCAGAAAGCCGCTGGGAACCGCGGAGGTAAGCCTGTTTTTATCGAACACCAACGGCATCGCGAGTGGATCACTATCTGTCGATGCTGACCAGATTCAGATTTCACGAAGAATATACAGAAATGGCGAAAGCGAATATCGAATCAATGGTAAAGTTTGCCGTCTTAAGGACCTCCGTGAATTATTTATGGACACTGGTATTGGTGTGCGAGCATATTCAATCATCGAGCAGGGACAGGTTGAGCAGTTATTGACATCTTCGAAAACTGATAGACGAGTAATATTCGAGGAAGCGGCGGGAATCAGCAAATACAAAGCGCACAAAAAAGAGGCTCTTCGCAAACTTGAGCAAACCGAGCAAAACTTGCTGCGGCTCGCGGACATTATCAACGAAGTGCAAAAGCAGTTGCGGAGTGTAAAACTTGCGGCAGGTAAGGCCAGAAATTATCTGCAATACCGTCAGAGACTTAAAGAACTGCAAGTTAATTACTCACTATCGGAGTTTCATAAAATAGTCACCAAAAGCAGAGAGCGGAAAGCCGTTCTTGAGGAGTTGGAAGAACTGTTTGCGTCGGCGGTGGTGGAAATTGCAAAACACGATACTATTATCAGCCAATTAGCGGAAGAAAGAACAGTAACCGAAAGCAAATTAAACCAGGCAGACAATTCTCTTATCGCAATTGAAAGCAAGATTGAACAACTGATGCAGAAGATAGAATTTTTGCGTAGCAGGATTACCGAGCTTCAGCAAAGGGAAAAGGACACAGCCGAGCGGGTTAGAAAGCTGCGAGAACTGGAACGCTCTTTTACGGTTGACCTTTCGCAGTGCAAAACACAAATGCTCGAAGGAGAGAAGCTGCTGAAGGAGAAAAAGTTTGCGATTGAGCAGCTTCAGAACACGATAGCACAAGTGAATTCGCGGTGTGCATCACTGGAGGCAGACCTCGAAGATGAGAAATCCGGCATAATAGATATAGTGCGCAGAACTGCACAGCTTCATAATGAACTGCAAAGCATTTGCGACTATCGTAATAATCTGTCGAACCAGAAAGAGAGATTATCAGGCAGAGCACAGAAGACGCGAGAGGAACTGGAAAATCTGCTGGCGGAGAAAGCACAGCATCAGGCACGCGCGGAGGATATTGAAAAGGTGCTAAACGAGCTGAATCAGAACCTCGAAGCAAAACGCAAAGAAATGGAGGAAATAAATAATCAAATCGCCGATGCTAGTAAGTGCACTGCTCGCAATAAAGAGGCCAAAAGCGCACTTGTCGGTGAACTTGCGATACTGACGGATATGGAGTCCCGGCATGAAGGCTTGAACAATGCCGTAAAAAGTATTCTGACCGGCAATAAGCCGGATTATGTCGAAGGAATTCTGGCAGATGTTGTTGCCGCTGATATTGAATATGCCGGTGCGGTTGAGGCAGCACTGGAAGGGAAAACGGATGCGGTGTTGGTGAACAGCACTTCAAAGTTGCTATCGGATGAAAATGCGATTGAGCGGCTCGAAGGCAGGGTCCATTTTATTTGCACCGACAACATCGAACCTTTCGTTGATACTGCGGACCTATCGAAATTTGCAGGGGTAAAAGGCAGGGTTGCGGAATTCGTGAAATGTGAGGATAAGTTTGCGCCGCTGGTTTGGAACTTGTTGGGTAAAACAGTAATTGTGGACAATATTGATACGGCGATGCAATTAGCAGAGCAACTGGGGAGTAAGTATGAATATGTCACATTAAAAGGAGAATTTTTCGGCGGCGACGGCACAATCAAGATTGGTCCGCTCGGTAAAGCAACGGGTCTTATATCACGAAAAAGCAGACTAAGGCAGTTGCAGGAAACCATCGAAGGATTAAACTCGGAAATTGCAACAGTTGAGCAGCAGATAGATAGGAATAATCGGGCAGTCGAACATCTTAATAAGCTTTGTACCGAATTGCGCACCGCGGTCTATGAAGCCAACATTGAAAAGACACAGATAAGCTCAAAACTTATAGTCTATGAACAAGATATCAAGCGGTTGACGGATGAACAGCCTTTGATAAAAGGCGAAATTGAACTGTTAGAGCAGCAGATTACTCAATCAGTGCAAAAGGAATATGATTCGAAGCAGAAACTTGAAGAGCTTGAGGCGGTAAACAGCCAGAGGATAAGCCGGATTAAGGAACTCGAAGCTAAATACGCTGAGCAAAAACAACAGCAACAGAAGCTTACTAATCAGCTTATGGATTTGAGGGTTGAATTTGGACAGCTTGCCGAGCATCAGCAGGCGATAAAACAAAATCTCGAATCAATTGAAAATCAGCTTAAATCGAACCGTTCCGCGGCTGAGACAGCCGAGAGTGAGGTGAAAATATGCAGTGAGCAATGGCATCAGGCGGAAATGGATATTCTTTCCTGCGAGGCGGCGATTTCGCAGCTTTATGTTGAGAAAGAAAGTAAGCAGCAAAGTAGCGTTATCCTGCGAGATAAAATTGAGAAAATACTCGAGAAGCAAAAGCATCTCGAAGAGGTCATTCGTGACAGGCAAAACGAAAAGCAGCAAATTGAGCAGAAGATTAATGAAGTAAAAATCGAATTGAGTCAGCTCGAGGTAAAAGGGCAGGATTTGACCGAAAGGGTAAAAGAGGAATTGCAGCTTGATTTGGTGCAATCTTATCAAAATTTCAGCGATGAAAATATCGACTGGGAGAAGATACGCGAGGAAATTACGGACTTGCGTGAGAAAATCGAACGGCTGGGCAACGTCAACATTGATGCCATCGCTGAGCAGGAAGGTCTTGAACAGCGAAATGAATTTTTAAGCAAGCAAGTTGAAGACCTCAATCAGAGTAAATCACAGCTTCTCGAGCTGATAGACAGGCTTAATAAAATGAGCACGGAAAAATTCGTTCAGACCTTTGAACAAATTAGAATGAATTTCCAGCAGATTTTCCGCAAGCTTTTCGGTGGAGGCAAGGCCGATGTGTTGCTTGAGGATTCAGCAGACGTGCTCGAAGCCGGTATCGAAATAATCGCAAGGCCGCCTGGAAAAGAGACAAGGAGCATTTCGCTGTTGAGCGGTGGTGAAAAATCAATGACAGCCATTGCTCTTTTGTTTGCGGTATTTAAGTCGAAGCCATCACCCTTCTGCTTTTTGGATGAAGTTGACGCAGCGCTGGATGAGGCCAACAACGAGCGGTTTGGTCTGATTATTCAGGAGTTCAAAAAGGAGTCACAGTTTATTATTATAACACACTCGAAGCGGACGATGAGCATGGCAGACCAGCTGTACGGCATAACAATGCAGACCCGAGGCGTTAGCAAGAAAATCAGCATCAGTTTCGGTGATATCGAGGAGGAACCAGTTACGCGGCCTGAAACCTCTGAAACTGCCGCGGTAGCATAAAGTGTAGGGTTGGTCTTGCCCTGTCGAAACAGAAATGAAGAAGTGTCCTTTTTGTGCGGAAGAAATACAAGAAGAAGCGATTAAATGCCGCTACTGCGGGGAATTTTTCGACGATGCAGCAAAGAACTTTTTGCTCGGGACGCAAAAACCTAAACTGCCGTGGTACAAATCCACTTCATTTATAATTATTGCCCTATTATGCGTCGGACCGCTGGCTCTGCCGCTTATTATTACACGCATCTGGGGTAATCCGCGTTACAGTAAAGTTGCTCAGCAGGTTGTCACGGTTGTGATAATTGCTATTACCATTTTGCTGACCTATTATTTTGTAATGTATAGTATTCAGCTTTACCGCACACTGATGCAGCAGTTGTCGCAGTTAAGTAATCTGGGGATTTGAACCAAACGATTTAATAATTAATGTTTGATGATTTTCGATTTTAATGCGCTGGCCATTTTTAATGACCGTTGACAAAACTTGAATGTGGAAACTCTAAATCCGAAATAAATTCGAAAATCAACTTTGCCAGATTCAAGTTGTAAATTTGGTTTGTCATAAAATTCTTTGCAGCTTAAACTGATTTGGCTGATAAGCAAGTTTTCTGGGGTTTTAATTGAAAATAAGAATATCCAATGATAATATCGTGCTTTCTTTGAGAGAAGACGATGGCAGAAAGACTTGATAAATATGTTTTGAAAAATGGGATGGTGATACTCGGCGAGCCGATGAAGGCGGTTGAATCGGTCGCATTTGATTTTCTGCTTCCGGCAGGAACAGCGATATTGCCAGAAGGTGTCTGCGGGGCGGCGAATGTAATCTCCGACTGGATTTTCCGCGGCGCGGGTGATAAGAACAACAGGCAATTAGGCGAAGCTCTCGATAGTCTTGGCTTACATCGCTACAGTGCGGTTAACAGCGCTCATATAACAATCGGTGCAACACTTGAAGCAGAGAATTTGGCTGAGGCGCTGGATTTATATGGAGATGTAATATTGCGGCCGAGGTTAGAGGCACAGCAGTTTGTTCCAGCTAAGCAACTGGCGATAGACAATATTAAATCGCTCGATGACGACCCGCGTCAGAAGGTAATGCTCAAACTATATGAAAAATTTTACCCTGCACCGTGGGGACGCAGCACAATGGGTGAAATTGACCAGATAAAGGCTTTGACGGTAGAGAAAACCACCAAAATCGTGAAGGAAAATTTTAATTTGTCAGAGACAATTTTTGCGATGGCGGGCAAGTATGATTTTGATGCGGTTTGCAGGCAGCTCGAGAAGATGTTTGAGAAAGGAGAAAAAAAACCGCTTAATCCGATTGCGCTTGGCGCCAGAGGTGAAAAATATACGCATATCCATAACGACGGTGCGCAAGTGCATATCGGTCTAATGACCCAAACGGTAAAGCCTCTTGATAAGGCTTACTACCATATGCGCATAGCAGTTTCTATTTTGTCGGGCGGTATGAGTTCGCGGCTTTTTACGGAGGTGCGGGAAAAACGAGGCCTGTGTTACGCGGTATCAGCTAAGTATCACTGTTTAAAAGATTTGGCAGGTATTTCCTGTTATGCTGGAACTACACCTGATAAAGCGCAGGAAACAATCGATGTGATAATAAATGAGTTTAATCGCCTGAGCGACGAGATAAGCGAGGAAGAAATTCAGCGGGCAAAGGTTGGATTGAAAAGTGCACTTATATTGCAAAGCGAATCGTCAAGCAGCCGGGCAGGCGCGATCGGAAGCGATTATTATATGCTTGGCAAAGTCCGTTCTCTTGACGAAATCAAGCAAAATATCGACGCAGTTACGGTTGACTCGGTCCTGCAATTTTTGCGGACGAATAAATTCAGGGATTTTACAATTGTGACCATCGGACCGAAACCGGTGTCAGTCAAATAAGATATGGAATTTAAAAAGAAAATACTCACGAATGATTTGTCAATTATAGGTGAAGTCAACAAAAGCGCCAAATCGGCGGCGATAGGCTTTTTTGTCAAGACCGGTTCGCGGGATGAAACACCGCAGATAAGCGGTGTCTCACATTTTCTCGAACACATGCTTTTTAAGGGGACTGAAAAACTCAATTCTCAGCAGGTAAATGAGGCCTTCGATAGGACTGGCGCGCAGTTCAATGCATTTACGAGCGAGGAGACGACCGTTTACTACGCGGCGGTGATACCAGAATACCTGACCGAAGTGACGAAGCTATGGATAGAACTGATGAGACCGGCACTTCGGGATGAGGATTTCAATATTGAAAAGAATGTCATCAAGGAAGAAATCGCGATGTACAAGGATATGCCCAGCTTCGATGTGTTGGATAGATGCCGTAAGCTGTATTTCGGTGAGCATCCGTGCGGCAACAGTGTACTTGGTAGTGTCGAAAGCATCGATAAATTGTCGGTCTCACAGATGCGGGAATATTTTAGCAGACGTTATGTTCCCAACAACATGACGGTTGCATGCGCGGGAAATTTTAACTGGGAGCAGATAAGCTCTCTCGTGGAAGGCTCGTGTGCCGAGTGGCCAAAACAAAATGCACCTCGCATACTTACGGATTGGCCCGGAAACAAAAAGGCTGAACGAATTGAAAACCCAAAACTCGCCCGCGAGCATATATGCCTGATGTCGCGAGGTGTGTCAATTCAAGATAAACGCAGGTTCGCCGCCGCTTTGCTAGGGACCATTATTGGCGACAGCACTGGTTCGCGATATTTCTGGGAGCTGGTTGATACCGCTTTGGCAGAGACAGCATCGATGCAGTACGTTCCTATGGATGGAACTGGGGTTTTTTATAGTTATATAAGCTGCAGCAAAGAGAATGTCACCAAGGTAATGGAAATGGTGGTAAACATTTTTAACAAGCTATCGAAAGAGGGTGTGACCGAAAAAGAATTAAAAACGGCAAAAAACAAAATATTAAGTGCACTTGTCATAAAAAATGAGATTCCGATGGGCAGGCTCATAGATTTGGGTTTTAACTGGACGTATTTGCAGCAGTATCATACTATTGAAGACGAAATGAATGCAATAAAGGCGGTGAATCTTGCCGATATTAGTTCACTGATAGAAGCTATTAAGCCGGGTGAATTTACACAAGTTATCCTCGGTCCAGACAAGGCAAATTGAGAGGTTGTGATGGATAGTGATATAAAACAAAAACCGCAAATGCTTCGGGCACAGGATATAATACCATCGACAGGGTCAAATTCGGAGCAAGTCAATTCGACGAGCGGTAGTATTCCGCGATTTGACCTTGCGACTGAAATAATGGCACAGCAGCGGAAATTAACGTCATCACGCAGAAAAAGACCTGAAAGTCGAGGTCAGCCGGTCAAGGAAGATGTCCGGATCGGACCTCCTGCTGCACGCGAGAAGATTTCGGCGCTACCGACCTCTGTTTACGCGTCGCTAATTGCAGACATTGTAAGGCGAGATATTCAGAAGATGCTGCTACCGTGTAACGGTCTGCAAGATTGATAAAGTAATTCACTAGTTGCGGCGCAAAAATCAGTAAGGGGTCAGTTATGGGTGGGCTTGGGCAGGGTTAGGAGATTTGAAGGTTAATCAACCGCTGGGCAATCTCGATGTTCGGTTGTTCGGCAAGCTTCG
>Ga0272448_1008713_pt1 | contig 10500 bp, 12 predicted proteins | sample YNPCB0191_FD_202220 | JGI IMG/M metagenome (GOLD analysis project Ga0272448, IMG submission 202220) | Hot spring sediment microbial communities from Yellowstone National Park, WY, United States - YNP-CB-019-1 | ecosystem: Environmental > Aquatic > Thermal springs > Hot (42-90C) > Sediment... | reverse complement strand
CCCAGTTCTGGAATGCGGAGCCGAAAACCACCGAGCCATCCTCCACCTTTATCGTCCATTTCTTCTTCAGCTCGGGTGGCAGGAGCTTCTGGATTTTGTCGCTGACCTCATTTATGATATCTGTAAGTCGCTTCTGCATCTGCTCCGGTGTGAGCTTCAGCTCGTTTATCAGCCGGTCGACCTTATTGATGAAAAGAACTGGTTTGACGTACTCCTTCAACGCCTGTCTGATGACCGTCTCGGTCTGCGGCATCACGCCTTCGACCGCGCAGCAGACGATTATGACCCCGTCTATCGCCCTCATAGCGCGCGTGACGTCCCCTCCAAAGTCAACGTGCCCCGGGGTGTCGATCAGATTGATGAGATATTCCTTGCCCTCATGGGTGTGCACCATCGACGCGCTCGCGGCGTTGATCGTTATTCCCCTCGCCTGTTCCTGCTCGTCATAGTCCAGGAGGAGCTGCTTGCCGGCGAGCTCCTCGGACATCATCCCTGCACCGGCGATGAGATTGTCAGAGAGCGTGGTCTTCCCGTGATCTATGTGAGCTGCAGTCCCTATGTTCCGTATGAACTCGGGCTTCGTCATAAGCGCCTGGGCTCTTCTTATATTGTCCTCTTTTCTTCCCATCTTGAATCACCAAGTCGTTGAGAATCGGGCATGGATCACAATCATCTGGCGGAAGCCGCCACTCTTTCTATCTCTTCCTTCTTCGCAATGGCGAAGCTGTTCATGTCATTGTTGGCCGCAAGCATTATCTCGTTCGCGAGGCACTCAGAAATCGACAGCGTGCTTGTGTGCGACTTCTCCAATGCCCCCAGGCAGATATTCCTTAGCGCCAGATCCACCCTTCGGGAGGGTGCGACGTCGACCGCCTTCGGGACTGATATGCCTCCGTATTGCAGCCGCGTTACCTCCTCTCTGGGGCCCGCGTTCTGGAGCGCGTCTATCAATACCTGTAGGGGATTCTTCTTGGTCTTCTCGGCGATGATGTCAAAAGCCCCTTCGACCGCCTTGTACGCCTTCAGCTTCTTCCCGGTCCATTTCTCGGTCCGCATCATGTTGTTAATCAGCCTTTCTGCGATATTCATCCTCGCCTTTGCGAACTGGCGGACCGCGTGCCTGCCGCACGTATGCGGCACGTATATCGGCGTGAGGTCGATGTATCTCTTCATCCCGATATCAGATACCACAAGCCCCTCGAAATCGTACTTCCCGAAAAGCTTCACCCCGACTATGACTGGTTGGGGCTCGGCCGCGACTTGCCGTACCGGACCCTGCGGCTCCGCCGACGGTTGTTCCTGCACGGAGGGCGTCGCTTCAGCCGCTGGCGGTGTGGAAGTCTGCGCCATCGGAGCTTGCTGAGGTGTCTGCTCATGTTCGGGCAATTGGCTCACCTCACGGGCTTCTCCTTACGCCCTCTGACAAGCTCGTCCAGTGAGATGTCATTGACCTTAATTACCTTGTATCTCACACCGGGAAGGTCGCCGTACGACCTTCCGAGCCTACCGCCGATCCCTTCCACCAGGACCTCGTCGTGCTCATCGATGAAGTTTATCGCCCCGTCTCCGACAGCGAAGGCCGTTATCTGCCTACCGTTCTTTATCAGCTGAACCTTCACGGCCTTTCTGATCGCCGAGTTCGGCTGCTTCGCCTCGATCCCGACCTTCTCGAGTACTATGCCCCTGGCTTGCGCTGAACCTTCGAGGGGGTCAGACTTCTCCCTCAGCATCAGCATGCGCCTCTTGTACCTGCGGTCGCTCCAGCGCCTTTTCGCGCGCTGCTTTTTTAGCTGCCGGGCACAGTAAAGCCCTCTTGCCAACAGTAATCACCTTAGCTATGGGTGTCCCTCGATAATCGCACTCGTATTTAAGCATATATGATTGACAGTCGGAACGAAGCACAGGAACCAGTATGTCGGAATTGGCATTTGACGCGGGCTCAAGCTTTGCCTCTTGACTCGCCCCGCATCAGCCCGCTTGCGATTATGTGTGCCATCCGAATTGGTTCGGGTATAACGCCTCTCACGGTCGTCGACCTGATTATCTCCCGGGCCTCCTCGATCCCGATCCCCGCCATGCTGACGTAAATGGGATTATGCGCCGTCCCGAGTTCGATTATCGGCGACCTCGAAAGCTTCTCGATGCGCTTGTCCGCATCATCGAAGTATTTCCGGAGGGCCGCATGGATCAATTTCATGTCTGGTTTGTCCCGGGTGACCGTAATCACCGGTATGCCGAGTGCCGAGCTGAGCGATTCTATATCGACTATATTGAATCCGCCGAGAGCGATGCCGTCTATCATGACTGCCCTCAGCTGCTCGCAAAACCTGGAGCCCTTCAACGCCTTTTGGATGTTCGCGGTGGAGTCGTCACCATCCACCGAAACCTCGAAGCGTAGGACGCCCTCGAGGTATGCTGGCGCACGGACTATCGTCCCGATGACCGTTGCCTTGGATTCCCTGTTCCCGAACTCGAACGGCGCGTCGTCTATCCCGCAGACCCTGATTTGGCTCTTCAACCCGACACCAACTCACGCGAGCTTCAGATTCCCCGTTATTCTATCGACCTCGTCCGCCCTTGCAGGCCCGATGCCCACACAGGTGACAGTTCCCGGCGGGACCTCCGTCAGGCCAGCATCGATGACCCTCTCCGTTATTAGCCCTTCCGAGGCGGCCTTCTTCTCGATCCCCATAAGATCGTCCAGGCCCTCGACCTTGACCACGATCTTCCTTTGCCCTTCGGAGAACCACCCATTGAACAGCCGGGGCTTCTTTGCCCTCGCCTTCAACGCGCATGATACGGCAGCGTGGGCCACTTGGGCCGCCATCTTGCCCGGGGAAAGCCCGAGGTCCTCACGGACGACCAGGACCAGTTTATATTCGAAGCCGGTCCGGCTCTTCCGGCGGCTCACCTTGTCCCCTCCTCTTTTCGCCTGCTCGTTATCTCGTCTATCCTTTTGTTTATGTCGGCAATCTGCTGCCTGATATGAGGTATTCTCACGCTGGCCTCCTCCTTGAGCAACGGGTCAGATTGATACGCGTCGCTCTCCAGGAGCGCTAGCTTCCTCTGAAGTTTCAGCTTCGAATGCGCGAGCTTCCTGAGCTCCTCATCCATCGATTCAATCCTGACAGGCTGTTTCTTGACCGTGGAGAGGACGAACTCCCTGAGGCCTCCGAAGAACCAGGAGACAATCCCGAGGACAGCGGTGACTGCGCCCATCGATACCCAGAGCGACAGGGAGGTTATCATCGGGGCACCCGTTGCTGCGCCTATCTGGTCGAGGGCTATCACGTCCAATACGTTTATCAAGATGCTGAGGGCGATCCCGAGGGCGCACTTGAACAGTATATCGAAATCCCTGCTCAGCTGCCCGCGTTTGGGGAAGATTATCAATACGAGAAAGAACCCTGGCAGGAAGAATATCAGGAGCAGTGCCAAAATCCCTATCAGAACATCTATCATGCGATTCCGCTCCGCTGATGGCTCATTGTGAATTAAGCCTTTCCGATGATAGAATGATGTTTTATAATGCCCTGACGTCTTCTGCACTGTCGGATTCAGATGCCCGAGGATAGGTTCGAGATGAAGGAGCGGGACGGGCTCGCGAGGATATGCGAGCTCGAGCTACACGGCAGGAGGATGGAGACCCCAGCGCTTCTTCCGGTAATCAATCCGAAAATGAGCATCATCGACCCCGAGAGGCTCCGCAATGAGTTTGGGTTCTCTGGCATAATAACAAATTCGTTTATCATCTCGCGGGATGCCGATCTCAAGGAGAAGGTGCTGCGAGACGGCATCCATGGGTACCTCGGGTTCGACGGCATCATCATGACCGACAGCGGGACCTTTCAGGAGCATGTCTACGGGAATCTGGACATCGATCCACTCGAGATCGTGAGGTTCCAGCGAGATATCGGCGCCGACATCGGCACCATCCTCGACGTCTTCTCCGAGCCGGATTTCGGAAGGGAAAGGGCGGAGGACGCCGTCAAGAGGACCTTGGAGCGTGCGCGGCTCTCCGTGCCCGAAAGAGGGGACATGTGGCTTTCCGGGCCTATCCAGGGCTCTCTGTTCCCGGACCTCAGGACCAGGTGCGCCCGGGAGATGAGCTCGCTCGACATCCAGGTGCACCCGATAGGGGGCGCGGTGCCGCTGATGGAAGGATACAGGTTCCCGGAGCTCGTTGATGTCATTGTCGCATCGAAGAAAGGGCTTGATCCGTCGAGACCCGTGCATCTGTTCGGGGCGGGACATCCGATGACCTTCCCGCTCGCCGCTCTTCTGGGATGCGACATGTTCGATTCCGCATCGTACGCAAAATATGCGAGGGACGGACGATTGATGTTCCCGGAAGGGACAACGGACCTCAAATCGCTCGAAAGCCATTGGTGCCAATGTCCCGTGTGTTCTCGACACACCCCCAAGGAGCTCAGGAGTTACGAGCCGCCCGTTAGGGAGCGGCTCATCGCAGAACACAACCTGTACGTCTGCCAGACAATGATAAGGAGGATAAAGCAGGCTATCCTGGATGGGACCATCTGGGAGCTGGCTGAGAGGACCTGCAGGAGTCATCCGAAGCTCTTGGATGGGCTGCGGGCTCTGAAAAAGCATCTCGACTTTCTCGAGAGGTTCGAACCCCTAAGCAGGGAGGGGGCGCTCATGGTCACGGGAGACGAGAGCTATCACCGGCCAGCGATATACCGTTACCAGAAGCGGTTCTTCGAGAGATACAGGCATCCCGAAGTAGATGTAATGATAGCCCTCCCAGAAGGGCCGAAACCGTATTCGCGGACATATGCGGACATTCTTGATAAGACCGGGGCTCACCTGGTGATCTTATCCCCTATTGGCCCGGTGCCCATCGAACTGGACGAAATATACCCCGTCTCTCACTTCTTCGCCCCTGGAGAGGCGGATGAGGTGAACAGAAAGGAGAACATCGAGCTGATGGAGAGGTTCTCGCACGAGCAGAGATACTCCCTGACAGTGCTATACGAGGGAAAGGAGACTATCGAGTTCGTCAATAACATGCGCTCGCGGAGGGACAGGTTCGACATCGACAGGGCAAGGGTACTCGGGGTGCTCTCTATGCAATTCGGGCCGAAGGCGAGGGAGGCGCTTGAGAATGCGAGGTTTGATTACGTCCGCTCGAGCACAAATAATCGGATAAGGAACGTTTTGGTGAACGGAGAACATGCCTTCTCGATCAGAGCGACCGACGGATATTTTTCATTGACAGACGCAGGCGCGAGGATATTGCACAGGGCGCTCCCATTCCCGGGCTACCGTGTGGTCGTAAGATCGGAGTCCGTCCCGTTCATCCAGAAGGGGTCGAACGTGTTCGCGAAATTCGTGACCGATGCAGACGATGAGATCCGCCCGGGCGACAGCGTGCTGATAGTCGACAAGGAAGATAATCTGGTCGGGCACGGCAGGGCCTTGATGACGAGGGAGGAAATGCTCTCATTCAAGAGGGGAATGGCAGTCAGAACGAGGCGGCGCTCCGGGAGTGGCCCGCAGGAAAGCGAGGAGTGATTCATCTCCCCTTTTTCTGTTTCTGCATCTTCTCCGCGAGGGAGACGCACGATAGGAAGTCCTCGGCGGTGTGCAGAAGCCCCCCAGGGGTATCGGACGCGGCGGAACAGAACAGCCGGTTGCCCTCCTGGCGGGTGGAGATCCAGTCCCCGTTCTCCAGGCGAACCGCGTGCATCACGTTCCTAGCGGTGGCCTCGTCTTGGAACTCGAGCATCAATGTGAGGCTGCACTTCACGAGTGGCAATACTTGCACGCGAGATAATAATCTTATACATTATACATCAGAATGCAGAGGAATCTTATACATCAGAATGCAGAGGGAGGCACTAACCATTTATCCTCGCTCGGCCGATTAAAGAATCATGCAAATAGAGGAATGCATTCTCGGCAGAAGGAGCATACGTAGTTTCAGGCCTGGGCGGGTGCCAGATGAGTTGATATTGACCGGGCTGCAGCTGGCAAGCGCAGCCCCCTCCGCAGGAAACACTCAAGAGAGGGAGTACATCGTCGTGAGGGACAGGGCGCAAAAGGAGAGGCTCATGAAAGCGGCGCTGGGACAAAGAGCTATACTCGAATCTGACGTCACGGTGGCTTTCTGCGGCGACCTGGACAGGATATCCTCGAGGTACGGGAAGCGCGGACGTGAGTTCTACCTTCTCCAGGACGTCGCAGCAGCAGTCCAGAACTTCTTGCTCTATATTCACTCGCAAGGCCTAGGCGCCGTCTGGATTGGGGCATTCAACGATTCCGAGGTATCCAGGATCCTGTGCCTGCCCGACCACGTAATCCCGGTCGCGCTGGTTCCGGTCGGGATTCCCGGCGAAGTGCCGAGAACCCCGCCGAGAAGAGACCTGAAAGAGATGCTCCATCGGGAGAAGTGGACCGATTGAAGATCAGAGTCAGCAGACGAGGGGTTGTAATAGGGATCCTGCTCGGGATAGCTTTAACGCTCTCTGGAATAGTCGTTATAGAATATACCGCGGCGTTCTATCTGGTGGTAATACTCTGGGTGGCTCTACCGGTCATGGCTGTTCAGGCGGCCAGATGGATCAGGAGGAGGCTCAGGGGAGCACGAGAATGATCATTTCTTCGCCTGGCCTGAGAAGACCGCTGCCTTTCGTTCGAGCTCGGCAATTCTCTTCTGCAATGTCTGTATTTGTCGCTGACAACGCTCTATCTTGAGCCGCAGTCTTGCCGCCTTCTCTCTAAGCTTCGCGGCCTTCGCTTTGTTTTTCGCGTCCTTCTTCGCGGCTTTCGCTGCCTGCTTGGCGTTGACCAGGGCCGTGTTCTTTGCGCACACAGATATCCCCGTGAGGTGTCATTGTGACCTCTCGGATTTATTATTTGTTCGGACTCTAGGGACTCAAGGATAATTTTATTAGGGTCTGTGGCACGTGAGAATGACCTGTGAGAGCACACATCGAATCGTACGGGTGCGCGCTCAACAGAGGAGAGGCGCTCGAATTCGAGTCGGTATTGCGGTCGAACGGCTGGGAGATTGTCGATGACTTTCGGACGGCGGATCTCAATTTCATAGCCACTTGCGTGGTCATAGAGACCACGGAACTGGAGATGAAGAAAAGGATACGCGAGCTCTACCAGACAGGGAAGCCCCTAATCGTCAGTGGGTGCATGGTGACCGCGCTCAGGGACAGGATATCGGATATTGCGCCTGACGCGATTCTTGTGCCTCCTGCGCGCATGGCGGAGCTTTGCCGCGCCGCAGGTGTCAAGGGCTGCGGATCGTGGGTCCCGCAGCCATGGCCCGGGACTGTGGTGCACACCATACCAATCGCCACGGGTTGCCTCGGGGATTGCGCGTATTGCATAACAAAGGCTGCCAGAGGAAGGATCGAGAGCAGGAGCCCCGAGGAGATAATCGATGAGATATCGCGAATAGATTTCTCGACTGGTACGAGGGAAATACAGGTGACAGCGCAGGATTCTGCGGCCTACGGAAGGGACATTGGCACGACCCTCCCCGAGCTCATGAGAAGATTGGCGGGCACGGGATTCGACTTAAGGATCAGGATCGGGATGATGAACCCGAAGAGCCTTTTGCAGATCCTCCCCGAGACTGTCGATGCTTATTCCTCCCCTGCGATATTCAAGTTCCTCCATCTCCCGGTCCAGTCAGGAAGCAACAGATTGCTGGACGAGATGGGGCGGGGATATCAGGTTGCGGACTTCCGTCGTATAATCGACGCATTTAGGGAGAGATATGAGGGGATCACAATATCGACGGACATCATAGTTGGCTATCCGGGCGAGAACGGGGAGGACCATGAAAGCAATCTGCAACTAATAAGGGAGATCAAGCCGGATATTGTCAACATCACGAGGTTCAGCCCGCGGCCAGGAACGAGAGCAGCACGGTCGAAGAACAGGGTGCCGAGCTGGAAAGCGAAAGAGAGGTCACGAGAGCTGACAGCATTGAGATTCGAGATATCCTTGGCAAAGAACAGGACGAAGATAGGAAGAAAGATGAGAGTGCTGGTCACCGAGACAGGCTCGAACGGATCGATGATTTCCAGGGGGCCTAACTATGAGCAGGTCATAATCAGAGGAGAGGTAGAACTCGGCAGGTTCTACGATGTTGAGATAATAGACTGCTCACCGATACACCTGATAGGCAAATTGACATAGTTGAAAAGCACGGGAGAATTTTCCTGCAAAGGATATTATTTCAGAAGAAATTCCCATCCTCGAGCGAGACAGCCCCGTAGTGTAGTGGTCAATCATGCGGGCCTTTGGAGCCCGCGACGGCAGTTCGAATCTGCCCGGGGCTACTCATTTCTCTTTCGATACTGATTCGATGGCTCTTTTCAGCTCGTTCAACCCGAACGGCTTCTTTACGAATGCGGATGCGCCTATCGACAGCGCCTCCTCCTCTATCCTCGGGTCACCACTTACGAATATTATCTTCGCTGTCTTGTCCTTATCCAATATTTTTTTCGTGGCTTCAAGGCCGTTCATCCCGGGCATCCTCTCGTCCATGATGACCACATCAGGCTTTATCCTCAGCTTGGAGTAGGTCTCCACCGCGTCCTCCCCGGAGTATGCCTCCGCGATTACCTGGAAGTCGCAAATCTCCTGGATAACCTCGAAAAGGTCGACAATCGCCTTCTCATCGTCGACAACCATGACCTTCTTCGTCAAGCCTTTCCATCTCCAGCATCCCGATCGGGTCTTGGTCAATCATGAGGTATATTCTCATCCCATATCCAATTATCGGTATGAGCCTGAGAGGCACATTCTGCTCCATGCTGGCTATCCTCCACCGGAAACGGCGCCTCGTCAGAAGAATTGAAATAGAAAAATGGGAAAATACCCGGTCGTGAGCTGCATGGCCAAGAAGAAGGATAAGATCGATATGCACGTCGATGAAGAATGTCCTGAGTGCGCGAAGCATCAGAAACACGTCAAGCTCGTCGAGCACGACGGAAAGCTCGAATGCAAGGTATGCAGGTATTACAGGCTGCTGTATAGATAATACGAGGCTGCTGTATAGATAATACGATCCTGAAAGAGGATATCCCCGCTTTTCGGTTATCCCGCCGACGATTAGGATCTGACCTGACCGGCGTTCTGTAACGTTGTCCCTCTATCCGGATGTTTTTCTCATCTCAGAAACAATGGCGCGGGGAGGGGGATTTGAACCCCCGAGCTCAAAGAGCACTGGATGTTCGCCCCATCCTCACGGATGAAGATAGCAATCCAGCGCCTTACCGGGCTGGGCCATCCCCGCAGATGCCAGCTGTCGATAACCTATGTTCATCTATAAGATTTTGTTCTATCGGCCCGGGCCGGCAAGCCCGATGTGTTCGAGCCCGGCGATAATCGCACCACTGATATGCGTGGGAAAAGCCTTTTCAATAGCTATTGCTCTCAATGGAAAGATATAGATTGATAGCTCATAATGGTAGATTGAAATCATGAAAGTCACCAATTACATGACGAAGTGCTGGGCGAAAGCCGGTATTGAGATCGTCCTTGCTTTCGCCATGCTTATATTTGGAACCCAGGCGTTCAATCAAATTCCCGGGATGGCCAGACTGTTCGACATCTTCTGGCTATCCTATGCGTTGCTCTGGTTCGGGATAATATCGCTTTTCATTCTTGCCTACGCGAACATCGCAAAGAGTATTCTGACGATACCCGCCAAGCTCACGAACAAGGACATCTATGATAAGTTGGACGAACTACAAGAAAAGCTCAGCGGCGACTGGATACTCGCGGACGAGACAAGCCTACCTCCACCACCGCCTCCGGAGGATGTGCTGCCGAGCAGGAGGAACGCCGCCATCGCGCTCTCCGTTGTGGCGATATTGATCATCGGAACGGTGTTCATTGGAAGTTCGGTTTTCGGGCTCGGCTCGCTATCCGGAGGAGGGGGCAGTACCCCTTTGGAGACGTTTGACAAATTCATGGAGAAGCTGAACGAGAAGGATTTCGCGGGTGCATCAGGGTATACAGTCCTCACTTTCGTCATGTCGCCCGAAGAGGCAGGAAACGTACTGAGAAACCTCTTCAACGGCAGTCAGGAATTCAGCATTACCGTCAATAGCAGGAGCGTGATGCCTGAATCCCAGGTGCCTATGGAATTGAAGAATAACATCACCTCGATAATCAATATGATAAAGCAGAATTTCAGCGTCGAGATCGAGGATTGGTGCGTCATAGAATTCAACATGACAGTGAACATCTTCGGTCATGATTCGCAGGAGGTCTCGGGAATGATCCCGTTATTGAAGATCCAGGGCTCATGGTATTTGCTTTTCGAGCCGGGCGGGGACGGTGAAGGAGGACCCGGGGAATCGCCCTGCGAGGGTGTATTTATGCGATTCGTCGACCGCCTGAACGCACACGACGCCGTGGGCGCCCTGAGCTATACGGTTTTCAATTACGCAAACTCGACGATCAGAAATGAAGTGATTGACAATTTCAACGCCCTATGGGCAGATG
>Ga0272448_1008711_pt1 | contig 10501 bp, 10 predicted proteins | sample YNPCB0191_FD_202220 | JGI IMG/M metagenome (GOLD analysis project Ga0272448, IMG submission 202220) | Hot spring sediment microbial communities from Yellowstone National Park, WY, United States - YNP-CB-019-1 | ecosystem: Environmental > Aquatic > Thermal springs > Hot (42-90C) > Sediment... | reverse complement strand
ATTTGATCTGAGCCAGAATTATATTTTAAACCAAAGATTTCATTCATTATGCCATCATTTATTTGATTTTCATCTAATTCTGAAATCATGAAAATTGATTTTTTGCTTTCAAGAATTTTGTTTATCTTTTCTTTATCAAGTTGCTGATAATTAAAAATAAATATTATATTTGTCCTTGGGTCTATTTTATTTATATCTATATCACTTATGTTGCTAATTCTGAATTCAATAGAACGACCGTTGAATAGAAATTTTGTTGGTTGAAGCATATACGTTAATTTATCTCTATCTTCTTCTGAAAGGCAGGATATATAAATTATATCATTTGGCAGCCCAACAATTTCAACCGAGAAACCAGTTGGTCCAGACAACATTGCTGCAATATTTTCATATAGGAGAGTGCCATTGTTTCTATTGATATAAAAACTTAGAGAATCATTTATGTCCATTGATGATAAATAATCCTGAACTTTCATTTTCAAAGAAAGATCTCCCCAGCCAGACTCTGCGACATATGGAAAAATAAAATATGTTAAAGATGATAGTAAAATTATTGATGCAATCACTGCTTCTACAATTCTAATTATTCCTTTCATAGTACCCTAACCTCACTTCATTCGTAGTCTACACCATATTATTTTTATTAGTACCCTAGCAACGCTTTCGCTTATGCTAGTCTACACCATTTTATTTTTATTAGTACCCTTCTCGTCATTTTATATTATCAATATTCATTCCTCGTAGTCTACACCATATTATAAATTTGTACCCTCTCAAACGCTTCGCTTATTGATAGACATACTTCTTACGTCAGTCTTTCTTAATCTACACAATAATTATAAAATTCCAATAATTATTTTTACAATTCTGTTATCTTCTAAAACAGCAAACCTTTCTATAGAGAAAACAGGCTTCATATCTTTTTTACAACTTACAATATTATTACCATTCATGTCATTAACATCAATAATTATATAACTTCTATTGCTTATGCTAAGAAGATTTTTTAGTTTTTCATAATCATCTCTGCAGGTATCATTAAGTTTTTGCAGTTTGTCAGAACTAATTTTATAAGGTTCTTCTGATGAAAGGCCAATTCTTACAATATTATTCAAATTTTCATTCCAATTATCAGGTTCTCCTCTATCAAAAATAAGCAGTTGTGAAATCTGATAAGCTTCACTTCTTTTAATTTCATTGACAGAAGATTCGTGGAGCGGTGATATACTGCTTATTATATTGAAGGCAAGAAATGCAACAGTTGCAACAAAAACAGAAACACTTATTATGAATTCTATTGTTACCAGGCCTTTCATAAATATCACTTCTATCTATATTATTCCAATTGCTGAACTAAGTAAAAATATTATCAAACCAGAAACAACCATTAACAGGCTATGCTTTACTCCTGCTATGACAGAGTCAGAAGCAATCTGTCCTGCGATAAGTCCACCCAAGAAACCCTGAATTACTATCATAGAAAGGAACAGAGCCTTGTAATATGCAGCTGGTGATGAACTATCACCAAAACCAAAAGCAGATGATATAAAGAAGAATGCATTGCATCCAACACATGAAAAATCTTTTCCAGTTATACATGAAGCGCAAGGATTTGGATTTATGTTAGCAATTCCTGCAAAGTTAGCAGTGCCCGCAACACTCTGTGATTGAATCATTGGAACAAGGAATTTTATCAGGGCTATAGATATTACAAGAAATATTAGGAATATTGCATATATCATTGTTACCTGTTGTCCCATCAGTGTATTTTTTTCTTTTTGCACAGAACTTATTTGTTCCATATTTGTTGCTAAAGAATCCATTATATCTTCAACTTTGCTGCCAGATTTGTAGGCCTGAATTATTATGATAATTGCCCTTGAAATGATTTTGCTTTTTTTCATTCTTCTTCTAAAATTTTCAAGCGCTTTTTCCAGAGGAACATTCCAGCTTAGTTGATTGGATATTTTTTTTACTTCATGACTAAGAGGTCCGTAATCAATTTTTATAAGTTGTTCAAATCCCTGTATCAATGTTGAGCCCGTGTATTGAGTTTGTGCAAGGTCTCTTAGAAAATTTGGAAACTCTTCTTCATAGGCCTTCATCTTTCTAAATTCTAGAAATCTATATACTGAATAGGTTGTTATAATTATGATTGTGCCCCCAACTAAAACATCTAAGAAAATTTCAACTTTGAAAAATAATAAACTAAATATTGAAACTAATGCGAGCAAGGCGATTGCAGTTATCAATAGTTTGTTTTCACGTTCCATTATAAACACTTTTTTGATTTAGTCAACTGGAGAGAGTGATTTTATCAATATTATAAAACCGATTGATATTAGCGGAAGTAAGATAAACACTACAAATGTTTGTATAAGAGCTGTGCCCATCCCGCCTGATATAACAGCCATAATTGATGACAAAACAATAAAGAATATTGCTCCTGTTATTATCAATGTAAGATAGATCTCAACAAATAATGATAGGTCTTGAGAATATTTTATTATCATTCTTCTATAATTTCTCATTAATTCCTCGGTTTTCTGCCTTAGGTATAAAGTAAGGTCTCCACCAGCAGATATTGTTGTAGATATTCCATACAGAACATTCTTGAACTCATCAGAGGGAGTTCGTTCTGCCTCTCTTTTCAGGGCTTCATGTACAGTCATACCAAAAACATCTATATTTCTTGATATATTTTTTGCTTCTTCTGAAATTTCTCCTTCTTCAAATTCAGCAAATGCTTTAAACATCATTGCAGGTGACATCTTACCGCTTGATATTGATGTTAGATATGAAATTGCAAATGGTAGAGCAGTATTTATTTTTTTGGCTCTACTTGAGGCAATTGCTGCTGGATAGGTATAGAACATGAAAAAAATACCAGCAGAAATTCCTATTGATATCACAAATGAAAGAATTATTGATAATAAAATAGGAAAAAATAGGGCTAAAATAAATGAAATCATAACAGTTTCAACAAAAAATAATATCACTACTGTAAGAAGGGTCATGGCCAAATACTCTTCAAATGTAAATTTCATATTAGCGCGGTGAAGATTGGTTTTTATGTCAATAAAATATTTCTTAATCATCTTGGCGTAATTTCCAAAAATTCTATAACTCATTCTTGCATAAGTCATTTTCACCACGAAATGAGATTAAGTTTTTGATATTCTTTCCAGGAGAAAATCAGGATTTGTATAAAACAAATTAATAATTTTTCCTACTTTTTTATAATCCTTAATATTATGTTTAAACATCCATTCCAAAATCTTTGCACGGTTTTGAAGGTTTTTCTGTATTTCATCCTCGTTCATCCCAGATGTTTCTGATATCTTTCTTAATACATAACTTTTTCCGGATATCTGATAATCATCAGTTCTTGAATCCCATTTAAATATTTCATTTATTACCGGCATGTTTGATTTTCTATTGTAACCAACAACCTCAATGACGTCATCCAATCTTCTTAGATAACGACCTCTCTGCTTAACTCTTTTTAAAAATAATATTATGTCCAAATTCTCTATGAGATTTGCCGGAAGATCTATTGGTTCTGTTGTTAATCTATCCATCAACTTTGAAAAATTTTCAGCATGTATTGTTGACAGCGCTGGATGCCCTGTTGCAATCTGTTGGAATAATACATATGCTTCCTTTCCTCTGGTTTCACCTAGAATTATATAGTCAGGTCTTTGACGCAATGATTCTCTTAGAAGTTCATACATGTCTACACTTCCACTTTCTGCTATGACTGAGCGAGCAACTTCTGGTACCCAATGAGGATGAGGCAGTCTTAATTCTGCGGTATCTTCTATGCTAATAATTTTCATCTGAGGTTTTATGAAAAGTGAAAGAACATTTAATAGCGAAGTTTTTCCAGTTGCTGTACCTCCAGATATTAAAATTGAAGAACCATATTCAATGCATAACCATAGGAGTGACATAATTTTCAAATCTACAGTATTGTAAGATATTAGATCAACCGGTGTTAATGGATTTTCTGTAAATTTTCTTATTGTGAAATTACTTCCTCTTCTTGCGATATCGCTTCCTAATGTTGCTTGGACTCTGGAATTATCCGGAAGAGTTGCATCAAGAAGAGGCTTTGATGTTGATATGGTTTTGCCGCATTTCTCAGAAATTTTTATTACAAAATTATCTAGTTCTTCCTTATCATTAAAAATAATATTTGTTTTAACAGAAGCAATTCGAGGGTCCCGGTGATAAACATAGAGAGGAATTCCGACACCATCGCAAGAGATATCTTCAATTTGGTCATCGTTTAAAACCGGCTCTAATTTTTCTAGACCTACAAAATCCCTTATTACATAATATCTTAATTTATTGACAATCTCTGGTTTTATTCTAAAATAATTTACAGCAACTGAAAACATTTTCTCTATATAATCAATTGCTTCCTTTTTTCTAATATAAGAAAATTTTATATCTATTTTTTCTTCTAGATAATTTTTTATTTCATTTAATTTTTCTGTTTCATCTTTTGTTAATTCAGGTTCTATTACTTTATAGATAAATTCATTATTTTTATCATCCCAGAAGATGTTAGCATATGCATATACTGGTTCACCCTGTTTGGGTTTGTTTGGAATTAAAGGATATTTTAAATTTAATTCAATGAGCATGTTTTGCTTGATATCGCTTACTTTCATTATGCCAACATTTTTTATGTTCGGTATTGTAAAACCTCTTACAGTTTTTGCAAACTGAAATCCAACTTCATCTGGATTGAAATCATGACGTTCTTCAGGAACATATACTATTTCTTTTAAAGTTTGATTTACTGGAACAGGCGAAGGAGAAGGTTGCATAGGCATTTCTTCCAGGTGTTCTTGCTGTTTTTCTTCAATGTTTTTTTTCAAATCTATTTTTAGTTCTTCTCTTAATTTATTTATTTCTTCTTCTATTTTCATGTTAGGTTTATTAGATGGTTTTAAGAACAACCTGATATTTATTGGTTTTTTCTGCTGTTTGATTTTAAATTTTTCTATCAAATCTTTTTCTAATTCTTTTTTAAGTTGCAATTTTAATTCATCATTATTTATTGTTTTTTCCTGAATAATTGGAATATTAATTTTTCTTGGTTTTATTTTAAGCCTTATTTCCTTTGAATTCATCATTTATCACCGTGTTAGTAAAATATTGGTAGTATTGACTATTATTTTGATATATTTCGCGGAACTCAATGTTCCTCCCGTAATATTATAATTTTTCCCTATATTAAAAAGTTCTTTTGTGTAATTATAGCCTGAAGCAAAGAGAGTTAGATTTTCATTGGCATAGATTCTGTAAATATCATTACCTATTTTCTCAGGAATCTCTAATCTTAGTTCTGAATTTCCAATAGAATATGCTTTGACTATTCCTGATGCTATGTAGTTAGAAACTGTTTCTAACTGGTCTTTTGTACTAAGGTCACCAACAGAGTTCTGTAGTGATTGGAAGGTCAACAAAAAGACCCCTACAAGGACTATTCCAACCGCGAAAATGAGAATTTCATTTATTATTTGGTATTGTCCTTTCATATAATACTTATTTTGATAAACGTCTCTATTAATACATTTTCTGAATCAGGAGTAGATTTAGATCCAATGTTTTCTATTGTTATTTTATGGTCAGTCCCACCACTTGATATGTCACCTACAAGACTTATTTTATAGATTTTATTTCCCGCTTGCAGCTTTCTAAAACCTGTAATATAATCTGTTGTATATTTATTTTCTCCAATATTTTTTGTTATTACACAAATTATCTCAGGACTATCTTTTCCCCAGATTTTTGTATCGTTAATATAACAAGAATCTCCAAGAATAGGTATTTCTCCTTCTGTCGAGTAAATTGTTCCTTCTGTCTGCAATGCAGTTTCTATTGTTCCAGATTCATTGTTAAAGAAAACAACACCAGGTATGTTAATTGTCATCTGGTCCTTTCCACCAGTGTTTGCTATAAATTTTATCTTTTCAGCCAAATTTTTTGAGAATAATTCAGCACTTTCAAGGGTTGCAGCTGAACGATTTTTTTGAATTAATGGGAGACCCCACAAGTAAACCGAACCTACAACAGTAATGAGAATACCAGTTAATAATACTGCTGAAAGTATTTCTTGTTGACCTTTTCTCACTCTATCACCTAGATTATCGTTTCATTGCTTCCCATTTTTCCTTTGGGATTTTAGAAAGAATTAATGTATTGAGCCTTTTTTCTAATTTAGCCAATCTTTCTTCCTCAGATACTTTTTCTTCTGGAACAACTGCAGAAGGGGTTTCTTCACTTACCTCTATTCTTTGAAGGAAATCAGAGAAGTTTGTAACAAGCTGTTGTGTTGTAGATGTTAGAGCTGAAATTTTTGCTATAAGTTCTGTGTTTATTTTAACAAGGTCATCAACAAGTTTTTGATTGGTGCTCAGGGCATTCAAAAGTTCTTCACTGGCAATTTTAGGAACAACCTTTTCTATTTGTTCCATTCTTTTTTCCAATTTTCTTATTGGGTTAATTGGAATAAGCTCGTATTCTTCATTTTCCACTTCTTCCATTATTATCACTAAATTCATTTATGTTTCAGAATATAAATACCTTTTCAGTAACAAAACAAACATAAACTGAAGTTGAAAATGACTGATGACTTTGTCAAAAGTCATAACTAGATGATGCATAAAACATCATTACACATCTAAATCAGAACAACCAAAACTACTATCTTCGGATGAATATGATTGTAAGACTTGAGATTTAACTAAATTCATAAAGAAATTATTACTCTGAATAGTAGCATAGGAATTTCATTTATAGAATGAATTTTTGAATTAGTACTCTTCACCCATGCTAGGTTCGCCCATGCCATGACCTTGAGGCATCTGTGGCGTGCTTGGCGCTTTAGATGTTATTACATCATCTATACGCAAAATCATCTCAGCTGCTTCGCATGCTGATTTTATTGCCTGCGTCTTTATCTTTAGTGGCTCAATTATACCTTCTTTCTCTGCGTCAATAACCTTTCCTGTGAATACATTTATTCCGTAAACTGCTCCTTCATTATGTTTGCTTCTTGCATTGACAAGAATGTCTATTGGGTCCATTCCTGTTGACTCTGCTAATGTTCTTGGAACAACTTCAATCGCATCAGCAAATGCATTTATTGCTAACTGTTCACGACCGCCGATACTGTTTCCAAATTCGCGGAGTTTTTTTGCCAGTTCAATCTCAACTGCTCCTGCTCCTGGAACTATTTTGCCTAATTCAATTGCTGAGCAAATTCCGAGAACTGCATCTTCCATTGCCCTATATACTTCGTCAACAACATGCTCTGTTCCACCCCTAATAAGAATAGAAACTGCTTTTGGGTCTTTGCACTCTCTTACAAATATCATCTCTTCTCCTGCTATCTTAACTTCTTCAACCAATCCCGCATTTCCAAGTTCATTAACTGTTAGTTCATCAATATTAGAAATAATTGTTGCTCCTGTTGCTTTTGCAAGCTTGTCCATATCGCTTTTCTTTACCCTCCTGACTGCTGTTATTCCTTTCTTAGCTAAATAATGCTGGGCAATGTCATCTATACCTTTTTGGCAAAACAATACGTTGCAACCAGATTTTGCAACCTTCTCAACCATGTCTTTAAGCATCTTTGTTTCCTGGTCAATAAAGCTCTGAAGCTGGTCAGGAGAAGTAATTCTAATCTCTGCATTGGTTTCAGTTTCCTTGATTTCCAGTGCTGCATCAAGAAGAGCAATTTTTGCACCCTTCACTTTTTTGGGCATGTTAGGATGAGCGATTTCCTTATCAAAAACAAGACCTCTTATTAATTCTGTATCATCAATAGAGCCGCCCTGCTTTTTCTCGATTTTAATATTGTCTTTGTCTATTTTGATAGATGAACCTTCTTTTTCAGCAACAATTCTTACAGCCTCGACAGCAATATTTGCCAAAGAATCTTTTGCAGCTTCGCTTCCCTTTCCTGTCATTGCTGTCATGGCAACTCTTTCTAGAAGTTCGGAATTATCAATTGTTATCTTTTTGCTAAGTTTCTCCAAAATTTCCAGAGATTTTTCCTTTGCTAAACGATAACCACGAATTATCATGGTTGGATGAATATCCTGCTCAAGTAGATCTTCTGCTTTCTTTAGTAACTCACCTGCTATTATTGCAGCTGTAGTTGTGCCGTCGCCGACTTCATCATTCTGGGTTTTTGCAACCTCTACAATCATTTTTGCTGCTGGATGTTCAATTTCCATTTCTTCAAGAATAGTAGCTCCATCATTTGTAATTGTGATATCCCCTATACTATCTACTAACATTTTATCCATGCCTTTTGGACCTAATGTAGTCCGAACAGATTCAGCAACTGCCTTAGCTGCAGCTATATTTCTTGTTTGGGCATCTTTACCTGTATTTCTTAAAGTACCTTCTGGTAAAATGAAAATCGGTTGTCCTCCCATCTGATTCATAAAATTTCACCTCATATTTTAATATAAAATTTAACTATATGCTATGTGGATGCAAACTTTAAAAACGTTATTGAGGAGTCATCTCTATTATAAATTTTAAAAGATATATAGGATTTGATAATAAGAAGAAATCAGATAGATTATAAAAATCTTATAGTTGGGCAGGATTTTGAGGGCAGGTAGTTGAAAAACCTGCATAGCTCAGCCTGGCTAGAGCACCAATCATAAACACAAAGCAAAGATTGACGCATCAAAGATGCATATTGTGTTTAGGTGTGCAGGTCTTATATGACAGCTGAGCAAAAAAGATTGACGCATCCCATGCGTCTGTCTGTTTTCGCTGTTTAAGCGAACTGGCGAAGGTTTATAATTGTATAAACTTCCAGAAGTCGCGAGTTCAAATCTCGCCTTGCCCATTAAGCCTTTTTAGGGAAAAACTTGCCAAAAACTAGAAATAAAATAAAGTTTCATCAAAACCCACTAACCAAGAAACCTAATAATTTACACAAAATAGTGCATTTCGTCTTTTTTTATTTTCAATTCATTCCAGCCAACAGAGAATTTTTCGCATAGTAGAATTAATCTATTCTGAATATCATTATTCCAGAGGGACCACATCTTCTTTATCCACTCTGCTGTACGTTTTTCATCATATTTTATAGATAATAAATTACTTTCCCATTTCAACACCTGAATTTTTTTGTATATTTCAAAGAGTTCTACCATTTCTTTTTTTCCTATCATATTCTGCTCAAATAAGCAGGAGAAATTATCAGAACCACCCACTACAGGCTCAATTATTTTTTCAGAAAATGCAAATATTTTATCACTTGCTTCTGTCCTTATATGATCAAGGACATTTTTTTCATCAGAAATTTCAATTCCAAAGGTTTTTTGGAGCTCATCAAATTTAGGCAGATTAAATTTTTCCTGAATGATCTGATATTTTTTTATGAATGAATCCATAGTACCCTCTCAAACGCTCATTATCATTCGCTTATTGATAGTCTACACCATATTATTTTTATTAGTACCCTCTCAAACGCTCATTATCATTCGCTTATTGATAGTCTACACCATATTATTTTTATTAGTACCCTCTCAAACCATGATATTATTAAAAAATTTTATTGAAATTCTGAAAAAAATATTAATAATAAACTTAAAAAAACCTTTCAGATGCCGATTTTGACAACTTACGAGTGGTTGTTATAACATTTTTTGTAATTTTTTCTATTCATCATGAAAATTTCTTTTTATATTCAAAAAATCAATAAAAAATCATGAATTTAGTCATAAAAATAGGTGGACACCTGTGTTTTGATGAAAATGGACCAAATATTAATTATATGAATAGACTGGTAAAAACAATAAAAAAGGTAGATAAAAAATACAAAATATCAATTGTAATTGGTGGAGGAATATTTGTTAGAAAATATATCAGAAACTTTACAAGACTTGATAAAAAATTAACTAATAACCAAACAGAATGGATTGCAATACAGCTTCTGCGTGCAAATGTTCTGCTATTTTCCTATTTGCTTAATAAAAAACCGGTTTTTTCAATAAATGAGATAACATCAAATTGTGTTATCGGCGGGATAAAGCCTGGAAGATGCACTGACACGAACGCTGCCATTGCTGCTAAAAAAACAAAATCTATTTTAATAAAAATTACAGATGTTGATGGAATCTATGATAAAGACCCTAAAAAATATAAAAATGCAAAAATGCTTAGTAAAATTTCTTTCAATGAATTGAAAACAAAAAGAAAAACTGCTCCAGGAAGATATGGAATTCTCGACCCAATAGCACTGAAAATCATAAAACAAAATAAAATCAAGACATATGTAATCAATGGAAAGGACCCGGAAAATATAATTAAACTATTAAATGGAGCGAAGATTGGGACAGAGATAGGTTAAACAAACTTTAGAATTCTAATTTAAATTTTTCTATCATATTGATAGCTATGATCAAAGTAATCTCGTTTGATTGTGATGGAACACTGATTGATGGAAATTTCAATA
>Ga0272448_1008709_pt1 | contig 10505 bp, 10 predicted proteins | sample YNPCB0191_FD_202220 | JGI IMG/M metagenome (GOLD analysis project Ga0272448, IMG submission 202220) | Hot spring sediment microbial communities from Yellowstone National Park, WY, United States - YNP-CB-019-1 | ecosystem: Environmental > Aquatic > Thermal springs > Hot (42-90C) > Sediment... | reverse complement strand
TCCACACCTCCAGGCGATTGACCACACCGATCACCACCGCCTCGCCATCGAGCCCGGCGAATTCGCGCAGATTTTGTGGTATAATAATCCTGCCCTGCTTGTCCGGCTCCGCCATTTCTGCCATCGCCGCCAGATGCCGGGCAAACGCGCGAACGTCTGCCAGCGCCATGCCCTGCTCTTCGATCTGCCGAGCAATCGCTTCGTACTTGGACTGGGGGAAAATAAAAAGGCATTTGTCAAAACCACGCGTAATGACAACGCCCGACGCAAGTTCAGAACGCCACTTGGCGGAGAGGGTGAGCCGACCTTTTTCATCGATGCTGTTCTGCGTGGTGCCTACGAACATGTGTTCAACAGTCCCCACTTTGGGTTACGAACAAGCGTTCTGATTGGGAGGATTCCCCACTTTACCCCACTTTTTGCCATTCGCATTATCGCATACTCCCCACCGGCTGTCAATAGGCGAAATGGACCATGACAAAATTTTAAGGTCGTCAGGCGCGGCTATCAGGTTGCCCGATGGCGAGAACTGGATAAAATAGGAACCGTCGCAAAGGAAAACGATGAGCCGAACCTCTGTCCTGTGGCACCTTCAGACAATCGATCAGGAGCTTGACGATAAAACCAAACGCGCCCGCGAGGTGGACGAGGCGTTGTCGGGCGATCCGAAGGTGGTCGCCACCCGCGACGCGTGGCAAGCCGCCCAGAAGCAGCTCGCCGAAGCGCGCGCGTCTTTACGCGACCGCGAACTGGACGCAGCGAGTCTGGAGGCTAAGATCAAAGAGATCGAGGCGCAGCTCTACGGCGGGCGCGTCAGCAACCCCAAAGAACTCGACAGTCTCGAAAAAGATTTGCAGATGCACAAGCGTCGCCGCAACCAGATGGACGATACGCTCCTGACGTTGATGGAGGCGGTCGAGCAGGCGCTGAAACGGGTCGAAGAAACAGCGCGGGCGCTCAAGAAGATCGAAGAGACGCGCGCGGGCGATGTGGCACATCTCGCGCGCGAAAAGGAATTGCTCGCCCAGCGCCTCGCCGAACTGGACGCGCAGCGCGAGCAGGTGCGCGCCGCGCTGGATGCCGACGCGCTGCGGCAGTACGACCACCTGCGCCGCGCGAAAGCGGGGCGCGCCGTCGCGCCGGTCAAGAGCGCGTCGTGCGGCATGTGCGGCGTCGCGGTGCCCACCGGGCTGTTGAACCGCCTTCGCGTCGGCGACGAGATTGTCTTGTGCTCCAGCTGCGGCAGGATTCTCGCGTAATGTCACGCGTCATCCTCTACACCGATGGCGCGGCGCGCGGCAATCCGGGTCCCGCGGCAATGGGAATCGTGCTCACCGATGCAAAAGGGAAAGAGCTGGCAGCGCTCGGTGAGGTGTTGGGCGAGACGACGAACAATGAAGCAGAGTACCGCGCGCTCTTGCGCGGCTTGACGCTCGCCGCCCAGCACGGCGACGAAATCGAAGTCCGGACCGACAGCGAGTTGATGGCGCGGCAGCTCAAGGGCGCGTACCGCGTGCGCGCGGCGAATCTCCAGCCGCTACACGCGCAAGCCCAGCGCGCGCTCGCCGGCTTCAAGCGCGCGACGATCGTCATCATCCCGCGCACGCTGAACCGCCGCGCGGACGCGCTCGCGAATCAGGCGCTGGACGAAGGACGAAAGACGAAGGACGAGGGGAATCCATCCTCCACCGTCCGTCTTCCGTCCTCACACACATAAACGGAGCATGTCTGATGAAATTGTTTGCGCTCTTGCTCGTTCTGACATTGCCCCTGCGAATTACGAAAGACACCACACTCCCGCCGAATGGTCAATACCACCAAGCCGTCATTATCGAGGGCAGTAACCTGACCTTCGACTGCAACGGTTCGACGTTCATCGGCGAGGGCATCGGCGTCGGCATTCTGATGCAAAACCGGAGCAATGTCACGATTCGCAACTGCAAAGTGCGCGGCTTCGACGTGGGGATGTACGTCGTCGGCGGAAAGAACCTCGCGTTCGAGCGCAATGATTTCAGCGGGAACTATGTGGATGACAATTATGCGATCGAAGACCTCAAGCCCATTCCGCACGGCGGTATGATCCTGAATGGCGTCCAAATGGCGCGCGTGCAGGGCAACGTGTCGAATGGAAATATCGCGGGCATCCAGATTCTGAATTCGTCGAAAGTTCGCGTATTGCAAAACACCACCAGCCGCAATCGCGGCTGGGGCATTTACCTCTACGGCACCACGTCGAGCAGTATCTACACCAACACCGTCGAGTACAACAACCGCAGTTGTCCGCCGTGGGGCATCGACGCCGGCTGCGGCTCCGCCGGCATCGTCCTCACGCAGGGATCGAATCGCACCTTGATCGGCTGGAACACGCTGAACTATAACGGCGACGGCATCTATCAGGGCAACACGCCCGCCGCCGCGAGCAACGATAACGAAATCTTCAACAACCAGATCTCGCACAGCGTCGCGAACGGCATCGAAGCGACGTTCAGTTCCCGCAACTATATCCACCACAATACCTTCATCAACGACAACTACGGCGGCTGGTTCGGCTACTCGACCCAATTCACTTTCTCGAATAATGTCGTGCGCGGCGCGCACGTCAAGAGCGTGCAAGCTGACAACGCGCAGGCGAGCCGGTACACTGGCAACACGTTCGATGGCGCGGATGTGTTGCTGCAGCCGGTCCAAGGCGGCACGTGCGCGGGCAATTGGTTCGACAAGAATACGCTGGTCAACGGCGCACAGATCGTGACGATGGGTTGCCAATGAACAAGCTCGCCATTGGACTGGTCATCCTGACGCTCTTCCTCGCGCGACCGAATGGGGCGCGCGCCCCGGTCGCATTTGCCGCGCCCCACGCGCAGTCGACGCCCGCGGCGTCTCCGACGCCGACCGATGAGCCGCCCAAGGCACCGTACGTTTTTCCCACGCCGATTTTCATTCCCACGTATCCCGGCGAGGCGCCCGCCGCGACGCCCGTGCCGCGACCGGGGCCATCGACCGGGCAAACCACCTACACCGTGCAGAGCGGCGACAGCCCGTGGACGATCGCGCAAAAAGTTTATGGCGATGGCGCGCAGTACAAAGCGATCATGAGCGCGAACGGTATCACCGATTCGACGCGGCTACGCGTCGGAATGGTACTCAAGATTCCTGCTCTCGCCGGCACGAATCCGCCGGCGGCACCCACCAGCACACCTTCTGTTTCGATACCCCTCGCGCCCGCGTTGCAGCCCACCGCCGCACCACTCCGTTCGCCCACCCTCTCCGCCACGGCGACGCCAGCGCCGGTCGCGGCGAGTCCCGTCCCGGGCTCCCTCGCCGATGCCGTCGCCCTCGCCATCAACGTCTTGACGGGTGTCCTGCTCGCCGGCGCACTGCTCGCGGCAATTCTCGCGCTCCTGGTGTACGTCCGCGCTCGGCGACTGCAGATGCTCAATACGCCGCGGCGGTGGTTGCAGTTCCGCCAATAGAAAAAGCCAGGTCGCTCACGACCTGGCTTTAGTTTTTGGACGCGGACGAACGCGGACCAGAAACACAACCCTCAGCGTTTTCCAACACCTGCCCGCGCCTCAATCAGCTTTTCGATTTGACTCGCAGCCACGCCGTGCACGCGCACGATCTTGCGCCGCGACGCGTGCCCGGTCACAATTTCGATTTGCGCGCGGCGCACGCCGAGCGTTTCGGCGAGAAACCGGGCAAGCGCCTCGTTCGCCTTGCCCTCCACCGGCGGCGCGTGCAGCCGAATCTTGATCGCGTCGCCTTCCTTCCCCACAATTTGGTTCTTGCTCGCGCGCGGCACGACCTTGACCGCGAACGTCGCGGCAGCGTCCGTCACTTGATCCACGCTCCGCTCGCGAACCGCGCGACGCACAACGCGGCAAGCGTGAGTCCCAGCGCAAACTCAGCGGTCAATAAAACAAAGACCGACGCGTACACCGACGCGAAGACGACAAAAATCGTGTACGTCCCGATGAGCATCCCGCGCGGCGTCGATGCACTGCGCGCCATCTGCCGCAATCCGAACAACATCACCGGCATTTCAGCCAGCGAAATCAGCAGCAGGATCGCGAATACCAAAGCGACACCGATGCCGCCGCGCACCAGAATCGGAATACGCGCGGCGACGGCGCCCGCGCCCCAATAGACCCCCGCGCCGAGGGCAAGCCCAACCAAGCCAGAAACGACGAAACTGCGCCTCACCTTTTCCCACTTTGCTCTGCAAGCGCTTTGCCGATGACCTCGCGCGTCTTCGCCGGCAGCGGCAGCGCGTCCAGATCGCGTATCGCGACCCAACGCGCGTCCAGGACATCACTCGCCGCGTGCACCTCGCCGCCGAGATACTCGGCGGCGAAATCGATGAGGATGTAGTGGTACTGCAAACGTCCCGCGTCGTCGCGTTGCAAGAGTTCGAACGTATCCAGCCAATTGCCGACCGCGATCTCGATGCCGCACTCTTCGCGCACCTCGCGCCGCGCCGCCTCGCGCAGCGTCTCGCCCAATTCGACCACGCCGCCGGGCAAGCCCCAATCGCCGCGGCGCGGTGGATTGCCGCGCTGGATCAAGAGCACCGCATCGTCTCGGCGCACCACAACACCCACGCCGCAGATGGGACGGGCGGGATATTCGCGTGAATCGGTCATCTCCCTTGCTACCTCGTACTGGACCTTCCTCAAGTCAGAAGGCAGAAAGAGGAAGGAAAACCAACTTCATCCCCCTGCCCTCATCCTTCCGAGGCCGGTCTCATATCCTTCACATTCAACTGCAGGCGCGCGTCGCCGTTCCACGTTCGCGCTTCCAACTGATACGCGACATCGATGCGCGGCGGAAGATGCTCCATCCAATTCGCCTGTCGGAATGCGATCGCATCCCACACCACCTGTCCATCGCTGAGCATCAGCCGGAGGTGATCCGTCCCAACGACACGCGCGTCGCGCACGATCACGTTGCGGCTGAGGAAGATCGGCTCGCGATTGCCATAGCCGAAGGGCGCGAGCTGCTCCAGCGCTTTTTGCACCGCCCAATTCATATCGCTCAGCGACGCTTCCGCGTCGACGGAAAGCGTGGGGGCGAGTTCCAGCTCCGCCAACGCGCGCGCGGCGATCTCGCGCAGCCGGGTTTCGAGTTCGGCAAGTTTTTCGTTGACGACCGTAAAACCCGCTGCCATCGCGTGACCGCCGTACCGCACGAGCAAATCGCGGCACGCGTCGAGCGCAGCGACGATGTTGAATTCGCTGATGCTGCGCGCCGAGCCGCGGCTTTCGGTGTCGCCGCGGTGCACGGCGACGGATGGACGATAAAACTCTTCGGCGAGCCGGCTGGCGATCAATCCAACAATCCCTTCGGGAAATTCCGGCGCGGCGACGAAGAGCAAACGCTCTTCCTCCGCGCGGTCGGCGACCGAGTCGCGGGCTTTGAGCGTCATCTCGGTCGTGAGTCGTTGGCGCTCGCGGTTGGTCTCTTCCAATTTGATCGCGAGATCGTCCGCCTCGCCCGGATACTGCGTGGCGAGCAAATCGTACGCCCGCAATGCGCTCTCGAGACGACCCGCCGCGTTGAGGCGCGGACCGAGGACGTAGCCAATCGTTCCCGCTTCGATCGTTTCGGGTTTGACGCCGGCTTGGCGAATCAACGCCTGAATGCCGGGTCGTTCCGATTCGCGCAGCTGCGCCAGCCCGCGCTTGACCAGCGCGCGGTTCTCGCCGGTGAGCGGCACAAGATCGGCGACGGTGCCGAGCGCGACCAGATCGACCAAGGCGTCTTCCGCGATCGGAGTGCTGTGTTTTGAGAGCGGCGACTGCTTTTCCGCGCGCAGCAGGGCTTGCGCGAGTTTGAACGCAACCCCCGCGCCCGACAATTCCTTGAACGGATAGGGGCACCGCGCTTGCTTGGGATTGATCGTCGCGAACGAATCGGGCGGCTCATCGCCCGGCGCGTGGTGATCCGTCACGATCATGTCCAGCCCAATTTTCTTGCCGAACGCGACCTCGTCGAGCGAACGGACGCCGCAATCGACGGTGACGACGACCCGGACGCCTTGCTCTTTCAACTGCGTCAGCGCGTCGATGTTCAAGCCGTATCCCTCGTCGATGCGGTGCGGGATGTACGGCTTGACTTGCGCGCCGATCGATTGCAGCGCTTGAACGAGGAGCACCGTCGCGGTCACGCCGTCCACGTCGAAATCGCCATAGACCGCAATCGCTTCGCCGGCGCGAATCGCGCGGCGCAATCGATCCACCGCCGAGTTCATTCCGTGCATCTGGAAGGGATTGCCGATCAGCGCGTCGGGCGAGAGGAACGCCTCGGCTTGCTCGGGCGTGGTGATGCCGCGATTGTAGAGCACCTGGACGAGGAGCGGATGCAGTTGTGGAAAACGCGCAACGACCAAAGAAGAGACGCGCGGCGCGACCTGCCAGCGCTTGGGTTTCGGGGGCACAATATCTCCGTATGATAAAGTGCCACGATTTTACCACGACGCGACCCAAGACGCAAGAACAAAAGCATCTGGGGATGACCGCAAGTCGCATGCCATTTCGCGAGTACGAAATTTCCACCGGCCCTGGCGGGCGGTGCCAGGGTCGCCGCGCTCGAAAGGACACTGCTGGGTGATCACCAACGCCAGGGCTGGTGATTATTCAGATCTCACCGCAGAGCACGCAGGGTTTTTATATTTTGATTTCTCTGCGACCTCAGCGTCTCTGCGGTGAATGAGCGATGTGTACAATCACCAACGGGGGGATTGACAGCGCACCAGACATTGGGTAGAATGGCGCCACATTTGAACATCGGAAGCTGATGAATGGCTTTCCACCGTTGGAGTGACGTTGCTCCGAAATACTGACTCGCGTTTCAGGTTCGCAGCACCGCGGCACATACGTACCCGCCGCTCGGTGCTTTTTTCGTTCCGCAAATCCGAAATCTCACCCAAACCAATCTCGCCCCAAGGAGGCACCCTATGTCCAGAAAGCTGCTCGTCGCGCTCGGAGTGATAGTCCTGCTCCTCGCGCTCGCCAGTTCGGCGGCGCTCGCCGCAGGTCCCGGCGATCCGCCCGCGCCCGTGGTCTCGCACAATCCGCTGCTCGGTATCGTCCCCACGCGCGGCCAAGCCGCTGCTCGCCTGCGAATCGCGAGCGGCAATTTGGTCTATCACAACGGTCCCGTGATGCACACAAATACGGCGTACGCGATTTACTGGATCCCCGCCGGGTACAGCGTCAGCACGAATTACGTGAGTCTCATCAATGGGTTTTTCCAAAACGTTGCGGCGGACAACGGGAAAACGTCCAACGTGTACTACAGCGACACGCAGTACTATGACAACACCAGCGGTAATATTCTCTACAACTCTACCTTTGGCGGATTCGTCATCGACACCAATCCCTATCCCGCCAATGGCTGCACGGACTCGTACACCAGTGTGTGCCTGAGCGACGCGCAGCTCCAGGTTGAAATCCAACGCGTGATGCAAGCCCAGGGCTGGACGGGCGGCACGTCGCATCTCTTCTTCATGTTCACACCGAAGAACGTGGGAAGTTGCGCGGGCAGCAGCTGCGCGTTCACGCAGTACTGCGCGTATCACAGTTGGATCGGCAGCGGTAGCAGCGTGATCCTCTACGCGAATCAGCCCTACGCATCCTTCGTTGCCGCGGCGTGCGATTCCGGTCAGCACCCGAATGGCGACGACGCAGACGCGACCATCAACGTCGTCAGCCACGAACACAACGAGGCGATCACGGATCAGCAGGGTTCGGCGTGGTATGATCGCCGCGGATACGAGAATGGCGACAAGTGCGCGTGGAATTTCGGCACCCCGCTGGGCGGGACCAACGGATCGTACTACAATCAGGTCATCAACAACGCGCACTACTACCTCCAGCAAGAGTGGAGCAACAAGTCCAGCAAGTGCGTGTTGACCGGACAGTAACTGAAACACAACCCACAGAAGGCGCGCGCGGCGGGACATTCGCGCCGAATGAAACAAACGAAAGCGCTGCGCATCGGTTCGTCAGGTGCGCAGCGCTTTCGCGTCTGGCGCTATGTCCTGACCTGTTGGTGAGAAAGCCGCGGATGTGATAGAATAGAACGCGGAGGTTCTATGGCGCGCATCGTCTTTATGGGCACACCCGAGTTCGCCGTGCCGGTTTTGGACGCGCTGACCCGCACGACGCACCAGATCGTCGGCGTCTATACGCGTCCCGATCAACCCGCTGGACGCGGCAAACAGTTGCAGTCATCGCCGATCAAACGATTTGCTGAAACGCACGCGTTGCCGATCTTTCAGCCGCCGACGCTCCGCCAACCGGAGTTTGTCGCGCCACTGCGCGACCTCGCGCCAGACTTGATCGTTGTCTCCGCGTACGGCTTGCTTCTGCCGCCGGACGTCTTGGCGATTCCGCCGCGCGGCTGCGTCAACACGCACGCGTCGCTCTTGCCGCGCCACCGCGGCGCCGCGCCCATCGCCGCGGCGATCCTCGCGGGCGACGCGGAAACCGGCGTCACACTGATGCAGATGGACGCCGGGTTGGATTCAGGTCCCATCCTCGCGCAGCGCGCGCTGGCAATCGCCGAGGACGACACGACCGGCACGCTGACGCCAAAACTCGCCGATCTCGCCGCCGCGCTGTTGATCGAAACGCTGCCGCGCCTTCTCGCCGGCGTCATCGCGCCGCAGCCGCAAGACGAGGCGCGCGCGACGTACCAGAAGATGATTCGCAAAGCCGATGGTCTGATCGACTGGACGCGCTCGGCGGTGGAGCTCGCGCGGCGCGTGCGCGCGTTCAATCCGTGGCCCAGCGCGTTCACCTACTGGAACAGCACCCCACTCAAGATTCTGCGCGCCCAAGCCGCGCCCGATGCCGCGCGCGGCGAACCCGGGCGCGTGATCGAATGGCAAGGCGGAATCGCAGTGACGACCGGCGAGGGCGCGCTGATTCTGCGTGAGGTGCAATTGGCGGGCAAGCGCGCGCTGAGCGCGCCGGAATTTGTGCGCGGGCAGAGAGACTTTGTGGGGGCGCGGTTGCAAGACGCGTAGGGACGAACCGACCAGTCGTCTCTACCTGATTTCATACACCGTCATATTCGTTCCGCCGGCTTCACGCGTCACCGCGCAGTGCGTTTGATACACCGGCGCAAATCGTGAATCAGCGGCGAGCGCGGGATACCAATCGGGAAAGAAGATGGCAAAAGTCGCACGGCGCGAGAAAAGATAATCGCGCAGGCGGCTGGGGTCGCGGATGAACGGAATGACCTCCGGCGTCACCAACCCCGCCAGATCGATGAATGGATGCGGATAGAAATACCCCAGCGCGCCGATGTCGTGCGCGGCGACGACCGCGTCCGCCGGCGCGTGGGCGGCGACCCAGCGCGCGGTCTGCACCATCTCGCAATCGATGATCGCCACGTCCGTCGCGTACGCATTCGCGCCGAGCACCCAAAACGCGGCGACCAGCACGCCGATCGAAATTGCCCACGTCGCGCGCACGACCCATGACCCGATGTGCTCAAACAGCGCCGCAGTTCCCCAGACGCCATAGATGACGATGAATGGAATGATCGGCATCTCGTAGCGACCGTGCTGGTACGCGACCGGCAAACGCGCCGCGTAGAGCGCGGGCAGCCACAGCATCCACGCGAACGGAATCAGCGCGCGCCACTCGCGTTTAATCGCCAGTGAAATGCCGATGAACAGCGCGCCCGGCAACAGCAGAATTTGCGCGCCGACCCACGGCACGGCGAGCAACTCGATCCACCGGACGATAAACGGCGCGCGCTCGAACAAGACGGCATACTCGGCGCTCTTGGCGTAAAACGTGTTCGGAAAAATCGTGCCGCTCGTCGCGAGATTGAAGAACAGGTACGGCGCGATAAGGACTGCAAAGCCGATTCCGTAGGACAATAGGACGCGGACGACCGCGGAGGACCGCTGATAGAAAATCAAGTTCCGCGTTGGTCCGCGTTCGCCCGCGTTCCACACTTCGCTCGTCATTCCCACTGCCACCAACGCGGCGAGCGCCACTCCCTCCGGGCGCGTGAGCGTCAGCAGTCCTGCCATCAGTCCGATCACCCATGCGCGGTCGCGCGCGTAGAATCGTTCCATCAGCAGCAGAGAGAGGAAAACAAACAGCGGAATTTCCATTCCACTGACCGCGCTCCACGCGAGATGCCACTCGCAGACGCTAAAGAGTAAAACGCAAAGTGTAAAACGCGGCGCTCTTAGTGGGTGAAACGCCAACAAACGCTCAGCCAGCCGCGCGGCGGCAATCGCGCTCGCGCCGACGAGCACCGCGCCGAGCCCGTACGTCCAAACGCGAAAATCGAGACGCGCGACATCGCCCAGCGCGAGCAGCATCGTCCAGAGCGGCGAAGTGGACCCCGCGCTGGGCTGCCCGGGGAAGAACGCAAACTCGCCGCGCGTCGCGAGGTTGCGCGCATAGACCTGGTGAATCCATGCGTCGTCCAGCGCGAACCCGACCGCGCCGCGCGCGGCAGAGAGTGCCAGATACGCG
>Ga0272448_1008708_pt1 | contig 10507 bp, 9 predicted proteins | sample YNPCB0191_FD_202220 | JGI IMG/M metagenome (GOLD analysis project Ga0272448, IMG submission 202220) | Hot spring sediment microbial communities from Yellowstone National Park, WY, United States - YNP-CB-019-1 | ecosystem: Environmental > Aquatic > Thermal springs > Hot (42-90C) > Sediment... | reverse complement strand
CGCACGGCCATGAAAGCGCTGATGTTGCCGCTGGTGCCGAAAAATTTCTTGAGAATCAGCACCGCGAAAAAAGACCCCAGCCGGCGGAGCAGGTTGTCCTTCCGCTCCTTCCTGACGCCGAAGGCCAGGTCATATCCCTGGTCCAGGCCCTGGAGCAGTTTGGGAATTTCTTCCGGCGGGTTCTGGAGGTCGGCGTCCATAATCACGACCATTTTTCCCCCAGCCTGGCTCAAGCCTGCGGCAATGGCCGGGTGCTGGCCGAAATTGCGGGTGAGGGTGATGGCAATGACATTCGGGTCCTGGTCGGAAAGTCTTCTCATTATTTCCAGGCTCCGGTCGCGGGAGCCGTCATCCACCATTATGATTTCATAACTTATTTTCAGCGAAATCAGGACCTTGGTCAATCGCTGATATAATTCCTCGAGATTTCCTTCCTCGTTAAACACCGGCACAACAATGCTTAAATCTATTTCGCTCATTGGATAAAGAATAAGCCCAAAGTCAGCTGATTTTTATAACACAACAGCAATCTAAAGTCAACGGTCTGAATTGAATCAAAAAATTGGTTCAGGCCTCCAGGCAGCGCAAGATGGAATCAGCGTAAGGCCAAGCCAGATAGCCGGGAAGCGGCAGGGTGGTTAATGCTTGACCCCCAGAGCGTTCTTGACAATGGCGGCAAAGCTTTCCGCCTTTAAACTGGCTCCCCCGACCAGCGCGCCGTCAATGTCCTTCTCCTGCATCAGCTCCTTGATGTTATCCGGCTTGACCGAGCCGCCATAAAGAATCCGGGCCGTGTCCGCCAGTTCCTGGTCATAAAGCTCGGCGAGCAGCTTGCGGATAAAGGCGTGAACCTCCTGGGCCTGGGCCGGGGTTGCGGTCTTGCCGGTGCCGATGGCCCAGACCGGCTCGTAAGCAATGACCACTTTGAGCGCTTCGGCTTTGGGCACGGCCAAAAGCCCTCCGCGAACCTGGCGGTCAATCACCTTGAGGGTTTTTTCCGATTCCCGTTCTTCGAGTTTCTCGCCGATGCACATGATGGGCGTAAGCCCGGCGGCCAGCACGGCCTTGAGCTTTTTGTTCACGGTCTGGTCGGTCTCGTTGAAGTATTCCCTCCGCTCCGAATGGCCGATGATGCAATAGGAACAGCCGACATCCTTGAGCATGGCAGGACCAACCTCGCCGGTGAAGGCCCCGCTGTTCTCCCAGTAGACATCCTGGCCGGCGAGTCCGATGTTGCTCCCGTTCAGGATTTTGCCCACGCGCATGAGCGCGGTGAAAACCGGGGCCACCACTATCTCCACCCCCTGGACTTCCTTCAGCTCCTTCTTGAGCCTGCTGGCCAGCTCCGCAGACTCGTCGCTTAAAAGGTTCAGTTTCCAGTTGCCGGCAATGAAAGCTTTTCGCATCCAATCCTCCCCTGTCATTCACACCGCAAAGACGATAAGAGCGCAAAGCTTTTTTCCGAAGGCAAAAATTTGTGCGTGACCTTTGCGTCTTTGCGGTTGGTAAATATCTTTATCATCACCGCTGAACTAAACTTTGAGCGCGGCCACTCCCGGCAGCTCCCGGCCCTCAAGGAATTCGAGGGACGCGCCTCCGCCGGTGGAGATGTGGGTTATCTTGTCAGCCACTCCGGCTTTGTTCACCGCGGAGACCGAATCCCCTCCGCCGATTACGCTCATGGCCTCGGAGCCGGCCACGGCCCTGGCCAGTTCCATGGTGCCGCGGTCAAAAGGAGGGGTTTCAAAAGCGCCTGCCGGGCCGTTCCAGAAAATGGTTTTGGCCCTGCTGATTTCTTTTCGATAAAGCTCAATGGTTTCCGGCCCGATGTCCAGAGCCATCATTTCCGGAGGAATCTGTTTGACCGTCCGGGTTTCCGCGTTCGGCTGCAAGGCTTTGGCCACGATATGGTCAATGGGCAGAAAGATTTTCACCTTGCGCGATGCCGCCCGCTCAAGAATTTCCTTGGCCAGCCCCACCTTGTCCTCTTCCACCAGGCTCTTGCCCGCGGCCTGGTCTTTACTCAAGAGAAAGGTGTAGGCCATGGCCCCGCAGACCAAAAGCTCGTTGACCTTGCCGAGCAGGTTGGAAATCACCGGAATTTTATCCGAGACCTTGGCTCCGCCGAGGATGGCGAGGAAAGGCGGTTCCGGGTTTTCGAGGAGTCTGCCCAGATATTGCAGTTCTTTTTCCATCAGGAATCCCACGCCTTTGTCCTTCACATACTTGGCCATGCCCACGGTGGAAGCGTGGGCGCGGTGAGCCGTGCCGAAGGCGTCATTGATGTAAATCTCACAGAGCGAGGCCAGCTTTTCGGAAAAAACCTGGTCGTTCGCCTCTTCCTCGGGATGAAAGCGGAGGTTCTCGAGCAGAACCACCTGGCCCGGCTGCATCTCCTTTACGATTTTCTTGACCCCGTCCCCCACACAGTCGTCCGGAAAGATAACCTCCTTGTCAATCAGTTCGCTCAAGCGGTCCGCGACATTGAAGAGCGAAAATTCCTTGACCGGTTTTCCCTTGGGCCTGCCCAGGTGGCTGGCGAGGATGAGCCGGGCCTTACGCTCCAGCGCGTAATTGATGGTGGGGAGTGAGGCGCGGATTCTGGTGTCATCGGTGACGGCGCCGGTATTTTTATCCAGGGGGACATTGAAGTCCACGCGGATGAAAACCCTTCGTCCCTCGAGCTCAAAATCCCGTATGCTTTTGATTGTCAACTCTGCCCTCCTTGCCGGACGCGTTCGGATGGATTGCTAGAGCAGTTTTCTGGTCAGGTCCACCAGCCGGGTGGAATATCCCCACTCGTTGTCATACCAGGCGATGACCTTGACCATGGTCTTGTCAATGACAAAGGTGCTCTTGGCGTCCACCGTGGCCGAGAACGAGGTGTGATTGTAATCAATCGACACCAGCTCTTCCTCGGTATAGTTCAAGATGCCCTTGAGCTCGCCCTCGGCTGCCTTCTTGAGCGCGGCGTTGACTTCTTCCACCGAGGTCTCCTTGCCCAACTCGCAGACCACATCCACGATTGATACATTGGGCGTGGGCACGCGGACGGCCAGGCCGTTGAGTTTGCCTTTGAGATGGGGCAGCACCTCTCCCACAGCCTTGGCCGCGCCGGTTGAAGTCGGAATCATGGACATGGCCGCAGCCCGGCAGCGTCGCAGGTCTTTATGGGGAAGGTCCAGGATGCGCTGGTCATTGGTGTAGGAATGGATGGTGGTCATGAGTCCGCGCTTGACCTTGAAGTTGTCATCCAGGACTTTGACCACGGGCGCCAGGCAGTTGGTGGTGCAGGAGGCGTTGGAGATGACATGATGTTTTTTCTTGTCATAGGCCTGGTCGTTCACGCCGATGACCACGGTCAGGTCAACTTCCTTGCCCGGAGCCGAGATGATGACCTTTTTCGCCCCGGCCTTGAGGTGCGCTTCGGCATCAGCCTTTTTGGTGAACTTGCCTGTGGACTCGATGGCGACATCCACTCCCAGTTCTTTCCAGGGAAGTTGTGAAGGTTCCTTCACGGAAAGCACCTTCACCTTCCGGTTCCCGGCCACGATGCAATCACCCTCGGCCCGGACCGGAACATCCCAGGTGTGATGCACCGAGTCGTATTTCAAGAGATGCGCCAGAGTGGGGGCGTCAACCACATCGTTCACCGCCACCACTTCCACATCGCTGTTCTGGGCGATGCGGAGATAACACCTTCCGATTCTCCCGAAGCCATTGATTCCGACTTTAATTGACATTTCCGCCCTCCTTGCTTCTAGAGATTTTGATGTCCAAGGTTAGCTGCTCTGACTCTTGCCAAACTAATAATAAGCGATTTCAACCGCTTGTCAAGGAGTCGGGCTGCAGCGGGAATTACCCCCCCGCAGCTCGGCCGGCCTGTGATTTTGCAGGCCGGGCCCTCGCTGCTCCTTGTCTTTCGAAGTCTTTCTCCTGCCGGACCAGGCAAGGATGGCAAAGCCCGAAGGGGATTGATTCGGGTTTTCATTTGGCGGGTCCGGCGAGGACGCAGGAGGGGTCGAGGAAAAGTTCGGGGTTGATGGCCTCGGTGTGATAGCGGAGTTCGAAATAGAGGAATGGTCCTTTGAGGCTGCCGGTCTCTCCCACGGTTCCGAGCTGGGTCCCTTTTTTCAGCTGGTCTCCGGCGCGCTTATCTATGCGGTCAAGATGAGCGTAGAGCGAATAGTATCCATTGTTGTGGTCAACGATGATGAGATTTCCGTATCCCCGGAACCAGTCGGCAAACACCACCTGGCCGGCGGCGATGGCTCTGACCGGTTTGCCGGCCGGGGCGGTGATGTCAACCCCCTTGTGCATGGTCTTGGTCCCGAAATGGGGGTCGATGCGCGGGCCGAATTTTTCGTCGATGCGGCCATCGACCGGCAGACAGGATTTCTTGAGTTCAACCGGAGGGGCGGCGCCGGGCCGGAACAGTTCAGGACGGGACTGGCGTTCGATTTCCTTGAGCTGCGCTTCCAGGTTCTGCGCCGCTTCTTCGAGTTCGGAGAGCGCGGCAAGATGCGAGTCCTTTTCCCGCCGGAGCTTTTCCAGGAGCGTTTTTTTGCTGTCCTTTTCGGAGTCAAGCTGCTGTAAGCTCCAGGTTGCGGCTTCGAGGCTGGCTTCCAGCTCAATCTGTTTTTCCGCCAGCTCGCTTTTTCGCCGGTCCAGCTCGGCGAGACCGGCCTCGTATTCCCTGATGAGCCTGGCGTCCTGCTCATATACCCTTCCCAGGTATTCGTCGCGGAGCACGAGTTCGGAAATCTGTTCCGAGGAAAAGAGAACTTCCATGGTTCCGATTTCGCCCATTTCGTATCTGGCGCGCAGTCGTTGGGCGAGGAGTTTTTTCTGGGATTCGAGCCGGTCCTTGATTTTCCGGATTTCGTTTTCCAGGGCCTGAATCTGTTTCTTGATGAGGGCCTGCTGTTTTTTCAGCTCCGCGACGGTTTGGGAGTAGAACTTGACTTTTTTGTCAATCAGTTCTATCTCGGCCAGGATTTTGTTCTGCTCGCGCTCCCTTGCTTCCAGCTTCTTGCGCTCGGAGCTGATGGCTGTTTTGATGCGTTCAAGCTCCTCGGCCACGGACTTGACCCGGGCCATGGCCGGAACGGCCAGGAACAGGAGCAGGGCCAGGGCGAGGATTGAGCGGCTCATTTCATACCCGGAGGAACTCCTGGAAGGACACCATGGAGCCGAGGATTCCGAGGAGTGCAGCCATAGCCACCATTCCCAGCATCTGGGGCGCGTCCAGGAAGCTGACCCCGGACATGGCGAAGAGCTGGAAGGGAATCTGGAGGGTTCGGTGGAATATCAGCCAGAGCGCCCAGAGCAGGAAGAGGGAGAGGAGGGACGCGCTCACCGCCTGGGTTATGCCTTCGAGCAGGAAGGGGATGCGGATGAACCCGTCAGTGGCGCCCACCAGTTTCATGATTCCGATTTCCTCTCGCCTTGAATAAACCGTGAGCTTGACGGTGTTATAGACGATGAAAGCGGAGGCGAGGAATATCAGCCCGCCAATCGCAAAGGTCAGGACCTTGAAGATGCGGTAGAGGGAGAGGAAGTTTTTCAGCCAACGCTGTCCGTAGAAGACCTGCTCGATACCTGGCCATTGTCCGGGGTTGTTAAGCTCCGCGGCCAGATTTTCGATGAAGGGGAGGTTGCGGTATTTTTTTTGAAGCTGGATTTCAAAGCTGGCCGGGAGCGGGTTGCGTTCCATTCCAGAGAGGACCTGGGCTTTGTCTCCAAGCATGGCCTTGAGCCGGGTCAGGGCCTGGTCCTGGTCCACATATTTAAGACTCTGCACCTCGGGCCGGGCCTTGAGCCGGGACTCGATTTCTTTCAGCTCCTGCCCTTTGACCGAGTCATTTAAAAAGACAACCAGCTGAATTTGCTCTCCCCATTTCTCGACCACCAGCTCGAGGTTTTTGGCCGCGAGCATAAACAGGCCGAGGATGAAGAAGGAAAAGGCGATGATGCCGACGGAGAGGATGTTGAGGTTGCGGTTGGAGCGCAGGTTGGAAAGGAAGAGTCGGAAGGCAAAGCCAAGCTTCACGGGTTTTTCCCCAGTTCAAGCGAGCCGCTGGATTCCTCATTGTCCGAGACGAGAGCGCCGCTTTTCAGCGATATCACGCGTTTGGGATAGGCTCGAATCAGGTTGCGGTCGTGGGTGGCGAAGAGCACGGTGGTGCCGCGGTCGTTGATTTCCACGAACAGTTTCATGATTTCGTCGGTGATGTCCGGGTCGAGGTTACCGGTGGGTTCGTCCGCGAGCAGAATTTGCGGCTGGTTGATGAGGGCGCGGGCGATGGCCACGCGTTGTTGCTCTCCGCCGGAAAGTTTCTGGGGATAGGAATCGATGCGGTGATGAAGCTGGACCCGCTTCAGGGTTGAGAGCACGGTCCGGCGCAGGTCCTTGCCTCCCGCTCCCAGGATTTCCAGGACAAAGGCCACATTCTGGAAAACCGTCCAGTGATTGATGAGCTTGAAGTCCTGGAAGACCACGCCGATTTGGCGGCGGAGGAAAGGGATATCGCGCGGTCTGATGCGGCTGATGTTTCGGCCGGAGATAAGAATCTGTCCGGAACTGGGCTGTTCCGCTGCGAAGAGCATTTTGAGGAAAGTGGTTTTACCGGCGCCGGAGGGGCCGGTGATGTATGTGAACTCGCCTTTTTTGATTTTAAGGTTGATGTCAGAGAGGGCGACGATGTCCCGCTCATAGCGTTTGGTGACATGATAGAGTTCAATCATCCGTTTTTTATAAAAACGGCCGGGCTATTTTTCCTCTTCCTCCAGCCGCTGGGCGAGGAAGGTCAGGATGACTTCATCCAGGCTCTTGTTGCTGATGATGTCCGCGCCAAAGATATCGGTGTCGCTCAATTCTTTGTCCTCGCGGAGTTCAATGGTTTTTTGCGCGGGCTTTTCTTTGATTTCCGGCTCCAAAAGCGGCGCTTGGGGGGCTGGCGCAGGGGCCTGGGCCGCGGCCGCCGCGGGTTTTACTCCGCGTTTTTCCAGTTCGGCCTTGACCAGGGGGTGGTTGTCGAACACGCCGTTCTTCAGGTCCTTGAGCATTAGTTTGTGCTGGTCTTGCATCAGTTCCCGGACCACATCCACCAGCCGCTCATGCTTGATGATGTCGGCGTAGCTGGTTTTTTTGCGGGCGAGGATGTTTCCGCCGGAGTAAAGCAGGGTGATGATGTGGGGGTTGTTGATGCCGCTGTCCTCGGTCTGGATGTGGAAGGTCAGGCCCTTGTAGGTCACATTATGGTTATATCCCGGAAGCATGGTTTGTTTGACTGGTCCAGCCATCATAAAATATATTAGCCAAAATTGGTTTGCTGTCAAAATTGAAATCAAGCGATGCGGATGTTGGTTTGACAGAAGCCGAGGCCGGGGTCTATATTTCTGGTGAAAAAAAGGCAAAAACCATGTCGCGTGCGCTGATAGTGATTCCCGCCCGGTACGGTTCGGAGCGGCTGCCGGCAAAGGTTCTCGCCGACCTTGCGGGCAAGCCCATGGTGCAGTGGGTATGGGAGCGGGCTGTTCAGGCGAAGAAGGCGGATGAGGTGGTGGTGGCCACGGATGACGAGCGGGTGGCCTCGGCGGTGAAGGCCTTTGGCGGCAAGGTGGCGATGACCGCGGCCACTCACCAGAGCGGCACCGAGCGGGTGGCCGAGGTTGCGGGCAAGCTGGGGTTCGAGATAGTGGTTAACCTTCAGGGGGACGAGCCGCTTTTTTCTCCCCTGGCCATTGACCAGCTCATCAATGTTCTGCGGGAGCAGGAGTCGGTGCAGATGGCCAGCCTGCGGGTGAAGATTCGAAATTACGAGGACTATATCAATCCCAACATGGTGAAGGTGGTTTGCGACGACCAGGATTTCGCTCTCTATTTCAGCCGTTCGCCGCTGCCGTTTTACCGTGGAAGGGAAAAAGAACTCGCGCAATGGAAAAAAACCGGAAGGTTGCCGGAGGAGCTTTGGCCCCCGCCTTTCAAGCACCTCGGCATCTATGGCTTTCGCTCGGAATTTTTAAGCGCCTTCACGCAGTTGCCGTTGTCAGCACTTGAGCAGGCGGAAAGGTTGGAGCAGTTGCGGGCTTTGGCTTGGGGGTTCAAGATAAAAGTTGTGGAGACGGACTTTGATTCGGTCAGCGTGGATGTGAAGGATGACCTGGAGAAAGTGTCAACCATACTCAAGCGAGGCTTGGAGAGATGAGCAGGAAAACGGAAAAGGGACGGCCGGTGAAATTCGTATTCGTGACCGGGGGAGTGGTCAGCGGCCTGGGCAAAGGGGTTAGTGCGTCGGCGATAGGCGCTTTGCTCGAGGCCCGGGGCCTGAAGGTGACCATGCTCAAGATGGACCCTTACATCAATGTTGACCCGGGGACCATGAGTCCGTTCCAGCACGGCGAGGTCTTTGTCACGGACGACGGCGCCGAGACCGACCTGGACCTTGGCCATTACGAGCGGTTCACGCACGCGGTTCTGGGCAGGAAAAATAATTTCACCACCGGCCAGGTCTACGAGTCGGTGATAAACAACGAGCGCAAGGGCCTTTACCTGGGCAGCACGGTCCAGGTCATCCCCCATATCACCGACGAGATTAAACGGAGGATAAAGCTCCTGGCCGAGGACGAGGTGGATGTGGTGATTACCGAGGTCGGGGGCACGGTCGGCGACATCGAGAGTCTTCCCTTTCTGGAAGCCATCCGCCAGTTCCAGTATGATGTGGGTCAGGAGCACTGCTGCTATGTGCATGTGACGCTGGTGCCGTATATCAGCGCCTCGGGCGAGCTTAAGACCAAGCCCACCCAGCACAGCGTGAACAAGCTGCAGGAGATAGGCATCCGGCCTGACATCCTGGTCTGCCGGTCCGAACATCCGTTTCCCGAAGAGCTGAAAAAGAAAGTGGCGCTGTTCTGCAATGTGAAGAAGGAAGCGGTGATTTCCGCTCCGGACCTTGAGACGATTTACAAGATTCCGCTGGTCATGCACGAGGAAGGTCTGGATGACCAGCTGGTTGAGGTTTTGGGCATCTGGACCGGGTCGCCGCGGCTGGAGAGCTGGAAGGAGATATGCGCCAAGGTTCTGGAGCCGCGGCAGGAGGTGAGGATAGGCATTGTCGGCAAGTATGCTAGCTTGAAGGAATCCTACAAAAGTCTGAACGAGGCGCTGGTTCACGGCGGCATCGCCAACGACTGCCGGGTGCATCTTGAATACATAGAATCGGATGTGCTGGAGCGGGACAGCTCGGTTCGTCAGAAGCTGAACCTGTGCGATGGCATTCTGGTTCCGGGCGGTTTCGGGGACCGGGGCATAGAGGGCAAGATACAGGCGGTGCAGTATGCCCGGGAGAAGAAGGTGCCTTATTTTGGCATCTGTTTGGGGATGCAGATGGCGGTGGTGGAGTTTGCCCGGAATGTTGCGGGTCTGAAGGGCGCGAACTCCACGGAGTTCAACCCGGACACAGCCTATCCGGTGATTCACAAGATGGAGGACCAGAAATATATTGACCAGCTCGGAGGCACCATGCGCCTGGGCGGATGGGACTGTGTGCTGGAGAAAAATTCCTTCGCTGCAAAGGCCTACGGCTCGCTCCGGATTCGCGAGCGGCACCGGCACCGCTACGAGTTCAACAACGAATACCGGGAGAAGTTTGCGCGCAAGGGCCTGCGCATCACAGGCACCAGCCCTGATAATATGCTGGTGGAAATAGTCGAGCTGGACCCCAGGCGGCATCCCTGGTTCCTCGGCTGCCAGTTTCATCCCGAGTTCAAGTCCCGGCCCTGGGATTGCCAGCCGCTCTTCCGAGAGTTCATCCGCGCATCCCTCCAGCGCAAAAGACTGTTTAAGAAGAAGACCTGAAAAATGGCGGCCAGGGGAAAAAAATTCAGCATCGGAGGCGTCAAAATAGGCGGCGGTTCGCTGTTCCTCATCGCCGGGCCGTGCGTGATTGAGAGCGAGAGGCTGACTTTGGAGATTGCCCGGGAGCTGAAAAAAATCTGCGGCCGGGCAGGCGTCCCTCTTATCTTCAAGGCCAGCTTTGACAAGGCCAACCGCTCGAGCGTGGATTCCTTCCGCGGCCCCGGACTCAAAGAGGGCCTGAAAATTCTGGAAAAGGTCAAGCGCGACACCGGCCTGCCGATTCTCTCGGACATCCACGAGCCTTGGCAGGCCAGGCCCGCAGCCGAGGTCCTGGATGTGCTCCAGATTCCGGCGTTCCTCGCCCGCCAGACCGACCTGGTCCTGGCCGCGGCCAAAACCGGAAAAGCCCTGAACTTGAAGAAGGGGCAGTTCATGTCTCCGGAGGAAATGGCCAATTTGGTCAAGAAGGCCCGGGTCGGAGGCGCGAAAAAAATAATGCTTTGCGAGCGCGGCACTTTTTTCGGGTACCATAACCTGGTGGTTGACTTCCGCAGTTTCCAGATTATGAAAGAACTCGGCTGGCCAGTTGTGTTTGACGCCACCCACTCGGTGCAGAGACCGGCCGGAGCAGGCAAGGCCAGCAGCGGC
>Ga0272448_1008706_pt1 | contig 10511 bp, 6 predicted proteins | sample YNPCB0191_FD_202220 | JGI IMG/M metagenome (GOLD analysis project Ga0272448, IMG submission 202220) | Hot spring sediment microbial communities from Yellowstone National Park, WY, United States - YNP-CB-019-1 | ecosystem: Environmental > Aquatic > Thermal springs > Hot (42-90C) > Sediment... | reverse complement strand
GCATATTTCGGCACACTTACCGCATCCGCGGCAAAGTTGGCTGTCGATATAGGCCCTATCAGGTGGAACTGAGACACGTTTTGATAAAAGATAGGCTAATAACCTGCTGGCAAGTGTCAGCCCACCATCAACCCCATCTACACTGTTGTCATAGATAAACAGCCCATCTCTTGCCATTGCATTAAGATATTTGCCACGCGAATTTCCCTGCTTACCTTCGCTGTCTGACGATAAGGCAATTCGGGTGAACAGCCTGCCCGTGTAGGTAGAGCTGAGGCTTTCGGCAATTTCTCGCCTGTCGGAAATATCGAGGACTATTGCTCCCGCTCTGAAAATATCATTCGTGTCTAACTTAACCTCGTAATCACCCGGCAGGCCATTTATCTCGATAGCACCACCCGACACCTCTACCACATTTATAGAAAACCCCAGTTTACTCAATATATCCGATGCAACTTTTGTGGATTTTGAACTATTTAGAAAAAGCACTGACGGCCTTATAGGATAGGATTGACTGTATTGGGGTCTAATCAGTACATTACGTGATATGATTGCATCAATCATTTTCTGTGCATTGCTGGTAGCTGAAGCCCGATCATTGTGGTGAGCCCAGGCACTCAACTCCCGGATATTTACGTAATCTATCTGGCAATCATCATAATCATTCAAGGCTGTTTCAAGATATTTCTGGCAGAGTATACGCCTATCGTTACAGCTATAGCACACCTGTTGATAGTTGCAGCAGCGACAGGCCGCAATAATTATTCGGTTAAGCTCTTGCAATTTTACGGCCTCTTTAACTGCCTGTGAGCCGGCTTCTATACAGGCTTGATCGATCTCTCCCACATACTGGACATGCTCACTTTTAATAAGTGCATTTTTGAGGTAATCAAAATCGATGTTCGCACTATTATTGCCATTGCAGCGACACAGGAATACACCACGTCTTGGGGCTATCATGGGAGTTTCAAGACATTTATCGGGTAGTAAAGTATTGCATGGTTCATCAATCGATCTATTGATTTCGATAGTGGCAGCTTTATCAGCAAGCAAGCAGTCCATAGCATCGCGAATGATGGATGAAATATCATTAAGCTCGTCTTTTCTATGTTCGGAATAGTCATAAATACCACTTACATACCCAGATTCTGCTGTGCAGCTATCATCGACGCTATAAGAAAGACTGCTGGTAGGGAATTTCCAGATCGCATTAACATCAAAATACTCTACATTTACAGCTGCCTGGTGGTTTATGGCGTTTGCCTCACAAACCTTTACGCATTCCATACATTCGCTGCAGAGAGCACAATTCAGGCACCGGCCAGCCTCCTGTAAAACCTGCTCAGCGGATAGACCCATAGTGGTTTCTTCATATGAGTTTTTTCTGCTCGCCATATCCAGATAGGGCATCTCGGCCCGTTTGACCGGGGATACCGTAACTAGCTCAAGGTCAACATCGGCGATTAATGGTGTTGAGACATCTCTGTCCCATGCCATATCTCTACCGGTAAGGAACCTGTCTATTGATTCAGCCGCGCGTCTGCCATCAGCCATAGCATCCACAACATTGTCGGGACCACGTCTGCAGTCACCGCCTGCAAAGACCCCTTTAATGCTGGTTTCCAGTGTTACAGGATTTACCAGGATTGTTCCGGAATTTTTATCTGTAGCCAGACCTTCCAAGTTAAGCTGGCTGGCATCAGCCGACTGTCCGATAGCTATGATAACGTGATCAGCTTCAACCACAAAGTCGGTCCCCGGAATCGGCACCGGTCTGTGGCGGCCATTGCGCATTATTTCTTCGGTTAGCCTGGTCCGCTGAAAGCGGATTCCATTTACTCTGGTCCCATCTCCCAGTATCTCCACGGGAGCGGCAGAGTACTCGACAGTTACTCCCTCTTCAAGTGCCTCCTGCAGTTCATCACTATTGGCCGTTACCTCTTCCGGTACAGTCCAGCTGATAATTTTTACACTGCCTTTATTGGCGCGTATTGCGACTCTGGCTGAATCGACCGCCGTATTTCCGTCTCCGATAATAACAATATTTGATCCAACGAATATCTCGTTCATCTGATTGAGAGAAATAAGGAATGACATGCAATCGATCACGCCTTCCAGTTCTTCACCGGGTATATTTAGTCGGTTATTGTGCAGGGCGCCTATTGCCAAGAAAAATGCCCTGTACCCCCGTTCACGTAGATAGGCGAAATCTATATCCCTTCCCACCGTAATGCCGGTCCTTACCTTAATCCCTGCATCAATAAGCCTTCTGATCTCCCTTTCACGGATCTCTTTTGACAATCTGAATCTGGGTATACCTGTAGCCAGCAACCCGCCGTAGGTGCTGTGCGATTCAAAGACAGTAGGCTCATAGCCTCTGCGCTTCAGTTCCCAAGCGGCCATCAAACCGGCAGGACCGCTGCCGATTATTGCAACTTTGCCTTTGATGCCGGATGTTTCGGCGAATTTTTCAACGCCATTTACGTTATCATAAGCAAATCGGTGTAACGCTCGTATCGATAAAGGGCTATCAATCTTAGAGCGCGTGCAGCTATCTTCGCATGGATGTTTACAAAGGCGACCGAGTATGCCGCCCAGCGGAGCAGTCTTATTGATTAGCTCGTAAGCTTCTTTTACTTTTCCATTCGCCAGCAGTGCTACAAAGCCCTGAACATTTATACCCAGCGGGCAGGCTGCACGACACGGGGGCATGGCATTTTTCTCTATCTCCATGGCCGAGGGAACCGCCTTACTACCCGGTGCCGGTTTATGTACTGCATGTCTGCTGAGTTGCGCCCCATCAACGGTAAATTTCAATAAGGTGGAGCAGCTGTTTTCACATTGCTTGCAGCCGGTGCAAAGCTCACTATTGATGTACTGGGGTTTTTGGACAGTTTTTAGATGAAATGTCCCGTTTCTCTTCTCTGTGGATACCGAAACCGTATTGAAATAAAACTTGATCTGTGGATTCTTCATCGCCTGCAGAACGGTGGACCAGTAAAGTCGTTGCATATCCGGTTGTAATCCACGGGAAAGAAAAACCGGCAGGTCAGTTATAAGTTTAACTTCTGCAGTGAGTTGTCCCAGTAGCAGGGCTGCATTCAGAGCGTCCAGATTATTACCTATAACCGCCACGCTTCTGGGGTGATATGTATCAGACGATGCCATGGTTTTCCTTTAAATATTTGTATCCGATTTCAAATGCCTTCATGTTAAAGTTTTCACTGCCTGGCGGGATGAAATCCATTACTGCCTTTTTTAAGGATTCGCTGCTGATCACATCACATTGTGCCGCCAGAAATCCGAGTACAATGATATTGGCCACCACGGGTTTCCCCATTTTCTGTGCCAGCCGGCTGGCAGGGATGGAAAGCACTCTCGCCGCCGGGGGTGTATCGATCTTGACCAGCTCAGAGTCTATTATCAGCAGTGTCCCTTCAGGTGCACCGGCTCCGAATTCGTTGTAGGCTTCCTGCGAAAGCACCACCTGTATCTGCGGTGACATTACGTAAGGATAATCGATTTGAGAGTCGCTGATAATGACCTCGGCCCGACAGGATCCTCCTCTTGATTCCGGTCCATAGCTCTGTGTGAGAGCGGCAAATTGCCCGCTGTATATAGCAGCAGCTTTTCCGATGATGTTGCCGAGCAATACTATCCCCTGGCCACCAAAGCCCGCCAGTCTGATTTCCGTTTTATTCATTCTATTAGTCCCGATAAAAATTCAATTCTCAATGATCTCAATGAAAGTCGCCTATTTTTTTACCTGTTTCTGAGCTTTATCCTTCATCAGGGAAAGATAGTCGTGGATTGTGGGTTGCTGAATGTCGAGGAATTTGCCCACGATTATCGGTCCATCTTTGTCAATTGCTGTATCTCTGGTATCGGCACCGTTTTTGATAATGCTACGTTTTATATAGTTCCGAAGAGAATCGAGGCCTTCAGGCTCTTTGTTCATACGCCCGTATACGGTAGGACAGGGGCTGATTACCTCAATAAATGCGAAGCCAGGTTTACGCATAGCCTCAGCTATACTTAATTCGAGTTCATGAAGGTGTAGAACTGTCCAGCGAGCTATATATGAAGCTCCGCTGGCCTGCAGGAGCCATGGCAGGTTAAAGGCGGGCTCAAAGTTGCCATATGGTGTGGTTGCGGTACGTATATCGAGCGGAGCAGTGGGGCCTACCTGACCGCCTGTCATGCCATAGTTGAAGTTGTTGATGCAGATAACAGTCATATCGATATTGCGGCGAGCAGCATGTATCAGATGATTACCACCTATGGCTACCAGATCTCCATCGCCTGAAAACACAACCGTTGTCAACCGGGGATTGGCCAGTTTGAGTCCCGTGGCAAAAGGAATAGCCCGTCCGTGAGTTGTATGAAAACTGTCCAGCTTAACATAGCCGGCGGCACGCCCCGAACAGCCGATGCCCGATATAACCATAACTCTATCGGCATCCAGTTCCGCCCTGTCGATGGCACGCAGGAAACAGTTTAGCGCCGGACCGATGCCGCAGCCGGCACACCAGATATGCGGAAGTCTGTCCTGCCTCAAATATCTGGCAGTTGATCTCTCGTAAATTTCTCTATCACTGTCTGGCATGACATTCTTTAATAGCTGATAATATCACTTCCGGTCTATGAACATCTCCGCCGGAATGTGGTACGGATAATGTAATGGCGCGACCGGCGACGCAGCGCTCTACCTCGTAAACCATCTGCCCTCTATTTATCTCGGGGACAATAAAGGCCTTCACTCTTGAAGCCAGCATCCTGATATGTCTCTCAGGAAATGGCCAGACGGTAATCAATTGCATAAAGCCGGCTTTTATACCTTCCTGCCGCGCCAGATTCACAGCAAATTTGGCTATGCGAGCGGTAATTCCGTATGCACAGACAACGATTTCGGCGTCATCAAGAAGATGATCTTCCAACATAATAATGGATTCTGAATTCAAACGGATTTTATCAACCATCCTGGTAACCAGTCGATTCTGAGCCCTGGCATTCATAACAGGATAACCGCGCTCATCATGTGTCAGTCCGGTAACATGGAAGCGATAACCCTCGCCGGCAATGGCCATCGGTGGAATCAATGTCCCATCCGTCTGGTACGGCAGATAACTATCCCTGCTATTTTTCGGCAGTTTTCTGAAAACCAGTTCCTCAGCCCCGATCTCCGGTATAACCACCTTTTCACTCATATGACCCACCACTTCGTCTGACATCAACAGAACAGGTACGCGGAATTTTTCGGAAAGATTGAAGGCCCTGATGGTGAGGTCGAACATCTGCTGTGGCGAGGCCGGACTGAGCGCAATGATCTCATAGCTGCCATGCGATCCCCAGCGCGCCTGCATCATATCCTGCTGACCGACAAGCGTAGGCAGTCCTGTAGAAGGTCCTGCCCGCTGAATATTGACTATTACGCAGGGCGTCTCCAGCATAATGCCCAGGCCAAGGTTCTCCATCATCAAACTGAAACCCGGACCCGAAGTAGCAGTCATTGCTTTTAGTCCTGCCCAGGATGCGCCCAGGATGGCACACATAGAGGCTATCTCATCTTCCATCTGAATATATGTTCCGTTCACTACAGGGAGGCGGCGGCTCATTCTCTCGGCGATTTCTGTTGCGGGTGTTATTGGATAACCTGCAAAAAAACGACAGCCTGCGCTTATGGCCCCTTCAGCGCAGGCAGTATCACCGTTCATGAAAAATTCGCCTACAAGCTCACCGTTATTTGACATCAGCTTTAAGCCGGATCAATTTATTTTTGGTATTTAATTTAATGTGCCGGTCCGGCCGGATTACAGCCATTAGATTGAGATTCGACCCCCAATTGCCCGCTGTCATTAAGCGCAAGCGTAATGGCAAATTCAGGGCAGATCAATTCGCAATAACCGCAGGCCAGACATTGATTTTCCTTTATGACTTCAGGTATACGGTAACCTTTGGAGTTGAGTTCCGTTCCCATTTGTAATACAGACCGGGGGCAGAATTCGACGCAAAAGCCGCAGCCCTTACATCTGTTTTTATCGATGTGGACGTAGCCCAGCGGTTCGGCCACAGGATTATGGTCAAAAGGAGTTCGCCACAGCTTCATTATCGGTTTAGTAGTATACCACTGCTACCTGTGACATACAAGGATCTGGAGGACACAATCAGACGGCATCAATTTGTGGGAGACCTTACCGGCAAACCAGACCTGATGCTGAAGCTCTCACTGAAGGATTGAGGGCTTTTGATCATATCCCCTGTAACCACATCCTGTACCTTTACCCGCCAGTAATAGATTCTGCCTGCTTCCAGTGCAGGCACCCGCCATTTGCTTCCTCTGGCATCTGTCACAATGCCGCCACCGGGCGGTATGAACAGGGCAGGGGAATCCAAATTGTACGGTACGTAATACGGCCCGAAATAATCCGCACCTATATTTACTACCAGATAGCGGAAATCGGGATCTTTAGCAACCTGCACCTGATATCCGCGCGCCAGTGACCGCGGCTTCCATTTTAGTTCTATCTGCTGTGCCCGACCGGTTACGGTATCGCAGTTGACCGGTGTCATCATGGTAGGTGAAAGCGGGGTGGGTCCATTCCAGAGAAGTGTATCTCGATAGAGCCACAGCCCTCCGGTACCGGAAGATACCGATACTGGACGTTGGTCGATGTTCCATAATATGACCGGTTCCTCATATACCAGGCCACCGGAAATCCTCAGCCCTGTATCGGGATTATCCGGACACCCCAGGGAAACTGACGGATCTAATCCGGCAGATGCAGATGACCAGCGCACATAGGACAGGGCGTTGTTCCACGTGGCCGGCGTGTTAAAATACATGCTGTAATTTCGTGAGATGCAGATGGAAGTAACCGGGCTCGGCCAAGCCTCTCCACCCCACCATTCCTCCCATCCCGTCTGACCCGCAAAAATACACCATGCAAACATACCTCCCCGGTTTACGGCAATAATTGTTCCATCGTACCTAAAGCTGGATGCGAAGATCGCCCGTGTATTTCTCCTTACAGGTAGTGTTTTCATTATCTGTTTGAAATTCTTCCCACCGTCGAGCGAGAAAGCGACGTCGAAATCGCCCTCACCGGTGCCTGCCACCACAACACATCCGCTATCATTATCCGGCGTCATACCGGTAAAAGCGGTTGCAATGCTGTATGCCGATGATAGCCCAGAGGAAAACTCTTCCCTGGGGATCCATCCTGTTTGCTCTCGTCTGAAAACTTTAACCATCCCTTCTCTGTCAACCGTATATAGCGTCCTGTTTGTTTCAAATGCGGCATCAGCCAAAGGCCTTTTCAGCCTGATCTGCATCCACGATTGGCCCCGATCATCGGATATCAGAATACGCCGGGTACCTGCTATGCAGCACGCCAGATATCTACCGTCAATGGAATCGGATGCCATACGCAGTGACATCAGGTTGGACTGATTATCGGCAGATCCCGCATCACCGGTTAAATCGCAAAATACACGTTCCCATTTATTATATGCGGCAGCATCCAGGCATCTCCAGAGACTGTCGAAGCCCCTACACCCGGGATTGGCGTTAATCGAGGCAAGGAATACAGCCGAACTATCGGGTGAAGGGGCTACATCGATATAACAGCTAACCATGGTATCTATAAGCGAAATGCCATTCCAGGTTTTGCCGTTGTCCCGGCTGATAGATAAAGCCGATTCATCGAGTGCACATCCCATCATATATGGATTGGTCCATCCCGGACCGGCTACCGTATTTGCAGAAGATCCGGTAGCGCAAAATGCAGTTGAGCCATCGGGCGACCAGGCTACAATGGCATTGCCGTTTCTGCCACCCGTACAATTATCGGTCCCGGCGGCTCCTGTGGGAGGCTTCTGTGCCGTATACCAGCAGGAATCCGAGCAGGTACTCGGATTTCCGGTAAACCAGGTATTGACAGCGGCTTTGCCCGCTGTACCGAGCACCTCGCCCGCTAGAAGTTTGCCGTTGCGGTTGTTCCCATGATATGAGATGCTGGCAATTCGCCTCTGTGATGTTGCTTTAAAAATGCGTGTCACAATACGGTCATTGATTCTGTAAATACCACCGGCAGTGGTAGCCGATGCATCGTCTATACTTACGTAGCAGTTCCTCAATGCCGCATGCCGGCCAGAAAAGTCTGAGGCTATCGCAAGGCTGGCGCTGACAACCTGCCCGGCCGAGGGCGATATGCCATCGTACACAATACGTGGTGCACCCTCGGAATAAGCCCCAGACCAGTCCGTAATATTGGCTCCTGCATCATGGAATCCGATATTAAAGTAGCTTTCTTTTGTATCAGAAGCAAGGCATAAGATAGAGAAGTCTCGGACATAATCCGGTGAGAATTTGACCGCAAGGATATCGGCAATGATATTCTGCGCCTTCCATGTGCCGCTCTTTCCTATCTGACGTATCATAATCGTCCCAATGCCTGTACCACTGCGCAATCCCGCGGCAATAAAACCGGCATCCTGCGGTGACATTGCCAGACAGCTTATGAGAGTTGTTGATGTAAACTCGAGATTATTCCAGCTTGCCCCACCATCCGGCGAATACCAGATATTACGTGGTAAATCGGTAGAGGAGTTATTGGTAACCACTGCAATGCTGTTACTATTGTCAGGAGTTGCGGCAATATACCAGATTCTGAAATTATTTCGCTCGGAAGTGCTCATGGACTGAAAAAGGTTAACACCCGGTTTATCAGACCAGGAAACTCCGCAGTCTATAGATTTATAGATGGCTTTAGAGCCGGTACGCCTGTCAGCATTGGCTGTATCAATTGCATAAATTGTAAAACCGTCCGGGCAAACAACAAGGTCACGGATATCACAGGGGCTCTCGATATCGTGTTTGCCGGCTTTAGTTCCGGGTGCATCCAGACGGTACCAGCGCAGATCGCCGTATGCCGTACCTTCCGCAGTCGCTGAACAAAGGCCACTGCAGTCCATTACCGTTGTAAAAACCATAAGCAGAATAGCGATTAGCAGCAATAACCCGTTCCTGTAATGTCCGGAGATGACCATTATTGAGACTCCCCTATAAGTCTGGCCACTTCTTCCAGGCCATCGACGATGCGTGGTCCGGGACGTTCAATGAGATCAGCATCGCTGATTACATAGATGTGGCCGTTTTTAACAGCATCGGTTGTCTGCATCCAGGGCTGTTGACGGAGGTTCTGGGCAATGGTTTGTCCGCTTGTTCCCATGCCGCTTACAAGTATTACCTGTGGATTTCGTGCTACAATCGATTCAGGCGAGACCACTCTCGATTTTTCAAAATCGGAAGAATAAATGTTGCGCCCGCCGGCCAGCGTTATAAGATCGTCAGCATACGTTCCACTGCCCATCGTCCAGATGGGGTCATACCAGATAGCATACAGTACGCGTGGACGTCTATTCTCCGGCACGGACTCGGTTTTTTCGGCTACCGCTTTAATCCTGTTCTGCAGAACGGTCACCAGTTTTTCGGCGGTTTTTGCCCTTCCTGTAGCAATTCCGACGAGATTGATATTGTCCAAAATTTCCTTAATTGACCGTGCCTGCAGCAACAGTACGGCAAATCCACGGCTTTCCAGCGCCGGTAATACGGTTTTCTCATGGATTGATTCGGCCAGTATAAGGTCGGGAGCAAGATTCACCAGCTTTTCCATGTCCGGTGTACTGTATCCGGAGACACGGGGCTTAAGCTTCGCCTGCTCGGGATAGTTGCAATAATCAGTAACACCTATGACTCTATCGCCCAATCCCAGGGCAAACAATATCTCCGTATTGCTGGGGGCCAGAGAGATGATCCGGTGCGGCAGGCTTTTAATCGTTACTTTGCGCCCCAGCCCATCGGTAACATTTACAGGGAAATTGATAGTATCCTCATCACCCAGTACAGCAGGATGCTCCTCAATTTGAGTACTCTGAAATGGTACGGGTGTCTGCACCGGAATTGTTTGTTGAGCAGGTTGGGCAGGCGCTGCACAGCTAACAATAAATAAAATAATGGTTGCAAGGATTTTCAGTAATGTTTTCATGATGCTTACCTCCTCATAAGATGAAATAAAAAATCCCCACTGCTGCAGCAGTGGGGATGGCACTTAACAAAAAATCCCGCCTTCTTCCACTGCGAAGGCAGTTACTTATCGCGGTCGGCGTTCTGACTTTTACAGCAGGCAGTGCTGTGACGGACTTACACCGTCTTGCTCTCCATTTAATGCCGCAGTCACCTGCGGCAACCACGAAACACTATTCAATTGAGTCCTAATTTTATGGGAATGCTACATCGGTGTCAAGCGAACTTAATAAACCCTGAATTGTATTCGTCATAAGGCCTATTTCACGGGCATGAGAATCTTTATCGAGATTATCAAGGTACCTGAGGTCTTCATCCTGCCGGTAAAGCGTCTGCAAAATTTGATCTATATCTCTGCCTTTACTGTGCTCTTCATTGACAACATGATGCCAGTTTATGATTTTCGATTTCATCTTTTCCAATCTGC
>Ga0272448_1008705_pt1 | contig 10512 bp, 4 predicted proteins | sample YNPCB0191_FD_202220 | JGI IMG/M metagenome (GOLD analysis project Ga0272448, IMG submission 202220) | Hot spring sediment microbial communities from Yellowstone National Park, WY, United States - YNP-CB-019-1 | ecosystem: Environmental > Aquatic > Thermal springs > Hot (42-90C) > Sediment... | reverse complement strand
CGCCGCTTCAAATGGAGGAAGCCCTAGAGGTTACAAAGCTCTACAGCGTCTGCGGCCTGCTCAGTCCCAATCAGGCCCTGATCACTCGCAGGGCGTTTCGATCGCCGCATCATACGATTTCCACCGCTGGCCTGACCGGCGGCGGCAGCTATCCGCGGCCCGGCGAGGTCAGCCTCGCGCACCACGGCGTTCTGTTTCTCGATGAGTTCCCCGAGTTCAGGCGCGACGTGCTCGAGGTGATGCGGCAGCCGCTCGAGGACGGAGTGGTGACCATCGCTCGCGCGCAGGCGTCGCTGACGTATCCGGCGCGGTTTATGCTGGTTGCGGCCATGAACCCGTGTCCGTGCGGGTTTTACAACGACCATCTCCGGACGTGCACCTGCACCCCGCGAATGATATCGCACTATCTGCAGCGCATATCGGGCCCGCTAATCGACCGCATCGACATCCACGTGGAGGTACCGCGCCTCAAGCACGAGGAACTGCTTCGCAAGACGCCGGGCGAGCCGTCTGAGGCCATTCGCGACCGGGTCTGCCGTGCCAGAGAGATGCAGCGCGCTCGCTTCTCTGGTTCGCGCATCTATTGCAACGCCCAGATGACCAGCCGGCACATCAAGCTCTGGTGCAAGCTATCCGAGGACTCCGAGCAGATGCTCAAGCAGGCGATCGAGCACCTTCGACTTTCCGCGCGCGCCTACGACCGCATTCTTAAGGTCGCCCGCACCATCGCCGACCTCGCCGGTGCCGAATCCATCGCCATCGATCACATCGCGGAAGCCGTGCAATACCGGAGCCTGGACAGGAAGTATTGGGGATAAAGAACGGCCCCGAAGCAGCGCAACACTGAACCTTCGTCGGACATGCTGCAACTAATACCATGTCAAGAGAACCAGAAGGGAACGCAGGATGATGCGCATCACGCCTCTGTTGGCAGCTACGGCCACGATTGTTCTTGTTGCCGTGGGCTGCGCGCGCGACACCAGCGCCAGAGAGATACTGAGCGATGCCCAGAAACGCCTGGCGACCGTTCACGCCATTCAACTGTGTGAAGAAAACGTGACGACCGTCGCCGTTGACGGCAAGCCATTCGGCAAGGCATCGACCAAGCGGGTGGAATTCTGCTTCAAGCGCCCTGATATGTTCGTGGAGCGGGATGGCGAACATGAAACCTGGGTTGACGGCAGCAATGTAGTACAGTACGTGCCCTCGGTCAGGCGGTACTCCAGAGACCGGCTTGACGCCCATCTGCGGAAGGTCGTCTTTGATGGGTTGAAGTGGGAATGGGGCCGGCGCGTCACGAACGTGGGGATGGTGCTCGGAATCGACTACGTCCGGCGCGCGTCCTCGCTGGAACGTCTGGCCGATGCGAACGTAAACGGCAAGAGCGTATACGTTCTGCGTGTGCGGATGAAAGCAGAGAACGACTCCGACCTGACCCAGACGATGTGGATCGGCAAATCCGACCATCTTGTCTACAAAAGCGAGACAATCACCGCGGGGCCTTCCCCTGAAGTCAAGATACCGCCGATGGGGAACCCTAAGCGCAGCATTCTGACGGTCTCGATCGTGACTCGTCTGCTCACTCACAGGCTAAACGGCCCGATTCCCGACGCGGCGTTTACGTTCGTTCCATCGTCCGCAGACCGACCGTTCGCGCGGCCGCGCACTCCCCTGCTGCCTCCCACACATCGGCATTTACGTGGCCTGCACGGCGCGGTATCGTTGTCTGCCCGGCATTGATTGCGCGCCCATTGGGTAACCTGCCTGCTGGATCATTGTGTCACCGTGTCACCCTGAACTTGTTTCAACGTGCAGCGGACGTCGAAACGAACTCAGCGTGAAACGAGACAGCTTGGGGGAGTCTTCCATGCGCCTGGTGCACGCGTGCGTGCTGGCATTCGTATCGCTGGGTGCGTTCTCGACCGCGACGTCATGTACAGCCGCCGACAGAGCACTGATCATACTTGCAAGCAGCGATTTCGCTGACACAGTGGCAACAACTGCGTCTCTAGAGCAGCTCGGCGCGCACGTCGGACACGTTATCCCGCCTCGCACGCTCATTGCCGACCTTCCTCTTGAAGCGGAGAACCGGGTCTCGGCGCTGCCGAACGTGGCAGAGATGCACAGAGGGGTGACCTCAGCGCAGGGCGACGCGTCAGCGGGGATTGCGGCTTGGAACTATCTGTTGACGCCGCATGCCGCCGCATCGGGCAGCGAGAAGCCTCTAATCGGCGACGCCTACGAACTTCCGCGCCAAGCCCGGGTTAACGCCTACGACTCGCACGCTCCCGGCACGTATCACACCAGCTCGTTCATGATTGGCAAGGTGGCGGTCGGAGTGATACTGCCCGAATCAAACGGCGGCACGGAGAATTGGAGCGCCGAGCGGCAATCGGATGTGTTCAATCGGATCGTGGCCGGCCTCGACTGGTGGGTTGGCAAGGGTGGTTCCGCCGCGCATCTCACGTTCTATTACGACCTGCGCTTCGGTGTGCCGACGCAATACGAGCCAATCTCGATGGACGGTCCCGCCGGCGAGGGGACATGGGTATCAGACGTCTTCGCCAATATGGGCTACACCTCCGGTTTCACCCACATTGACCGCGCCCGGACCTATGACAACGATATCCGTCGCGCCTACAACGCCGACTGGGCCGTGACGTTTATCGTGGTAGACAGTCTCAACGATCCCGACGGCGAGTTTGCCGACGGCCGCTTCGCTTGGGCATACATACTCGGGCCTTACGCCGTGATGACATACGACAACGACAGCTACACCATATCGCGCATGTCGGTGGTCGTCGCGCACGAAACTGGCCACCTCTTCGGCGCAGCGGACGAGTATTGCGCTCCCAACTACTCCTGCTGCGATTTCCGAAGCTACGGCTACTTGTCGGTCTATAACGGCAACTGCCAAAAGGACAATCCCGCCAGCGTCCCCTGCATGATGCGCGAGTGCGCCGACTGCCTCTGCTGCTACACTTCCGGTCAGGTCGGTTGGCAGGACAGCGATTGCGACGGCAAGCCTGATCCAGTTGATAACCCGGTCGGCAACGCGATCTACGGGCAGATGGACTCGCAGACCTCACCCTGGGACGTGTCGATACGTGGAAAGGCAAACGACTTGCCTTGCCCGTCGGTCTACGGTGCGGTGACGATCAACAAAATAGCCGGCGTGCGGTTCAGGATCGATTCGGGTGACTGGTGCGATGCGGAAGCTGCCGACGGCGCGTTCGATGAGGACGTTGAGGAATACGTTGCGTCGGCATCCGGACTTGCGGCAGGCGACCACCTCGTCCAGACGCAGGCGTTTTCGACTTCCGGCAACGCCTCCGACGTCGCGTCCTGCGTGGCACACGCGCCTCAATTCGGCTACAGCGCCATTCCGATCGAGTTCGACTGGATCGATCCCTCGCTGCATACGGCGCTCTTGCTGGCCGACGACGCCGTCAGCCCTCCTCAGACCATTCCGTTTGAGTTCAGCTTCTATGGCACGACGTATAACCAGTTCTTCGTCGGCTCGAATGGAGTGCTGGGCTTTGCGGCGGACAACCTGGCGTCCTATGCCAACGCGGCGATTCCGTCGGTTGCGGAGCCGAATGCCGCGATATACGCATATTGGGACGATCTCGATCCGTCCGCGGGCGGCAGTGTGAAGGTGGGAGTGGTCGGCGTGCCGCCGCACCGGAAACTTGTGGTTAGCTGGGTTGGTGTGCCGCACTTCCTGACAAGCTCGTGCATGACATTCCAGGCTGTGCTGTGCGAAGGCAGCGGCGACACTGTCTTGCAGTATTTGGAGGTGCAGCCTGACGACGAGCTCTACGGAGCCGGGCGAAGCGCGACCGTAGGGATCGAGAACGCCGCCGGCACCCGCGCCGCGCAGTACTCTCTCAATGGCCGCCCGCTGCTCTCTAATGGCCAGGCGATTCTTCTAACTATGATCCCGCCGATCTCGCTTGCGAAACGCCTGCCCGACGGCGTCACGATCGAACTTGCCGGGCGCGCTGTCACTTACGCCTCCGCAGATGTGTTCTACATCGAAGACGATTCCAGAACGAGCGGCATTCGCGTAGTAAGGGTGGGGCACGGGCTGTCGCGCGGAATGAAGGCCTACGTAAAGGGTACGCTCGCGACCGACGCCAACGGCGAGCGTTGCATCTCAGCGACCATCGCCGCCCGCTGTGGGGACGGTTCTGTCAAGCCGCTTTTTGTGACGAACCGCGCGCTGCGACCGCCCGTCTTCGCCTCTTGTCAATGCGAGGAAGCCGTCAACACCCTCTCTTGCCAAGGCGGAGCGGGTGAGGTGAGCCTCGTCGGGCTGCTCGTACGAACGACCGGCCGAGTGACGACCGTCGGACCGGGCTACGTCTACATCGACGACGGTTCCGGTCTTCGTGACGGCACCGATACGGCAGGGATTGCCAACGTCGGCGTGCGTATACTCTGTGATCCTGATGGTTACTCACCTGGAGATATTCTCGTCGTGACCGGGGTATGCTCGTGCTTCGCCGGAGCAAACGGCGGATGCGCCCCCCAGATACTAGTCAACGGTGCCGTCGATGTCAACGTAGAGCGCTCGTACGACCTCGGAACGTATCGGCAGAGCGCACCCCGGCAGGTATGGGTGTGCTGGAGGTAGAAAAAGTACGCGATGTATCGCGTACGCTTCTCTATCATCACTTGTCTCGTGGCGGGTCTGGCAGCCGGTATGGGGTGGGGTGCGGTCGGCACCACCAATGTTGCTCTTTCGAGCGAGGGCTGCACGGCCGTCGCCGATTCCGTCTACGCCGGAGACGTGGCGGCCAACGCGATAGATGGGAGGTGGATCGGTCCTGGGGATTTCCCGGCATCGAACCGCTGGCACGCGGCGCTCGGAAAGCCGCATCCGCACTGGTTGTGGCTGAGGTTCCGCCAACCCGCGCGGATTTCTCGCGTCGTCATCCATCGCGCGGACATACTGGACTACCCCGTCGATATGGTCGGAGAATGCAGCTCCGACGGCGGCCTTACGTTCCGCACGCTCTTCACCATATCCAGCAACCGGATGACCGATGCCGATTTCGCCGTCGAGCGCGAGTTTAGCCCTGTCACAACCGACAACTTCCGCCTGAGAATCCTGCGGTCAGCCTATGGCGATCACCCGGACTATTGCCAGTTGTCCGAGATCGAAGTCTTCGGTGACTATATCGGCTCGAACCCGCCGATGGCTGCTGTCCCGACGCCCCGAAAAGGGCCAAGGCTGCTCGAACCTGTCGCGTGTCGCGGCATGACGTACACCACGCGTCCCGATGAGATCGAGTTCCGCTCGGGCTGGCTGCGGATCGCGCTGTCGACCAAACAACCTCGCATCACCGCGCTGTGTTGGGACAGCCTGGGCTTGGGCAAGGTCGATGAGAACCTGCTCAAGCCCGGCACGGGTGCGTTTTTCTCGCTGTCACCGATCTTTTCTGAACCGGCACGGGTGGGACCGTGTCGTGTAGAGATAGACACCAACGTGGTGCGATACGACGAGGTTCTGCCCGGCGATGTGCAGGCGCACTGGGAGGTCCGCGTCAGCCAAAAGAGCTTCAGGATCGTCGCCTGCGCGTCCGTCCAGCGCAAGACCGTGGCGCGGGGACCGGTCGCGTTCGAGTTTGCGTTCGATGTGTCCAAGACCCCGGTCGCGCCGCTTGCGAACCCAAGGCCGGGCGTGACCGCGCCGCTGCCGTGCTTGCTCCATGCCTCAGACTACGGCACACTCCTGGTGAAGTCGTCCAGCAAAGATGCCCGTCTGGCGGGCGACTCGATTCGTCCGGCGGCGCAGTGGAATGCATCGATTGCGGACTGCGTCGCGCGCAGGGCATCCGACGAGCTTGTGGTCATCGATCCCGGCGTCACCAAACTTGAGCTTGTTGCGAGCGTGGAGAGACCCGCTCTTGGACAGTCCCGTTTTCCGCTTGCCGATCTGCCGCGATGGTGGCTCAACACGTTTCAGTATCGACCGGACATCGGGATTCTGGCGAACAACGTCGTCAGCGACAACGCAGTCTTCTGCATGCACCAATACGCCGATTCGGCGGTGTATACGCCGTTGCTTCCCGGCGGTGTCGAAGCGATCAACATGGTCAGGGAATCGGTGGATCGCTACTTGCACGGTGCGCCAGGCTACGGCGTGGGTTGGGAGGACATCGAAACCGAGACCTATCCCTCGCTTCTGATCGCTGCGTGGGATGTGGTTCGCGTGACCGGTGACAAGGCCCTGCTACGGGCGTGGCTGCCGCGCCTGGAACGCATAGCCGATTCCATGGCGAAGCAAGATCGCAACGGCAACGGCCTGCCGGAATCGATCCGCACGGGCGTGTCCGGCGAGGCCCGCTGCCCGTCGAGCAACTGGTGGGACCAGGTCAACTTCGGCCACGAGGACGCCTACGCCTGCGCTCTTGCGTATCGCGCGCTCGGCTGTCTCGCCGATCTCGAACGGCTCGCGGGCAACAAGGCGAAATCGACTGAGTATGCTCGTAGGGCGGGTCGGATCAAGGCGGCTTACGTGCCGGCGTTTCTCAATCCTGAGACGGGCGTGATCGCGGGCTGGCGGGATGCCAACGGCAAGTTGCACGACTACTACTTCACGTTCGTTAACGGCATCGCGATAGCGTACGATCTTGTGACGGACGCGCTCGCTAACAAGATCGTGGACCGAATCGAGGCGAAGATGAAAGAGGTGGGTTACACGCGATTTGATCTCGGCCTGCCGGGGATGCTAACCGTGATTCCTAAGAGCGACTACGGCCCCGGCGCGCTGGGTTCGCCCGCCAGAGACGACGGGTCGGACACCTGGCAGGTCTTCGAGCACGGCGGCGCGACCGCATGTTTCACGACCTACTATCTGCAGGCGCTCTACAAGCTCGGCAGGCGCGCGGAAGCCGATCGCATCCTATGGCCGATGATCGAGACCTATGCGAAAGGCGGGTTTCAGAACGGGGTCGGGCACGGCGGCGAGTGGACGCGCTGGGACGGGACCCCATCAGGCTACGAAGGCTTCCTCGCCGACGCCTACTGCGCGCAGACCGTGCTCTACACGGGCTACTGCGGCATCGAACTCACGCCCAAAGGGTTCCGCCTCGCGCCCTGGTCGCCGCTCAAAGGCAAGCGCGTGCCGTTGGGGCTGAAGTATATGGGCAGTGTTGTTGCGGAAGTGAAGTAGGTTTCGCGCCGGCGTCTACGCAAACCGCATCAGCACCCTCTCGCCGAGTGGCGCGAGAGCGGTCTCGACAAGCATTGTGCCTTCCTTGCCCCGTTAACTAATGGGTATGCGGCCGTTTTGGGGGGCATCGGACTTCGAGATGTCCATGTCGGCGATGAATTTGAAGCGGTCCGTGATGGGCTCCGGCTCGTAGTCCGGCAGCGCCACGACCTTGTGCCTATCCCGATATCCTGAATAAGACCTTGGCGCCGGCGCCGGTCTCGATGGCCTGATCGATGAGCGTGTGCGCGATCCCGACGATCGGTGCTGAATCGGCGTCTTTGCCTCGGTCGGACATAGCGTTTCTCCCATTGCCCGTCCGCTTGTTGGACACGGCGCCCGAGAGTATTGCCCGCTAGTCCGGCCAGCCGGCAGCCTTCTCGCGCTCGATACAGGAGAAGAAGCCGTGATCGACGTTGACGGCCATCGGGTCCGTCAGCGTCTCGCGAAATGCCCGGAGCTTCGCGATCGCGGCCTTGCGAGCGGACTCTTCAGAGGCCTGTGCTACCGCGATGCTCGTTTCGACGCACTGCCGCGCGTGATCTAGCCCCGTTCTCAGGAACGCGACCTTGGCAGCCGCGTCGGGGTCGTGTGACGCAGCCCGTTCGGCCTCGGCCAGAAGCTCAAGTGCGGGCGTGAATGAATCCAAAGGAAACCGCTTGTAAGCATCTTTGGGGTAAGTCGTCCAATGGGCGGTCCCATCCTGCAGAACGTCGGTGTGATCGACCGTATAGCGTTCCCAGTACTCCCAATACGCGCGCACCTGCGCGGCAGCCGGCCCAAAGCTCGAGTAATACTCGCTCAATATCGCGTCGACAGGCATCTTCGGTTTGGCGTGTAATCGACCGATGACGTAGAGCACCGGCCCCATGGTTGCCCACTGCCCGTTAAGGCTGTCGAAGTCGGTTCCGATCATTCCGCGGCTCTCGCAGAACGCCCACTCGTCGGCGAACTGCCTCGACCAGTTTTCGGGCATGCAGTAGCCGTTGAGCAGGTAGTTTGGCCGCAGAAACAGTGTCGCGCCGCTGTCGATCCAGCCCTGCCACTGGCGCTTCACCCACTCGTGATCCTCCGCCGTTCGAGGGTAGAAAACATCGGCGACGAACCCCGCGACAATGGCGGGATCGAGCTTCATGCCGACCGGCGCAAACACGTAGTTGAGGTACGCATACATCGTCACTTCGGCGTCTGGGTCCCGCTCGCGTGCGAGCTTGAGGATCTCCATCGCGAATCGCGCGTAACGATGGGCGACATTGTGGGATTGCTCGTAGTACGACGGCCGCGGATGAGGTGCTTCAGGCCCATCCCACGCCAGGCAGTTCGGGCAGCAGCACTCGCCGTTGTAATCATTCTCGCAGATGTTGACCGTCGTACGAATGCCGGTTTCGGACTGCTCGGCCCACCAGTTTTCGACGATCTGCCGGTGCAGTCCGCTATTGGACACGCACATCGAGAAACCGGGCCGCCGAACGCCCTCGCTGGTGAGTTCGAACCATTCCGGATGCTCATCGGCGTAGCGTTCGGCCCACTTCCCAAACGCATGCCCGAACTTCACTGCGTCCGCACCGTGCGTCCGCATCCGCCGCAGCCAGAGAATCTCCTCGGGACGGTTCGTTCTCAGGCCGCAGAACCTGAACCGCGGCCGGACGGTCTCATCGCGGCGCCGGATCACGAAGCTGCCGGCCTTGGGCACGAACTCGCCCGACCGCCCCGGCCACAGCCACCGCACGCCGAGATCCTCGTCGAGGATGTCGTATACCGCGAACAGCGTGCCGCACGGTGTCGAGAGGCTCTTGTGCAGCGGATCACCGTCGCCGTCCGCGCCGGCCAAATACGCACGATTGCCCGCCGTGCGAATGCGATAACAATCGCGTGAAAGAGTGTCGGTGTTCAGCCCGGCTTCGATGGCGGCCCGGGTTGCTCCAAGGTAGATTCGGCCCGCCGGACGCGGGGGGATCGCCTCCTCACTCGCTATCCGCAGCTCGACGCCGGTCGCCTTGCGGACGTAGTATTGAAGCTCGTTTGCGGCAAGCGTGACGACGGAAACCGCGCGCTTTGGCACAACTACCACCGCCGCCGCTTCCCCATTCGAGACTACCTTGACGGACATTACTTGCGATCCTGCCTCTCCTGTCGCGCCGTCAACTCGGGCATCTTCCTAAGCCCGAACGGCCTGGCCTGCCCGAGGATCAGGTTCGCCATGTTGTTGCGTACTTCGATCTCGATGGCGTTGACTCCTGCTACCGCAAACTTAGCGATGTCGAACGCATAGGGTGCCCACAGGCGCGTGCCTACCAGCTCGCCGTTGACACGAACCGTCGCCGTGTCGCGCACATCATGCAGATCGAGGATCAGCGCCGATCCCTCATTCTCCCCCTTGCTAAGTGGGTGTGAAGGGGGGGTGTCTAGGTCGAACTCCGCGCGATAGGTCACCGTGCCCGAGTAGAACGGATAGTCTGTCTCCAGCGCGAAGGGATCGACCGCTCCCGGCGCAAGCAGGGTGACGGTGCCGGATACTGAACCTGGTTCCGGCTGTCCGACGCACACGCGGAAGTCGCCGACCAGCCTCAACGGCTCGCTGAGCTTGGTTGGCGAAACGACCTTAAGCTTGTTTTCGCCGCGCCTGAGCAGGTGGCCTGCGAACGCGCCGACGTCCTGGAAGTCCGTCAGGACAGGCTCCGCCGCGAAGTCCGGCGCGGGTTTGAGATCGACGCGGGTTTCATTGACATAGACATCACATTCGGCGAAGTCCTTGTCGAGAATCATCCGGATCGATACGTCGCTGGGAGGGTCGAAGTCCAGCGTGACGGTCGCCTCATACGTGCCGGCGAACGCGGCAAAGTCGGGCTTGTCGGCCGTCCATTGGCAGGGCATGTAGCGCGGGTCCGTGCGTACGTCGACTAGACCGGGCTCGCGCCCCTGCTTTGTGTACCTGAATTGGTAGATGGACGCCACGTTATACGGCACGCGCACCGTCAAGTTTCCGATCGGGATTATCCGAGCCTCGGACGCGAATTCGCGAGGCGGCTCGGCATCGGGAACGCCGCTTACGATGAAGTAGCTCTGATTGGGCTGGAACCGCAGTTGGGCCAGCATCTTGCGGCCTGCCTGGTGCCCTTCGAGTTTGGTGAACACGCCCGTTTCCTGGTCGTAGATTGCGGGGTCGGGGTAGTCCTTGATGAGTGCCGACACCTTGCGATGCTTGTCCGAGCGATTCAGCAGAAACGTGATCTTGCGCTCCACGGCTGGGTCGGGACAGTCCTCTGTTGCGCGGGGAGACTCCTCTGTTG
>Ga0272448_1008701_pt1 | contig 10516 bp, 6 predicted proteins | sample YNPCB0191_FD_202220 | JGI IMG/M metagenome (GOLD analysis project Ga0272448, IMG submission 202220) | Hot spring sediment microbial communities from Yellowstone National Park, WY, United States - YNP-CB-019-1 | ecosystem: Environmental > Aquatic > Thermal springs > Hot (42-90C) > Sediment... | reverse complement strand
ACATACGAGCCGGAGTTGCCGTCTACCACTCACATCCGGCAACTCCGGCTCGTATGTCCGATGAGGATCTGCGTCTTGCTTTCACTCCGGATATGAGGTACGTGATTATCTCGTTGATGGACGCTACAGCGCCGGAGGTGAAATGCTATAAGGTCTGCCACGGTCAAGCCGTGCAGGAGCCTATACTTGCTACGGATACTTGCTTTTCTAGCTTATCGCGAGAAGATTTGGGTGAACGGACGTAAGATGTTAACAAATTATCAACGGACATATTTAATACCTGAGCCCGTCGTCGAGGATACGATGGCATATCGAAATAGCTTGGAACGGTTCCTTTCAGGCGACCTATCGCCGATAGCGTTCCGAAGTATTCGCGTGCCCATGGGAATTTACGAGCAACGGGAAAGCGATACCTATATGATACGAGTGCGGGTTGCCGGCGGAGTATTCTCGTTGGAACAGGCAATAAAGGTTGCTGAGCTTGCCAAGCGATACGGTAACGCGTTGGTGCACGTGACCACTCGGCAGGATTTACAGATTCACCAGGTGCGAATTGAAGACACGGCAGATATCCTCGAACAGCTTCTTGGTGTCGGACTTTCGACAAGGGGTGGCGGGGGGAACACCGTGCGCAATGTTTCAGCTTGTCCGTTCGCAGGGTTTTGCCCTGATGAGGTCTTCGACGTTACACTATATGCCGTAGCCTTAACAGAGTATTTGATTCAACATCGAAGTAACTTTAACCTGCCGCGCAAGTTTAAGGCTGCATTATCAGGTTGTTCAAAGGATTGTGCGTTGGCATGCGTGGCTGATCTGGGATTCTTCGCGCATGAGAGCAACGGCGAAAGAGGGTTCGCCGTATACGCTGGCGGCGGAATGGGTGCTCAATCGGCATTGGGAGTGCTGATCGAAGAGTTCGTTCCAGTTGGCGATATATACGCGGTCGCCGAGGCTATCAAGCGCGTGTTCGATTCTTATGGTGACCGTTCTAACCGTAATAGGGCACGCCTGCGCTACGTCGTAGAGCGCTTGGGTGCGGATGAGTTCCGTCGGCTTTATCGCAGCGAGTTGGAAAAGGTTCGGAAAGAACTGCCCGTTTTTCATTCTCCGCCGGAAGAGAGGCTGGAAGCCAAGTTAGCAGTAAGAGTTTTGCTTCCTCGCGGTGAAATAACTTCGCATGAGCTTATTGCTGTGACCGATCTCGCTTTTAAATATGAGTTGCCATTCTTACGCACCACGCAGGATCAGAATCTATTGCTTCCAGTTGCGCGAGAAGACGAACAGATTCGATTGCGTGAAGAACTTCAACAAATCAATCCGCATTTTGTCGCAAGTCAGACGGTACGATGCGTTGCATGCGCGGGGGCGTCTACGTGCAAGTTGGGATTATGCCTATCGCGCAATCTTGCACGTGCTATCGAAGAACAGATAGATAGCGATGAGGCTGCGGAAATCGAGTGCGTGATCCGCATTAGCGGATGTCCCAACGCGTGCGGCCAGCATTCCGTCGCTCAAATCGGGCTTTTTGGCGGTGCGGTGCGGGTCAACGGGAGGCTCGTGCCACACTACACCATCGTTGCTGGTGGTAGAGCGGCTGAAACGGGTGCTCGTTTGGCGCGGGTCATCGGCAGGGTGCCTGCGAAGGCTGTGCCAGCTCTAATGCGAGAGTTCTTTACAGGAGTATCACTTCACCGGTTCAAGGGTGAGTCAATAGATGAGCTTCTCGAAAGGTGGGGTATCGGCTATCTCGGCGAATTATGCCGAAAGCATGCGCATGTGCCTTCATATCAAGATGCCCCCGACTACTACCGCGACTTTGGCTGCAGTGAGGAATTTTCTCTGGCGGGTCGAGGGCCAGGAGAATGCGGAGCGGGTGTTATGGATGTTATCAAGTTGGATTTGGATGAGGCAAGATCGGCACTCAACGACGGCAGGCTCTATGAAGCGACGCTGGCTGCTGCGAGATCTCTGTTGGTGACAAGAGGATTGGAACCTAAGAGTGATCGTCAAGTGTTCGCGGCTTTTTCGGAGCATCTGATAACGCCAGGTTGGGTGCAGAATGAAGCTCGCGCTGTATTGGATGCGGCACTCGACTTTCGATTGGGGGATCGGGATAATTTGGACGACGTTCGAGAGGACATAGCCGCGCTTGTCGAGCGGGTGGAACTGTTGGCAGCCTCGCTGGATTCGAATCTCAATTTCCGTGCCGACCGCATTGGGCAAACGCAATCTGAAGAAGTTCCAACACAGGCTCAAATTTCGGCTGAGTTAGATCTGAGAGGCGTGACGTGTCCTATGAATTTCGTTCGCGCAAAGGTCCAACTGGAACAGATGAACGTTGGGCAGGTGCTAGACATACTCCTCGATGACGGCGAACCAGTGCGCAATGTTCCCGCCAGCTTCGCCGAGCAGGGCCAGGAAGTGCTCTCAATTACAAGCGAGGGTAGCTGGTTCAGGGTAAGCGTGCGTAGAGCAAAATGAGCCGGCGGCACTGGATGCCACGTTAGGGGGCGGAAGCGATTTGACTATGTTTCAGCAGCTTGACATTCGCCTTAGCCGTTGTTAGCATTCTCTTCAGAGGATGCCGAATATGTTCCAGCCTGGTTCTGCCGCTCTCGAGCGAAAACTCCCCAGCCAAGTCCACGCTGCGGTCTTATGGTTGGTGATTGTTGTCGTCGCCGCTGTCGGGCCGTATGCTATGTCCATTGACGGCGAGTTTGTATTGGACGATCAGCAAATCATATTGTCCAATCCCGTTGCTCGCAGTATAGCGTATGCGCCACAGGCATTCGCGAAGCATTTCCTATACGGCTTCTATGGAGCGGAATCTTTATACTACCGCCCGTTGGTTACAGTGTCGTTCCAAGCGGACTATTCTATCTACGGACCGAACGCGACGGGTTTCCGGTTGACCAATCTTGCGTTGTACGTTGCCGTGTGTTTTATGGTCTTCGTCTTAGCTAGGAACCTTACTATGAGCGTGACCGCGGCGGGAATATCGGCGGTTTTTTTCGCCGTTGTGCCAAGCCATGCGGAGTCTGTCGGTTGGATATCGGGACGTACGGATCTAATTGCGACACTGTTTGCACTTGGCAGTGTAGTTGTGTTTGTGGCGAACTATCGTAAGAGACCGGAGTTTAGTTGGCCGCTAGCCGTGTTGTGTTCGGTGCTAATGTGCTGTGCTTTCTTTTCAAAAGAGAGCTCAATTGTAGTACCGGCGTTCTTTGTGCTATATGTGTGGATATTCGGAAACTCGATGCGGCGAGCGGAGCTCGCAAGGTGGGCCGCGGTACTGTTGCCTGCGGTGGCTGTGTACCTCATTGCGCGGCATATCGTTCTCGGATCGTTCACGGATGTGCCATTTGGTTACTACCTGAAGGAACGAATCATCCGACTGGGATTAGTGCATACGGCTTATTTGCGATTGATGTTCGTGCCGAATGAGCTACGGATACAATATTACGAAAACCCGCTGCGTACGATTCAACTTTCGCCTGGCGTGCTTGTTGCGTGGCTTGCGCCAATCGCACTGGTCACAGTGCCGATATTGCTCAGAAAAAGACTTCCGATAGTTGCATTTGGATTTGGTTGGATTCTTATCGGCATTCTGCCTGTGTCTGATTTGATTGCACAGAAAGGCCCTCCGCCGCCGGCTGAACGGTTCATATTCACCGCTAGTGTAGGATCGGCAATTATATTGGGCTGGCTCGTATGGAAGGCGCTTAGCTTACGCCCCAGATCAATACGTGTGTGGCCGGTTGCGGTTTGTGCGGTAGCGTTTGCGTATGTACTAAACGCTGCTGTGCTGGAACTTCAAGCAGCGCAGGTATATGAATCTAACCTTTCCTGGTCTAGGTATGTCCATCAGACCAAGCCTCGATGGTGGATCTATCGGTCGACTGCGGCAGCCTACCTGGCACGCGCCGGATTTCTGAATGCTGCAGCGGAGGAATACGAGGCTGTTCTTAAGTATGGTTGGCTGGAAGGACAAATGAAGTCAGAATTCGCCTACCAGCTTGGTTTGCTGTACATCGGTTTGAACGATGTGCGCGGAGCCGCACGAATATTTGATGTGGCCGTTAAAGCGAATCCTAAATCTGCAGAGGCGTGGCGGAGCCTCGGTAGGGCTAATCTCAGGCTCAAACGCTATTTTAAGGCAGCGGAGGCGTATGAACGTGCTCGGTCGCTTGTCGATCCGTTGCCGAGAGATCACTTTGAGCTTGGGCAGGCCTATCGCGGATTGGGAAGAAACAAAGATGCATTGCGTGAATTCCAGCGTGCGGTTCAAACTGATTCGGGCGGTAAGTATGGAAAATTGGCTGAAGCTGAGCTACGGAAAGGAGTTCCGTAGCGGAATCGCGAAAAGACACGATGGTTAATTAAGGAAAGGAAGGTATGCCTGTTGATTCTTTCAGAGCTGCGCAGTTTAGTTTGTGAGATGAACAAAGAATTGCCGAGAAACAATCTGGTAACCATGACCAGCGGCAATGTTAGCGGAAGGGACCCTGAAACGGGATACGTTGTTATCAAACCTAGCGGCGTTAGCTTTGAAGATCTGACTCCGGAGTGTATGAGCGTAGTTGGCCCTGATGGTGCTATAATAGAAAGCGAACTGGCGCCTTCGGTGGACACAGCGACGCACCTTTATATTTATGCCCGTATGCCCCATATAAATGGGATTGTGCATACACATTCAAACTATGCGACCAGTTTTGCCGCGTTGGGCGAGCCGATTCCTGTGGTTCTAACGGCAATCGCAGATGAGTTCGGGGGGCCGATTCCGTGTGGACCGTATTGTCGTATAGGCGAAGAGGAAATCGGCAAGGCGGTGGTTGAGCATATTGGTTCTTCACCGGCTATACTGCTGCAAAACCACGGGGTATTTGCAATCGGACCTGATCCTAGATCGGCGCTGAAGGCGGCAGTTATGTGCGAGGACGTGGCTAAGACCGTTCATTTGGCGCTGCTTAAGGGTAGGCCGATCCCTATTCCTGAAGAGGAAGTTCGGCGCGCTCATAGGCGATATCAAGAAAAATACGGACAGAGAAGATAGCCGGTTAGCTTTTGCTGACTTTAAATAACCAAAGATTGAGGACGCCGATGGTTATTGACATCGAAAGGATTCGAGAAACTATTCCTCATCGTTATCCGTTTCTTTTAGTTGACCGCATAATCGAGGTCAACGAGGATGCGACGAGGTGCGTTGGAATAAAGAACGTTACGGCAAATGAGAAGGTCCTGCAGGGCCACATGCCAGGTCAATCTGTTTTTCCGGGGGCGTTACTGGTGGAGCATATGGCCCAAGTGGGTTGTTATCTTCTTATGCTGCGTCCGGAGGCCAAAGGCAAGCTTGCTTACTTCGCCGCAATTGACAACGTTAGATTCAAAAAGCCTGTAGTGCCGGGAGACCAAGTCGTTACATCAGTCGAACTGATAACGGCACGTCGCGGTATCTGGAAGATAAGAGCTGAGTCTAAAGTGGGTGACGAAGTCGTTTGCGGAGGAGATCTGACGTGCGCTTTGGTTGATTACTAGCAGGCAAATCTTTTGGTTTGTTGTAACCTAATAGAAATTCTTGCGATAGTAGAAAACTAGAGACGGAGATAGACGATATGTCCTTGCCTAATGTACCAGTAGTCAAGTTAGCCATTGTCGGTGTCAGCCGGGATTGTTTTCCAATCTCGCTATCGCGGACGAGAACGGCAAAGCTGGTCGATGCGTGCAATAAGATCGGTCTAAATGTTTATGCGTGCGATAGAATTATCGAGAGCGAAACGGATGCAATTGCAGCTATTGATGAAGCGAAATCGGCTGGCTGTAATGCCGCAGTTGTATACTTAGGCAATTTTGGGCCCGAAGGGCCGCTCTCGATATTTGCTCAGCGTTTTGACGGCCCCGTGATGGCTTGTGGCGCTGCTGAAGAGACAAAGGAAGACCTGATCGAAGGTAGGGGAGATGCCTACTGCGGGATGCTGAATGCCTCCTACAACTTCGCCTTGCGCGGCGTTCCGGTTTATATTCCGCAAATGCCCATTGGACTTCCCGAAGAACTCGCTCCTAAAGTCAAACACTTTGTCGATGTGGCCCGTGTGGTTATCGGCGTGAAGAATCTCAAGATTTTTACGTTCGGTCCGCGCCCACAGGACTTTTTTGCTTGCAACGCACCGATCAAGCCGCTCTACGACCTTGGGGTCGAAGTAATGGAAAACAGTGAGCTGGATCTTTTGAGGCTCTATCAGTCGTTCGACGAAGACGCACCGGTAGTTGAGTCTATAGCCAAAGATATGGCGGAGGAACTGGGAGAGGGGAATACTTATCCTGATCTACTGCCGAAGCTTGCACGGTTCGAGGCTACACTGCTCAAATTTATGGAAGATAACCTTGGCTCGAGGAAATATGCGGCGTTTGCGAACAAATGCTGGCCTTCGTTCGAGCCGGCTTTCGAGTTCGTGCCATGCTACGTCAATTCACGTCTGGCGTCTAGAGGCATACCGGCAGCGTGCGAAGTAGACATCTATGGTGCTCTAAGTGAGTTTTGCTGTGCAATGGCAACCGACTATCCGGTCACATTACTGGACATCAACAATACTGTGCCAGCCGATATGCTCACACCAGATATGGACTTCAAAGGAGCTGAAGCCGCAGACCTGTTCATGGGTTTTCACTGTGGAAACACGCCAAGTTGCTGTATGAAGAACTGTTCTATGAAGTATCAGGTCATTATGAAGCGGCTAATGGAAGAACCTGATACACCGCCCAGCATAACACGGGGTACGCTCGACGGACAAATACGTCCAGGTCCGACCACGTTTTTCAGATTGCAGGGAGACATCAATAATCGACTTGTTAGCTACATTGCTGAGGGACACGTGCTTGACATCGATTGTCAGAGCCACGGAGGTATCGGAGTCTTTGCTATTCCGAACTTTGCGCGGTTCTACCGCCATGTTGTTATCGGCAAACAATTCCCGCATCACGGGGCGGTCGGATTTGCCCACTGTGGTAAGGTACTTTTTGATGCGCTGAAACTGATGGGTGTGGACGACATCAATTTTCCATTGCCCAAGACAATGTTGTACCCTGGAGAAAATCCGTTCGATTAAGTTTTCCATTTGGGCATGGCGACGGGCAACACGAAAAGCAACAAAATCCGGACTAAACATTCTTGCCAGTGCGCGTTGTAATCATAGTTGCAACTGGGCCGGTCCAGGAGACTTCCCACCAGCTTCCGTTAGGTCGGATTGAAAGGTCGCTCGGATACACCGATTGAGGCGGCCAATCTGCGTCAGGCATCTTAATCGACGCTTCAGCACGCTGACCTGGTGCGAGGCCGGGCGACCATAGGTTTAATAGAGTTCCGTTCTCTCCGCAGATCACGAAAACCCTGGTCTTGCCGGAGGTTTCAATTCCCACTCTGTCCCTGAAAACTCCGTGAATAAAGTATTCGGGATATGCTTTGCGCACTGCAACCAGTTCCTTCACAAGATCGGCGAAGGCCGGTTCATCGAGTTCCTTGATGTGAAAATCGAAGGGCTTACCCTGTGCGAAAGTGTGGCATAGCTTTTGAATGCCATCTGAGATGCCGGTTACTATGTAATGCGGATAGTTGAACTTGAACTGCTCAGGAATCGATTCGCCGATCTGCCACGTGAATGCCTCTCCGTGACCCTGGTTGACGTCGTAAAACTGTCCGTAGCGTTCATGGCAACCTTCGCACCAAGTGAAAAAGTCGGGGTCAATAGCTTTGTGAGTCTCTCTGATCTTTGCCAATTCCGCGGTTACGCCCGGCAGGAAATTAGTCGACGGGGTAGGGTGGGGGTGGTTCTTGTCGAAACACAGATAGCCGGGGTTGCAGCTTATCTGGTCGATCTGGATTGCGTGCGCATGAAAGTTGCTGGCGATCCTAGCGACCTGTTCGGCTAGATACTCACGGTAGGATTCGCACGCAGGACACGCAATGCGAAACTCGACACTCGTGCCGTAGCGCTCGATATAGGGCTCGCCGTTTTCTTGTAGGCAAACGGCTTTGTCGCCACCTCTTTTTCTGTAGAAATTGCTGGCGGGATCGACAAGCCTACCGTTTGTGTAGAGTATCGCGTGACCGCCCATTGCGCGAATCTCATCCATGGCGCTGCGCAGATCTTCTTCAGTTCCAAGCTTAGGATTAGTGTTATAATCAGGATATTCGGTATCGAATCCGTGTCCGCTCCAGCCGTAAATATGAATGGTATTAAGGCCGATCTGCTGAATCCTTTGGAAGAGCTTTGGGAGATCTTCGAAACGATATAGCACTTTATCACCTTCAAAGGCCAATCCGACCTGCACCCAGCCATGGAAATCTTCGCGCATCCATTTCGGAACATCGGGCGGGATGAACTTATCGCGCATGTGAGAGCTGTAGAGGTCTGCGGCCGAGTGCCATCCCTCGGGCAACACCGCGAATGCGCATTCCGGGGATCGCCAATTGTCGGATCGGACAAATGGGTAGTGAACCACGGCCAGTTCAAGCTCATCGTCCTTGATGTCTTTTGCGGCAAGCCGAAAGCTCTCGTCGGAGAGTCCGTAGCGGCTTACGTATACGCACCTAGCAGGGTTATGCAGCGCCATATACTGCATTGCAAGCTCGGAAGGGTAGATATAAGTTAGCTCTCCGCCACAGCGTTCGCGGATGGTTTTTGCAGGTCTCTCGATGTTATCGCCCCACGCTGTGGGCATAAGCAAGCAATCAAACGACTCGACCGACTGCCAAGTGATTACCGGAAACCTAACTTCGCGTACCAATAACTCATCGTTAGGCCGGACTTCGATTGAGCCGATTACTTCCAAGTCCTCGCGAATGAGCGTTACAGTGATGCGAAGGCCTGCATCGCTAAAGACGAGTCTGCGAGTTTTGTCTTGCAAAGTATCCTCATCCTGCCGCAAGTCGGCCGGCAGCACCTCTCGCTGTCTTCCATTCGCATCTTGCACCGTTATGCGGAATAAAGGCTTTTCTCTAGTGAAGCGGAATCCAGCCTTGTGATTGGGAAAGTCGAAAATAATATCATTCATAAGGTTATCATCCTCTTAACGGACGCAAAGTCCTAGACTACTACTTTTTTGTTATTGTTACACTTGAAGCACCTGTTGGCGGGCTGATGAGCACACAGCCTGCGGTTTGATCATAGCACCACGTGCCAGATATCCCCTTATAGCGATCAAGGGCCACTTGTCTTAGATGCTTGCCAGACTCAGCTATTACATTGATGGGCCTGGTTTCCCTAACGCGCAACAAAAGCGGCTTGGATACGTTCTTCCAAGCAACCTTCACACGATTGCCTTGTTGGAGCATCCAGAAATCGGCGTTTGACTTTCCATCCCGCATCCTAAAATGAGATCTACCTTGCGGCAGAGCAAGTACAGTGAGCTTGCCGGCCGAGTACGTATCTCCATGTCTTGTAACGTTATTTGCGACCTCCAGAGGTATGATTGCGCAGCTTCTGAGGTAGATTGGCATCTTGGCAAGCGGCATGGAAACGTTTCTAAGAGTCGTAGGCCCTTCCACGACTTTATTCCAGTTCCAATAGTCGATCCATTTGCCGACCGGCAGGTATACGTCGCGAGTATCCTTGTCGTTATAGATCGGTGCGACCAGGATTTGCTGACCGTATAGAAACTCAAAGTCCTGCGTGCGAGCTGTGCGGCTGGCTGGGAATTCCAAAACGAGCGGGCGCATGATTGGAAGACCGGTCTCACAGGCAATCACGGCGTAGGTGTATGAATATGGCAGCAGTTCCGAGTGCAGCGTTGCATAGTAGCGGTAGATCTGCAGTCCATCCGGGGCGAACTTGTCATCCCACGGCTCGTGCGAGCCATTACCGCCCGTCTGCATAATCGGCGAAAAGCAACTGAACTGTGCCCATCGTGCAAGCAATTTTCTGTCGGGTCCTGGCTCTTCGAAGCCTCCGGTATCCGATCCCCAGAACGGGAAGCCTGAGACGGCAATACTCAATCCTGCGATAATTGCTGACGGCAGACCAGATTTTGGGCGAAAGTCAGATGACAGATCACCCGGCCACTTGCCCGGCGAGTAGATTTGCGAGCGTGCGCAACCACCTCGGGGCAGCATTGTAAAATCGTTGCCAAGTACATCGCTAAGAGCCTCATAGCAAACCTTGCAGTAAAGGAGAGCGTAGCGATTATGCATTGATGCGCCGGTTGAGCCGTCGTAAAACACTGCATCATCTGGTATTGTTTGTCCGCGGTCGAGCTTAAACCCGTCAATGTCTTGCATAATCACTTCACGCATCTGGTTCTTCCACCACTCACAGGCTTCCGGGTTGGTGAAGTCGATGTAGTAACCTTCGCCAATATTGTAGGGTATTCCATGGAAGTTTTTCACGAAGTAACCTTTTTCCAAAGCAACGCGATAGTTGGGGACGTTGGGGTTGGTAAATGGCGCAACCCACAGCAGCACCTTGTAGCCCATTTTCTTGAGTTCACGAATGTGCGCTTGGTGATCTGGAAAACGAACTGGATC
>Ga0272448_1008698_pt1 | contig 10518 bp, 7 predicted proteins | sample YNPCB0191_FD_202220 | JGI IMG/M metagenome (GOLD analysis project Ga0272448, IMG submission 202220) | Hot spring sediment microbial communities from Yellowstone National Park, WY, United States - YNP-CB-019-1 | ecosystem: Environmental > Aquatic > Thermal springs > Hot (42-90C) > Sediment... | reverse complement strand
TCTTATCATTGTGCCCCCGCTTGCTATCATATCATCTATTAGCACAATTGTTTTTCCTTGTATGCTTAATTTATCAAATTGAGGTTCAAGTTTGTTTATAGTCCTTGATGTGGTAATATTCTTTTGATTATTTTGATCCTGGTATTCTCCTCTTTCCTTTCTCATAAATAAACCGGTTTGCCCTACAATATATTTTGCACCTGCATCAGGGCTAACTACTACAATATCTCTATGTGTTTTTCTAATAAGGTTTATTAATTCCTCCCCCATGCATTTATTTACAAAAGTTAAATTTTCATATTCTATTATTCCTGGTTTTTTTAGGAAATGACAATCCCAAGTGTAAACCTTACTCACTCCATTTTCTCTTAAAAGTTTTACTAAAAGTTTTGCACTCACAACCTCCCCACTAAGCCATTCTTTATCTGCTCTAGCATATGGCAAATAAGGTGCTATAAGAAAAATATCCTTGGCACCTGCTTTTTTTGCACCATAAATTATTTGAAGAAGAGTGATCAGATTTTCATCCGGGCTTGGAAAAAGCCTATGTAATATATAAACATTTTTATTAGCGATGTTCTCTACTCCTTCTAGCCTGCAATAGCTTTCCCCATCTGGAAATCTTTTAGTAATTATTGATGGAGGTGCCAAATCTGAGCAATTTGGCGAAACTAAAACTATTTTTTCTTCATCCAATGCCCACACCTAAATGTTTTTTATAAAAATATTTTGTATTTAATATTTAAATCTATTATGTTTAATTGATTTGTTTAATTGGTTGATAGTTTTTACACACCTACAAATATTCTAAAAAAATCCCTGATCCCTGGTGCAAGTCCAATTACGATCAATGCGCATGTTAATATCTTTTTTAGTTCGCTTTCTTGTTCTTGATCAAGCATCTTTGCTATAACCAAAGCAAACAAAAATTTAATCAAAAAAAATCCAAAATAACCAAAAGGGGAAAACTGACCTATTAATCTAGGTACGACATGTTGTTCTCCATATTTTAAAGCAGGATCAAAAACAGGTGCTAAATCTATTGCAATCCATGTTGATGCCCCATCTAGCAAATGTGAAAAAATTATAAATCCAACAAAAAAATTTTTTATTTTAGTAATTTTTAAAGCTAATAAATAAAAACTAATGCTAATTGTTAAAATCAAAATTGCAATTATAAAATTTTTTAAAATAAAAATCAGATTTAGAAAACAAAAGAAAGCACATATTAATCCAACAAAAAAAGTAAAAAATCTTTGTTTTAATTTTAATTCAAAATAATATGTTAAAAAAAATAGCAAAGCCACTAGTATATATATTGTTGGGCTAACTGTTAGAATAGAATACTCAAAAATTTTATGTGTTGATAAAAGTCCATTTACTTGTAATCTATTTGCATCTGTTGCATCCACCATCACTCTAAAAATTGAACCAAATAGTACAAACGCAATTACTCCATAATAAAATGTTTGATCTAATTTTATTTTTTTTCTTTCAATTATTTTTGTAATTAAAAAAATAGCCACTGCGGCAATTATTGCATATGTGCCGGTATTTATTATATTATAGCCTTCATAATTTAAGATTGGATTTAAAAAATATTTTTCTATAAATTGTTGCATTTTATACACACCCTAAATTTTCCAAATCTTGTTTTCTAAACATATATTATTTTAAAATTTAATACTTATTTTTATTTAGTTAAAGAATTTAAATTTAAAAAAGGAAGTTGGGGGCGCTTTAATGGGTTGCAAGCCTTCTTATGATGGTAAAAAATTAAGAATGGATTGTTTATCTTGTGGTTTAGGCTTAGGCACCAATGCATGTATTTTTTCACATCTAAAAACAATAAGTCTTCTTCCAAAGCCTTGGGAAACAATGAGTTATGAGGAGTTTAACTTAATTGAGCTTGATAAAGATACCTCCCACATTATCATAGAATACATTGGAGTAATAAAACAACTTGAAAAATTACTTTTAGATCCAAATATTTATGGTGATAAAAACGATGACTACTATCAAAAAAGAAGGCAGCTGCTAAAAGAATTTTCTCAAACTATATTTCAAAACCCAACACTAGCTGTAAAAATTTTAGATGAATACAGCGAGCCCCCAGTTTCAAAATCCATTCTTTTAAAAAGCCAGCAGGATTTTTTTGCTTGGAAAGAAGGAATTGCAGATGCATTCAGGCAAACAAGGCTTTATAAACTTTGTTCAAATTATAATGATTTACGAGAAGCATTTTTATCTATATTAAATCTAAAAAGTACTCCTTTTACTGATTCAGTGATTAGAGGCATACCAAAAAATGCTAAACTTCTAGAAGGTGGAAGTTATAACCTAGATTATGGGATCGAAGTAAAAATCTACTTTTTAGAAGGCCAAGATACTTATCTTTATGTTCAATCAAATCCATTAATTGAAAATTTAGATAAAGAACTTTCGCAAATTTTGGTAGACGCTATTACAAATGAAGTAAAAAAACTAAAAGAAACTCAAGATTATAGATATTATTATGAAGAAAAATTCAATGAATTTAGACAATATTTTTTGGACATTGCGTCTTTAAGGGGGCTGGTTTTAACTCCTGAGTTAGCAACTGCAATGGCAAGAGAAGCAGCAAACTGGTCTGTCGGTTTAGGCTCTCCTGTAGAAAATATTGCTCTTGATTCAAAAAACATTACAGATATTTATATTGATTCTCAAAATTCTGCAATTTATTTGGAGCATAGAAAATTTGGCATTTGCCACACTCTTTGGCAATATGACAAAGAGGTTTTAGAAAGAGTATTTTTAAACATTCTTTCTACTCTAGAAGGAAGAACAAAATTTGATGAGCAAAGTCCTGTGATTGACATTATGCTTCCAAGGCTTGCAATGAGATGCCATTTACAAAGGCCACCTGCAACATTCGGAGAATTACAAGCTGCCTTTAGAATAATGAAGCAAGAGCCTTTTACTTACCCCGAATATCTTGCCTATCAGTCATTAAGTCCTTTTTTTGCAGGTTATGATGATATTTTAGTAAGTTTAGGATTTTCAGAAGCAGTACTTGGTTTAAAAGGTGTAGGTAAAACAGCATTTACTTCTACAAAAATATCTGCAATCGGGCCAAAAAAAAGAATACTGCCTATTGAAGACATAGAAGAAATCCCAGTAAATGCCTATAGAAAATATGGCTTTCATATAGGTGCAGTAAGGGTTTCTTCATCGGTTACAGAAGACTTCTATAGATCAGATGAATTAGATTTGGTTTCTATGACCAATGCTGCTCTTAGAATGGGAGATGCCTGTGTGATTATAAATGAAATTAGATCTAGAAGTGCAATCCAAGGAGTTATTAATATGCTTAACACTCAACCAGGAGTTTTTATTTTATATAATCTTCATGCGCAATCCTTTAAAGATATCAGAGATAGATTAGAACTTGTGTTTGGAATACCATACACTGCAATGTTTTCAACTGACAGGTACACTTTTTTAAGAAAAGTATATTTTGAAGGGAGAGAGGTGCATCGTTTAGTTGGTTCTCAGTTTGAATCAGATATAGATAAAAAAGATTTTGTGCCAGTATTTAGTCTAGCAATTGGCAATAGTTTGGACACAACAAAATTAGAATGTTTGTTTATAAAAAACAAAGAAGCTTCAGCAAAAAGTTTAGCAGATGTAGATTTAGATAAACTTTCTAAAGAATTAAAATTGAACTTTATTCCACCAACTCTTAAAAGAAAAAGCGAAGAGACCACTATAAAACCAGAAGTTTATATTATGGCAGCATTTTTTAAAGCAAAAGTTTATGATAAAATTTACCAGGCATATTTGAAGTACAAAAATCCATCATTTTTAAGCTTAGGTTTTGTGCTAAAGTGTAATGAAAATGCAAATAGGATTTTATGGCCTGCGGTTTATTCTAGTTATAAAGGAATTGATTGGAAAGAACTTGATAGCAGGCTTGTTAATGTTCTTGATGCTTTAATAAAAAAAGAAGCAGCATTTTACAAAAAAGTTGATTAAACTTTAATAAACTTTAATAAAATTAATAACTTAGACTAAGAATTAAAAAAACTTATTTATTTATATTCTATTATGGGATTAGCAGATAAGCTTGCTGCATTAGAAGAGGAACTTGCAAGAACGCAAAAAAACAAAGCAACAGAGTTTCATATTGGAATATTAAAATCAAAAATAGCTAAATTAAGAAAAGAACTATCTAGTCCAAAAAAGTCTAAATCTTCTGGCAGCGGTTTTGCAATTAAAAAAGAGCAAGATGCAACAATTGCTTTAGTTGGCCTTCCTTCCACTGGTAAATCCACTATTCTAAATGCACTTACTGGTGCAAAATCAAAAACAGCAAGTTATGCTTTTACTACACTTAGTTGTATTCCTGGAGTTTTCGAATACAAAGGAGCAAAAATTCAAGTTTTGGATCTTCCTGGAATTGTGGAAGGCGCCTCTAGAGGTACTGGAAGAGGAAAAGAGGTTATTGCAGCAGCAAAAGCATCAGATTTAATTGTTTTAGTTTTAGATGTTTTTGATCCATTTTATAGAGATAAACTAATCTACGAGCTTTATGAAGCAGGTATACGATTAGACAAAAACCCACCAAAAATTAGCATTGAAAAAAAATCTAGTGGGGGTATAAAAATAGTTTCATTTCAAAAACAAGACATTTCTAATGAACTTATAATCGGGGTATTAAAAGAATATTCTATTCATAATGCAAACATAATTTTGCAACAAAAAATAAGTGTGGATGATTTAATTGATTTTTTGGCTGGTGGAAGAGTGTATATTCCTTCTTTAACAGTGATTAATAAGATTGATTTAGGTACAGATAAACTAAAAGATATAAATTATGAGTATATTCCATTAAGTGCTCAAACTTCACAAGGTTTGGATGAATTAAAAGAAAAAATATTTCAAAAATTAAATCTTATTAGAGTGTACACTAAATCAAAATTCAATAAAGTGGATAATGTTCCTTTAATGATTAAAAAAGGCTCTAGTGTGGCAGAAGTGTGTAAAAAATTACATAGAGATCTTTTAAAACTTTTTAAATATGCTCTTGTGTGGGGGGAATCAGTAAAATTCCCAGGTCAGAGGGTTGGCTTAGATCATATTCTCCAAGATGGGGATATTGTTCAAATAATTAAAAAATAATCTGATTATAAAAAATAAAAAATAGTCTAATTATAAAAAATATAGAATAATTAAAAAAATAGAAAACTTAAAAATTTTTAACTTAACTTAAACACTCTTTTGATTTAGTCAAAGACAGAAAGTTTTTCTCCTTGCAAAAATTAGTCTCTCCAAAAATTATGGAGGTGATCTATCCGCAGGTTCCCCTACGGATACCTTGTTACGACTTAGCCCCCCTCACCAAATTTTGGTTCGTCTACCTCATAAGAGATAGCCTCACCAAAACCCGGTTTGGGTGACTTGACGGGCGGTGTGTGCAAGGAGCGGGGACTTATTCACCGCTCGATGATGACAAGCGATTACTAGGCATTCCAGCTTCATGAGGGTGAGTTGCAACCCTCAATCTGTACTGAGCTCATGTTTGTGGGATTAGCTTCCCCTCTCGGGGTGGCAGCCCATTGTCATGAGCATTGTATGCCACGTGTAGCCTAAAGGGATTGAGGCCATACTGACCTACCGTCGCCCTCTCCTTCCTCCCACTTAACGCGGGCAGTCTGTGCAGTGTGCACCCTATCCGGAGATAGAGTTTGCAACAGCACACGAGGGTCTCGCTCGTTGCAGGACTTAACCTGACAGTTCGCACCACGAGCTGACGATGGCCATGCAGCACCTCTCGGCTCCTCAGGCAAGATCTTCAGTCTGGCCATCATAGTGCCGTCTCCCCTAGTAATGTTCCCGGCGTTGTATCCAATTGAACCGCAGCATCCACGCCTTGTGGTGCTCCCCCGCCAATTCCTTTAAGTTTCAACCTTGCGGCCGTACTCCCCAGGTGGCGGACTTAACACCTACGCTACAGCACTGCCAAAACCCGAGGTTTTGGCAACACCACAGTCCGCATAATTTACTGCTAGGGCTACTCGGGTATCTAATCCGATTCGTTCTCCTAGCCTTCGTCCCTCACGGTCGGATGTGTTTTGGCCAGACGCCTTCGCCACTGGGAGTCCTTGTAGGATTATAGCATTTTACCGCTACCCCACAAGTACTTCTGGCCTCCCCCACTCCCAAGTCTAACAGTATCCACTGCACGCCTGAAGGGTTAAGCCCTCAGATTTCACAGTGGACTTATTAGACCCGCTACGGACTCTTTAGACCCAATATTCGTGGGCATCACTCGCTCTGCTCGTATTACCGCGTGCCGTGCCTATGCTGGTGCAAAATGCATAGCATGGCGGCTGGCACGAGTCTTACCCAGATCTTATTCTGCTAACTTTTTAGATTAGCCAAAAGATGAAAGCAAAAGCTTTCATCACTCAGGGTACCTCTGTCATGCTTGCGCACATTGCAAAAGTTTCGCGCCTGCTGCATCCCGTAGGACTAGGGCCCTTGTCTCAGTGCCCTTCTGGGGGCTCCAACTCCCATTGCCCCTACTGATTATCGGCTTGGTGAGCCGTTACCTCACCAACTACCTAATCAGCCGCAGTCTCATCCTAAGGCCAGCTAGCTCCATTTCGCTAGTGATTTAAGCCATCAAGCATTCCAGCATAGATGGCCTATCAGGGGTTAGCCTCAGTTTCCCGAGGTTATCCCTGTCCTTAGGGCAGATTGACTACGTGTTACTCAGCCGTCCGCCGCTCATCCAGGTGGATGAGCAGACTTGCATGGCTTAGTCGCACCCTGATAGCAATACCCTCCAGCAGGATCAACTGGTGTCCTGGGTTTAAAGGAATTGCTTTCGCACCACTACTTTCCTGTCTTTTTGACTTCAAAAGAGTGTTTAAGTCGATTTTGGCAGATGCCAAAATCCAAAATCTAAACTAAGCTAAATAAACAATTGCTGCATAAATGCAGCTTGTAGCATAGGTAAGGTTATTTATTGCTTTTTTATATATTTAAATCTTTTGGTTAAATTATTTTTATTTTTTATTTTTATATTTTTAATTTTTTGTTATATTTGTAACACAATATTTTTATAAAAAAACATTCAATCTATCAATATCTAATATACTCAATGTTTAGTTGGTGATTTAATGCTCAGCGCACATAATAAAATTAGGATTTGCTACATTAGTTCTGGAAGAGAACTTTTTAGCGAAGGTGTTGGCCATATTTTTAAAGACGAGCAGGATTCTTTAGCTGCATTGCTAAATCTTCAAAAAAATCATCCAGCTATTGAATTATCTCTAATAATTTTAGATGATGATCCAAAAAATCTAAACCGAAAAATTTTAGATAGGTTTTTAAGAAGTAAAGTGCCTTTGGCATTTGTGCCTTCTTCAACATGGGCAAAGCCAATTTCTTATTACTTAAAGAACTATCCTGGTCTTAGTGCAGCAAAAGAAGCAAAAAAATTAGCTAAAATTACTTATGAACTAAAAATCCTAGATCTTTTAAGAAAAAACGATATTGATATTTTAATTAGTGATTCTTATATTAGATTATTTGGCTCAACATTATTAGGCAGCAACAACCATTCAGACAGCAACAACCACTATGGCTCTAGTTCTAACAATAAAAATGGCAATTCTAAAAATAAAAATTCTTTATTAAATTTTGATTATGGTGGCTTAATATTTAATATACATCCTGCAGATACTTCTATAAATCCAGGAATTAGCCCTACCGAAGATGCTTTATTTAGGCAAAGATTATTTTTTAGAATTAACAGCAAGGAAAATTTTGTTTTGATAGATAATAAAAAATATTACAAAATAGAGCTTTTTGAAAACAAGAAAGCAACCTTTAGAGAAAACGAGCTTGAGGCTGCTAGAAGAATATTTGGCAAATACGAAGGATGTTTTATAGAAAATATAAATCAGAGTTGGTTTTTATTTGTTCCAAGAGATTGCCCCAGAGGAATATTTAGTGCAAAAACAGGAGCAACATTTCATTTTATTGATCATGGAATAGATACTGGTAAAAAAATAACATTTTCAAATAGCACACCTGTGAGAAAAGGAGATAGTGCTCAAGGTCTAAGAAATAGAAATTATGAAACTAAAAATATAGTGCTCACACGGGGTGTGCTAATGATTTTAAAAGATAAGCAAGTTATTCAAAATATTTTAACAAATAAAATAAAAAATAATTTTTATAAGCACTTGCTTGCGCCTTCAAAAATAAAGTTGTGATAAAAATGCTTCATCATAAATTATTAAAAAAAATAGTAGGCATTAAGTCCTGGGCACCCTATGAAAAAGAATTGGCTTTTTTTTGTTCAGATTTTCTTTTAGAAAATGGATTTAAAGCAGAACTTTTCGAATGGGAAAAAGATAGGTTTGATGTAATTGCTACTAAAGGAAAAGCTCCTTATATTCTTTTATCTGGGCATTTAGACACTGTGCCTCCATTTAATTTTTCTTCAAATCCTCTTAAATTAAAAAAAGAAGGAGAATTTTACAAGGGCCTTGGAGTTTATGATATGAAAGCAGGCCTGGCAATTATTTTGAATTCTGCCAAATTTTTTGAAATAAAAAATTATGGCCTGAAAATAGTTTTAACTTCAGATGAAGAGATGGATTCCGCAGGTACTTGGGCAGCAAAAAATGCTTCTAAATATAAAGATTGTGCAATTGCTTTTGTGCCAGAAATTATAGATACCTTTTCTACAATCAAAGAAAAGAAAACTCACAACCCCCTTCCAGTAATTGTTGGAAGAAGAGGCCGAGGAGTATATGTTTGTAAAATAACTACTCTTTCTAGGCATGGAGCAGAAGGAAGGGGCACAAGTTCAATTGATATTGCTATGCAAATAAATTCTATAATAAAAAAAATTGTTTATCCTTCTTTTAAAAAAGTTAAAAATTTTCCAAAGCCAACTTGTTTTATAAGACAAATAAATTCTAGTTCAAAGGCTTTAGAGCTACCTACAACTTGCACTATGGAGTTAGATGCTCATTTTGGGCCAAATTTTACTCACAATTCATTTTTAAAATTTTTAAAAAATAAAATTTTGGAAAATTTAAATTTAGAAAAAAGTCAAAAAATAGATTTTTTTCTAAAGCCAAGAAAAACCCCCTATCTAAATCCTTATTGTGCAGATTTAAAAAATCCTTTAACTAAAAAAGCAATTTCCTTAATAGGCCAAAAAGTAGATTATGGTCTAACAGTAGCAGATGAAAATATAATTGCCTTAGAAAAAATTCCTGTTATAAGTTGGGCTCCAAGAGGGGGAAATGCTCATAATAAAGACGAATGGCTTTCTATAAAAGATTTTGATAGAGTTGCAAAAAAATACATTTCTGTTTTAAATTCATTTTAATATCGTTAAAAGGTATATTTGATTCACCGGGCATAACCTAGTATCTTTATAATTGTTTCCAAATTATGTTCGATAGCATACAACTTACAAAGTTCTAAATCAATTTTACTTTTCTCTTCTACAAATATTAATTTTTCTTTTGGTTCATAAGAAAGTATAATATTTTTATAATTCTCCATGTCTAAAGGCTTGTAGATATCTGGATCTAAATTCGCATCTAAGATTTTGCCATTTAACAACACAACAACATGCGATGGTAATTTGTGTCCAGAGATATGGTAAAATTTTTCTTTCTCCTCAAAATTTTTCTTATCATTACCTTCTACGGTGTATTCTATAATTTTGGAAGAAAGGCCGATTTTTTCTAAACATAAAAATAACAACTGTGACCTTGTTAAACAGCTAAGCTCGGGATTGCCATTTTTGTATGCTCTGTATAACTCCTTTAACAGTGTTTTCAGATTTGAATCAGTTTGTCCAATATGAAGCAAGGTAACAATCTCGTCCAATTTGTCTAATTTTGCCTCTATCTTATGCAAGAGCTCTATCATTTTCATTTCACGTTCTTCTTGATTCATATAACCTCCCAAACATTTAATAGTTAATATTAAGGGTTAACTATTTAAATCTTTTGTTTCATCATCCACTTACATACCGTTAACGGTACTTAAATTCATTTTAATTTTTTAATTTTAAATTTTTTTATCTTTTAAGTTTTTATTTATTTTTTATACCGTTTCTTAGATTATATAATCTCCTTATCTCAGGATTTTTAAATATATTTGTTGCCTCACTTAATTCCCTACTTATTTTATTTGCTAACTCCTGCGAAATCCCCTGATAAAACTTTGCTGCATCCGGGTGAACATAAGAATATATTTTTTTTATTTGGCGCAGTGCATTATTTAGTTCTTCCTCAGTTCGATTTTTTGAAATTCCAAATAATGTATAATAATCTATGTCCCCAGTTTTAATAAATCTTGGAGGGTTTTGCATTTTTCTTATAAAATCTTTTATTTCTGGAGGAATATTTTTTTGTGGAGTAGAGCTTAAATATTCCTCTCTAGACATTTTCTTTGCCTCATTTGTTCTAAATTCTTGTTGTTCTTTTGTTTGTGTTT
>Ga0272448_1008696_pt1 | contig 10519 bp, 7 predicted proteins | sample YNPCB0191_FD_202220 | JGI IMG/M metagenome (GOLD analysis project Ga0272448, IMG submission 202220) | Hot spring sediment microbial communities from Yellowstone National Park, WY, United States - YNP-CB-019-1 | ecosystem: Environmental > Aquatic > Thermal springs > Hot (42-90C) > Sediment... | reverse complement strand
TCTACTTGCTGGCGGCTCAGGCCCACCTATGCTAGCGCAGACCGGCGCCCGGTTCCTTGGCCCGTCATGACGTTGCCGCCAACGTTACCGCTTGACAGGCACTGCCGCCCGCCATATCATCCCAGGAGGGAACCGAACGGTGGGTTCCCCAGGGGGAGGGTTCTGGCATGTTGCGCAGCAAGTTTACGGTGTTGGGGACTTTGGTGTGCCTGTTCGCCCTGAGGCTTTGTGGGCAGGATGTGGCGGTTTTGACGGGCACGGTGAGCGATCCTACCGGCGCCGTGGTTATGGGGGCGCAAGTTACCATCTTTAACCTGGCCACCGGCGTCACCCTGAAAGCAGAGACCAATGCTGAAGGCATCTATCGCGCGCCGTTCCTGCGGCCGGGAACCTACCGGGTGACGATCACCGCCCCAGGCTTCAAGCGGTTCGTCCGGGATAACATAGCCTTGAGTGTAGGCGCCACAGTCCCGATCAACGCCACCCTGGAGGTGGGCACCATCACCGACGTGGTTGAGGTCACTGCGGCGGTGCCTTTGCTGGAGACCGAGACTTCTTCCACCGGCACGCTGGTCAAGGGGGATTACTTCTACCGGATGCCCTTGTACCAGCGTCATGTCCGGTCCATCCTCTATTTGACGCCGGGCATAAATGTCGGCGGCTTCGGCTGGGGCGGCTCGCTGTCGGGCTATCAGATCAGCGGAAACACTTCTGACCGCATCGGGTTCTTCGAGGATGGCATGTACGGCGTGCAGCCCACCGGCGGCAACACCACCGACACGATCCAAAACACCATTGAGGAAATCAAGGTGCTGACGACCGCCTTGCCCGCCGAATACGGTCACGCTGCCGGCGGCGCCATTGTGGTGGTCAAGAAGACCGGCACCAACGACTTCCACGGCCTCATCTCGGATCTGGCCCGGGTCAGTCCCATGCAGCACCGGCGGTTTTTTCAGTTGGAGACCTTCAAGCAAGTTAACAACACCCTGCTGTTCATGCAGCCGGACGCCAACGTCAGCGGGCCGGTGCTCATACCCAAGATTTATGATGGCCGCAACCGCACCTTTTTCCTCTTCGCCTGGCAAAAGCTCATCGAGAAGCAGTCGCAGCAGAGAATTTATACCGTCCCGACTCCTGAGGAGCTAAACGGCGACTTTAGCTATGCCGGTTCAGGAGTTACGCCTTATCAGATTTACGACCCCCGAACCACGCGCTCGGTGGACGGGCAGTGGTTCCGCGACCCTTTCCCGGGCAACCTGATTCCCAAGAGTTCCTGGGACCCGGTGGCGCAAAAGATCCTGGCCCAGAACATCTGGGTGCAGCCTAACCGCCGGGGCACGCCCACTTCCACCGGCTATGTGGATAACTACATGGCCATGCCTTACAAGAAGGTTTTCTGGAACAATTACTCGCTGCGCGCGGATCACAACTTCAGTTCCAGCCTCCGCATGTTTTATAACTACAACTTCAACGATCGCTGGGAGCGTTTGCCCGATCTGAGTATTCTGAACCCGGCTTTCGACTCCACTTTGCGAGCCACGAACAACGCCTGGACCACCACCGGCCTGGGTCTCACGCACAGCCTCGGGCCCACCCTGGTCAGCGAATCTCGCCTCACTTACTTCCGCTACAAGGCTTACACGCCCTCGCCCGCCTACGGTAAGGACTGGGCAAAATTGTTCGGCATGCCCAACGTCGAGGCCGGCAGCATGCCGCAGATCACTGGCGTCCCTTATGTGGCCAATCCCGCTGTGGACGTACAGGAACACTTCAATTTCCGCCACGACGTGAGCAAGCTTTACGGCCGCCACGCCTTCAAGTCGGGCTACGACCTGCTGCGAGTCCGCCGCAACAACTACACCATCACCAACAACGCCGGCATCTTTACGCTTGCCACCACCGCCGGCCTGTATCCCAACGGCGCTTCCATTCCCAACACCGGAGGCAATGATCTGACCCGCCTTCTTACCGGCGCGGTGTCCTCGGCTACATTCACGGTCAACCTCCTGAGCAGCCTGCCCCGCAACTGGATCCACGCCCTCTACTTCCAGGACGACTGGAAGATTCTGCCCCGCCTGACGCTCAACCTGGGCCTGCGCTGGCAGGCGCAAAGCGTCATGAACAACAAGTACGGCCAGCAGTCCAGCTTCGACCCGAGTGCGCCGGATAATGTCGTAGCCGGGGCCCGCGGCGTCATCACCCATCCCAAGGTGCTGCACAACAAGGACTGGAATAACTTTCAGCCACGCTTCGGGCTGGCCTGGCAGGCGCGCCATAACCTGGTGTTGCGCTCCGGCTTCGCCCTGGCCACCGTGGACGAACGCCTCCCTGCCCCGCCGACTGAGGAGTACGGCTCCATAACCGCCCGCATTGATACCCCCTCCGGCGATTACCGGCCCCGCTTTCAGTTGAGCGCCGGACCCATTTTGCCCCTGCAATGGCCGCAAATCCGCGCCGACGGGACTATTCCCTTCCTGGGGACCAATTACGCCAGCCGGTCGGCAAGTTGGGTGGATCCTAATCGCAAGTCCCCGTACGTCATGAACTGGAACCTCGGCATTCAGTACAACTTCAGCAGTAACTACCTGCTGGAGTTGACTTATATCGGCAACCGCGGCGTCAACGGCTTTGAATCCCGGCAAGTCAACCAGCTACCTTATGATTGGGCGCGGAACCTGCGCCAGACCAATCCGGCCGAGTTCAGCAGGATGGAGGGCAACACGCAGCCCTACCGCCCGTTTCCGAACTTTGGAACCATAAACTTCTTAAGTAACGGCGCAAATTCGATATATCATTCCGGCACCGTTAAACTGGAAAAGCGCTACTCGCGCGGCTTGTCGTTCCTCACTTACTACACTTATTCGAAATCCATAGACAGCAGCACAAGCAATCAGCTAATTCCGCGCAATCTGGACCGCGGCAGAAGCAGCTTCGACCGCACCCATCAATACACCGGGAGCATGAACTACGAGCTTCCGCTGGGCAAGGGCCGCAAGTGGCTTAGCCGGGGCGGCTTTTGGAACGCCGTATTCGGCGGTTACGATATGGTCTTCATTTATCGCATCGCCAGCGGGGATCCCCTTACTTTCACTTATTCGGGCAGCCCGTACCGTTACATGCCGACCAGCATCATCGCCTACCGCACGGGCCGGCCCAACAGCACCGGCCAGCGGGCGCATCTGCGCGAGGGCTGGGCCGACATCGGCGGGGACCGCTGGACGCGCGCCAACCAGAACAAGATGATCGTCTCCATGGATTACTTCCGTTACCCGGAGGCCTACGCGCTCGGCAATGTAGGCCGGAACACCATGGACCGCCAGCGCTTCATTGACCACGAGTTCTCGGCCTCCAAGGAATGGAAGATCCGGGAGCGGGTCACCATCCAGTTCCGCTACGACTTCCAGAATCCCTTCAAGTGGTACAACCTTGGGCCGCCGGACACCACCGTCAATTTCACCAACCCCAGCATTTTCGGCACCATTCTGCCTTCGACCGGCAACGAGGGCACCACCGCCAGCGGCGGGGGCCAGCCGCTGCAAAACATCACGCTGGCGATCCGCTGGTAGTGACCACGGTCCGGTGGGACCAGCAGACGCGCTGCCCCGTCATATCTGCTCCGCAGATCATCCATAATGGGCGCTTGGAGACCAATCCATGAAAAAGGCCGCAGCAGTATTTTTCCTGTTGGCGGGGATCGCTACGGCTCAGCCCGAACGGCCCCTGCTGCTTCAGAAGCCGACCATCAGCCGCACACATGTAGTCTTCTCATACGGCGGAGACCTCTGGATCGCGCCCCGTGAGGGCGGCGACGCTCGCCGGCTAACCACCGGGACCGGCATGGAGACCGAACCGGCCTTCTCGCCGGACGGGTCGCTGATTGCTTTCACCGGCGAGTACGACGGCAACGTGGATGTCTACGTGGTGCCGGCCGCCGGGGGCGTCCCGCGCCGGCTGACCTGGCATCCGGGCCCTGATCATGTGGTGGGCTGGACGCCGGACGGCAAGAGCATCCTGTTTCGCTCCTCTCGCAACAGTTACGTGCGCACCAACCGCCTGTTCATTGTGCCGGTGGCCGGCGGCTTCCCGGAAGAAGTGCCGCTGCCCATGGCCGAACAGGGCGCTTATTCGCCGGACGGGTCGCGCCTGGCGTACACGCCGCTGGCCCCGGCCTTCGAAGCCTGGAAGCGCTACCGCGGCGGGCGAACCTCGCCGATTTGGATCGCGGATCTGAAGGACTCCCGCATTGAGAAAATCCCGCGGGAGAATTCCAACGATTACTACCCGATGTGGGTCGGCGGTCGCATTTACTTTATTTCGGACCGCAACGGGCCGTTTTCATTGTTCGTCTACGACACCCAAACCCGGCAGGTCAAAGAACTGTTGCGAAACACGGGGCTGGATCTCAAGTCCGCCTCGGCCGGGCCGGACGCCATCGTCTACGAGCAGTTCGGCGAGCTGCATCTTTACGATCTGAAGTCCGGGCGCACGCGCAAGATTGACATCCGCCTGGCAGGCGATCTGCCCGCTGTGCGGCCGAGATTCGAGCGCGTGGCTCGCGCCATTCGCGACGCCGCCATCTCACCCACCGGCGTGCGGGCGGTCTTCGAAGCCCGCGGCGAGATTCTCACTGTGCCTGCCGAGAAAGGCGACATACGCAATTTGACCGGAACCCCCGGGGTGGCCGAGCGCTATCCTTCCTGGTCGCCAGATGGCAAGCGCATCGCCTATTTCTCGGATGAGTCCGGCGAGTACGCTCTGCACATTAGCGATCAGAGCGGCCTTGGAGCGGTGGAAAAGATTGACCTCGGCAACCCGCCCTCCTTCTTCTACACCCCGATCTGGTCGCCCGACGGCCATAAGATCGCCTACACGGACGCGCGCTTGAATCTCTGGTATGTGGATTTGGAAAAGCGCACGCCGGTGCGTGTGGACACGGACACCTATTCGAAGCCCGAGCGGACGCTGGACCCCGCCTGGTCGCCCGACAGTCGCTGGATCGCCTACACCAAGCAACTGCGCAATCACTTCCGCGCGGTCTTCATTTATTCGCTGGAGGAAGGCAAGAGCCGCCAGATCACCGACGGCATGAGCGACGCGCGCTACGCGGCATTCGATCCCAACGGCGAGCGCCTTTACTTCACCGCCTCCACCGACGCCGGACCCACCAGCGGCTGGCTGGATATGTCCGGATTCAACCGTCCGGTCTCCCGCAGCGTGTACCTGGCGGTGCTGCGCAAGGACCTGCCCTCGCCGCTGGCGCCGGAAAGCGACGAGGAAAAACCTGAAGAAGCGGCCAAGCCGAAGGAGGCGCCCAAGAAGGAAGAGCCGAAACCCGCGCCGGTGCGCATTGATTTCCAGAACATTTCCCAGCGCATTCTGGCCCTGCCGCTGCCTGCGCGCAATTACGTGGGCCTTGAGGTGGGCAAGACCGGCATTCTGTTCTTGGCCGAAGCAGAGCCCCTCACGATGCGCATGCGCCCTACCGTCAGCATCCAGAAGTTTGATTTCAAGACGCGCAAGGCCGAGAAGTTCCTGGAAGGCGTGCGCGCCTTCGCAGTTTCCCGCAACGGCGAAAAGGTGCTTTACCAGCGCGGCGAGCAGTGGGCCATCGCGGGCGCAGCTCAACCGCCCAAGCCGGGCGAAGGCGTCCTCAAAATGGAGGCCATGGAAGTGCGCGTGGATCCGCGCGCCGAGTGGCGGCAGATGTACCGCGAGGTCTGGCGCATCGAGCGGGATTTCCTTTACGATCCGGGGCTGCACGGGCTGGATCTGGCTGCGGTCATGAAGCGCTACGAGCCGTACCTGGACAGCGTGGCCTGCCGCGCGGACTTGAACTACTTATTCTCGGAAATGCTGGGCGAACTTTCGCTCGGCCACGTGCGGGCCGGCGGCGGCGCCGCGCCTGAACCGCAGCGGGTGGGAGTAGGATTGCTCGGCGCCGATTATCGCATCGAGAACGGGCGTTACCGTTTTGCGCGAGTCTACGACGGGGAAAACTGGAATCCGGATCTGCACGCGCCGCTGACGCAGCCGGGCGTGAACGTCACCGCGGGCGAGTACCTGCTGGAGGTCAACGGACGCGACGTGCGTCCGCCCACCAACCTTTACAGCTTCTTCGAGGGCACCGCGGGCAAGCAGGTCAAGCTGCGCGTAGGGCCCGACCCGACGGGCGCCAACTCGCGCGAGGTTACCGTGGTCCCCGTGGAGAGCGAGACCGGGCTGCGGCACCTGGCATGGATCGAGGACAACCGGCGCAAGGTGGATCAGATGACCGGCGGGCGCGTGGCCTACGTTTATCTGCCCAACACCGCGGAGGCCGGCTACGCCAACTTCAACCGCTACTACTTCTCGCAAGTTGACAAGCAGGCCGCCATCATTGACGAACGTTACAACGGCGGCGGCATGGCGGCCGATTACATCATTGATTACATGCGCCGCCCGCTGATGAATTACTGGACCACGCGCTACGGCGAGATTTTCACCACGCCGGTGGCTTCGATATTCGGCCCCAAGGTGATGATCATCAACGAATACGCGGGCTCGGGCGGGGACGCCATGCCCTGGTACTTCCGCAAGGCTCGCATCGGCCCGCTGATCGGCAAGCGCACCTGGGGCGGGCTGGTGGGAATCTTCGGCTTCCCGCAACTGATGGACGGCGGCTTCGTCACCGCTCCGAACCTGGCCTTCTTCAACACCGAGGGCGAATGGGACGTGGAGAACCACGGCGTGCCGCCGCATATCGAGGTGGAGTTTGATCCCGCGGCCTGGCGAGCCGGGCGCGACCCGCAACTTGAAAGAGCCGTCGAGGTCATCATGGAGGCGCTGAAGAAGAACCCGCCGCCGGCGCCCAAGAAACCGCCCTACCCGAATTATCACAAACCCCCGGCGGCACGCTAGAGCCGGCCCGCCCCGCGTTGCGCTAGGCTGTTGCCTTAGGAGGCAACCATGCTGCTCGACGCCCTGAAACACTCCAGCCGCCGCGAACTGTTCCGCGCGGGCGGCTTGCTGGGCGCGCTGGGCCTGGGACGCGGCTCGGCGGCCGCGGCGGCTTTCAATCTTGAGAACAACATTTACACCGCCATCGGCGTGCGGCCGTTGATCAATTGCAAGGGCACCTTCACAATAATCACCGGCTCGCTCACCCTACCCGAAGTAAAGCGCGCGATGGAGGAGGCCTCGCGCTACTACGTCCACCTGGATGAGCTGATGGAGGCCGTGGGCAAGCGTCTGGCGGAGTTGACCGGGGCGGAGTGGGGCATCGTCACCGCCGGCTGCGCCGCTGCGCTGACGCACGCCACCGCCGCCGCGATCGCCGGCGCCGACCCGGAGAAGATCCAGCGCCTGCCCGACCCGCGCCTGAAGAACGAGGTGATCGCGCCGCGCTATTCACGCAACGTTTACGATCACGCCATCCGCATGCTGGGAGTGCGCATCGTCGAGGTCGCCAACAAAGAGGAGCTGGCGGCCGCCATAAACCCGCGCACCGCGCTGATAATGGTGCTGGCCGGCCCGGGCGATCGCGGGCCGCTGGGCCTGGAGGTGATCGCCGAAATTGCGCGCCCGCGCGGCGTGCCCATTCTGGTGGATGCGGCCGCCGAGCGCCTCACGATTCCTAACGTGCACCTACAGCGGGGCGCCACCATGGTGGCCTACAGCGGCGGCAAGTGCATTCGCGGGCCCCAGTGCGCCGGCCTGCTGCTGGGACCGAAGAACCTGCTTCAGGCCGCGTTTCTCAACAGCGCGCCGCACCACAGTTTCGGACGCTCGATGAAGGTGGGCAAGGAAGAAATCATGGGGATGCTGGCGGCGGTGGAGGCTTGGGTGAAGCGCGATCACAAGGCGGAATGGGAGCAATGGGAATCCTGGCTGGATCACATCGCCGGGCGCGTGAGCCGGGTGGAGGGCGTCCAGACGGAAGTGCTCCAGCCGGAGAGCCTATCCAACCACGCGCCGCGCCTGCGCATCGGCTGGGACGGAACGCGCTTGGGCATCTGGGGCCAGGCGGTCGAGAAGCTGCTTCTGGAAGGCGAACCGCGAATCGTGCTGGCCGGTTCAACCGGCACGGCGCGCGATCCGCAGCGCAGCTCGGTGACCATCATGCCTTACATGATGTCGCCCGGCGAGGAAAAGATCGTGGCCGAGCGCCTCTACGCCGTGTTGTCGCAGCCGCCCAAACTGGAAGCGCCTGCCCGGTCCTCACAGGCTCCGGCCAACGTGGCCGGGCAGTGGGACGCCCATTTGGAGTTCGTGTTGGGCGGCGCCGACCACGCATTCGTCTTTGAGCAGCACGGCGCGGAGCTGGTGGGCACGCATCGAAGCGAGACCCTGACCGGCGACCTGCGCGGCTGGGTGGAAGGCGACCGCATCTGGTTCCGCAGTTCCCACCGCTTCGAAGGCACGCGCATTCAATACGAATTCGAAGGCCGCGTCGCGGGCGACGCTATCGAAGGCCAAGCCGGGCTGGAGGAGTACGGGACTGCGCGCTGGAAGGCGGTGCGCCACCGTTACGGAGCGCCGGGCGGAGTCGTGCGGCCGGTGAAGAATATCTGAGGGGACGCCTCAGGCTACGATTTCCACGCCCATGCTGCGGCAAGTGCCCTTGACGCAGCGGATGGCCGCTTCCAGATCGAAGCAATTCAGGTCCGGCATCTTGATGCGGGCGATCTCTTCGACCTGTTTTTCGCTGATCTTGCCCACCTTGTTCTTGTTGGGCTCCGCCGATCCCTTGGCGAGATTCACCGCCCGCTTGATCAGCACGGGCACCGGCGGCGTCTTGGTTACGAAAGTGAAGGAGCGGTCCGAGTAGACCGTAACCACCACGGGAATGATCAGCCCTTCCTGGTCCTTGCCCGAGGTCTTGGCGTTGAACGCCTTGCAGAACTCCATGATGTTGACGCCCTGCGGGCCCAGAGCGGTGCCCACCGGCGGGGCGGGCGTCGCTTTGCCCGCCGGAATCTGCAATTTCACCTGTGCCGTAACCTTCTTAGCCACCTTGTAACTCCTGACTGCTAAATCTTCTCCACCTGCCCGAACTCCAGCTCCACCGGCGTCGCGCGTCCGAAGATGGTAACCAGCACCCGCAATGTGCTCCGCTCCGAATTGACCTCATCCACCTTGCCGGAAAAGCTCGAAAAAGGACCGTCGGTGATTCGCACCGTCTCTCCCTTCTCGAAGGTCTGCTTGGGACGCGGGCGCTCCGCAGAAGACGCCTGGCGGTAGAGTATATCCTCCACCTCCTTGGGACTCAGCGGCACCGGGGTCTGGCCGCCACCCACAAAGCCCGTTACGCGCGGAGTGGAGCGTACCGCATGCCAGAGCTCGTCGCTCATTTCCATCTCCACCAAGACGTAGCCGGGATACATCAGGCGCTTGCTGGTGACCTTTCGCCCGCCGCGCACTTCCACCACTTCTTCGGTCGGGATCAGGATCTGCCCGATCTTGTCGGCGTAACCGAACGCTTGCGCGCGGCTGCGAAGGGATTCCGCCACTTTCTGTTCAAAGCCCGAATAAGTGTGAACGATGTACCACTGCTTGTTTGAGGGCGCCGCCGGCGCGGGTTGCTCGGCCTGCTCCAGAGGCTGCGTAGCCTCGGCAAGTTCGGCCTCCGGCATCTCCCGCTCCGCAACAGGTTCTGCCGTCTCCAGCGCGGTCTCCGGCTGCTCGGCCTGAAGACTAGCGAACAGCGACGCCTCCTCGTGCGCCTCCGCCGGCTCGGCGGACTCCGGAGCCGGCGTCTGTTCCGCCTGGCTGTTGAGATTCTCTTGCTCGTCCGCCATCGCGCGGCTCCCTACTTGGTGAAGAAATCAAAGACCTTGGTGATGGCGCGGGCGAAGACCAGGTCAACGAGCGCAAAGTAAGCGGCGAAGGCGAAAACCGCCGCTATGACGACCGCGGTGGTCGCCTGGACCTGCTTGCGGTTCGGCCAAGTGACACGCCGCATCTCCGCTTGCAGCTCCTGCACGTACTCCTTAAGCCTGCGCGGCCACGCGCCGAACTTCTGGCTCCATGTACTGCCTGTCATTGGATCACTCGTAGCTGAGCGGCAAACCCAGGTATGGCAGGGGCGGAGGGATTCGAACCCCCACTCGCGGTTTTGGAGACCGCTGGTCTACCGTTCAACCTACGCCCCTGCAACCTACCGGCGGGCCACTTCCAAGCCGGCGCCCTCCGGCGCGACCTTCATCGCACCTGCTTGCGCCCCGCCGCCCGCCGGCGGCCCGGGCCTATTGCCTAGCCTAACCTATTTTACCTCTCGGTGCAGTTGGTGCTTCCGGCAGTGCGGGCAATATTTGCGAAACTCCAAGCGCTCGCTGGTGGTCTTGCGGTTCTTGGTCGTGGTGTAGTTCCGCCGCTTGCATTCCGTGCACTGGAGCGTGACAATCTCCCGCGGCATCGCGCTACTCCAGCACCTCGGTGACCGTGCCGGCGCCGACCGTGCGCCCGCCTTCCCGGATGGCGAAGCGCAGCCCCTTCTCCATCGCCACCTGGCTGATCAGCTCCACCTCCAGATTCACGTTGT